>Ga0255115_1000534_pt1 | contig 11128 bp, 7 predicted proteins | sample Law_Law_RepB_8h_FD_188474 | JGI IMG/M metagenome (GOLD analysis project Ga0255115, IMG submission 188474) | Freshwater microbial communities from St. Lawrence River, New York, United States - Law_Law_RepB_8h | ecosystem: Environmental > Aquatic > Freshwater > River | place: USA: New York... | reverse complement strand
CAAGTAAGCCCTACCCCGGCCCCTACCCCTATCCCTACCCCTATTGGGCCTTCTTCGCTTGCCGAGGGGGCGTAGGGGCTTACGGCTTGAGGCATGTCCGTCTGGTTCAATCCTGCCCGCGAAATCGACGCCCTGCTGCGCAAGGCGGCCGCTTCCGTCCCCGGCCTCGAGGCCGACTTCAATCCGGAGCTGAAGCCCTCGGACCCCCGTCACGCTGACTTCCAGGCCAACGGCGTCCTCGCCGCGGCCAAGAAGGCCAAGGCCAACCCGCGCGCCCTCGCCACCGCGCTCGTCGAAGCTGTCCGCGCTCAAGGTGGGCTGGACGACAAGATCGTGCAGATGGAAGTCGCCGGCCCGGGCTTCATCAACTTCAAGCTCACGCCTGCCGCCCTCGGCGCCTGGCTCCGCGAGTATCGCGACGAATCCAAGTGGCGCGCCGGCGCAGCTCGCCTGATGGGCGGCCGCAAGGTCGTCATCGATTATCCTTCGCCGAACACCGCTAAGCAGATGCACGTCGGCCACCTGCGCCCGATCGTCATCGGCGAGGCCGTCGCGCGCCTGATCGAGTTCTGCGGCGCCGACCTCGTCCGCGATAACCACATCGGCGATTGGGGCACGAACTTCGGTATCCTCATCCTGGCCATCCGTCGCGCGGGCTTCCAACTCGACGCCAAGAGCCCGCACGCCCTCGAAGACCTCGAGCGTCTTTACAAGGAGGGCAGCGCCGCCACCAAGGCCGACCCGGCGCTCATGGACGCCGCCCGCGCTGAGCTCGCTAAGCTGCAGTCCGGAGACCCCGCGAACACCGCCCTCTGGAAGGAGATCGTCGAAGTCTCCAACGCCGCCTGCCAGCGCATCTACGACCAGTTCGGCCTCAAGACCGACGTCATCCTCGGCGAATCCTTCTACCGCGACAAGGTCGACCAGGTCTACGCCGAGCTCGCGAAGCACAAGTTGGCCGAGGAGAGCGAAGGCGCCCTCGTGGTCTGGCATGACGAGGAACCGCGCTTCTCGCGCGACGCCGAGACGAAGATGCCCTTCATCGTCCGCAAGAAGGACGGTTCTTCCAACTACGCCTCCACCGACCTCGCTACGCTCCTCTACCGCACCGAGCACTTCAAGGCCGACGAGATCGTCTACGTCACCGACGGACGTCAGCAGGACCACTTCCATCAGCTCTTCCTGACCGGCGACAAGTGGTTCAAGGCTTCGGGCCGCAAGCTTCCGCGCCTCCGTCACGTCTGGTTCGGCACGATCCTCGGAGAGGACGGCAAGGCGATCAAGACCAAGTCCGGCGAGCCGGTCCGCCTGCAGGAGCTCATCGACCAGGCCGAGAAACTCGCTTTCGAAGCCGTCACCAGCAAGAACCCCGACCTGCCCGAAGCCGAGCGCAAGGCCATCGGCAAGGCCATCGGCGTCGCCGCCATGCGTTACGCCGACCTGTCGTCTAACCGCACGATGGATTACACCTTCTCGTGGGGCAAGCTGCTCGCCTTCGAAGGTAACACTGCGCCGTATCTCATGTATGCCGTCGTCCGCGTTCGTTCGATCTTCCGTAAGAGCGGACTGGCCGTAGGGCAGGGCGAAGAAGGCGCGACCGATCCGGAGACCCCGGCCGAGATCGCGCTGGCCCGCAAACTCCTGGCGTTCACCGCCGCGCTCGACCAGGCACTCGAAGAACTCCGTCCGCACCACCTCTGCACTTACCTGCACGAGCTCGCCGCGGCTTACGGCACTTTCTACGCCGCGGACAGCGTCATCGTGGACGACCCCACCGTGAAGGCCCGCCGCCTCATGCTTTGCGCGCGCACCTGCGCCGTCATGGAAACCGGCCTCCGTCTCCTCGGCATCGAGCCAGTGGAGCGGATGTAAGCGCCGCAAGGCGGCGAGGGGGGCATGCTGGCACGTGGACAAGTGGGCACGGGTGTTTGGTAGCCTTACCCGCTTGGCACGCTATTCCGGGTAGACCTAGCCCGGGGTATGGCTAGAAAAGCCTCACCCCCATGGAGACTCCTGCCCCGAAGTCCGAACGACTGCTCTCGCTCGACGCCCTGCGCGGCTTCGATCTGTTCTGGATCGTCGGCGGACATGGCATCCTGCTCGCGCTCTTCAAACTGACCGAGTGGGGCTGGCTGGGCGCGATCGACAGCCAGCTGAAGCACGTCGAGTGGCACGGCTTCCAGGCCTACGACCTCATCTTCCCGCTTTTCCTCTTCATGGCCGGCGTCTCCACGCCGTATTCGCTGACGCGTCGGTTATCTGAAGGCGACCGGGGCGAAGTCATCCGGAAGGTCATCCAGCGTGGCCTGATCCTCGTCCTGCTCGGCATCATCTATAACAACGGCCTCCAGTGGAAGGGGCTCGAGAATATGCGTCTCGGCAGCGTGCTCGGTCGCATCGGCCTCGCGGGCATGTTCGCCCAGCTCATCTTCGTGTTCAACTACGAGACTCCGAAGCGTCTCTGGGCCTGGCTGGCCGGCATCCTGCTCGGCTACTGGGCGATGCTGTCGTTCGGCCATGCACCCGGCTTCGCGCCCGGCGACCTCACGATGGAAGGTAACTTCGCCAGTTACGTCGACCGTCTCCTGCTGCCGGGCAAACTTCACAAAGGCATCCATGATCCCGAAGGCCTGCTCGCGGTCCTCCCGGCCATTGGCAACGCCTTGCTTGGCATCCTCGCCGGCTTGTGGCTGCGACGTTCCTCGGAGGAAGCCTCCGGCGACCGTAAAGCCGCCGGCTTGGCCGTGGCGGGTCTCGCGCTGCTCGCCGTCGGCGGACTCTGGAGCTTCGCCTTCCCGCTGAATAAGAACCTCTGGACCAGTTCGTTCGTGCTCTGGACCTGCGGTTGGGCCAGCCTGCTCTTGGCCTCGTTCTATTGGGTCATCGACGTCCGCGGCTGGGCGCGCGGCTTCGGCGCTTTCTTCGCCGTCATCGGCATGAATTCCGTCCTCATCTACATGTCGGGAAAGTTCGTCAGCTTCGACTTCACCGGACAGGCCTTGTTCGGCGGACTCGCCCGGGCCTTCCCTCCAGCCGTGGCCTCGGTGGTGCTCGTCACTGGCATCTTCGCCGTGAAGTGGCTGCTCTTCTGGTTCCTCAAGCACCAGAAGGTCTTCCTGAGGGTGTGAGCTGCGTCATGGGTTTAGGTAGGGTCAGCACTGCGTGCTGACCTAGGGGAAGGGCGATACGACTAGGTCAGCACGCAGTGCTGACCCTACCAAGAAGAAGGCAGGGCTTGTCATCCGGGCGGTCGTGAGGACGCTGTATGCATGGACGAACCGGAGCTCAAAGTCACGCGAGGCGACATCATCGCCCGCGGCTTGCTGTGCCACTGTCCGAACTGCGGTAAGCGTGGCCTCCTCGCTTCCTGGTTCCGCCTAGGCAAGGCCTGTTCCGCCTGTGGCATGGATCTCGCCCGCTCGGCGGGAATCTACTCCGGTACGACCTCCATCGGCTACGTCGCCGCCATCCTTTTCATCATCATCCCGATCAGTTTCCTGGTGGCGCTTAAGGTCCTCTCCGTGAAGGCCGGCGTCCTGCTGGGTATCTTCGGCACCTTCGGCTTCATTGTCCTGATCTACCCCGTCATGCTCTGCTGGATGGTCATGGCCTACCATGTGGCCATGCCGGGCGAACTGCCCGTCAACGGGGGCGGGCAGGGGAGTGATGAGTGACCCTTAGGGTCTTGACTTACATCTTCATATCTGGATAAGAAGATACTTCGGATGTCCCGCACCCAGCTCATCGCCGCTCTCCGCAGTCCCGTGCGCCCCACGGTGTCGGTGGAATTCTTCCCGCCCAAGGACGCGGAAGGCGGCGCGCGCATGCTCAAGGTGGCCGCGACGCTGAAGCCGCTCGGCATCGATTTCGCCTCCCTGACCTACGGCGCGGGCGGCACCTCTCGCGATACGACGATCACCTATGGCGCGGAGCTCGTGAAGATGGGCATCCCGCTGATCGGACACCTCACCTGCGTCGGCCATTCCCAGGCGGAGCTCTCCGCGATCATCGAGCAGTATGACCGCGCCGGCTTCTCCGGCATCCTCGCCCTCCGCGGCGATCCGCCCAAGGGGCAGACGACCTTCACCGCCCATCCGGAAGGCTTCGCCCACGCCGAGGGTCTGGTCCGCCTCATCGGCTCGGGACGCCCGGGCCGTTTCGCCGTCGGCGTCGCCGGTTTCCCGGAGCGTCATCCCGACGCCACGGACGACCTTGCGGACATCCGTTTCCTTGCCGGCAAGGTCTCGGCCGGCGCGGATTTCGTCACCACCCAGCTCTTCCTGGATAACGAGGATTACTTCCGCTTCGTCGATCGGGCCCGTGCGGCCGGCGTGTCCGTGCCGATCCTGCCAGGCATCATGCCCGTGCTCTCCTTGAAGCAGGCGCGCACCTTCTGCGGGTTCTGCAAGGCGCGGATTCCGGATGCCTTGGTGCGTGAACTTGAAGCCTGCGGTCCGGACGAGGAAGCCCAGCGCAAGGTCGGCGTCTCGTGGGCCGTCCGTCAGGCGAGAGGCCTGGTCGCCCGTGGGGCGCCTGGCTATCACGTCTATATCCTCAATAAGGCCGAATCGGCGGTAGAGCTCTTCGCGGCCTTGCGCGATTAAGCCGCGCGGGCCTCCAATAGGTTTGTAAAGGCACTCCGCCGGACATGTGATGGGACATGGTCCCCACCCCTGTTTCCTCAGCAACCGGCTGGCAACGTGGCTTCTGGTGCCTGATGGGGACGCAATTCCAGAATGCTTTCAGCGACAACGCGCTCAAGCAGCTGATCATCCTCGTGCTCCTGGCCAGTGCCGCCAGTTCCGCGGGTGAAGCGGAGCAAGATCGGATGGTCTCCTTGGTGACGGCCGTCTTCTCCGCGCCTTTCATTCTTTTCGCGATGCTGGGCGGCTGGCTGGCGGACCGTAACAGCAAGCAGCGCATGATGGTCTACGTGAAAGCCGCGGAGATGGGCATCATGGCATTCGCCGGGGTCGCCCTCGCGCTCGGCAGCCTGCCGCTTAAGTTAGGCGCCATCTTCCTGATGGGGTGTCATAGCGCCATTTTTGCTCCGTCCAAGTACGGCATCCTGCCGGAAATCCTGCCCCACGATAAGTTGTCCTGGGGTAACGGCATCCTTGAGTTGCTGACTTTCCTGGGCGTCATCCTCGGCACGGTGGCCGCCGGAATCTTCTCCGACTACTTCAAAGGCAGCGAGTGGGTCGCCGGTCCGATCCTCATGGTCATCGCCTTCGGCGGCTGGGTGCTCAGCCGACAAGTCACGCCCGTGCCCGCGGCAGACCCGACCTGTCCGGTCCGCATCAATCCCGTCACGGACCTTTGGCGTCAGCTCCGGATCATGAAGCAGGATCGTGACCTCTGGCGCGCGTGCTGGGGTAACACGGGCTTCTATTTCATCTCGGCCTTGGTGATGATGAACGTGGTGGTCTTCGGAAAGAGCGTCCTGCACCTGACCGGCACCCAGAACAGCATGATGAACGTCTGGCTGGCCCTCGGGATCGGCTTCGGCAGCGTCGTCGCCGGTTACGCTTCGCGCGGCCATATCGAATATCGCCTGGTCCCGATCGGCGCTTTGGGTCTGGCCCTGAGCACCGTACCGATGGGGATGGAGGGCGTCACGGCCGACACGTTCCGTATCTGCATGGGCACCTTGGGCTTCTCCGCCGGACTTTTCATCGTCCCGGTCGTCTCCGTCATCCAGCATCGTCCCTCGCCGGAGAGCAAAGGCGCGGTGCAAGGCAGCGTCAGTAGCCTGAGCTTCCTCGGGATCATGGCTGCCGCCGGCGTCCAATGGATCGCCCGCGAGACCTTCCAGATCACCTCCGGCCAGGTATTCTGGGTCTGCGGGGCCTCGGCCATCCTCTGCGGCTCCTATGCGGCGATCTCCCGCGGGCGGTTCATCAAGGCGGAATAGGACCGGTTCTTAATCTTGGATTAAGGGCGTATCTGTCAGACTATGGTCTGCCGATGCGCCTCCTGATCGTCGAAGACGAAGCCCCCCTCCGTGACGGCCTGCTCAGGCTCATGCGTGAGGAGGGTTATGCCGCCGACGGAGCGGCCGACGGCGCGGAAGGGCTCCGCAAGGCGCTGGAGGCCGACTACGATGCGATCGTGCTCGACCACCTCATGCCGGTCATGGACGGACGCGAGATGCTCCGCCGGCTGCGGCGCGTCAAGCGGACGCCGGTGATGATGCTCACGGCCCGGGATGCGACCGAGGACCGGGTCGTCGGGCTGGACTTGGGCGCCGATGATTTCGTCGCCAAGCCGTTCGTGCAGCAGGAACTCCTCGCCCGCCTCCGCGCGCTCGTCCGCCGCAATCATCGTTCGACCACGGCCGTCATCACCCTCGGTGACGTGGTCATCGACACCGCCGCTCGGCGCGTGACGAAAGCCGGGAAGGAAGAAGCCGTCACGGGTCGGGAATACGGCCTGCTCGAATACCTCGCCCACCGTCGCGGGGTCGTCGTGCCTCGCGCCGAGCTGTACGAACATCTGTTCGACGAGAACGAGGACACTCTCTCCAATCTCCTCGAGGTCCATGTCTGCAACCTGCGGCGCAAACTGGGCGCGCAGCTCATCCGGACGCGCCGCGGTCTCGGCTACGTGATCGAGGCTTCGCCCGCCCAGCCATGATCTTTCACTCCATCCGCTGGCGGATCCTGGCCTGGAACTTCGCGCTGCTGGCCGCGACGGCCGCCGTGCTGCTGTTCGCGTTCTATGGCCACGAGCAGAGGTCATGGCTGCAGGAGATGGATCTGCGCCTCCGCCGGGAAATGACCCGCGGCATGGGCGCCATCGGTGAGGTCGTCCCGGGGGTCGTCGGTCCGCGTGGTCCGGCGGCGCCCTTGGCCCGGCCTAATGCCAAATCCGCTCCGCGCGGCGACAGTCCCGAGCAGCGGTCCACCAAGGCCCGGCAGGCATTGCTCGAGATCGCCGAGGCCGGCATCTGGGTCCAAGCGGTCGACAGCGAGGGCAAGACCCTCTATCGTAGTTCCTACGCTCCGACCGACCCCGCGCTGGTCGCGCAGGCCCTGGCCGAACTGGCGGAGCCGCCGGCGGACGGCCCGGCGCGTCCGCAGGACCTGATGGTCTCTTTGCCCGGACACCGCGTGCTCCTGCATCGTCCGCCCGGTCGTAATCTGGTGATGTTCGGTGCTTCCACCGCCCAGCTCGACGCCAACCTGGCCGCGTTGGGGCGGAGTCTCGCGCTGGCCGGCTTCGCCGTCGTCTTCGTCGGCTGCGGGATCGGCTGGCTCCTGGCCGGTCGCTCGCTCCGGCCCATCGATCGCATCGCGGCGGACGCCGAGGGCATCGCGGCCGGCGACTATGGCCGCAAGATCGACGTCGACGACACCGAGAGCGAGCTAGGCCGGCTCGCGGTGGTGCTGAATGAGACCTTCGGGCGGATGAACGCCGCCCGCGAGCACATGGCGCAGTTCACCGCTGACGCTTCGCATGAGCTCCGCACGCCGCTCACGGTCATCCTTTCCGACAGCCAGGGCGCGCTACGTCAGGAGCGAACGCCGGAGGAATACCGCGCCGCCCTCGAGACGGTCCGGCAGTCGGCGCTCAGGATGAAGTCGATCTCCGATGCCCTGCTCGAACTGGCGCAAGGCGACGCCGGTAAGCCGGTCGTCCGCGACGCCTGCGACCTCGCGGACCTCGCCGATGAGTCTGTCGCCTTGTTGGCAAGGGTCGCCGCCGAGCATGGCGCCAAACTCGTCCCGCGGCTGGAGGGTGCGCCGGTACTGGGCGACGCGGCCCGGCTCGGCCGCCTGATCCTCAATCTCACGATCAACGCCATCCTGCATAACGATGCTGGCGTGACCGTCACCGTCAGCACCGGGGTCGTGGACGGATGGGCGGAACTGCGCGTAGCCGATGACGGCCGCGGCATCCCCGCGGAGAACCTTGACCGCATCTTCGAGCGCTTCCGTCGCGTCGACGCCTCCCGCTCCCGTCACACCGGCGGCGCGGGCCTTGGCCTCGCCATCGTCAAGCAGACCGCCGAGGCGCATGGCGGCAGCGTCGCCGTCGCCAGCGAGGTCGGCCAGGGCACCGTCTTCGTCGTCCGTCTGCCGAAGGCCTGATCAGACCGTCGCCAGCACGCGCTGCTTGATCTCGGCGACGGGCATCGCGTTGAGCAGGACGGGCGAGAGGCGATTCTCGTTGATCAGCGGGAGGGCCGTGAGGTGTTCGCTGAGGACGAGGTTACGGTTCGCGGCGACTTCGTCGACGCGGTCCACCGGCGTGAAGCGCGGGGTGGACTTGAGGACTTCCGGGTTCGTGCGGATGAGCTCGCCGATGGCCAGCACGACCTCGGCGAAACGATCCAGCTCGGTCTTCGTGTAGGACTCGGTCGGCTCGATCATCAGGCCGAAGACCTCCGGGAAGGCGACGGTCGGGGCGTGGAAGCCGAAATCGAGGAAGAGCTTGCCGACGCGGGCGATGATGCCGGCGCGCGGGATGCCGGCGGCCTCGATACGTTTGAAGTCCTCTTCGGTGAGCGTGAGGATGAACTCGTGCATGCGCGGCACGCCGTCGGCCGCGGCCGGCAGCGACGGGAAGGACTTGCCGAGCTTCGAGAACAGGTAGCGGCTGGAGAGGACGGACATCGCGGCCATGCGGCGGACGCCTTCCTTGCCGAGACGCTGCAGGTAGGTGTAGACGCGCACCTTGTGGGCGAAGTTGCCCCAGTGGCGGTGGAAGGAACCGATGCTGTGCTTCGGCTTCACGGCCACGAAGGTGTCGCCGTGCTTCTCGATCTGGAAGCCCGGGAGGAAGTCCACGAGGCGCTCGGACACGGCCACGATGCCGTCGCCAGGGCCGCCGCCGCCGTGCGGGACGGTCCAGGTCTTGTGCAGGTTGTTGTGGACGGCGTCGACGCCGAGGGCGCCGAGGTTCACCCAGCCCGCGATGGCGTTCATGTTGGCGCCGTCCATGTAGACGAGGCCGCCGATGCGGTGGATTTCCGCGGCCATCTTCTGGAAGTCGGTCTCGAAGACGCCCGAGGTGTTCGGGTTGGTCACCATCATGCCCGCGATACGCGGACCGAACTCGGCGATCTTCGCGGCGAAGTCGGCCTGGTCGACGCGGCCGTCGGGGGCGGACTTCAGGAGCACGATGCCCGAGGGCGAGCCGTCGGGGTTGCGCTTGGTGGCGTAGCCGGCCGTGGTGGCCGTGGCGAAGTTCGTGCCGTGGGCGGTCGTCGGGATGAGGATGATGTCACGGTGCTGGCCGTGGTGACGGTGGTAGGCTTGGAAGAGCTTGAGGCCGACGAGTTCGCCTTGGGCGCCGGCGACGGGCTGGGTGGTCAGGCCGGCGAGGCCGGTGATCTTGCGGAGCCATTCCTGGATCTGCCAGAGGAGCTCGAGCGCGCCCTGCGCGTCTTCGGCGGGCGCCTGCGGGTGAAGGCCGGTGAAGCCCGGCAGTCCCGCGGCCCAGTCGTTGATGTGCGGGTTATACTTCATCGTGCACGAACCGAGCGGGAAGCAGCCGGTGTCGGGCGAGACGTTGAGTTCACCGAGCTTCGAGTAGTAAGCCTTCAGTTCGGAGAGCGGGAAGGAAGGCAGGCCGACGGCGCCTTGGCGGAGCAGGGCGGCGGGGACTTCGGCGAGGGCCTTCGTGCCGGCGGACTTGCCGTAGAGGCCTTCGAAGAAGGCGACGAGCTTGTCGGTGTCGGCGGAGGTCTGGAGGTCGCTGAAGGAGATCTTGAGCAGCGAGCAGTTGCAGGGCGTGCGGCCGGTGATGTCGACGCCCACGTGCAGGCCGGCGGCGCGGCCCTTGGCGATGACGGCGGCGGCGGGCTCGGGGAGCATCAGGCTGAACTCGTTCCAGAAGGCCTGGTCGGCGTAGCAGACCTTGAGGCCCGGGATGTTGTGCAGCTTCGCGGCGGCGCGGCGGGCCTGGTCGCGGCCGGCGACGCAGGAGGCGGCCATGCCGGCTTCGCCGCGGGCGAGGATGGCGGCGCCGGCGATGGTGGCGATGAAGGCCTGATTGGAGCAGATGTTGGAAGTGGCCTTGTCCTTGCGGATGTGCTGCTCGCGGGTGGACATCACCATCACGATGCAATCGCGGCCGGCGTTGTCCTTGGCCTTGCCGACGAAGCGTCCGGGGGTCTCGCGCACTTCGTTCTTCTTATCGGCGTGGTGGCGGACGGCGAAGATGCCGAGGCCGGGGCCGCCGAAGTTGGCACCGATGGCGAGGTGCTGACCTTCGCCGACGAGGATGTCGGCGCCCTTCTGGCCATACTGCGCGGGGGCCTTGAGGCCGCCGGTGGCGAGGAGCATCGGGTCGATGACGGCGATGGACTTCACGCCGGCGGCGGCGCACGCGTCGGTCAAGGCGTCGACGTCTTCGAGGAGGCCGAGGGCATTGATCTGCGGGAAGATGACGGCGGCGAGCTGCTTGCCGAGGCGCGCGGCGGCGGCGGTGATGCCGTTGGCGGAAAGGCGGCCGGTGGCGTCCTCGGGGGCGAGGAATTCCAGTTTCACCGAGGTGCCGGCGACGTGCGTGCGGAGGACTTCGAGGTCGGACGGCATCAGGTTGCCGGCGACGAGCACGGTGTTGGCTTCGGCGTCGGCCATGCGCACGGCGCAGACGGCGGCTTCGAAGAGGGCGCTGGCGCGTTCGTAGAGCGAGGAGTTGACGGCTTCGAAGCCGGTCAGCTGGGCGAGCGTGGACTGGTAGATCCAGTGGGTGATCAGCGTGCCCTGCGAGCGCTCGGGCTGGTAAGGCGTGTAGGAGGTCGTGAGGTTACGGATCGAGCAGACGTGGCCGACGATCTCGTGCGTGCGGTAGACCTGCAGACCGTCGCCGAGGAAGGCGGTCTTGACCGAGTTCTTCTGCGAGAGCGCTTCCATGCGGTCGGCCAGGGCCTGGTAGCCGAGTTCGTCGGGGAGGTCCTGCGGGCCGGCGAACTGCACCGCGCGGTCGATGTGCGAGTACATGTCCGGGAAGTCCTTCGAGCCGACGGCGGCGAACATCGCCTGGATGTCAGCCTCGGTCGCCGCGATGTAATGGCGGGCGAGTTCGCGGGAGATTTTGGACGGATCGTAAGGCAGTTGGGCCATGGAGATGACGAAGGTTTTTGAAGGAGGAAACGGGTGTCGCAACCGCCCACCAA
>Ga0255115_1000532_pt1 | contig 11134 bp, 6 predicted proteins | sample Law_Law_RepB_8h_FD_188474 | JGI IMG/M metagenome (GOLD analysis project Ga0255115, IMG submission 188474) | Freshwater microbial communities from St. Lawrence River, New York, United States - Law_Law_RepB_8h | ecosystem: Environmental > Aquatic > Freshwater > River | place: USA: New York... | reverse complement strand
CCGCCGCATGGGCCAGCATTACGTCGTGGCCCACCTCGCCGACAACTGGCCCAAGGACCGCAATAGCCGAGGCTTCCTCTCGATCCTCGACCAGAACCTCCGCGTCGTCTCGAACATCGCCGGCTCCGCGCCCGTCTACGATGCCGCCGGCAAGCTCCTGCCGATGAAGCACACTTCCGACGTCTTCCTACACCCCCACGACGTCATCGCCAATCCGGACGGCAGCCTCATCGTGGCCCAGTTCGCCTCGGGCAAGACCTACCCGATCAAACTCGAACGAATCTGATGCGTCGCCTCCTCCTGCTCCTGCTCGCCTCCGCCGCCCTCGCTGCGGAACGCCCGCCGAACATCGTCCTGATCCTGGTCGATGACCTGGGCACCGGCGACGTGGGTTGTTTCGGCGCCAAGGACATCCGCACGCCGCACCTCGACGCTCTGGCCAAACAAGGGACGCGCTTCACGGATTTCTATGTCGCCCAAGCGGTCTGCACGGCCAGCCGCGCCGCGCTCCTGACCGGATGCTATCCCAACCGCGTGGGGATGCAGGGCGCGCTCAATCACACGAGCCGCTTCGGTCTCAATCCCTCCGAGTGGACGCTCCCGAAGATGCTCAAAGACTGCGGCTATGCGACGGCCTGCTTCGGCAAGTGGCACCTCGGGACGGTCCCGGAGCTTTCGGCGCCGCGCCAGGGCTTCGACGAATTCTTCGGCCTGCCCTACTCCAACGATAACTCGAAATACCATCCGACGCTGGCGCCGGAGATGCCGCCGCTCCCGCTGCTCGACGGCGAGAAGGTCGCCGAACTCGACCCGGACCAATCGGCGTTCACGGCCCGCTTCACGGCCAGAAGCGTCGATTTCATCGAACGAAACAAGGACCGCCCGTTCTTCCTCTACCTGCCCCACGTGATGCCGCATGTGCCGATCTTCGCTTCGGATAAGTTCAAGGGCCGCTCGAAGCGCGGCCTTTACGGAGACGTGGTCGAAGAGCTGGACGACGCGATTGGTACGCTGCTCGCCAAACTGCAGGCGACCGGGCTGGACCGGAATACGCTGGTGATCTTCTTTTCCGACAACGGCGCGTGGACGAGCTACGGCGAGCACGCCGGCTCCAACGGCGCTTTCCGCGAAGGTAAGCTGACCTGCTTCGAAGGCGGCATGCGCTCGCCTCTCATCGTGCGCTGGCCCGGCCAGGTGCCGGCCGGTCGCGTCAATGCGACGCCTTTCATGTCCATCGACCTCCTGCCCACGCTGACCGAAGTCGTCGGAGGCAAATCCCCGACGCTCAAGATCGACGGCCGCTCCGCCTTGCCCCTCCTCCGCGGGAACGACGACACCGCCCCGCATGAGGCTTTGTTCTACTTCGCCGGCGAAGAATTCCACGCCGTCCGCGCGGGCAAATGGAAACTGCACTTCCCCCACCCTTACCTGACGAACCGCGGCGCGCCCGGCAAAGGCGGCAAGCCGTCCGGCTTCGGCACCTACGCGCCCCTGCCGATCAAGGATTCGTCGATGGACGCCATCGCCAGCCGCCACGGCCAGAAGGTGGCCCGCCAAGCGCTCGCGCTTTACGACCTGACCGCCGACCCCGGCGAGACCAGCGACCTGGCCGCCGAACATCCGGAAATCGTCCGACGGCTCTCCGCCTTGGCTGACCCTGCCCGTCAGGCGCTGGGGGATAAGCTGACGGGGGTCCCCGGCGACGAACGCCGCCCCGCCGGCTTCGTTCCCGCGAAGTAAGCGCGGATTGGGATGGAAAGCCTTCGGAGGTGGTTTTCATTAAGTCCATGCTCACCCCTGGCATGACCTCCGGCCTCTTGGCCGCACTCCTCGTCACGGCACTGCCGGCCGCCGAACCCCTTCGCGTCGAAGTCTCCCGCGACGCCTGGATCTCCTCCTTCCCGACCGAGCAGGAAGGCAACAACGGCGGCTCGCCGAAGCTGAAGCTCAAGGGCACGCAGGAGTTCTTTCTCATCGACTTCGACGCGACGAAGTTCCGCGGCAAGCGCGTCGTCCGCGCGACGCTCCACCTCCATCTGGAGTCTTCCTACGCGCTCGGTCGCACGACCGTCTCGACGATCGCGCAAGAATGGGTCGAAGGCAAAGGGACTGGCTACGCCAAGGAACCCGGCGCCACCAGTTTCCGCTGGGCACGTAACGGCGAACAGCGCTGGAACGGCGACGGCAAGGACGTCACGGCGGTGACCCTCGGTCTCGGCGGCTCGCTCTGGGGCTTCGGCGACCCCACCCCGCCTGACGCCAATCGCTGGCAAGTCATCCCGATCGAACCTGCGGTGGTCCAGGCCCGCATCGACGGACGCAGCCACGGCTTCTTCGTGATGGACGACGTCGGTAGCGAATACCAGCGCGACGGCGACCAATTCACGTACGCATCCTTCCCGAACCGCTACGTTGCGAGCCGCGAAGGCAAGAAAGGCACCGCACCCTACTTCACGCTCTGGCTCGAAGACGGCTCCGCCCCGACGGCAGCCTTTCCGCTCGATCCGACGCTCAAGCCAGCGAAAGCCGCGGAACTGCCTCCCCTGCCTAAACTCGCCACCGAAGCCTCGATACTGAAAGCCACCGATGCGGCCGGCCTGCCGATTCCCGGCCTGCGCCTCTTCGCCGCCAAGGGCGAAGCCGTCACGATGCTGCTCGAGGAAGCCCCGCAGAACGTCTCCCTCGACCTCCCGGTGCGCCGCTTCGACGTCCTGAAGGTCGGCCCCCACCAAGACCCGCTGGTGGCCTCGCCGAACGGCCGACTGCTGGAATTCCAGATCCCCAAGGGCGCCAAGCCCGGCGAACACCGCGGCACCCTGCGCCTCGGCGGCAAGGACGTGCCGTTCTCGGTCACGGTCTGGAACTTCACCCTGCCTGACCGTCTCTCTTTCATCGCCCAGATGAACGGCTACGGGATGATGGACCAGGAGCGCCCGTGGTTCCGCCTCGCCCATGAGCATCGCCTGACGCTCAACATCCTCACTTACGGCTGGAGCGGCCGTGTCACCGCCGCCCCGAAGCTCCGTCCGGACGGCTCTTTCGACTGGTCCGCGTGGGACGCCCGTTTCGGACCGCTCGCCGACGGCTCGGCCTTCGCCGACCTACCTCGCGGCAAGGTGCCGACGGAGGCTCTGTATCTACCGCTCAACGAGAACTGGCCGATGGATCACGAGAAGCACTTCAAGGGCGGCTACTGGATCGAGCACGCCTTCGGTCCTGAGTATTGGAGCGAGTTCTCCGCCGCGGCCGCCGGCTTCGCCCGCCACTTCTCCGAAAAGGGATGGGATGAGACGATGTTCGAGTTCTACCTGAACAACAAAGTCTACTTCAAGAACGGCAAGAACGGGAAACCCGGCAGTTGGAAGACAACGTCAGCGACGTGGATCTACGACGAACCCCAGCACACGCAGGACTTCTGGGCCATCCGTCGCTTCGGCGAAGAATTCTGGAAAGCCACGGCGGCCTATGGCGACGTCCGCAAGGCCTTCCGCATCGATGTCTCGCGTCCTGAATGGCAACGCGACCTCCTCGACGGCATCACGAACGTCGACGTCGTATCCGGCACCCTCCGCGAATACCCGCAGCGCGTGATCGGCCGGAATCGCCGCGACGGCAAGCTCACCTACATGTATGGCGGCACGAGCAAGCTCAGCCAACCTCTCGTCATCAACGCCGCCTGGTGCGCCGAGACCTGGGCGCTGGGCGCCGACGGGGTGGTACCCTGGCAGACGATCGGCAAGAAGGATTCGCTGACGAATCCGGACGACCTTGCGGTCTTCTACCCCGGACCCGATGGCCCGATGCCCAGCCTGCGCCTGAAGGCCTTCCGCGCCGGCCAGCAGCTCGCCGAATACCTCGCCATCTACTCCGCCGCCTCCGGCCAGGACCGTGACGCCGTCGGTGCCGCCGTGCTCGCCCTGCCCGGCCTGCGTGCCGGCACCATCAAGACCTACGATGACGACGCCGGCAGCTCAGCCTTCGGCGACGGCGCCGCCCGCTCCGTGGCCGAACTGCGCCTGCGCCTCGGCGCCTGGCTCGACGCCCAGGCCCCCGCGCCCCGCGCGCGCTGGCACGACCCGCGCCCCCGCGCGCAGGATCCGAGTCGCATCAAGCCCATCAGCGCCCTACCTTCGCCTCCGAACCGTTGATTCACCCCATGAACCTGCTCCGGCTTTTCTCGCTCACTTGCATCGCCGGGCTCACCTTCGCCGCGCCGACGAAGACGAATGTGGTGTTCATCCTGATCGACGACTTCGGCTACGAATGCGTCACGGCCAACGGCGGAGAAAGCTACCGCACCCCGGTGATGGACAAGCTCGCCGCGACCGGCGTCCGCCTGGAACAGGCCCACGCCCAGCCGCTGTGCACGCCGACCCGCGTGGCGCTGATGACCGGCCTGAACAACAAGCGTAACTACACTCGCTTCGGACACCTCGATCCGAAGCAACGGACCTTCGGCCACTTCTTCAAGGACGCCGGTTACGCCACCTGCGTGGTCGGTAAATGGCAGCTGGGCAACGATCTGCCTGGACCGGCCCTCTTCGGTTTCCAGGAGAACTGCCTCTGGCAGCTGAACCGACGTCCCGCCCGCTACCTTAATCCAGGTCTGGAAATCAACGGGAAGCAGGTCGACTTCAAGCAGAACGAATACGGACCCGACATCGTCAACGACTACGCCCTCGACTTCATCACGCGTAAGAAGGACCAGCCGTTCTTCCTCTATTACCCGATGATGCTGACGCACTCGCCTTACGACGCGACGCCCGACAGCCCCGATTACCTGACGGCCAAGTCCGAAGATGGCACGAAGAAGGTCGGCCACTTCCCGGACATGGTGGCGTACACCGACAAGCTCATCGGCAAGCTCGTCGCCAAGCTCGAGGAACTGAAACTCCGCGAGAACACGCTCATCGTCATCATGGGCGACAACGGCACGGGCGGCGGCACGCCCTCGCGCTTCAAAGGTCGCGACGTCACCGGCGGCAAGGGCAGCAGCCTCGTCTGGGGCACCCACGTCCCCGGCATCGCCAACTGGCCCGGACAGGTGGCGTCCGGCAAGGTCTGCAGCGACATGATCGAAGCCGCAGACATGCTCCCGACGATCTGCGAGGCCGCCCAGGTCGCTATCCCGGCCGACCTCAAGCTCGACGGCCGCAGTTTCCTCCCTCAGCTCCGCGGCGAAAAGGGTAATCCGAAGGACGCCCTCTACGTCTGGTATAACCCCTCTGGCGGACCCAAGGCCCAATACGAGTTCGCGCACGAAGCCCGTTATAAACTCTACACCAACGGACGCCTCTTCGATACCGTCGCCGACGACCGTGAGCAGACGCCGCTGAAGGACGCCGACCTCTCCGCCGAAGCCAAAGCCGCCCGCACGAAGCTTCAAGCCGTGCTCGATGCAAACAAAGGGCCGCGGGACGAATACTTCGTCAAACAGACCGAAGCTTTCGGCGGCGAGGCCGGCGGAAAGAAAGCCAAAGCCGCGAAGAAAGCGGCTACCCCCGCGCCGAAGGCCGAAGCCGACCCGCGGGTCGCTCGCTTCAAGGAGCGGGACGCCGACCACGACGGCAAGATCACCTACGAAGAGTTCCAAGCCAGCATGGCCGACAAGAAGATCGCCAAGGAACGCTTTGAAGCCCGCGACCTGAACAAGGACGGCAACCTGAGCCTCGAGGAGTTCTTAGCCACGCTTCCAGCGGCGAAGTAAGGCGCCACCTGGTCCGCAAGAACTCGGGCCGACCGGCCCGATCACTTCTTGTCCTTCTTCCGCTCCCTGGGACTCTCACCCTTCTCCGGCTTATCCGCTTTGGGGGGCTTCGGGGCCTTGTCGAACACCTTGAACTGAGTCGGCGGCAGCATCACCGGCTTCTCCGACTTACCCCGCTGCACCTCGATGAGGCTGAAGATATCGTCGGCGGCGTCCGTGTTCACGAGGGCGAAATCGGAACCCTTCGCGCCCCCCTGACGCAGCACCGCGTCCGTCACCGTGACGGTCTCATGATGCCACTGCTTGTCGCCCTTACCGGTCACCGTCAGGGCCGTCTTCATGGATGGCTTCCCTGCATCGTAATCCAGCTTCCAGGTCGAGCCTGCCTTCGCATCATACCAGACGACGGTCATCGTCATGACCTTCGGGGCGGTGCCTTGGGAGAAGCCGTCGTGCAGCTTGAAGTAAAGGGCGTTCTTGCCGGTGGCATGCTCGAAACCACGGGCGAACCGGGCATAGATGGGAGACTTGTTGGTGATCGGGCCGCCTACGCGCCAGAGCGGAATCGAAGTGGCATCCGCATCGATCTGATAAAGGAATCGGCCGTAGTTGTCCGGCCAGATGTCCCAGCCTACGTCGTTCAATCCGGTCTGCGTGTCGCGTTGCCGCACCTGCCCCAGCGTGAGCCCGTTCTTATCATCTACGGCCGCGCCATACTTGGCATAGGAGGCGACGATCTTCTCCATGCGCTCGGTGTTCTTGTGCGAGGCCTTGCCGAACTTCGCCTCCGGATAGGCCTTGGTATCAGCGGCATCCAGCCCCTTGTGGAGGGCGCAAAAGGCGCCCGTGGCCGTCCGGGGGTCAATCTGGCCGGCGTAGCGGTTGAAGAAATAGAAGGAGTAGTCGAATCCCATCTCCTTGCAGGACTCCAGCGCCCCGGAGGTGATGTCCCAGACGCTCTGTCCGTTCTGCAGGCCGGTGAGGGCGCCCCAGTAGAAGCTCATCGGCAGATTCTTGGCGAACATGGCGCGCTGCCAGGTCTGGTCCATTTCCGAACGGGCGAACAAAGGCGCGGCCTCCGAGGCGATCAACCGGTGTTGCCACGCCTCGATCATGGTCCGCTCACCGCTCAGGTGATGCCCGCGGGCGCTACCGGCAAGCTTGATGGCGATACCGCCGGTGACGTTCTCCGTCACCCACTTCCACTCTTCATCGTAGCCTTTGCCGCCGCTCTCGTCGTCGTCCGAGGTCACGTTGTTGAACATGAGGGAGATCTGAGGCTGGCCAGGCACACCCTGAAAGGTCTTCGTGAACAAGCCGAACTGCCATAAGCGGAACTCCCGCCATGCGGAGGATTTCGTCTGCAAGTCATACTTCTTCTCGATCGCGTCGCCCTTATAGGCGCATTCGTCGCCCGTGCACCCGGTCTTGACCTGGATGAACGCGATGCGCGCCTGCTTCTCCGGAGAATAGCTGCGGATGCGCTTACCGAAGGCGGCGACCAACTTCTCCAAGAGAGCCTTATACTCCTTCGAAGGATAAAATGGGTAAACAGGCCAAGAGTCGACCTTCTGGTCTTTGCACACCACGCGCGGAACTCCCTGGCCATAGATCCAATCGGGCGCATCCGGCCCGACGCCCAAGGAAAGGTAGATATACTGGCCTCTCTTGGCCGCCGCATCCATGGCATCATCCAAAGCACTCCAATCATAAACACCCGGCCGCTTTTCGAGGTCCGCCCATTTCTGATTGAAGGCCAGACCTTTCAGGAAGGGATAATCCTTGGGATCGAATGAGGAACCACGGTCCCATACCCCGAAGGCGGCGGGCGGCGGCGCGGCTTGCACCGAACCGAGGCAGCTGACGCCGATCAGGGCCATCAGGCAAAGGATGCGGACATAACCCGAAGACGAGATCTGCTTCATGCGGTTTGGAGTGTTTTTGATTCTCACGGTGAAAGGGGCGGACAATCAAGTTGTGATGTGAACTGATGCTTTTTAAGGAATTACTCGCAACTTTCTGGGAAACCCGGTGCATCGCCTGGTCGCCCGGAGCCCTCCGCCCGGGAGCGGATTGGAGGTAAAAGATTCGGAACTTCTGGCTTACGGACTTGTCGGCTTTAAAACTGTCGACACTTTAGACCCATGGCCTCACCCCAAGCCAAGTCCTCCCCTCGTGCCCCGCGGAACAACCGCGCGACGGCCGTCCACTTGCGCCTCCGCAAGGAAATCGTGAGCGGATACTTCCCTCAAGGCTCCGCCCTCGCCGAACCGGTCCTCGCCGAGCATTTTCATACCAGCCGCGCTCCCGTCCGGGAAGCCCTGATCGCCTTGGAACGCGAGGGTCTGGTCACTTTCGAAAAGACGGGGCGCACCCGGGTGCGTACGATCGCAGCCAAAGACCTCCGTGAGATCATGGAAGCCCGCGCCGCCCTCGAAAGCATGGCCGCCAGCCTCGCCAACCGAAACTGGACCGCTACGGACACCAAGTTCGTCGCCAAGAACATCGATGCGCAGGAAAAAGCTCGCTCGCTCAGCGAACTCTCGCGTCTCGACATCGACCTGCATCACCGCGTCATGCTCCGCAGCGACAACCTCCGGCTATTGCAGCTCTGGGAACCCCTGCGCTGGCAATACGAGGCCTACCTCGTCGAGATCTTCAAACGCCAATCCACGGGCGACTATCGTCCGGAGACGGAAACCGTCCTCGCCCACCGCAAGCTGCTCAAAGCGCTTTCCACCGGAACACCGGACGAAGCCGCGGCCGCGATGATGGAACACGTCCTCTTCAACATTACCTGGGCCGACTAAGCGAAATGCCCTGCCTCCGCCCCATCACCGCCCTTCTCTTCGCGCCGCTCGCCCTGCTGGCCGCTGGCGACGACGACTTGTTCTTCGAATCGAAGGTGCGACCGGTGCTGATCAAGCGGTGCTACGACTGTCATTCGACGGAAAAGAAGACCAAAGGAGGCCTTGCGCTCGACACGCGTGCGGGCTGGCAACACGGCGGCGACAACGGACCGGCGATCGTCCCGGGCGATCTCACGAAGAGCCTCGTCATCAAGGCGGTGCGCTACCTCGACAAGGATTTCGCGATGCCGCCCAAAAGCCGCCTGCCGGCGGATGAAGTCGCGATCCTCGAGGAGTGGGTGAAGCGCGGCGCCCCCGATCCGCGCACGGACGATGCCGCGAAGGCCGCCAAGCCGAAGCGCTCTATCGACCTCGAAGCGGGCCGAAAGTTCTGGGCCTTCCAGCCGGTCGCCAACCCGACCGCTCCCGCCGTCAAAGACTCCGTCTGGCCGAAGGACACCGTCGACCGTTTCCTTCTCGCGAAAATCGAAGCCAAGGGACTCAAGCCCGCCGGCGACGCCGACCGACATACCTGGATCCGCCGCGTCAGCCTAGATCTTACCGGCCTTCCGGCCACCGCGGAGGAAGTCATCGCTTTCGCGAATGATAATTCTGACGCCGCTTACGCCAAGGTCGTCGACCGCCTGCTGGCTTCGCCGGCCTACGGCGAACGCTGGGCCCGCCACTGGCTCGACCTCACGGGCTACGCCGACATGATCGGGACTTCCAACGAAGTCTTCGCCGAACATGCCTGGCGCTATCGCGATTACCTCATCCAGGCCTTCAATCAGGACAAGCCGTTCGACCTCTTCATCAAGGAGCAGCTTGCCGGCGACCTGATGCCGGCCTCCTCTCCGGAGCAACGTGCCTCCCAGCTCGTCGCCACGGGCTTCCTGATGGTCGGCGACCTCGAGATCGTGAATCCCGACAAGGCCAAGATGGAGACCGATCACATTGATACCCAGCTCATCAAGATCGGCGGGGCTTTCCTCGGCATGACGATGGGTTGCGCCCGCTGCCATGACCACAAGTTCGACCCTGTAGGCCTCGAGGACTACTACGGCATGGCCGGTATGCTACGCAGTTCTCCCTCTTCCGGCAAGATGGTGGGCTTCGGCGTCTGGAGCACCATCCGCAGCGTGCCTCTCCCGGAATCGCCGGCCCAGCTCGCCGAGCGCCAGAAAGCCGAAGCCGAACACGCCGCCAAACTCACGGCGCACAAAGCGGAGCAAGCCAGACTGACCGAAGAGAATAATGCCGTCGTCGCCAAACTAGCAGCCCTTGAGAAAACCGCCAAAGCGACCCCCGTTCTAGCCGAAAAGGCCAAGCCCGTCGCGACCGCTCCGACCCCTAAGCCATCCCCTGAGCAAGAAGCCCTGACCAAGCGCCGCGACGAACTCACCACCCTCCTGAAGACCAAGAACGACGAGATCCAGCATGCGGAGTTCTTCAAATCAAAGGCGCCCCAGGCCTTCGCCATGCAAGACGACGCGAAACCGGCCGATATGCCGATCTACGTGCGCGGCAATCCCTACGCCCCCGCCGCCGTCGTCCCCCGCGGCGCCCTGCGCGTCGCCTCCTGGGACAAGTTCCCCGCGATACCGGCCGGCCAAAGCGGCCGCCTTCAACTCGCGGAATGGATCACCGATCGTCGTAACCCGCTGACGGCCCGCGTGACGGTGAATCGTCTCTGGCAGAAGCTCTTCGGCGAGGGCCTCGTCCGCAGCGTCGACTATTTCGGCGAACGCGGCGAACGCCCCTCCCACCCCGAACTGCTCGACCACCTGGCGACGCGCTTCATGGCCGACGGGTGGTCGCAGAAACGTTTCCTGCGAGGACTCGTCCTTAGCCATGCCTACCGACTCAGCAGCGCCAACCACGCCGAAGGCCTCAGCCTCGACCCGGAGAACCGCCTGTTCTGGCGCATGAATCGCCAACGCCTCGAAGCCGAAGCCATCCGCGACTCCTTACTCAGGGTCAGCGGCGAACTCGCGACCAAGTCGGGCGGCCCTTCTCTCGCCCTCGAGATCATCGAGAACACTGGCGCCCTCGCGGCTGCGGGCATCAATCCGCCCAGCTACCACCATCGCAGATCGCGCCCGTCCCAGGAATTCGAACGCACAGTCTACCTCCCAGTGATGCGGAACGGACCGTCTTCCGCGGACAAGATCCGCAGTTTCTTCGACTTCGTCGACCCGGCCAGCATCACCGGCCAGCGCAACCAGACCGTGATGCCCACGCAATCGCTCTTCCTCCTGAACAACGACCTGGTCCGTAAGCGGGCCGGCGCCCTGGCTAAACAGCTGATCGCCGCGCATCCGAACGAGGACGCCCGCCTCGAGTCGCTTTGGCTGCGGGCATGGAATCGTCCGATCACCGCCGAGGAGCGGACCAACGCCCGTAACTTCCTGCAGGAGATCACCCCGCTGCTCAAAACGCCACGTGCGCCCGATGCCCTGGAAACCGCCCGCTGGCAGGAACTCTGCCACAGCCTGCTGGCCTCCAACGCCTTCATCTACCGACTTTAAAGCCCCACGCCCATGCTTCCCCCCATCAGCCGACGTCAGATGCTGCAGCG
>Ga0255115_1000523_pt1 | contig 11240 bp, 9 predicted proteins | sample Law_Law_RepB_8h_FD_188474 | JGI IMG/M metagenome (GOLD analysis project Ga0255115, IMG submission 188474) | Freshwater microbial communities from St. Lawrence River, New York, United States - Law_Law_RepB_8h | ecosystem: Environmental > Aquatic > Freshwater > River | place: USA: New York... | reverse complement strand
GCTATGTGCTGGACCGCACCGTGCCTCTGAACAAAGGCTCGCATATCGACTCCACCGGCTACGCCGTGGTCAAAGGCGCTTTGGTGGTGTCTTTGAAAGCCGGCAAAACCTCTGCACTGGCAGACCCGAAACAATTTGTTGGCTACCAAGGCGATGCGGCGCATCCTTCGTCCGTACTGCTGGTGCACAACGGTTTGCACCTGGACATTCAAATCAACCCGACAAGCCCGATTGGTGCCAATGACCCGGCAGGCGTCAGCGACTTGGTGGTGGAAGCCGCGCTCTCCACCATTTTGGATTTGGAAGATTCGGTCGCTGCAGTGGACGCCGAAGACAAGCTACTGGCCTACAGCAATTGGCTGGGCATTTTGAAAGGCACGCTGACCGAGGATGTGAGCAAAGGCGGCCACAGCTTTAAGCGCGGCCTCAACCCTGACCGCTTTTACCACTCACCCAAGGGTAACGCTGAGGTGAAACTGCATGGCCGCTCGCTGCTGTTTTTGCGCAACGTCGGCCATTTGATGACCAACCCGGCCATTTTGTTTGACGGTGCCGACGGCAAAACCCATGAAATTCCTGAAGGCATCATGGACGCCATGGTCACCACCGCGATTGCGCTGCACGATTTGCAAGGCCATGGTGCCAATGGCATTCGCAATTCACGCACCGGCTCGGTCTACATCGTCAAACCCAAAATGCACGGCCCCGCCGAAGTGGCATTCGCCTCAGAGTTGTTCGGGCGTGTCGAGCAGATTCTGGGCTTGCCAGACAGCACGGTGAAACTGGGCATCATGGACGAAGAGCGCCGCACCAGCGTCAACCTCAAAGCGTGTATTGCAGCCGCCGCCAGCCGCGTGGCCTTCATCAACACCGGTTTCCTCGACCGCACCGGCGATGAAATGCACACCGCCATGCACGCCGGTCCGATGCTTCGCAAAGGCGATATGAAGAGCAGCGCCTGGATCGCTGCCTACGAGAAAAACAATGTGCTGGTCGGCTTGTCTTGCGGCCTGCGCGGCAAAGCGCAAATCGGCAAAGGCATGTGGGCCATGCCGGATTTGATGAAGGCCATGATGGAGCAAAAAATCGCCCACCCCAAAGCCGGTGCCAACACCGCTTGGGTGCCCAGCCCCACAGGCGCCACGTTGCACGCCATGCATTACCACCAGGTGCTGGTCACCGACGTGCAAAAAGAACTGGAAAAAATCGATGCAGACAAGCAGCGTGCTTCCCTGCTGAAAGACTTGTTGACCGTGCCGGTGGTGGCCAAAGCCAACTGGAACGAAGCCGAGAAACAGCAAGAGCTGGACAACAACGTGCAAGGCATTCTGGGCTATGTGGTGCGCTGGATTGATCAAGGCGTGGGCTGCTCCAAAGTGCCCGACATACACAACGTGGGCCTGATGGAAGACCGCGCCACGCTGCGTATTTCCAGCCAACACATCGCCAACTGGTTGAAACACGGCGTGGTCAGCGAAGCGCAAGTGCGCGCCACCTTCGAGCGCATGGCCGCTGTGGTCGACAAACAAAATACTGGCGATGTTTTGTACCAACCCATGGCCGGACACTTCACCACCTCAAAAGCTTATTTGGCAGCCACCGACCTGGTGTTCAAAGGCATGGCACAGCCCAGCGGCTATACCGAGCCATTGCTGCACGCTTGGCGATTGAAAGTGAAAGCGGCGGCTTGACGGGTTGCGCCCTCAGCGGCGCAACAACTGCGGCAAGGTCAGTCTGTATTTATTGACCTTGCTCCACCACCCAGAAAACGATTTGCAGTGCTCTTCTTGCAGCGGCCACAAACGCGGCGGGCTGTGACGCACCCACTGCACCCCCGGTAAATCCGGCAAGCAGGGGTGGTCCCACACATGCACTGCTTTGGCTTTGCCCAATATCTGTGCCAAGCTTGCGGCATCTTCAAACCAGCAGTGGGAGGCCAGCGCATGCATACCTCGCGCGACAAATTTCCAGCGCGCTTCACTCCACGGCCTGGCCTCAGTCCACTCCAGCCAGCAGGCCGCCACTTGCATCGCGTCTGCAGGCACACTGGCTGGCAGCTTGTCGGTCAATGCCCACGGATGGATCCACCAAACCTCGCGACCATTCAATTTCTCTGCCGCCAAGCCAGCGGGCAACAGATCAACACCCGGTGAAGGTTGCGTGAACAAGGTCGGCTCCTCAACACGCGCAAATGTTTTGGACGACTGGGTGAAAGTAGCTCGGCTGCGCGCAATCATGTCGATGATGTCCATGTCCTGATCAATCACCGTGTTTTTGCTGTGCCAAGGTTCTGGGGCGTGTATGGCCACATTGGCCGCATTGAACACATAAGGCTTGCTGCTGCCGGTGCCCGCTACCCATTGCCAGCTCAGGTCGTTGCTCGCCACGTCACCATCGAGCAAATGGCTGTACATCCAATCGGCCCCAACGCGCCAATGCACTTTGCGGATGTGCACCAAATAACTGGCCAACCATAAACGCGCATGGTTATGCACATAACCATTGAAATACAGTTGGCGTACCGCTTGGTCAATCACGGGCACGCCGCTGGCGCCATGGCGCACATCGTCTGGCATGTCTTTGCTGTAAGCGTCCTCAGGCAACAGGCCTTCGTGCAAATTCGAGTGGATGGCATTGCCCAGCACCTGATGCACATGCTGGAAATATTCACGCCACGCCAATTCATAAATAAATTTATGTTGCGCGCCCATGCGGTGCACACGGTACATGTAGTCGGCCACATCGGGAATGCTCAAAATACCGTGCGTCAAATACGGCGACAGCATGCTGACCGCGCCATGCACATGGTTTCGACTTTGCGAATATTCAAATGGCCTGACCGCGTTCAGCCGCTCCTTGGCGGCGTAGGCGTAGGGCTCGAATAAAGCCTGTTCTATAAAGACCTTCATCACTTATGTACAGCGTGTGTGTGGGCCATGGCGGCTCAGGACGGGCCGGCCAGACAGTGCTCTAGCGCATCCATGAACAACGCCGGCACATCGCAACCTGTTTGGTCTGTGATCTCGCGGAAACAAGTGGGACTGGTGACATTGACCTCGGTCAGACAGTCGCCAATGATGTCCAATCCCACCAGCAACAAGCCCCGGGCGGCCAACACTGGCCCGACTGCACGGGCGATTTGCCAATCACGCTCAGTCAGCGGTTGCGCCACGCCTTTGCCACCGGCGGCCAGATTGCCGCGCACCTCGTTGCCTTGGGGAATGCGCGCCAGTGCGAACGGCACAGCCTGCCCGTTGATCACCAGTACGCGTTTGTCGCCCTGCGCAATGGCTGGCAAAAACTTTTGCACCATGACGCTGGTGCTGCCGTCACGGTTCAAAGTTTCAATGACGCTGCCCAAATTCAACCCATCAGCTTTGACCCGGAAAATACCCATGCCGCCCATGCCGTCCAAGGGCTTGAGGATGATGTCTTGGTGCTCGGCATGAAATGCCCGAATGTCTTGTGGGTTGCGCGTGACCAGGGTCGGACTGGCAAATTCAGCAAACTCCATCAAAGCGAGTTTTTCGGGATGCTCACGCAAAGATTGCGGCCGGTTGAACACTTTGGCACCTTCGCGTTCAGCCTGGCTCAGCAAATGCGTGGCGTAAAAATATTCGCTGTCAAACGGTGGATCCTTGCGCATGAGCACCGCGTCCATGTCGGCCAAGGCGCGGACCTCATGGGCCACGCTTGAATACCAATCCAGCGCATGCCCGGTCAGTGAAATGGCGTGCAAGTTGGCGCTGACCCGCTCACCACTTTGCCAATAAAGCTCTCCCGGGGCGTACAGGCCCATATCCGATAGCCGCGCCGTTGTGCTTCCCGCATCATGGTGAATGTGCTGTCTTTTTCGGTATGAAACGAAGACAACGGGTCGCAAACAAACAATAAGTTCATGGCGCAAGGTTAACAGCGAACGCCCCCAAGGGCGTGTCGCGACTCAGATTTCGATTTTGCTGCCCATCTCCACCACCGAGTTGCTGGGCAAATTCAAAAAGTCAGCCGCTGCACTGGCGTTCAGGTACATCTGGGCAAACAGTTTTTCGCGCCATTGCGACATGCCGCCACCCACGGTGGGCACAATGCTGTCGCGCGAAAGAAAGTAACTGGTGTTCATGGGGTTGATATCCCCCAATTGGCCGCGCAACAAGGACAAGGCAAATGGCACATCCGGGTCGTCCATGAACCCGTAATGCACGATGACCTGCCAACAATTGCCGCCCAGATCAGTGAATTCAATGCGTTTGTCATTCGCGATCCAGGGCACTTCGTGGTGGCGCACGGTGACAAACAGATTTTGCGCATGCAACACTTTGTTGTGCTTCAAGTTGTGCAACATGGCGTTAGGCACGATGCCATCCTCAGATGTCAAAAAGACGGCTGTGCCCTCTACTCTGGTGGGCGGCGCCATAAACAACGCGTCTAAAAACGAAGCCAGGTCCATGGCTTCGTTACGGGTTTTGTGGTGCAACAAAGCGCGGCCATCGCGCCAGGTCAGCATCAACACCAAAATCATGCCGCCTATGACCAGTGGGAACCACCCGCCGTCAGCGAGTTTGAGCATGTTGGAACTCCAAAATGCCAAGTCCACCACAAAAAAGACCGAGGTGGCGCTGATGCACAGCCACAACGGGTATTTCCAAGCGTAGCGAATCACATAGAAAGTCAAAATAGTGGTGATCAACATATCGGTACAGACCGCAATGCCGTAAGCCGCCGCCAAGTTGCTAGAGGTTTTGAACAACACCACGGCCAACACGATCGCCACAAACAAGCCCCAATTCACCAGCGGCATGTAAATTTGGCCCGTTTCTTTTTCGCTGGTGTGCAGAATTTGCAAACGCGGCAAAAAGCCCAGCTGTATCACTTGCTTTGTCACGCTGAAGGCGCCGGTGATCAAGGCTTGAGAGGCAATCACGGTGGCCGCAGTCGCGAGAATCACCAAGGGTATCAAGGCCCAGTCTGGAGCCATGTTGTAAAACGGATTTTTGACCGCCTCAGGTTCGGCCAGCAACAATGCGCCTTGGCCAAAGTAGTTCAATGTCAAACAGGGCATGACGACGTAAAACCAGGCCAAGCGGATCGGTTTTTTACCGAAATGGCCCATGTCTGCATACAAGGCTTCGGCCCCGGTCACGCACAACACCACCGCACCCAAAATGATGAATGCTGTGAATGGCTGGTCCCAGACAAACATGGCGGCGTAATGCGGACTGACCGCCCACAAAATCTCCGGATGGTCAACGATGTGATAGACCCCCAACATGGCAATCACAATGAACCACACCAAGGTGATCGGACCAAAAAATTTGCCGATGCCGCTCGTCCCGCGTTTTTGCACAGCAAACAAACACAGCAATATCAAAAGTGTGATGGGTATGACGAATCGTTTGAAAGTTGGCGACACCACCTCCAAACCCTCTACAGCCGATAGCACCGAAATGGCCGGCGTGATGACACCGTCGCCATAAAACAAGCAGGTGCCGAAAATACCAACCACCAGCAAAATGCGGCGCAAACGCGGTTTATCCCGCACAGATGAAGCGGCCAGCGCCAGCATGGCCACCAAACCACCTTCGCCGTTGTTATCAGCGCGCAGCACCAAGGTCACATACTTGAGCGACACGATGAATGTCAGCGTCCAGAAGAACAAGGAGAGGATGCCGTAGACATTGTCAGGGGTGAATGCCACGTGGCCAGAGCCAAAAACCTCTTTAATGGAGTAAAGCACGCTGGTGCCAATGTCCCCATACACCACACCAATGGCACCTAATGTCAAACCTGCTATCGACGACTGCTTGTTGCCTGGGCTTTGCGCTTCACTCATAAAACTTCAAGCGGCTTTTGAACCGCCCAACGGTAACTCAGAAGCCGTGAGTTTAACGATTCCGCACTGCAGCAAACAAATTATTTTTTACTCGTAAACCTCAGCGTCTGGGTCGGTGGCCTCAAGCTCATAACTGGCAGCCAGCATGGCCAATCGGGCGATGACGCCGTACATATAGAAGCGGTTGGGGGCGCTGGCCCCAGGTTTCATGCCGGGCTGCGGGGTGTGGGCGCTTTGCTCAAACGCCAATGGCACAAAACTCGCACCCGGGGCATTCAGGTTTTCGTCAATCCCACGCTCGGCATGCACCCGGTAAAAGCCACCGACGACATAACGGTCCATCATGTAGACCACGGGTTCGGCCACCGCATCGTTGATGCGCTCATTGGTTTGCACGCCTTCCTGGATGATGACCTGATTGACTTCCTGACCGTCTTTGACCACACTCATTTTGTTGCGGGTTTTGCGGTTGAGCACTTCCAGGTCTTTGACATCGCGTACCGTCATGATGCCCATGCCGTAAGTGCCGTTGTCGGCTTTGACAATGACAAACGGCTTTTCGTGGATACCGAATTCTTTGTATTTGCGGCGGATCTTGGTGAGCAGCGCGTCCACATTGGTGGTCAGGCATTCCATCCCTTCGCCCTCGGCGAAATTGACCTCGCCGCATTGGCTGAACATAGGATTGATCAACCAAGGATCAATGCCGATCAGCTTGCCAAAGCGTTTGGCGACCTCTTCGTAATTGGCGAAATGAATGCTTTTGCGACGCACACACCAACCAGCATGCAAGGGCGGCAACAGGTATTGCTCGTGCAAGTCTTCCAATATGCCCGGAATACCTGCGCTTAAATCGTTGTTCAACAAAATGGTGCACGGGTCAAAGTTTTTCAAACCCAAACGGGTTTTGCTGCGTATCACCGGCTCGAGCAGCACGGTGTCGCCGTTGGGCAAGTCAATCGAGGTGTTTTCTTTGATCTCCGGGTTGATAGAGCCAATGCGCACATTCAAACCGGCCATGTTGAAGATGCGCGCGAGTTGCGCCACATTGCTGAGGTAAAAGGTGTTGCGTGTGTGGTTCTCGGGGATCAACAACAAATTACGCGCTTCAGGACAGATTTTTTCAATCGCCGCCATCGCGGCTTGCACGGCCAAAGGCAGCATTTCGGGGGTGAGGTTGTTCCAACCGCCGGGGTACAGGTTGGTGTCCACAGGCGCGAGCTTAAATCCGGCATTGCGAATATCGACCGATGAATAAAACGGCGGCGTGTGCTCCATCCATTCCATGCGAAACCAGCGTTCTATGGCCGGCATGGAGTCAATGATGCGCTGCTCGAGTTCGTTGATAGGGCCGGTGAGCGCGGTGATGAGGTGGGGGACCATGAATTGATATGTCTCGTATGTTTTTAGGATCTGGGGGCGATTTTGACAGTTTCAAGCGATGCGCTTGTGACAGGCATACAAAATAAGTGATTGCTGCTTGACTTTGCGTTCGTTGAATGTCTTTAAGCTGGCGGTCATGGATTTCTCATTTTCCAAACCTGACTTCAAAACCGGACTGCGCGCAACAGGTTCGATGATGACGGGCAATGCTTGTGTGGCGTTTCTGATTTTGGGCAACCGGAATTGGGAGAACTTGGTTTTGTTGACGTTGATTGGCCTGTCTCTTATACTTTTAACCTCTGTGAGCATCACTTTTTCCAAGGATTCGCTACATGACTGAGGCACAACTCATCGTCTTATTTTTGGGCGTTCTAATGTGCGCCATGGCTTTGGCGGCTTCCTACTTTGAAGCCAAAGAAAAGAGCCGGGCTGACAAAAAAGACTCTGGGCTTTAAGCCAGGTAGCGACAGCGTCCAGAGATATTTCAGAAAATTCAAATCCGATTGAAGGTTTTGAATTGACACTCTCTCACCCTCTGACTTCACCCTCACCCAGCACCACAAACTTCAGCGACGTCAGCCCCTCAATACCGACCGGGCCACGCGCATGAAACTTGTCGGTGGAGATACCAATCTCAGCACCCAGACCATATTCGAAACCGTCGGCAAACCGGGTGCTGGCGTTGATCATCACACTGGCTGAATCCACCTCACGCACAAAACGTTGACCGTTCACATGGTTGAGCGTGAGGATGGCATCGGTGTGGTGGCTGCTGTAGTGGTTAATGTGGTTGATGGCTTCGTCCACACCGCTCACTACTTTGATGCTGATGATGGGCGCCAAATACTCCTCAAACCAATCTTGATCAGTCGCGTCTTTCAACACCGCGCCTTTGACGCTTTGCAACAGCGCTTTGCTCTCGGGGCAGCAGCGCATCTCCACACCTTTGTCAGCAAACACTTTGCCGATGCGCGGTAAAAACGCAGCCGCCGACCCACGCGCAACCAATAAGCTTTCAGTCGCATTGCAAGGGCTGTATTTTTGCGTTTTGGCGTTGTCGGTGACGCGCAAGGCCATCTCTAAATCACACGGATCGTCAATGTAAGTGTGGCAGTTGCCGTCCAAATGCTTGATGACAGGCACCTTGGCGTCGCGGCTGATGCGCTCGATCAAACCTTTGCCGCCGCGCGGAATGATGACATCCACGTAGTCAGGCATGGCGATCAACTGGCCAACGGCTTCGCGGTCGATGGTGGGAACGAGTTGCACCGCATCCCGTGGCAAACCGGCGTTGTGCAAAGCCTGTTGCACGCATTGCGCGAGTGCGGTGTTGGAGGCCAACGCTTCTGAGCCGCCGCGCAAAATGCACGCGTTGCCACTCTTGATGGCGAGTGACGCGGCTTCAATAGTGACGTTGGGTCGGCTCTCAAAAATCATGCCGAACACACCGATGGGCACACGCATTTGTCCGACACGAATGCCACTGGGTTGTTGCGTCATGCCACTGATACTGCCGATGATGTCGGGCATCACTGCCAGTTGCTCGCAGCCGATAGCGCAAGTTTCCAAAATAGACGGTGTGAGTTTGAGGCGATCCAGCATGGGGCCGTCCAAACCGTTGGCCTTGGCCTTTTGCAAATCTGTTTGGTTGGCGATGACCAGTGCCTCGGTGTCGCTGCGCAACAAGCGGGCAAGCTCTCGCAATGCAGTGCTTTTGCTGGCGGCTGTGGCCTTGGCCATGACGGCGCTGGCGGCTTTGGCCTGTTGTCCCAAGGCCAACATCAGTTCAGGAATAGTGTGTGCGTTCATGCACCGATTTTGGCAGAGAAGACGCCAGTTTCAGAAATAGCCGCAGATGTGAGCAGACATCACCTGCAACCGCTGTTCAGCGCGGGCTGCAAGCCTTGCTGAACATCAGCGCCAAGCGCAACAAGGCCTGCCAGTTATCCTTGGGCCATGTGGGCAATTTCATGCCTTTGACAATACCGTCTACCTGATGGGCGCTTTGCAGCAGTCGCTCAAGCTGCGCTGTTTTGAGCTGTGGCAGTACACGCTCGAACAAACGTTCTTTCAAACCCCAGACCCTTTGCTCGCGCAAGACTTGGGGCAACGGACGACCGGCTGCCACCGCGTCTTTCACTCGTTTCAAGCTGCGAATGTCCTCTGCCAAGGTGTAATGCACCAAAACCTCGGACACACCCTCGGCTTGCAAACCATCCACCATTCGCTGCACCCTCAGGTGCTGTCCGGCCAGAACCGCTTCGGTGAGTTTGAACACGTCATACCGGGCCACATTCAACACGGCGCGCTCTATCTGCTCAAAACTCAATTCACCCGGCGCATACAGCAAACCCAGTTTTTGAATTTCTTGATATGCTGCCAATAAATTGCCTTCCACCCGGTCGGCAAAAAACTGCAGGCTGCGCTGCCCTTCTTCGCCTTCACGCACCCTTTGCTGTTGTTGGCCGAGCCGGTGTGCAATCCAAGCAGGCAAGCCAGCGCGCTCTATCGGATCGAGTTGCACCGTGGCACCATGGTTGTCTAACGCCATGAACCAGCCAGTGCTTTTGGCCGTCTTGTCTAAGCGAGGCAACAACACCAACAGCAACACGTCCTGCTGATCAGCCATGCGCTCTGCCAACGACTGCAAGGCCACGCTGCCTTCCTTGCCAGGCTTGCCGGAGGGAATACGCACATCCATCAACAGCTTGTCAGAGAAGAGACTCATCGCACCGGCAGCCGCTTGCACCGACTCCCAATCAAAATGCGCGCCCGCCACTGTGAACACATGGCGCTCGGTATAGCCTTGGTCACGCGCTGTCTGTCGAATCAGATCAGCCGCCTCTTGTTGCAGCAAAGGTTCGTCACCGTGCAATGCATAAATGCTGCGCAAGCCCTTGGCCAACTGTTCTTGCAAACGTGCGGCAGCGATTTGCATGGCCAATGGTCAGGGCAAACGCGCCGCAGCGATTCGCCGGATCAGTTGCTGCACCAGATCCGAACGCATATCGCGGTAGAGCAATTGCTCTTCGGCTTCCTTGGACAGGGCCGCGGTTTCGCTGAAACTGATTTCGCGCTCTTGCACGATCTCGGTCTCCGGAATAAGTTCATCGCCACTGCGGGTACGCAGTCGGAAATTCACCCGCAAACGCAAGGTGAATTCACGCACCGTGCCAGTGGATGTGCGGCTGAGAATCACCTTCTCTTGCAACTCTTGCAAAATTTCCAGAATCACATCGGCGCGCTCAATCTCTCGCGCATTCGAGATGACCTCCAAATCGCCTATGCTTTTGAGATTGCGCTTGAGCAGTTGCCCAAAAAGCGAAGTTTCGGCAATATTGCTGTACAGGGTTTTGAAGGGCAAATCCGGCGCTTTGCGCAATTTAAAACCGCATGCGGAGAGTGCCCCCAACGTCGCCACAGTTACGCCTATGCGCGCGCCTTGCTGCAACCATTGGCGGCGTGAGCTTGATAAGGTGTGGCGGGTATGCATGGTCAGATCACCAAGTTCACCAAGCGCCCGGGGACGACGATGATTTTTTTGGGCGTGGCTCCCTGAGACTGCTTTTGAAAAGCCTCACTGGCCAAAGCCGCTTGTTCGATCGCGGCTTTGTCGGCATTCGCGCTGACCACCAGCGAGCCGCGCAGTTTGCCGTTGACCTGCAACATCAGTTCAATTTCATCACGCACCAACGCGGTGTCATCAACGCTTGGCCAAGTGGCATCCCACAAACTGCCATGGACCTTGTCATAACCCAAGTCCAGCCACAGGTGAGAACTCAGGTGCGGGCACACCGGGTACAGCACACGCAACAAAATAGACAGGCATTCAGCCAATGCAGCCGCGTCCTCTTGGGTGTCACTGAGTTCAGCATCCTCGAGGGCGTTGAGCATCTTCATAACCGCGGAAACCACGGTGTTGTATTGCATGCGCTCGTAGTCGTAATTGGCCTGCTTGAGCACACTGTGGATATCAAGCCGCAAGGCTTTGGCGGCCTTGCCAAAGCCAGCCGCGCGTCCTGTCGCC
>Ga0255115_1000520_pt1 | contig 11281 bp, 8 predicted proteins | sample Law_Law_RepB_8h_FD_188474 | JGI IMG/M metagenome (GOLD analysis project Ga0255115, IMG submission 188474) | Freshwater microbial communities from St. Lawrence River, New York, United States - Law_Law_RepB_8h | ecosystem: Environmental > Aquatic > Freshwater > River | place: USA: New York... | reverse complement strand
CGTATCCGCTTCGAAGTCCTGACCGACGCCGGCCGACGGTGGGCCGATACGATCTTCCCGGCGGGAACGGAGGAGCTGCGCCGGGTGGCCGAAGTCACCGATTCCCTGCGCCGCCAGACCGCGGACCAAGGGCGGCTGGTGACGCGCATGCCCCGCGACCTTATCCCGGACTTTGCGCTGTGGGATCAGGAGGCACGGCTGGTCTTCAAGAAGGACCTGCTCGGCGCACCCTTCGCCCTCAACTTCATCTTCACCAGCTGCCGTTCGGCCAAGATGTGCCCCGCATCCACGGCTTGCATGAAGCAGTTGGGCGACGAGCTGGCGAAGGATCCCAAGCTCAAGGAGGTTCGTCTGGTGACGATCACTTTCGACCCGGAGGTCGATTCGCCCGGTCGGCTGCGGACCTATGCCCAGGGCTACGGCATCGATCTGGGGCGGCACCGTTTTTTTACCGGGGACGCGGGGCAGATCAAGGACCTCATGCGTAACTTCGGCATTCTCACGGTCCGCGACGACGGGACCATCGTGCACAACGCCGCTTTGATCATCGTCAACGCCCAAGGTCGCATCACGCAACGCCGGGAGGGCGCCTCCTTCGATGCCGCCGACGTCGCCAAGGTGCTGGCGGGATTGGTCCCGGAACGATGAGCCCCCTCCGTCAGTCGTTGGTGCTCACGGCAGTGGCGGCGCTCGGTTTCCTCGCCTTGCGCAGCCTGCCCGACACCCATTGCGCGTTGCTGCATGCCGACCATCAGCCCGTCGTCGTCGATGGCTTGGAGTTCTGCGGCGTCAATGAGGAGGCGAACTTCTACCGCCCGCGGGACCTAAAGTTTCCCTACGCCCTCAAGCTCGAGCGGGTCGGGGAAGCGGCGTCGGGTCAGATCGGTCGGCTGACGCTGACGGGTGAGGACGGGCGCGCCTTGCTCGATCATCAGCTGGCCCTCTCCCATACGCGCAAGTTGCACCTGCACCTCCGCTCCCTGGCGCGGTCCGGTTACGTGCACCTGCATCCGGAGCCCGGGGTCGACGGTAACTGGACCTTCGCGGTACCCGCCGACTTCGACCTGACGCAGGGCGCCCATGCCTATGTCGACTTCGTGCCGTTGCGCGGCGGGCGAGTCGCCCTGGTCGAGGCCGTGTGGGCCCCGATGCCGCGGCTGACGTCCATCGCGACCACCGTCCCGGTCCTGGAGGTCGCGGGCTTCACTGCTTCCACCGCCCGCACCGGTGAGTCCGCCTTGTGGCGCGTCCGTTTGCGAGGCTCGGCGGGCGGCCCGGTCAAACTGCGCCCGTTGATGGGTTCCCTCGGTCATGCCGCCTTGTTCTCCGCGACGGCGGGGGAGGCCACGATGGGCTATGCCCACCTGCATCCTTCCTTGGAAGGGGGGGAGTACGACGCGGAGCCGACCCTTTCTTTCCGGATGCGCCTGCCCCGGCCGGGCGACTACGAACTCTGGGTCCATGTCGACGCCGACGGCGACCGCTACGTTCGGATTCCGGTCACCGTCACGCCTTGAGCGCGCGGAAGTAGGCGACCGTCGCATCCAGGCCTTCGGCCACGGTGTGCCGCGGGCTCCAGCCGGCCGCGCGGAGCTTGTCCGCGGAGGCAAGGGAGTGCTTCACGTCCCCGAGGCGTGCAGGCTTGTGCTCGATCTTCGAGCTGGAGCCGGTGAGCCGGATGACTTCCTGAGCGAGGGCCTGCACGGTCATCTTCTGCCCATACCCGACGTTGTACGTCCCGGCGACGGCGGGGGTCACCGCGGCGAAGGTGAGCGCGCCGACGATATCCTTCACGTAGATGAAATCGCGCGTCTGCTCGCCGTCGCCGAAGATGCCGATTGGTTCGCCGCACACGGCCTTCTCGATGAAGATCGGGACGGCGGCGGCGTAGGGGGATTTGGGGTCTTGACGCGGTCCGAAGACATTGAAGAAGCGGAGCGAGGCGGTCGCCAGGCCGTGCTCGCGTCGGAATAGCTCGAGGTAGTACTCGCCGTCCAGTTTCGTCACCGCGTAAGGCGACTTTGGTTCGGGGAGCATCGTCTCGACTTTCGGGACCGTCGGGTTGTCGCCATAGATGGCGGCGGAGGAGGCCAGGACGACTTTGCCGACCTTCGCGGCGGCGGCGGCTTCGAGCACATGGAGGGTCCCGGTGGCGTTCAGCTCGACGCACTCGCGCGGCCGGAGCATGGATTCCGGCACCGAGATCATCGCGGCGAGGTGGAAGACCTGGTCGACCCCGCGCATGGCCTCGTCGAGTTTGGCGCGGTCGAGAATCGAACCTTCGATCAGGCGGTGCGTGAGGCCGACGAGGTTGCGGCGGTGACCGCTGCGGAAGTTATCGAGGACGACGACCTCGGCGCGGCCTTGGAAATGCTCGACGATGTGGGAGCCGATGAAGCCGGCGCCGCCGGTGACGAGGATGCGCATAGTCAGCGGACCAGCGCCTGCATGGCGGAGAATTGGGCCTCGATCGACTCGACCAGCTTGAACTGGGTGCGGAGACGGTCGAGGTTATGGCGGGGCCGCTTGATCTTGAAGTAGACGTCGCCCTCGAGCCAGTCCGTGAGGAAGCGCAGGCCGATCTCGAAGGTGATCAACTTGCCGGCGAAGGGCAGGAGGGCGCGTTCGGCGGGTGTCAGGAAGCCCCCGGCGGTGGCGAGGTAGCCCTTCACCAGGGCCTCGAACATCGGGAGCTGCATCGTCACCTTCGCAAGGTCCGTCTCGTCCTCGGCGGCCGGGGAAGTCGAGGTGCGGACGAGGTCGCCGAAGTCGTAGAGCGCGGAACCCGGCATCACGGTATCGAGGTCGATGACGCAGATGCCTTCCTGGGTCTCGTTGTCGAGCAGGACGTTATTGAGTTTGGTGTCGTTGTGCGTCACGCGCTCGGGGATCTCGCCGCGCGCCATCGCGTCGACGATCAGGCCGACCTCCCGGGCCCGGGCCTGGGCGAAGGCGATCTCGGCGGCGGCTTCCCGGGCGCGGCCATGGGCGTCCATGGCGAGCGCGGCTTCGAAGGCGGCGTAGCGGCTCGGGGTATGGTGGAAGTTCGGGATGGTCTCGACGAGGCGCTCGCCCGGGAGGTCGGCCAGCAGGGCCTGGAAGGCGCCGAAGGCCTTGGCCGCCTGATAAGCCTGGTCGGCGTTGCGGATGACGTCATGCCCGGTGGCCCGTTCGACGAAGATGTAGCAGCGCCAATGGTTGCCGTGCGCGTCGACATACCAGCCCCGGCCCTCGCGGGTTGGCACCAGCGTGAGGGCACGGCGGGAGGCGTCATGTCGGCCGGCTTGGGCGAGCTTGGCCTGCGCATGCCGGCAGACGCGCTCGACGTTGCGCATGAGCCCGTCCGGGTTCTTAAAGATGTTATGGTTGATGCGTTGCAGGACGTAGCGGACGGACCGTCCGCCTTGGTCCATCTCCAGCGCGAAGGTGTCGTTGATATGGCCGCTGCCATAAGGCGGGGCCGAGACAAAACCCCCGAGCAGGGCGAAATGCCGGGCGATGGCGCGGGTGTCGTAGGTGACGCGTTCGGCCATGGGTTCAGGCCCAGAGGGCGGCGGGGTAGGCGCCTTGGCGGACCAGGTCGAGGATGCTGGCCTGGACCGCGGGCTTGTCCTCGCGGTAGGTCACGCCGAACCAGGCGGAACTGGTCCGAAGGACGTCGCAATGGGCACGCGCTCCCGTGACGAGGTGGCCGACCGCCATGGGGATGTAGGACTCGCTCTTCAGCTCGCCGCCCTGGGCCTGCAGGAAGGCGCGGAAGTCGGTCTCGAGCAGGGGGAAGATCGCTGGGGTGAAGCCCCACATGTTCATTGAGACCGGCTCCTCGCCCGTCAGCGCGGTGATTGTGCCGTCCTCGGCCTGGTTTTCCGCGCCGACCGCGGTGCGGCCGATCTTGGTGAGCTCCTGGATGTCGGTCAGCCGACCGGCGGAGTCGGTGCGGCAGACGCCGCGGGCGACCGTGCCGTGGTCCGACAAGGTGTTCTTGAGCGTGAAGCCGACCATGCAGAAGGTCAGGTCGGCATTGGACAAGGCGGCCAGCCGCCGACCCAGGGTCGCGTAGGAGTCCCGGCCGTAGAAGTCGTCGGCGTTGATGACCGCGAAGGGCGTCGTCACGGCGTCGCGCGCGCAGAGGATGGCATGTGTCGTGCCCCAGGGCTTCTCGCGCCCCGCCGGGACGGCGAAGCCGGCCGGCAGGCGGTCGAGTGTCTGGAAGGCGAAACCCACCTCGATGCGGCCAGCGAACTTCGTCGCGATACGCTCGCGGAAGTCGGCCTCGAAATCCGGGCGGATGATGAAGACGACCTTGCCGAAGCCGGCGCGGATTGCGTCGTAGACGGAGTAGTCGAGGATCGTCTCGCCGGATGGGCCCATCGGGTCGATCTGCTTAAGGCCGCCGTAGCGGCTGCCCATGCCGGCGGCGAGGACGAGGAGGGTGGGTTTCATGTCAGTAGGCGCGGCGAAGGCGGGCGGCGACATCCTGTTGCAGGCGCTCCAGGAAGCCGAGGGTGAAGGCGGTCACGTCGAGGGAATTATCCTGTACTAGCGGGGTCAGGTCCATGGCCCATTGCAGCGCGGACTCGGTGTCCGAGGCGTGCGCGTCGTGGAAGGTGGCGTTGGCGGCGCGACGCGCGAGGACGGCGAGGTCATAGCGTTTGCCGCCCACGATCTGGGTGGCGAAGACTTCGTTCAGGGCCTGCGCGAGTTCGGGCCGGGCCGCGACCGGCATCGCCACCTTCTCGCTGTCGACCATCCAGTCGAGCGAGCGCCAGACCTCGCAACCGAGGACCTTGGCCGGACGGGCCGACGGGGGCAGCCGGCGAAGGGCCTCGATGCAGCGTGCGAAGCAGGCCACGTGCGTGTCGTGCTTGTCCGCCGGGTTATGGAGGTAGACGACCTCCGGGCGGGACGCCGTGAGCAGGGCGACGAGGTCATCGACCGGGTCGGTCTTGTCCGCACCGCGGACCTCCTTGCTCTGGTAGCCCAGCTGCGCGATGAAGGAGTATTGACCGAGGCGAGCGGCGGCGTGCTGCTCCTTGACGCGCTCGGCGGCGATCTGGTCGTCGGTCCAGCCGGCGTAGGGGCCCTTGCGCGAACTGCTGCGCCCGTCCGTCATGATGATGCCACCGAACCAGCGGTCGCTCCGGTCGTAGCAGGCGAGGACGCCTTCGAACGCCATGAACTCGAGGTCGTCCTGGTGGGCGCCGATGCCGAGGTGCGTGGTGCGCACGAAGGCCGCCGGACCGTCGGTCTGGTCGGGAATCAGTAGGTCCGCCTTGGGATTGAGCTTCATGGTCAGAGAGGGGGAAGGGAGGCCGCGGCGACGGCCTGGCCATGGCGCTTGTCCTTCTCGTCGGGCACCACGAGGTCGATGCGGAGCGCCGGAAAATCATCGCGGAGCACCGCCCGGGCGCGCTCGATGATCACGTCGCCGCCGGTACCCGAGGTGACGCGGCCCATGATGAGAAGGCACTGGTAATCGTAGAACGATGCGAAGTGGGCGAGGGTGTAGCCGAAGGCGATGCCGATGGTCTCGTAGACGCGGAGGGCGCGGGCGTCGCCGGCCTTCATCAGTTTCTGCAATTCCTCGAGTTGCTCCGGCAGGCGCATCGACGCGGGCAGGTGGATGCCGGCGAGCGGCAGGAGGCGCCCGACGCCCTGTTGGCTGAAGTATTGCACGCCGCAGCCAAGGTCGCCCGACCATTCGTCGGCTGGACCGTCGACGCGGTAGTCGACCGGGACGAAGGCCAGTTCGCTCAGCCAGTTCGTCAGGTTGCCCTTGGGGTCGACGTAGCCAGCGGCAACGCTGGTTCCCATGGCGATGCCGAGGACGGAATTGCGCCCTAGGGACATCGAGGCGGCGAGGGCAGTCACGTCGCCGTCGTTGAGCACCTCGAAGGGGACTGCCCACTCCTTGCCGAGGTTCACGAAAAGGTTCTTCACGCGGCGGTCGAAGGTCTCCGGGTCGGTGATGCCGCGGAACAGCGAGGCGGCGCGCACGCGGTTAGAGATATAGACGCCGGCGGCGGAACCGCCAATGGCGTCGACGCGGGGCAGGTGCGCGGCGGCGAGCTTCAGCGAATCACGGATCCCTGCGAGGTGGTAGTCCGGGTTGGCTTGGAAATACGGATCCCATTTTACCTCCTCGGAAAACACGACCTTGCCATCAATCAGCGCAGCGCACTTGCGGTCGGATCCGCCGAGGTCGAAGCCGATGCGGCAGCCGCCCAGGTTGCGTCCTAGGGGAAGGTGCGCGGCGCTTTCGGCCGGCAGGCCGGCCTCCGCGACGACGGTGATGGTCAGCGGCCGCTCGAAGAGCTTGCGGACGAATTCGGCGTCGAAGGCGCGGGCGCCCCCGGCGCTATACTGCTGACGTAGGGCGGCGGCCAAGGGTTCGGCCAAGAGTCCGCTGAGTAGGACCTCGTCGCCCCCGCGGGCCCACAGGAGGAACTTCACCGTTCGCTCGACGTGCAGGAGGTTATCCGCATCCCCGGGGCCGGCTGGGAGCACTTGCGTGCGGAAGACCGAGGCGGTGCCGTCCGGGCGGCGCAGTCCGATCGCCAGCGCGGAACTACCCGGGGTGCACGCGCAGGCCGCGAGGAAGTCGCGGGTCCAGAGCGAGGCGGGGACGAAGCCCGGGTCGATCGGCGAGGTGTGGCGGGGCTGGGGCGTCATCGCGTGCTCAGAGTTCGGCGTCGGCGGCCGGATCGAGGTGGAAGGTGCAGGCCGGGTGGAGCTGAAGCCAGGTGGCCGGGCAATCCGCGTTGGGGCTTTCGCGGAGCGAACGCTGGACGATCTCGGCCTTGGCGGGTCCGAAGGCGAGGAGCTCGACCTGGCGGGCCTCCAGGATTGTGGCCACGCCCATGGTAATGGCGCCGTGCGGCACGTCTTCCGGGTGGGCGAAGAACGGCGCGTTGTCGCGGCGGGTCACTTCGTTGAGCCCGGTACGGCCGATACCGAGAACCTGCAGGTCGAGTCCACCGGCGTCGTGGATCGCCTGCTCGTAGGCGTCGCAAGCCCGCTTCTGGTCGGCGGCGATGCCGTCGGGGACATGGGTGCTGCCCGGACGGAGGTCGAGGTGACGGAAGAGATGCTCTTCCATGAAGTAGCGGTAGGATTCGGGGCGGTCTCCGGTCAGGCCTTCGTACTCGTCGAGGTTGAAGGTGACGACGTTTCGGAAGCTCAGGCCTTCCTCGCGGTGGAGGCGGATGAGCTCGGCGTAGAGGGGCAGGGGGGTCGAGCCTGTCGCCAGGCCGAGGACGGCGGTATGGCCTTCCGCGTTCCGGCGTCGGATGAGATCACGGATCGTCGCCGCCACGGCGACCGAGGCCGCCTGTTTATCGGCGTGGACTTGGAAGAGGGCGGCCATCGTTCAGCCGAGCGCCGCGATCATGCGGGCGATTTCGTCGCGTTTGCCGCGCACCTCGTCGAGCTGCTTGCGGGCGCCTTCGAGGATGGCGGGGGGGGCCTTGGAGACGAAGGCTTCATTGGAGAGTTTGGCCTCGCCGCCGGCGACGGCCTTCTCGAGTTTCTCGAGCTCCTTGCCGAGGCGGACCTTCTCGGCGCCGACGTCGACATTGCCGCTTAGTTCGAGGGCGATGGTGCCGAGGCCCGTGAGCGAGCCTGGGCGACCGCCGAGGTCGTCCGTGAAGCGCAGTTCGGCCAGACCGGCCAACCGGCCGAGTTTGTCGCGGTTGCTTTCCAGCAGGGTGCGGCTGGCGGCGTCCTTGGTCACGATGGTGATCAGGCTGTCGCGCCGGGTCGCCTGATTGCCTTGGGATTTGAGAGCGCGCACCGCGGCCACGAATTCACGCAAGGCGGCGACATCCGCAACCTTGGAGGAAATCAGTTTCACCCCATGCTCGCGCAGGACGCGGAGCAGGTCGCCTCCGGAGCCGGCCTGATGGCGCTGGATGAAGTCCTGTTCCGAGCCGTAGCCCAGCAAGTGCCAGAGTTCCTCGGTAATGAAGGGGGCCACTGGGTGGAGTAGCAGGAGGAACTGGCGCAGGACCAGGTCTTGGACCGCCAAGCAGTTGTCGCGGAGTGCCGGGTCAGCGAGACGGGACTTTGAGGCCTCGACGTACCAGTCGCAGAAGTCGCCCCAGAAGAAGGCGTAGAGGCCTTGGGCATAGGCGGTGAACTCGTGGTCGTCGAGGTTCTTGGCGGTGGTGTCGGTCAGTTCGGCGAGGCCGTGCAGAATCGCGAAGTCATCGTCGTCGAGCTGCGGCGCGCGGATCCGGGCGACGATCGCGGCCAACGTGGCGTTGTCCGACATCGGGCCGGACATCTGGCGGAAGCGGGCCGCGTTCCAGAGCTTGTTGCAGAAGTTGCGCCCCTGGCCGACGCGGTCCTCGTCGAACAGGATGTCCTGGCCCTTGGGGGCGATGGAGAGCAGTCCGAAGCGGAGGCCGTCGGCGCCGAACTTGGCGATGAGGTCGAGCGGTTCCGGCGAGTTGCCGAGGGACTTGGACATCTTGCGGCCCTGCTTGTCGCGGATGATGCCGTTAAAGTAGACGCGCTTGAACGGGATGCGCTGGCGGATCTCGTCGTCCGTCAACGTCTTCTTCTCGGGGCCGTGCAGTTCGAGGCCGGCGATGATCATGCGGGCGACCCACAGGAAGATGATGTCCGGACCGGTCGCGAGGGCGCCGGTCGGGTACCAATGCTTGAGCTCGTCGGTCGTCTCGCCCGGCTTGCGCCAGCCGATGGTCGCCAGGCACCAGAGCCAGGAGGACGCCCACGTGTCGAGCACGTCGGGGTCCTGCTCCCAGTTCTGCGGGTCGGCGGGCGGGGTCAGGGAGACGTGGCGGTTGGCGGCGTTGTTGCGGTCGGCGCCCTTGCGGTACCAGACCGGGATGCGGTGGCCCCACCAGAGCTGGCGGCTGACGCACCAGTCCTGGATATTTTCCAGCCAATGGAGGTAGGTCTTGGTCCAGCGTTCCGGGTGAAACTTGATGATGCCCGCGGTGACGGCCCGCTTGGCTTCCTCGATCTTCGGGTAGCGAATGAACCACTGCTCGCTCAGGCGCGGCTCAATCGGCACGTCGGCGCGTTCGGAAAAGCCGACGGTGTTCTCGTACGGCTCGGTCTTCACCAGGGCGCCGAGCTCCTCGAGGAGCTTCTCGGCGGCGGCGCGGGCCTTGAAGCGTTCGAGGCCCGCCAGCGGGCCGGCCTCGGCGTTCATCGTGCCGTCTGGATTCATCACGTCGATGACCGGCAGGTTGTGGCGCTTGCCGATGTCGAAGTCGGTGCGGTCATGCGCCGGCGTGACCTTCAGGACGCCCGTGCCGAACTCTTTCTCGACCGCGGTATCGCCGACAATCGGGAGCTGGGCGCGCGGGAAGGGCCGCCAGACGTGTTTCCCGATGAGGTGCTGGTAGCGTTCGTCGTCCGGGTGGACCGCGACCGCGGCGTCGCCGGGGATGGTCTCGGGGCGCGTGGTGGAAATCTCGAGGAACGTGCCGGGAAGCTCGGCGACCTCGTAGCGCATGCGATAGAGCGAGCCCTTGGAGGGCTTCATGATCACCTCTTCATCGGAGAGGCCGGTCTGTGAGACCGGGCACCAGTTGACCATGCGCTTACCCCGGAAGACGTAGCCGCGTTCGTACAGGGTGACGAAGGTCTGCAGGACCGCCTGCGAGTAGCCGGCGTCGAGGGTGTGTACGGTGCGGTCCCAATCGCAGGAGGCCCCGAGCTTGCGGAGCTGACCCAGGATGATGCCGCCATGCTTGTCGCGCCATTCGGACGCGGTCTCGATGAACTTCTCGCGGCCGAGGTCGTGGCGCGTCTTCCCGTGTTTCTGACGGAGTTCCTTCTCGACGCGGGACTGGGTGGCGATGCCGGCGTGGTCCGTGCCGGGAAGCCAGAGGGCCGACTTGCCTTCCTGACGGGCGCGGCGGACCATGATGTCCTGCAAGGTATTGTTGAGCAGGTGGCCCATGTGGAGCACCCCCGTCACGTTGGGCGGCGGGATCATCACGGCGAAGGCCTCCTTCGACGGGTCGACCTTGCCGGCGAAGCAGCCGGCGGCGACCCAGCGGTCGTACCATTGTTGTTCGACCCCCTGGGGGTCATAGGACTTGGGGATTTCGGCCATCGGAAGACGTAAGGAATTAGAGCCTAAGTTGGTGGTTGAAAAGAGTGGATTGAGCGGGCATTCATAAAGGTCAGCTAGGCCCCATGCAATGGTTGGCCGACGAATCCCGCCAGGTCCGGAAGGAAGCAACGGCAGTCGGTCCAAGCGTGTGCCGTGGTCAGCCTAGCCCCTGACTTTCAAGACCGACTTCGTCGCTAAAGCGACGGAACGTCGGTCCTTTTGACGGATTGAATCTGTAAAAGAAGAAAGGGTGCTATTCGCACCCTTTCGTTCGTTACTTAACGTTCGGATCAGAGCGAGTGGATGCTCGACTTGCTGACGGCCATCGCAGCTTCCTTGAAGGACTCGCTGACGGTCGGGTGGGCGAAGCAGGTGCGGGCGATGTCCTCGGCGCTGCCGCCGTATTCCATGTGCGCGCAGGCGGCGGCGATCATCTCGGAAGCGCCCTTGGCGACCATCTGGACGCCCAGGACCTTGTCGGACTTGGCGTCGGCGATGACCTTGATGAATCCGGCGGTGCCGTCGGTGGCGATGGCGCGACCGTTGCCCTGGAGCTGGAACTTGCCGATTTTGACCTCGAGGTTCTTGGCCTTGGCCTCGGCCTCGGACAGGCCGACGCAGGCGACTTCGGGGTCGGTGTAGATCACGCCTGGGATGACGCCGTAGTTCACGTGGCCATGCTTGCCGGCGAGGTTCTCCGCGATGGCGACGCCTTCTTCCTCGGCCTTGTGGGCGAGCATCGGGCCGACGACGACGTCACCGATGGCGAAGACGCCGGGGAGGTTGGTGGCGTAATGGGCGTCGATGACGACGCGGCCGCGCTCATCGAGCTTGAGGCCGGCTTCGGCGGCGCCGAGTCCGGTGGTGTTGGCTTTGCGGCCGACGGCGACGAGGATCTTGTCGGCCGGGAACTCGAGCGCCTTGCCGTCGCGTTCGGCGGTGAGGGCGGAGCCGGCGGCGGTCTTCTTGACGCCGGTGACCTTGGCGCCGAGCTCGAACTTGATGCCTTGTTTCTCGAAGGCGGCCTGAGCGGCCTTGGCGATGTCCGCGTCGTAGGCAGGACCGCCGATGGCCGGAAGCATCTCGACCACCGTGACCTGGGAGCCGAGGCGGGCCCAGACGGAGCCGAGTTCGAGGCCGATCGCGCCGGCGCCGACGACGACCATCTTCTCGGGGACGGCCTTGAGG
>Ga0255115_1000507_pt1 | contig 11446 bp, 7 predicted proteins | sample Law_Law_RepB_8h_FD_188474 | JGI IMG/M metagenome (GOLD analysis project Ga0255115, IMG submission 188474) | Freshwater microbial communities from St. Lawrence River, New York, United States - Law_Law_RepB_8h | ecosystem: Environmental > Aquatic > Freshwater > River | place: USA: New York... | reverse complement strand
GGTCAAGGAACTGCTGAAGTAAGCCGCAACCCGTTCGCCTACGCAGGCCGCCCTTGGGGCGGCCTGTTTGTTTCAGCGGAGCGGAATCTCGTTCACCGTGTAATACGCTTTCTTGTGGAGCAGAGGCTTGCCCTCGGCGGAACGCACGCCGGCGAAGTCAAAGTCATGGATGTTGCCTAACTCAATCTTCTCGAGGGTCAGGCGGACGGAGAGCCCGTCGGCGGAGGGGACGGCCTTGAGGACACGTGGAGCCGTCTGGTCGACCTCGGGGCTGCCATAGCCGCCGTGATAGACGTGCGTGTAGGTTGTGACCGTGTAGCTGGCGGGATCAGCCGCGGTCTTCGGGTCGACCGGCAACGTAAACGTCAGGAGGAAGCCATCGGGACGGATATTGATTTCCTTCACCTCGAAAGGCATCACGCCGTTCCAATCGATGCGCTGCAAGGCGAACGGGGCCGTCCCGCGCACCGGCCATTGCGTGTTCGTCGTGAACCCGCCGGCGATGAGTTTGCCTTCCGGGGAGAACTCGACGTTCATGAGGCCAGTGGCGAGGCCTTCGCGGAAGGGGTAGCAGGCGCCTTGCCACACCCCGTTGATCTGCTCGGTGGTGGCGCGGAGAATCAGGCTGAGCGTGTAGTCGCCGAGGAAGAACTGTCCGCTGAAGGGGCCGAATTTGCCGCCCGTTTGGTCGAGTCGGAAGCCGGAGATGGAGCGACCCATCTTGATGTAGGGGAAACGGACCGCCGGTGGTACGAGTTCGGCCACCCGGCCACGTTCGACCGTCATGCGGGAATTGCTGTTCGGCTTCACGGGTTCCTTGAGGTCCTTCGTGAAGGCATACCAATTGTAGCTTGCTGGGTGGCCGAGGAAGCCACCGGGCTTCAGGTGCTTGAGCGAGCAGGAGCCATTCCACGGCCCTTGGCTTTCGATGACGAACATTTCGCCTTGGGCGTTGGCGGCAACGCCCCCTGGGCTGCGCAGACCGCTGCAGACGGGGATCATTTGGCCGGTGGGGGTGACCTTGACGGCCCAGCCGCGGAAGAGGTTGTTGGAGTTGTAGGAGCCGCTGAGGCCCAGCGCGACCCATACGTTGCCCTCGCGGTCGGGCTTGGAGGCGAAGGCGAATTCATGGCCTTCCGCGTAGCCCCAGTTGTTGGACAGCGTTTCGTAGCGATCCGCCACGTCATCGCCATTGAGGTCGCGGATCCGCGTGACCTCGCCGAAGGACGTCGCCAGCATCGCGCCATCGCGCCACGCCAAGGAGAAGATTTCGTCCTGACCGGTGGCGAAGAGGTGGTAGGTCGGTTTGGGCGGCGTCGCAAAGGCCCCGTCGATGAAGTAGATGTCGCCGCGACGTGTGCCCACGGCGAGGCGACCATCGGGGAGGACTTCCAAGCCGCCTGGGCGCAGGGGCACGGTCGTCGGGATAGGGATATCGACGATTGGATAATATTTCGCTTCTTCGGCGGCGGTGCCCCACATGGCGCCGAGGTCCTCGGCGTAAGCCAAGGGTGCGAGGGCGAGGGCCGCAAGGGCGAGGCAGTGACGGCGCGTTACCATTGGTATTCGAGGGTGAGGGTGGAGGTGCCGGCGGGGAGGTTCAGCGGCAGGAGCAATTCGCCGTCGCGGACTTGGCCTGCTTGGGTACCCAGCACGCGGACGGTCAGCTTGTCCGCTTGGTAGGCTTGTAGTCCGGTGGCCGCGACCTTGGTGCCGCACGCGGCGCGGAAGAAGAACGGTGCGGTGTTGGCGGGAGCCGTGAACCGAAGGGTCCGACGGAAGAACGTCTGGCCATCCTTGGTGGTGAGGTCTTCGAAGAAGTCGTCCACTTTCACTTCACCGTAGTCATAGTGGAAGGTCGGACGACGCTGGGCATCCAGGTCATACCCGCGGAACTGATAACCTAAGTTCTGGGGGAAGCCGTAGGTCGTCTTGCCCTTGGCGGGCCAAGGGTCGTCCAGTGATTTGAGGCGATGGAACGGCACGCCGGCGGGGAAGGCGACCAGCGTGTCCAAGGCCCGGGGTTGGAAGGAGCCGAGGTCGACATTCGCGAATTCGCCCTTCCAGAGTTGGCGGAGCGACATCTCCTCCGAATCGAAGCCGAGGCTGATCCGGCCAGGGTAGCCGACGGCGACACCTCGGTAGCCGATGCTGCTGCGGCCGCGGGCCATCTCGGCGACATCGGTCACGCGGAGTTCCTTGGATTGCCGCGAAAGCCCGATCGGGTTCTTGGCCCGAGTGCCGCCTTCGAGGTAGGTCCAGAGCGCCTCGATCTGTTGCGCCGCATCACCGCTCAATACATCAGGGCGGAGGGATTGTCCGCCGGGCCAGTAGCTGGGCATGATGATACCAGGGTGGAAGCGTTGCGGTGAACGCATGTAGAGGTGGAACCAGTTCTTCTGTAGGCGCGTTGTCGTACTGACTAAATCCAAGGCCCCCGCTCCGCCGGACTTCTGGCCATTGAAATCATGGCACGCGATACAGCTGAACCCCTTTTCACCAATCATCTCGTAGCCCGCGTTCTTGGATTCCTGGATGTTGCCGACGGTCGGTAGCACGCATTGCTCGAGCTTGTCCACCTGGCCGAAGAGCGTGATGAGCGGACGCATGTTGGCCTCGCCGAATTGCGGCATCACCGTGTCGACGTAGGGACGCGGACGCTGGCCATGGAGGAGCGCCCCTTCCAAGCCGGCTGTCGTCAGTTTCGCGCCGACGTCCGACAGCGGTGGCGGCAAGCGCCCTTGGTCGCCGAGGGCGGGGGCGGTGCTGGTGAAGAGGGCGTTGCGTTCGGGGGCGACGCCGCCGAGGCCACGGCGATCGTGACAGGCGATGCAGTTGAAGCGTGTCAACTCGGTGTGGAGCGTCTGCTCAGGCGTCAGGGCGGTTGCGAAACCTTGCTTGAGGGCGGCATGAATCCATGACACCTGTTCGGCGGAAAGGTCAAAGCGAGCGCCTTTCAGGGATTGGGAGTCTAGGCAGCCCCGCGTCACATCTGCCATGGTCAAGGCAATCGCTGGGGGGCTTGCCGGCACCCCGACGTCGTTGTGGCAACTCACGCAACCCAGCTGGGAGAACTTCTGGCGACCCGAGCTGGCTAATTGGGCGTCAACGGTCGGACGGCTAAAAGCGGGGATGGGTTTATCGGAGACCGAGAGGAGCGCAGAGGCGATGGCTTGGCGGGGGAAATTAGGCCCGGCCACTTCAAAGGAGAGCGAGGGTTCCCGTCCGGTATGGTAGTAATCCAAGCGAATCGGGTGCTTGCCGGCGCTCAGCGCAGTCTTGCCGGTGAAGGCCTGCACCCCGCGTCGATCCTTAGGTGTGAGCGCTGCCACTTCCTTGCCATCGATGGTGAGCGTCGCCCCGTTCGCCTTGAGGAAGAACTCATAGTCGCCGGCCTCCTGGACGTTGAGCCAGCCCTCGAAGCGGAGGGCCATGTGGTGGTGGATGCGATCGAGGTTGCTGAGGGAGAAATCACTCGTGTAACCGCCGCGTTCGGGCTCGACCGCCTCGTGTCCGATGCCTTCCCAGACCTGACCGCGATACATGGTGTAGTTCAGGTGGCCCGGCACGCGCGTGTCGCGGAGGAGGTAATGCGCGATGCTTTCCAGTTCGCGGGCGGGCAGCTTCAGGTCCGGCATCCGTCCCGATGGGCGGCTCTGGTGCGGTTGACGGAGGAAATCGACCAAACTGCGGAAACTGTATTTCGGTTCCAGCGCCCCCAGCGGCACGGATTTTGCGGCAAGCGTCTCGCGGCCTTGCGCGTCGCGGGGCGAGTGGCACGCGGCGCAACCGCGGGCGTGGAAAAGTTTTTCGCCTTGGGCGGCGGCGACGCCATCAGGCGCCTGTGGGGCGAAAGTCGATGCCTTCAGCGACAGCAGGAAATGCGTGAGTTGCTGGGCGGTCGCGGCGCGTTCCGCCTCGGGCAGTTTTGCCAGGAGGTCGGGCATCGCCGTGCCTGGCTTGGTCGTATGCGGCGAGCGGATGAACGTCTCGAGGTAGGTCGGATTGACCCGCTGCGCTACCTCCGCGAGGCGCGGCGCCTGCTGGGACTTCAGGTCGGCTCCCGCCGGGGCGGCATGGCAAGCGACACAGTTGAGTTCCTCGAGGAGCAGTCGGCCCTTCAAGGCGGCGTCGAGGGTGGCTGATTGGATCCCGGGGTGGCGGCTCTCGGCGGATAAGGTGCCGCCGAAGCACAACAGCGCGGTCACCGCGAGGCCGAGGCGGCGGGAAAAACTACGGACGGCGCTGGGGTGGGCCGGGGGTTGCATGCCGACAGTTGAAGGCACCCGCCGAAAGCAGGCGAGAGCGAAGAAGCCGTTTGGAGGCCGCTTTTGCCGCCCCGACCTGCCTTCAGGCCTTCAGGGAGGCCATGTCGATGACGAAGCGGTAGCGGACGTCCTGCTTGATCATGCGCGTCCAGGCTTCGTTGATCTGCTGGATCGGGATCAACTCGATGTCCGAGACGATGCCGTGCTGGGCGCAGAATTCGAGCATCTCCTGGGTCTCGGCGATGCCACCGATGCAGGACCCGCTGAAGTTGCGGCGCGGCATGATCACGCTGAAGGCGTGGACGGCGAGCGGTTGCTCGGGGACGCCGACGAGCGTGAGCGTACCGTCGAGCTTCAGCAGCGCCAGGTAGGCGTTGAGGTCGTGCTGCGCGGAAACGCAGTCGAGGATGAAGTGGAAGGTGCCGGCGTGCTTGGCCATCGCGGCCGCATCGGTGGAGACTACGACCTCGTGGGCGCCGAGGCGCAGGCCATCGGCGACCTTGGAAGGGGAGGTCGTGAAGAGCACGACGTGCGCGCCGAAGGCGCGGGCGAACTTCACGCCCATGTGGCCGAGGCCGCCGAGGCCGACGATGCCGACCTTCTGTCCGGGGCCGACCTTCCAGTGGCGCAGCGGCGAGTACGTCGTGATGCCGGCGCAGAGCAACGGCGCGGTGGCGGCGAGGTCTAGCCCCTTGGGTACGCGGAGGGTGAAGGCCTCGTCCACGACGATGCCCGAGGAATACCCGCCGAACGTGTGGCCCCCGAGATGTTTGTCGGGGCTATTGTAGGTGAACGTCGCGCCCGTGGTGCAGAACTGCTCGAGGCCTTGTTGGCAACTCGAGCACGTGCGGCAGGAGTCGACCATGCAGCCCGTGGCGCCGATGTCGCCGACCTTGAGCTTCGTCACCTTGCTGCCGACCTTGGTCACGCGGCCGACGATTTCGTGGCCGGGGACGCAGGCGTATTGGGTGCCGGGCCATTCGCTGCGGGCCGTGTGGACATCGGAGTGGCACACCCCGCAGAACAAGATCTCCATCTCGACATCCGTCGGGCCCGGCTCGCGACGCGGGATGCTCATTGGAGCGAGGGGGTTGGCGGCGGCGGTGGTGCCGAAGGCGCGGGCGGTGGTAGGCATGGCGAAGAAAGGCGTTGGTGGACACCCATCCTTAGGTGGGCACCGGACGATGGCAAGCAGGCCGACGGATTAGGTGCGGGCTTTCGCCGGCTTGCCTTTGTGTCGGGCAGGCGAGGGCTGACTGACTAACGGCGTCGCGGGTTGCTCAGGAAATAGAAATGCCCATCTTCCGCGCCACCGACGAAGTCGGGGATACCGTCGCCACGAAAGTCGACCACCGCCGGGCTGACATCGTGGCCCTCGATGTTCTGCTTCACCAGGGCGCCTTCGTTGCGGAAGGTCCATTTCCCATCCACCGACTTCACCTGACGGTAGAAGTCGGCGCTCGAGGAGTTGACGAGGAAGTCCAATTGGCCGTCGCCGTCCCAATCGACGACGCAGAGTTTGCGCCGGCCGCTCTTGCCGGCGGTGCCCGCGTTGAGGCGCAGCGGCTTGCCGGATTCGTCGCAGAAGACCCGTTGGGGCGGAAGCAGGACGAGTTTTTCGTCGCGCCGGGCGCGTTCAAAAAAGGCGAGGTAGCCCTCGTGGTCGAGCATCACCAGGTCGATCAGCCCATCCTTGTTCCAGTCGACCGTCACCGGTGTCGTGCGCCATTGCGTGAGCAGGGCCTTGCCCGCGGGTTTGCGCCAACCCCAGGCGAGCGCGGGTTGTGGACTCGTCCATTCGACCTCGATGGGCCGGGCGGGGGCGAGCGCGGGCGCCTGCCGTGTGCCGCTGTTGCGATACCAGACCACGTCCCCGAGGATCGAATTCACGACGAGGTCCGGCCGGCCGTCTCCATCCCAGTCGGCGACGGTGAACGTCGTGTAGCCCCACTTCGCTTCGGCGGGACCTTGGATGCTGCCGTTCTCTCCGGCCATGATGCGGAGGGTTTGGCCATCGACCGTGAGCAGTTTCGGTGCGGCGAATTTCGGCTTCGCCACGCCGGGTCCGCTGAGGTTCTCAAACCAGCCGATGTTGCCGGCCGTGTTGCCGGCGAGCAGGTCCATGTCGCCGTCGCCGTCCCAGTCGAAGCCGTAGGGCGTCGCGAGGGCTCCGAACTTCAGCTCGGCAGCCTGCTGTTGGAAATAGCGTGGAGGCTGGAAGAGCGGGGTATGGTCGTTCGTGAATTTACCCGTGTTCTCCACGAAGGCCACGCGCCCGTCCTCATCGCCGACGATCAAGTCCGGATGACCATCCTTATTCCAGTCGATCGCCACGGGCGTGATCATCTGCAGGTCCATCGTCAGCGGTTTGGGGGTGCCGGGTAGGGTGGCGGCCTCGCGGGTAGCCTTCCATGCGGCTGGCCGGGGCGGCACCACGGCCTCCGGTGGCACCGTCAAGCGGCGGCCCGGCGCGTAGCGCGGTTGGGTGCGCGGGCCGAGGTTCTCGTAATAAGTAAACCCATCGAGGAACTCGCCGCAGAGCAGGTCGATGTCCCCATCCCCGTCGAAGTCCGCGAAGTTCGGGGACGGCCAGCCAAAGGTCTCCAGCGCACGCTCGCCGATCATCAGTTTGGACGGTTTGGCGAAGGCCGGCTGCCCGTTCGTGCCTTGGTTCAGGGCGAGGTAGACGAAACCACGCAACGGCCCGCGCACCCAGCGACCTTGCGCGTCGTAGCCATTATCCCAGCCGTAATCGGTCCAATCGCCGACGCCGATGGCGAGGTCCTGCCGGCCGTCGCCATCGAAGTCCACGACCTTCCACATGTTGGCCCGGACCTTGTTCGGGTGCACATTGGCGGGTAGCGGCAACTTCTGGCCGTGGCTCAGGCCTGCTTGCAGGAAATCCGGGTAGATCGTCCCTGGGGAAAGCACCTTGGGTTGTCCGTCGACATAGCTGACTTGGACGTTCTGCAGACCTGGGCTGAGGCGGACGCCGGCCTTGAAGACCGGCATCGCCGTCTTGGCGCTATCCGCGGTGGCCTCGAAGAAGTAGGTCCCGTTGGAAGGTTTGTCGGGACAGTTCACCACGAGGTCGAGCCGCCCATCGCCATTGAAATCCATCGGCAACGGCCAGGCCCACAGCCCCACGCCGAGGTCGACCGTGAGGCCCGGATGGTTGTAGGTCAGGCGCGTCAATTCCTGCGCCGATCCCTGGAGGCAGGCGGCGAGGCCGAAGAAGGGCAGCAGGAGTTTTCGCATCGCGTGGTTTGCTTACTTCTTTCGCAGCTCGTCGATCTTGGCTTGGATCTTGGCGGCTTGGGCTTCGGCATCACCGAGCGGGGTGGGCTTGACCACCTTCTCGCGGGTGTAGCCGACGAAATTCATCCAGTGAACCGCCCGATGACGGCGCAGCAGGTCGACTTGCGTGAACAGTGGGTCGGCCTTGACCTTCGCGAGGGCCTCCTCGGGCGTCTCCAGACCGACACCGGCGAGAATGGTGCGCGCCATGAACAGGTGGCCTTCGTCGCCGGGGTGGATGCGGTCCTTCGAGAAAACCTCCGTGCGCTTTTCGCGGGCGGCGCGCATGGCCGTGTGCAGGTCGACGACTTCGAGCCCGGGACGTTGCAGCGTTTTCTCCCACGCTGCGTAGGCCGTTAGCACCGTATCATAATTGAATTCGCCTACCTTCGTAGTCGCGTCGTAGATGGGTGGCGTCACTAGGATGAGGCGCTTCACCCCGGCCTTTTGGCAGGCGTCGAGCAGGTGGTTCACGCCATCCTTGAAGGCTTGGAAACGCTTCTCCTCGAGCGGTTGGTAGATGCCGTCGTTCATGCCGTAGCAGGCGAAGACCACATCGGGGCGCATTTTGTCGAGCACGCGCGGCAGGCGTTCGGAGAGGCAGGGTCGCGCGAATTTACCGCCGGCGTGGCCAGGCTCGCTGAGGCCGGAGACCGTCTCGCTCGACAGGCCCAGCGGATAAACCTCGAAGCGCGCCTGCGGACGCAGCTTCTGCAGGTAGTAGTCCATGAAGGACACGTAGCCACCCCCTTGCGTGATGGAGTCGCCGAGGACGACGATCTTCTGGTTGGCCAGCTCGTCGACGGAAGCGGCGACGGTCAAGGTTGCGGAAAGCAGGAGGGAGAGCAGCCAGCGCAGAAGGTGCATGGTCGGGGTGGGGTGGTGCTATCCCTAGCCGGCGATCGGCCGTTGGCAAGGGGCCGCCTCGCTTGAAAAACCAAGACCCCTCGTCCGAGGTCGAACGAGGGGTTGGAATTGGTCGGATAGGGGGGATTCGAACCCCCGACCTCCTGCACCCGAAGCAGGCGCGCTACCAGGCTACGCTACTATCCGATAGTTGGACTGAACTGGAGCCGCCGGGAGCGGCTTCGAGGGGTCAAGATACAGCGTCTCCTCGTAAAAATGCAAGTGAGGTCTCTCAATTCCTGCTTTTTAGCCCATTTCATGCGAAAATCCCCCGTCATCGGCCTGGTCCGAACGCCAGCCGTAGCCAGAACAACGCCGCCTCCTCGGTGACCTTGGGGTCTTCGGTCCAGTTTACCGACGAAGCCGCCATGGGGAGGCCGCCGATCAGTCCAGGCAGGTCGCCGTATTTCGCGCCGCCGGGAAGGAATCTCGGGTCATGGACATCCTTGAGTTGCGCAAAGCGGAAGTCGCCGGTCGCGAAGAAGGCCGCATCGGTCGCCTGATGGTAGCCGGCGAGCACGGCGGGGATGGAGGTATCGCCCGCGCTGACCAACGCCAGTGGCCCCCGATAAGTTTGTCGGGCGTAGGCCGTGAGGAGCTCCACGTCATGCGCGCGTTGCGCCACGAGCGAATCGTTGTAGCCGAAAGTATAGGCGGGGACTTCGCGCGTCTCCTTGACCCGGCGCGTGCGCACCACCGGCGCGCCGCCTTGCAGGTAGAGGTCGGGGGCGAGCACCGTGAAGCCTTGGGCCAGCAGGCCGAGGAAGGGGGCGCGGATTTTTCCGTCCGCCGCGCGCAAGCTGGCTTGGCCTTCATCGCGCAGCCAGAGGACCGTACGACCGTTGGGCGTGGCCGGTTGGAGGGCCGTGAAGCGCACGCTCTCACCGCGCGCCTTATGGGTCAGCGTGCCCTGGGTCTCCGCGTGCAGGCCGAGCGGTTGCGGTGTTTCCATCGACGCTTGGATGTCGCGGCCCTGAACGGCCGCGCCGAGCACGGCTTGGACGTAACTGCGGAGCAGGGCAGAGCGCTCCGCAGGGGTTGCCTGTCTTAACTGCGACGCGCTGTCGTCGGCGAACCAACGGAGCAAGCGCCGTTCGAAGTCGGGGGAACCTGCGGCGGGGGCAGGGTGGGTCGCATCCCAGACCGAGAGCTCGGCCTTGGTCCGTACGGTGTAGTCGCGTTCGCGGATGGGCGTCGGCAGGCCGAGGTGGAAGTGCTGGTTGAGCCAACCGTAGAAGGCCGTGCGGGCGGCCTGATTGTAATTGTGCGGCGAAGCCTCGTCGCGGTGGAGCATGACCGCCTCGGGGTGTCCAAGCGTTGCGTACAGTTGGCGCAGCTCAGGGAACCCCTTCGTGGACATCTCCTTGGTCCAGTCGTTGGCCGTCGTCATGCCTTGGGGCTTGGGCGCGAAGAGGGCTGCGAAGTGGACGTTGCCTTGGCCGATGCGCAGCAGGGAAGCGTTTTCGCAGGAGCAGCCCCCTTGCATCCCCGTCGACACCATCACCGCCGGGAACGACAGCGCGATCCGCTCGTCGAGCGCCGCCAGCATCATCGTCTGGGTGCCGCCGCCGCTGGCGCCCGTCGCCGCCACGCGGGTCGGGTCGACGTCGGGCAGGGACAGCACGAAGTCGACGCCACGGAGCGCGTTCCAGGTCTGCAGGCCCAGCACCGACTGCAGGCGGGCTTCCGCGGGCGCGCTGTAAAGACCCCAAGACTCCGGGTCATTCATCTCCGGGCGCCCCTGGGCGAAGCGATGGATCACTTCCGGCGCGAACTGAATCGCGTCGGAATCGCTGAGTGTGTCCCATTGCCAGACGATGCAGCCCATGCGGGCGAGCTGGACGCAGAGGGATTGGAAGCGGCTCTTGCCGCCTTCGGTGAAGGTCTCCTGCTTCGTCTCGATCTCGCGGCGGACGGTGGCGGCGTCTTGGACCAGGAAGCGCGCGTCCTTCCAGTGCCCGTGGGCGAAGAGCACCGCCGGGGCCTTGCCCTTGAGGTGCTTGGGCCGATACAGGTTGCCGGTCACGAAGAATCCCGGCGCACTTTCGAAGGAGACCTTCTCGATGGTGTATTCGCCGCCATCGATCTTGCCGTGGATGACGGCGTTGAGCGGCGTGCGCGTGGGCATCGGCAGCAGCCCCAAGGCTACCAGGAGGCGGTTGCGTATCTCAGCCTGCTCGCCCGCCCATGTGCTCGCATCGGTCGGGGGCTGGAACGGGAAGTAGCCGTTGAGGTCTTTGAGCGGGCCATCCCGGCGGTCCGCGCCGAAGGCAGCGGAGACGAAGGCCGCGGCCAAGAGCAGGGCGGGGAAACGGGGCATGCCCATGGATAGCCCCGCGCGGCTGCTTCGGAAACCTTAAAAAACCTGCGGGCTCAGCAACACGCTGGGCCGCAAGGCTTCGACTTGGCCGGCTTGGCGGCTAGATCGATGATCTTGCTCAACCGCGGGGGGAGGGGAGCGCGACGGTAGAAGGACCAGCGCCCCTCCTTGCGGACGGTGACTAGGCCGTATTTGCGGAGCATGGCCAAGTGGCGGGAGACCGTCGGCTGGTCGCGCCGCACCTCGGTTTGCAGGTCGCACACGCAGACTTCACCGCGCCCGATCTTCGCGAGCAGCTGGAGGCGCGTGGCGTCGGATAGACCCAGGCAGACTTTTTCCGTGGGCGGGAAGACAAACTTCTTTTTGCCGTTGCTCATGGCTCCATGATACATATGTTATTCCATATGCAATCTCTGAAGCCCCTGCCGATGACGGTCGCTGAATTTCGGGCGGCTTTGCTCGCGCAGCCCGGCTTGGCCTTGCGGTTCCGCCTGCCGACGGGTGGCCTGACGCCCATCCATGCGCACCTGACCGAGGTGGCGCGGGTGGAGAAGCGCTTCATCGATTGTGGCGGCACGGTGCGGACGGCGGTGTCGGCGCGTCTGCAGTTGTGGACGGCGGACGACACGGAGCATCGCGTCGGCTGCGCCAAGGG
>Ga0255115_1000499_pt1 | contig 11562 bp, 5 predicted proteins | sample Law_Law_RepB_8h_FD_188474 | JGI IMG/M metagenome (GOLD analysis project Ga0255115, IMG submission 188474) | Freshwater microbial communities from St. Lawrence River, New York, United States - Law_Law_RepB_8h | ecosystem: Environmental > Aquatic > Freshwater > River | place: USA: New York... | reverse complement strand
GGTTGATGAGCTCAGCGATGCCTGTATAGTCGGTGCAAACCATGCCATTAAAGCCCCATTCTTTGCGAAGCACATCGGTCAATAACCAGCGATTGCAGGTGGCGGGCATGCCGTTGATGTCGTTGAACGATGCCATGGCAGAGCCAACACCCGCGTCGATGCAGGCCTTGTACGGCGGGAAATAATCATTGTACATTTTGTAGGTGCTCATGTCTACGGTGTTGTAATCCCGACCGGCTTCGGCCGCGCCATAGAGTCCAAAATGTTTCACACAAGCCAGCAGGTTGTTGGGCTCATTGAGCGTATTTTGAATGGGCCCTTGGTAACCTTTGACCATCGCCGCACCCACTGCGGAACCTAGAAATGGATCTTCTCCGGCGCCTTCGCTCACCCGTCCCCAGCGAGGATCCCGGGCGATATCGACCATCGGCGAGAAGGTCCAGTTTAGACCATCGGCGCTTGATTCTGTGGCAGCCACTTGGGCGGTATTTTGTATTAAATCCATGTTCCACGTGCAGCTCAATCCCAAGGGGATGGGGAAAATGGTTCTGTGTCCGTGAATTACATCAAACCCAAACAATAGCGGGATGCCGAGGCGGGTTTCTTTGAGTGCTTTTTCTTGCAATTTGCGCACAGCCACCGGCGTGAAGGTGTTGAATACGCCTCCGACCAAGCCTTTTTGGATTTTGCCTTCCACGTCTTTGGAGAGCACGGGTCCGGTGACATCAAATCCCACGGTGGGCAGGTTCAGCTGTCCGATTTTCTCTTCCAACGTCATTTTGGCCATCAGGTCTGACACGTATCGGTTCATGCCAAGGGTATCCGGAAGGTGCCACATGTGCGTGTTTGTGGTTGCATTGGATGTAGCCGAGGGTTTGATTTTATTGGGCTTAACATTGCCTTTTCCCGGTTGGGCGATGATGCTGCTGGGTGCAAGTATGGTAGTTAGGGCGATGGCAAGCAGGCTGTTGAATCGACGTGATGGAGAATATGATTGCATGGGAATGGGTGTTGGTATTTGGTTTAAAGTATTTGTAATGAGCGGGTTAGTTTTTGATGTGTGGAGATGTGAAATCTAGCGTTTTGAGTCCGTTTTGGATTTCGGGAATGTTCATGAACAGGTTCCAAAGTAGTCCGGAGCGGTAATTTTCGATCATGACAACGATGGGGCCTTGGTCGATGGCGAGGTAACTATTGGCCACCCAGTTTTCTTTGGCGCAGAAGGCGTCGCGGAAACCGTATGGTCCCCAGATTGGATTTTCTTGGGGTTGGGTGTTGACATAGCGATTGCTGCTGCCACTGCCATTGGAAACGGCGCTGTTGCGGGTTGTGTCGTTGGCGGGAAACAGGTTTCGCATCGCCCCAACATCGAAGAAATTTCTCAGGGCGGCGAGACTTAGTTCGGGCAGATAGGGCATGGCTGACAGTGCGGCGGTGGGCGAAATGACTCCCAAATCTTCAGTTGGCGAGTGTGCGGCATAGCCCAAATGGTTGTCGGAGGCGGTAAGTCCCCAGCATCCAGGCCCGTAACCTTTGAATTTCAGGGGATTTTCTTGGCAATGTTTGTAATTGATGAGCGTGTGCGCCACATTTTGATCGAAATAGTTGGCGTATCGGTCTTCGAGTCCGCGTGGGTTGAGTCCCAAAAAGCTGTAATGCGAGAAGAAGAGGGGTCCGCCGTAATCGAAGCCGAGTGGCAGGGTGACGTTGAGGTAGGTTTTGCCATTTTTGAAGTGGTTACCGGCGGTCCATCCTTTGTGATAGACTTTGGCATCGATGGCGAAGCGTGGGTGGGAGGCAGCCAAAACGTAGGCGATGAGGCATTCGTTCCAGCCCTGAATTTTGTGGTTCATGCTCCAGCCGTTGTTGGGGCTCCAATGCCAGTAAAGGGTGTTTTGGTTTTGGGTATACCAGTTCCATTCGCAATCGCTCCAGAGCCAGGTGATCCGATTTCTGAGTTCGGTTTCTTGGGGCGATGTTTGATTGAAGTAGGCGCGTACGCATAGCAGTCCTTGGAAGAGGTAGGCTGATTCTACGACATCGCCGCCATCGTCTTTTCGGGAAAAGGGGATGGTTTTGCCGGTTTCGCCGTTGAGCCAGTGGGGGAAAATGCCGTGGTAGTGGTCGGCTTTGGCCAAGAATTTTACTGATTTGAGCAGATGATTTACCACGTCTTCGCGCTTGAGCCAGCCGCGTTCTACACCCACGATGAGGGCCATGAAACCCATGCCGGAGCCGCCGGTGGTGACCACTTCGCTGCCATAATCGTAGGCGACGTTGCTGCGTTCGCGGGCCAAGCCAGAGGTGGGGTGTGCGAAATCCCAGAAGTATTTGATGGTTTGTTTTTGAACGGAATCCATCCAGATGCTGTCTTGAATGGGATTGTTTGGATTGTTCGATGCGCTACCCAATGTGCTGGTTTTCTCGGCAAGATTTGGTGCAGCGGTAGGCGTTGGCTGAGCCATTGCCGCGAGTGATGTTGCACTCCAAGTTAGCATGGAGACAATCGTGCACCCCCACATTATAAGTTTGGGGGTAGTGGGACGGAATCTGTGTTTATAATGGGTTTGGGCCATCGCGAAAATTACAAGTAGGGCGCGGTGAATTGGAGTTTTTTGAGGCCAGCTTTCACTTCGGCATCGGAGGTGAAGGTTTTCCAAAGCAGTTGTGAGCGGTGGTTTTCGATCATGACCACGATTGGACCTTGGTCGATGGCCAGGAAGGAGTTGGCGAACCAGCCCACATTGAGGTTGAAGGCATCGGTGAAGCCCTGGTTTTTCCAGATTTTATCGCCCAGTTTGTAGTAGAAAAAGCGGGCGGCTTTCATGGATTCGGTGGGGGTGTAGGGCATGGAGCTGAGTGCTGCGGTGGGCGATATTACGCCGAGATCGTTGCTGGGCGAATGCGCGCTATAACCGGAATTGTTGTCGGACGCGGTGAGTCCCCAGCACTGATCGGAGTATCCATAATGCTGCCGCGGATTGGCTTTGCAGTAGGCGTGGTTGATTTTGCTGTGGTTGGTGGTTTGGGTTTCGTAGTTGGCGTAGGCATCGGAGAGTCCGCGTGGGTCTAAGCCAAGGAAACTATAGTGAGAGAAGAAGAGCGGTCCGCCCAAATTTTCACCCAGAGGCAGTTGAAAGCCGTAATAGCTGTTTCCATTTTTCATGGCTCCGTTGTTGGCCCATCCTTTTTGGTAGGTGGATAGGTTGATGGGGTGGGTGGGGCTGCTTGCTGCGAGTACGTAGGTGATGAGGCATTCATTCCATCCGCGAACGGTCATGTTCATTTTCCATCCCAAGGTGGGGCTCCAATGCCAGTAGAGCGAGCCACTGTTGCTTTTGGTATACCAATCCCACTCTACTTTTTCCCAAATGTTGGTAGCGTCTGCGCGAAGTTGAGTTTCATCGGTGGTTGATTGGTCAAAATAAGCGCGGGCGGTGAGGAGACCTTGAATGAGATAGGAGGTTTCAACCAAATCGCCGCCATTGTCGTCGCTCGAAAAGGCGATGACTTTGCCGGTATTTCCATCGAGCCAATGGGAGTAGGCGCCATGGAAGGTTTGTGCGGTATTTTTGAGGAAGGAGGCCATTTTTTGGATGCGGGCGAGTCCTTCTGCGCGTGTAATAAACCCTCGGTTGATCCCTGCGATGATGGCCATGATGCCCATGCCGGTTCCGCCGGAGGTAACCAAATCGCCGGAGGTGTTCCGTTCGCGGGCCATGCCTGAGTTTGGATGTCCGAATTTCCAGAAGTACTGAAAGGTGTTGTATTGGATGCTATCGAGCAGGGCCTCGTCAGAGATTCGCGGAAATTTATCAGTGGTGTCCATCATGCTCCCAACCGATACGGCCACATAGGATCCGGTGGTTGTGCCCACTTTGGATTTGAGTGCGGCGTTGACGGCCACTACGTAGCCGGTGCCTGTTTTGAGGTTGTTTTTGGGGATGAGTTTTACCGCGCTATCGCCTTGAAAGAATTTGTAGTTCAAGGCGATGGGGTCGTATCCTTTTTCTTTCACCGCGATATTTTCTTTGGCAGAATTGGTATCGAGTGCGTTAGAGAAATAGAGGGTGAAGGTTGAATTGAGGGGAATGCCATTGGATTTTCCGCTGGTGGGGGCGTCGTTGATATGAAACACCGTGAGCATGATGCCGTTGGGTTTGGCCGCGGGTGGCGGGGTTTCCTCTTCGCAGGATGCGGTGAAAATCACCAAAGAAAGGGCGAAAAGTAGGGGTGCGGAGCGACGGATAAATGCCATGGTTTTCAAAGAGTCCAAATTACGAAAACTCCGCTGTTTTATGGGTGTTGCGGGGCGATTTTTTTCTAAAAAAAGGCGGGCCCATTCAAGGATTGAATGGGCCCGCCATCTAAAAAGAGTTAATCAGGATTATTTACCGGCTTTTTCCAAGTCGTACAACGCTTTCACATCGGCATCAGCCAACGCTTTGCTGTAGATACGGAATTCGTCCAATCCACCGTCGTAGTTCTTCATCCAAGGGTCTGGTGCACCACCGGGTAGATTTTGCTTGTAGCAACCGAAAACAAATTTGGTGGCGTTTTTGAATGCCAAGTTACCCAAAGGCGCACCGCCTTTTGCAGGGTCGTCTTGGTATTTGTCGGTAACATTCGCTGGCAAGTTGCGCTTGTCGCCATCTACGTATACAGCCAATTTAGAGGTGGCGGCATCGTAAGAGCAAACCACGTGATGCCACTCGTCGTTACCAATTTTGATGCGGTTTTCATTCGCCAATTCGGTCCACTGTTCTTTCCACGCAGTTGCGTTCCAGTTGTTCATTGTGAATTTGATGCGGGTAGAATCGTTACCAGTAGCACCAGATTCTTGCAAAACGAACAAGTTGCCAATCCAGTTAGAATCGTTCAATAATTGGAACCAAGATTCAGCACCATCCATATGATTTGTCGTTTTAATCCATGAAGCAACGGTCAAAGACTTTAATCCACTGATGGCAGAGCTTACACCGGTGTACAATACGTAACCGTTGCTCGCACCTTTCCAGGCTTGTCCTTTGGCACCGGCAACGAAGCTGGTTCCAGACGCAGTACCGCCAGTAATGTTGCCTTTGGCATCATCGACGTTGTTTTCGAAAGAGAATTTTGCCACCAAGTTGGCTGAAGCTACTTCGTCAGAAGTTGTGTAACCACCTGAAGTATTGTCGTCATCTGGTGTTTCCTCGCCACATGAAGTAACGGTGAATGTGAGGGCAGAAGCTGCTAAAAGCGCGGCCAGTGGGAATAATTTGATTTTTTTCATACGATATTAAATTAGGTTTTTTTGTTCTTTAGTAGCCGGGGTTTTGGGTCATTTTGCCACCGGTCAAATCAATTTGTCTCTGTGGAATTGGGTACAAATCGTGTACTCCATCAATGTAGTTCTTGCCATGGGCCCGCATCACGGTGCCAGCTCTACCTTGCCTACGCAAATCAAAGACGCGATCGTGTTCCATCGCCAATTCTACAAAGCGTTCTTTCCAGATGGCGTCGCGAATTTCAGCCTGGGATGTGGCGGTGCTGTTGGCCAAGCCCGCACGGTTGCGAACCATGTTAAGCGATTTTAATGCATCGGCGGTTTTGCCATTTTCGTTGGCGGCTTCAGCGTGGATCAACAGAATATCGGCATAGCGTAAAATACGCACGTTTTTGTTGGCCATCCAATCGTCTTTACCCCAACTTTCCATGGTTTTTGACACGTAACTCTTGTAATTGTATCTAACGTTTGGTGCGAGGGTGTTACACTCATATCCATCCCACAAAACATCGCCACGGGAAAAATAGGTAGCGCCTTTGCGCAAATCGCCCGGCTCAAACGCTTTGGTTAAATCGTCGGTAGGTGTGTTGAAACCCCAACCCAATCCGCCAGCCCCGCGGGGGGCTTGGACCACGAAATATCCTTCGATGGCTTTGGCCGGAGAAGATCCTTTGCAGTTGACTTCCCAAATGGATTCGCTGCAGAACTCGCCCACTTCCCGAAACAATTTATCGTATTCGGCAAACAGGCTGTAATTGCCACTGGACATAATTTCGGCGCACAGCGATTCTGCTTTTCCGTACCGTTTGCGGTAGAGCGCAGATTTTGCCAATAGGGCTTTTGCTGCACCCGATGTTACTCGTCCGGCTTGATCTGAAAGATAGCTAGCGGGTAAAACTGTGGCTGAAAATTCCAAATCGGCATCAATGAAATCATAGATTTGGTCGGCGGTGGCGCGATAGTTTAACGCCTCGATTTCTTCAGGAGTTTTGGGTACTTTGGGAATCAATGGAACCCCGCCAAAACTGCGCACCAAATTCCAATAAAAGTAGGCCCGCAAAAAGCGAGATTCTCCCATCAATCGCTCGCGCAAACTGGAATTTATATCCAAGGTTGGCAAAATGTCAATGGCTTTGTTGGCCCGGGCAATGCCTTCGAAATTGGATTCCCATACTTCGCCGAAGCTTATTGCAGTAGGACTCCAACTCAACTTGTCGAACTGGTCTTTGTCAGCACCCGTATCGCCCGGATCACTCCCTTTTTCGCCTTCATCTGATGCAATTGAGGTCATTCCGATCCAAGAAAAGCTATGCTGCTGCCAATCGTACAATTTGCTGTATACGGCGGTCACCAATTCCTGTGCGGCGTTGGAAGTAGAATTGAAATAATCATCGGGGGTTTGAACCCGAGGGGTTTCGTCCAGGAAACTTTTGCGACATCCACTCAATGCGATGCCCAACGAGGCAAATGCCAAAGTACCAATGGCCAGGGTTTTCGCTGTTTTCAATGGGGTTTTATTGCGTTGAAATTTCATGGGTTTAGAATTGGATTGACAAACCAGTTAAGAAAGTAGACGAAGTAGGGTAAATGTCGAGTTCTATGCCTGCGTCGGCCGGACCTCCTGGCAATTCAGCACTGAAACCACTGAATTTTTTCCAAGTGAAGGCATTTTGCGCTGTAATGAAGAAGCGGTAGCCTTGAACTTTTGATTTTTTGGCGATACGTGCAGGCAAGTTGTAGCCCAGGGTAAAGTTGTTCAATCGCACAAAGCTGCCACTTTCCACAAAGTAATCGGTGGGTTTGGGAACGCCGTTGAAAGCACGCGGGTTGGTATTGCTGCTGTTTTTGGGCGTCCATCGGGCATCGGCCACGGCTTTCTCAATGTTGTAGTTGCCACCATAACGCACGGTTCTTTTTCCGTTGAAGACCTTGTTGCCAAAGTTACCCAAGATATCTAGGTTCAAATCCCACTGTTTGTATTTGAAGTTGCCGTTGATTCCCATGTAGCATTTGGGTTGGTATGAGCCCACATAAATGCGATCTAGGTCATTGAGTTTGCCATCGCCGTTCTGGTCGATGACTTTGAAATCGCCGGGTTGTGTACCCAAGAAATGGGGCGCTGCGTCGATGTCGGTTTGCGATTGGAAGATACCATTGGTCTCATATACCCAGAAACTGCCGATGGGCTGTCCTGCCGCTACACGGGTTGCAAATTCGCCGTTCCGCAAGCTGCCGAAGTTGGTTGGAAGACCGTTGCCCAAGCCCAACACTTCATTTTTGTTAAAGGTGGCATTGGCCCCAATGCTGTAATTGAATTTGCCTTTGCTGTTTTTGTTGTATCGCACAGAAACCTCCAAACCACGGTTGAGGATGTCGGCCGCGTTGGTGAGCATGGAATTGTTGTTGTCGCCCAAACCGCCGGGTAATGGGATATTGAACAAAGCACCCAAGGTTTTTTTGTTGTAGAAGTCGATCACGCCTGAAATGTGTCCGTTCATCGCCTCAAAATCCACCCCGAAATCAATTTCTTCGGTGGTTTCCCATTTGAGGTTGGGGTCTTTGATCTCGGCGATGGTAGAGCCCATCACAATTCGGTCGCCAAAAACGGCGCTCAATCCCGAGCTCAACAAAGTTACAAATTCAGAGGGGTTAATGCGGTCATTGCCTACACGTCCCCAACTTCCGCGCACTTTCAGCATGTTAATACTGCGCACATTTTTCATAAAGTCTTCGTTGGTTACCATCCATCCCAGTCCCACTGATGGGAAATTACCCCAACGGTTTTGGGTAGGGAATTTTGATGATCCATCTCGGCGGAATGAGGCGTTCAATAAGTATTTGCCTTCATAATTGTAGCTGACGCGGCCGAGGTAGGATTCGCGACGACCGTAATCGGCGATCGGACGTTGGTAGTTGATGATGCCTTGGATGGGGTCGCGGCCAGTGTTGAGGTAGCGGTATTGCTGTGCAAATGGCACGCCATCGAGTCTGAATGACTGTTCAAAGCCATCGTATCGCTCTGCGGTATGACCGGCAAGAATTTGTAGGCCATGACCTTTTTTCAGGGTGGGTGTGTAGGTGAGGGTGTTGTCCCAAATCCATCGGTACTTTTCCATTTCGCTCTGGGTGAGGGTGGTGGTATCATACTTTTGGGTGGGCGAAACTTTGAATTTCTGCTGATAGTTGGCGCCTCTACTGTTGTCGTAGTCCATGCCAAAAGAGCTTCTAAAGGCTAGGTTCTTTTTGAGTTTCAAATCGCCATAGAAATTGCCCATGAAGCGATTGCCCCAGGTTTTATCATCGGTGAGTTCCAATTTTGCCAGCGGGTTGCCCACATCGCTCAATGTGGTAAAGCCGTAGGTGCCATCGGGGTTTTTTGCATCATAGATGGGGGCGGCGTTGTAGGCATCGGTGAACAGACTGAAGGGTTTGTTGTTAGAGTTCCAGCGTGTTAGTCCGATGTTGTTGCCGAATTTTAACTTGTCGGATACGCGGTATTCATTGTTTGAACGGATGGATACTCGTTCGTAGCTATTGTCGTTTAGGATGCCATTCTCATTGTAATAATTCACCGAGAAAAGGTATGATGTGGCTTCGGTACCACCGGAAATGCTGAGGTTGTGGTTGTTCATGTTACCCGGGCGAGTGATGGCATCGAACCAATTGGTTTCACCGGTAACGTCGGCGGGAAGCACGGCGAAAGTGCCTGCGGCTTCGTTGGAGTATTTGGAGAAGGTGCCGGGGCGGGCCATGGCGATTTTGTTCGACATCATTTTTACGCCGGCATATCCATCGTAGTTGAGTTTGGGTTTGCCAATACTCCCGCGTTTGGTGGTGATGAGGATTACGCCGTTGGCAGCGCGCACACCGTAAATGGCAGTAGACGAAGCATCTTTGAGCACATCGATGGTAAGGATATCAGCGGTGTTGATGTTTCGGATATCGTCGGTGATAATTCCATCCACCACATAAAGGGGTTCTGCACCACCAATCACAGAGCCCGTTCCACGGATTCTCACGTTGGGAGCGGAGCCGGGCGCACCGGAGTTGGTGATTTGCACGCCGGCCATTTTTGATTGAAGGGCCTGAGAGGCAGTGAGCACAGGCTGTTGCATAATTTCGGCACCTTTAATGGAAGCGATGGAGCCCGTAAGGTCTTTTTTCTTGGCGGTGGCGTATCCAATTACGACTGCCTCTTCCATGGGTTTCTCGATGCTGTCTTGGGTGGATTTGGTATCCGTATTTCCCATGGTTTGGGCGTTGGTGTAGCCCAGGGTTACGGCAGTTAAACCGAGCAAGAGTAGGTGTTTTTTCATCGATTCAATGGGCGTTCTATGTGATTTTTTGCTAAGTTCTCTTTAGCGCCTTGCAATTTATGTAATTGTGAATTAGACAACATCTGTTTTGGCAAAAATATCGTGTAATTTAGAAAAAATTTAAATAATGGCTATGGGGAGTTTCACGCGGTAATTGTTGGTTGCTTTTTTGATAAATGGTTATGGCTTTTGTTCAAGGTTGGGTGGTTTCGCGATTGAATTTATCAGTTTGAGGATAAATTTTTGTAGATTTGGCATCATGGTTAAATCCATTTTTCGATTGATGGGCTTGTTGTTGGCTATTTTGGCGATGCCATTGTTGCGGGGACAGGTACCACAGGTTGGACAGCATCCGCATCCCGTTTTGAAACATCCGCAGTTGGTAATTTTTGCTGAGGAATCGACCCCCAATATGGAGAGTTGGTCGACTGTGATACAGAAATTGGGAAGGTATGGGTCGGATTCTCGCTGGGTTATATACAGTTCGCTGGATGATGAATTGGGCATGACGCACTATCGTATTCGCCATGAATTCAAGGGTGTGGCAGCGCATTTGTCGATGGGTATTTTGCACACGAAACAAGGCAAAGTTGTCTCCCTGAATGGGGATTTCGTGGATGAAAACCAATTTGCAGGAAGGGTTCTATTGAATTCGGACCAGGCAAGGGCGCGTGCGTTGCAATTTTTACCAGCAGAAAAATACTATTGGCAAGATCCGCAACAAAATGAAGCATTGCAATTGGCCACAGGGGTAAAAGACACCAGTTACTACCCTGTGGGTGCGTTGAGCTACTGTCCGAAAGACTTCAACCTCGCGGGAGTCCATCGCTTGGGATATCGATTTGATGTTTTGGCCAGTGAACCTTTGGCGGGAAAATCGATTTGGGTGGATGCCGAAACAGGAGAGATTTTGGCCAGTAGTGATTTGATCTTGCATACTGATGTGAAGGCCACAGCGGTGACCAAATACAGTGGAACCAAATCCATTACAGTAGATAGTTTATCGGCGAGTTCTTATCGATTGCGCGAGACAGGCAGGGGTAAGGGTATCGAAACGTACGACATGAAAAAGGGCACCAACTATGCTTCGGCGGTTGATTTTACGGATGCCGACAAAACTTGGAACAATGTAAATGCGGCCAAAGACGAGGTAGCTACCGATGCACATTGGGGCTCAGAGATGACCTATGATTATTTCGATAGTGAACATGGTAGGAACAGTTTCGACAATAACGGGGCGAAAATTTTGAGTTATATCCATTACGGCAGTAACTACAACAATGCGTTCTGGAACGGCAGCATAATGACTTACGGTGATGGAGACGGGACAACCTTTACGCCACTTACTGCTTTGGATGTGTGCGGACATGAAATCGCCCACGCGGTGACCACGAATACTGCAGCATTGGTGTATTCGTATGAAAGTGGTGCGCTGAATGAGAGTTTTAGTGATGTTTTTGGACAGTCGATTGAGATTTGGGCAAGACCTACACAATGGAATTGGAAAATCGGAGAGGATATTACCCCAAGTGGCAAAGGCATTCGAAACATGGCGGATCCGAGTGCTACAGGGTATAGCCAACCAAAGTTCTACAAAGGCAATAAATGGTTTACGGGTACCGGCGATAATGGTGGTGTGCATTACAACAGCGGCGTACAGAATTATTGGTATTATTTGTTGGTGGAGGGTGCCTCGGGTACCAATGAGAAGGGATGGGCATTCAATATTGATACTTTGGGCTTGATAAAAGCGGGAAAGATCGCCTATCGCAACTTGAGTGTTTATTTGACAAGCAGTTCGCAATACGTTGATGCACGTACTTTTAGTATTATGTCGGCCGCCGATTTGTATGGCCAGTGCAGCAATGAAGTGATTCAGGTGACCAATGCATGGTGGGTATGCGGTGTTGGAAATAAATATGATTCAGGCTATGTGAAGGCGGACTTTACGGGCGATACGCTATCGTGTAAGTCGGGTGT
>Ga0255115_1000480_pt1 | contig 11761 bp, 7 predicted proteins | sample Law_Law_RepB_8h_FD_188474 | JGI IMG/M metagenome (GOLD analysis project Ga0255115, IMG submission 188474) | Freshwater microbial communities from St. Lawrence River, New York, United States - Law_Law_RepB_8h | ecosystem: Environmental > Aquatic > Freshwater > River | place: USA: New York... | reverse complement strand
AGTTTCATCTGCCGTGTCGCGAATAATGGCAATCACCTCTTCTGGTTTCAGAGAGGGTTTGACTGCAAGAATTTTGGCAGCAAGGTTGGCTACATTGGGCGAGGCCATCGAAGTGCCCGACAAAGGTACTCGCTTACCGCCAGGCAAATAACTGTCTACTTGGTAGCCGTTGGCATGAACCTTCACTGTTGCCCCATAGCTGGTAAATGGCGCTTCATCGCCGGCTTTGTCCACAGCGCCAACCGTAAGTAAATTGGGCAAAACAATGCTAGCGGGTATGAACTCCCCAAAAGATGAATCAGAGTTACTGTTGCCAGCTGCAGTGATGAACAAAATGTCTGGGGCGCTTGCAAAGGCTTTGTTTAGTGCCTGTTTCTCAATTTCAAAGTAGGTGCGCGCCATCTTTTGTCGCTCTTCTGCTGATTTACCTATGCCACACTTTTCTAAAGATGACTCACCATCTTTGACACTTCCGCCCCAACTCATGTTCACAACGCGCACTTTGTTTTTCTTGAAGAAATCGACATAAGCCTGATGTGCCAGCGCTCCTCGTTTGGCAAGTTCAAGACTGGGACAAGGGCTAGGTTGCAACTTGTAATCGAATGAAATACGCGCATTGACCAAACGCGCCCAAGGATTGCCTTCAACTGCAATGCCCGCTACGTGAGTGCCATGAACATAGTTTCCCACCAAACCCAATTGCTCAACCGTGGGTTGAAATTGTTCTGCTTTAAGAGACGAGAGAAGTTGCTTCACCTCTGATGCTTCAGCACTGTCTACATTAGATTGCAAATCAGAGAATCCTTTGGTGCGAGAGAGCAAGGTCGGCAACGCTTTGGTGAGCCCTTTGGGAATGGGGAACAAGGCCTCTTTAGCCAGCCTTGATTGCAAATCAAAAGCAATGGTTGCAGGTTTTCCTTTGGTGTCGATCAACAATTGCTTAGGAAACAATTGGCTATCTACACCACTGTCCCAAACGGCTAAATTGACAGGCTGATAATTGCCATTGGCTGAAAGTTCGACATTTCGCGCAGCCCAAATATCTGCCTTTTCTACTTTGTTTCTATTCAGATAGGCACCGTACGTGGAAACCAAGGTTTTCTTAAGAGGCAATGCGGTTTCTAGTGCGTAACGAACATAGATTAACTCGGCCGCCAAGTCAGAGCTTAAATTGCCAGCATTTTTATCAACGGTTTTCTGCAAAACATCTTTCACGATGCCCAAAAGCTGCCCTTCGCCTATGACTTCAGCGCCCGCTTTCATACTCTTGATGTCATTAGAAATGACAGAATATGGATACGCCGAAATTTCCTTGTCAATGAACTGGCTGACCTGATCAAAATATTCAGGCGTATTGAGGGCACCTGTTTTTTTAACCGCAGCCAACATGGCGCGCAAACGCAATGCCGAAAGCAGTTTGTCGGAAGGTTTCTCTTCTAATGCTCGGACCTTTTCTGAAGTGACCAAAGCTTGATCGTAATTACCAAGCAAAAAGTCCAACAGCATCAAGGTCTCCAAATATTGGCGATGCGAGGCCTTATCTGCAATTTCATACTTGTCTAAAACGCTTTCGATGTCCGAGCGAATTTTGACGGTCGTTTTTGCAAAAAGTGCTTTGTCTTTGACAATCTTCTCCAAAGGTTCACTCAGTTTGTAACTGAATCTAGGCAGGTCAGTCTCTTTTTCAATGCGCTGCTTTTCTGAAGCAACGGACACACCCGTTAAAGACATTGAAATGATCAGTGTTGCAGAAACTTTGAAGCATAGAAATAAGGACATTGAATTTCCATTGAAAAATGTTAAAAAAAAGACAATTGACAACTAATTAATTCTACTTCGAGGACCTGATAAAAGCATCGACACAATTGACGCAATGCCATTCTTACTGTGATCTTCAAAAGCGCCACCCCACCACCAACTGTCGTGTAAAACGACACCTGATGTCCACATCAACCCACGAGCACGGTAGACCCGCCGAAACCAAACCTGCCTCAACGATTTGTACACATGATTTTTAGTCATGGTCTAATCATTAAATGGACAAAGTAATAGACCCTTCAAAGTGCCCCATATGCGGCGAATCTAACCAGTGTGCTCAAGAGATTGCCAAAGCCACTGGAAAGTCGCCTGAGAAGTGCTGGTGCATGACTGCAACCTTCTCGTCAGAGCTTCTTGATCGGGTGCCTGAAGAGGCAAAAAACAAGGCTTGCATTTGCTCAAAATGTGCAAGTTCGTCGGAGTAAAGTACTTTTGGGCAGCTTATCTCAACACGTTGTGGCTATATTTCATTAAATACAAGTACTTAGGAAGAAAATGCAAGTAAAAGAAAATATAAAAGAATCTGATCGTTGTAATTGCGGTCGTAGTCCAACAGGTGAATGTATTGGTTGTTATTTTTTAACTGGTGCAGAGTTTGAGACTAGGCTCGCGGACTATCTAGCAGAACAACAACACAAGAACCAAGCAGTGGGGTACGACATAGATCGACACTAAGTATGTTTCCTAAATCAAATCAATCGATCCATTTACCGTAGCACAAGAAATCTCTGACTTCTGACATAGCAGCGTCCTCAGCTTGCAGAGCTTGGTTTGCTATGTTGAGAAAGCGTTGCTCGTCAACTTCTATTGAAGCCATCGACCAGTCAGTGAAGTCACGAGCCACAACGGCATTGAATCTTAAAAGAAGGAAGTCCGAATGTCGAGGGCTTGTATTGAATCGGTAAAAGAGGATGTCATTTCTCAAACCTTTAATGTGAAATTAATTCTTCTGATATTCAAACAGATTTAGCTTTACAGTAAAAGCATTGAATATTCTCTGTAAATACTTTTAAATGAACAAAGGCGCATATTGCGCCTTTGTTCATCTTCAATCGGCTAAGGTACAGAAAGTGATCTGTAGCTTGTCGAGTTAAGGTTTGATGTAATTCGTAATCTTGGCGGTAAAAGCAGACAATATACCTGGCATCAACGCGTACTCACTTGTTAGAGTTACTGGCGTTGAATCAGATGTCTTAAAGCAGTTGGCCTTAGTGCCAATCGGGCACTGGATAGAAGATGCATAAGGGTCAGCATCTGCAAAACGGAAGAACACATCGTATTGAGTGCCACTGCTGGTCTGAGTCACGCTGTAGTCGTTATCAGTTCCAACCAACACCACATAGCTACCATTTGCCAGTTGCGGGCCAATGGCCAGACCTTCCCATTTCTCGGGTGACTTGTTGCCTATAGCTGTCAAAGTGTTGGTAGCCAAGTCCATTACCTTGTCACCTTTAATAACCGCACCTGCAAACACATCCGTAGTAGGCAACATGGTGCTGGTAACGTCTACTGCACCGGCCAGGTCGATTTGGTAAACCTCTTTGTCGGCGGTGGCCAAGGTAGCCCCCGCGCCAATGCCTCGGTTGTTTCGCTCAAGCACTAAAAATTTGTCATTACCTAAGGCCATTAGGGCCGAAATGCCCTGCCCCTCACCTGAGCGTTTCATACGGTATGCATACTGCGCTAAAGCGGTACCGGTGGTTGAGTCAAATTTAACAATGCGATTGTGAACCCCATTTCCGCCGCCTTCGTTCAACATCGCGCTTTGCAACATTGCATAAACAAACAGACCGTCAGGGCTTATGGCCAAGCCTTCAAAGCCCCTGTTGGTGCGCTTACCAGCGGTATTGCCTGTATCGGCAGCGAAGTTTGCAACGCCTGTCGCTGCAGTGCGAGGGATCAAGCCTGCGGGAGTCGTAAAGGCGCGAACAAACTGACCGGCACGAGTAAATTCATATAGAGAAGGTCCGTATTCGTCGGACACCAGCAAGTTGCCATTTTTGGGGTTGATGACAATGCCCTCAGGATCGAAGGCATTGCCCAATGCAGTGGTTGGGCTGGGTGCAATTCCATTAAAAGGCTGAGTTCCGCGCATAAACTTAACGGTCTCAACGACACGGAAGTTGCTGATCGAACCGGTAGCACTGATGTCAACTTCAAAGCGTTGCACGCGTGTTTCATAATTCAATAAACCACCACCAGGCCCCCTATCAGACAAGCCCCACCACTCTTTGCGAGTTGCATCGTAGTAGATGTCGGAGAAATATCCCAAGCGGCGATCAGCCGCTGTGCCAGTTGACAAATCTACTGCATCACCAGCAAGGGCCAATCCATTTTGAAAAGTGGCTTCAGAGAAGTTTGTGACTTGCGGACTACTTCCTCCGCAACCGGTTATGGCTAAAGCTAAAGAAGCGGCGCCCGCCAAAGGGATCCAGCGATCGAGTGTTTTGAAATTAAGCATGGTTTAGAGGTCTCCTGTTTGTTTCAACATGGTGACGGACTTAAGTTAAATATTTGTGACAAGCGCAGTGTCCGAAATTTTCGGATGGCATTAGAGCCAAATTTGTATGTAAAACATTCAAAGGCGCCATCCCCACCACCAACTGTCGTGTAAAACGACACCTGATCTCCACTAGAACCCTACAGCACGGTGGACCCGCTGAAACCGAACCTGACTCAACGATATGTACGCAGGGGTGAAAAAGACGGGCGTCCTCCAACTTATAAAGAGTCCAAACCTTATTAAATAGTTCTAACAAAGCAAGCAATGGGCTTCGAGTTCAAATTGGAGATGCTAAGCATAAGCGAACGGGTAAACACTCAGTGACACCTCAAGGCACAAATGTGCTAATGGTCAAAGCGTCGCATTATCGATATGCATATTATTGAATCACTACTATCAAAGTCTCAAACACTCAAAGTTGGTGAGGTGTCATTGATTGAAGGCAAAAAAGTCCAAGTGTTTTCGACGTCAGCAGCTGACGACGAACAGTAGAAATTGATAAAATCAAATACCAACCTTATTTAAAAATCATTGATATGAGCTTGTTTAAAGAAAAATTTAAAAACTTTGGTCTAGCTCGCGCAAGCCGCGTCAATGCGACCACTAAGATGTCGCATAAGAATATCAATATTCGAATTACGATTAGCATTATTTTTCTGGCTTTAATTGTTCCGCTATTTCTAGGATTCATTTTTTATTCTTACCAGAATAATTACGATATCTTTAAAGGCAATGCCAAATTATTAATGCTGAGGGCAAATGATGGATTTGTAAGTAATTTGACCAATCTTATTATTCCAGTCGCCAATTCAGTACAAGTTACAGCGCGTCTTATTGAAGATAGTCCGGAAGTTTACAGACAAGAAAAAATGAATAATTACTTGCTGGCAAACTTAATAACTGATCCAAATATTGTTAGCTATACCGTTGTAGGTAGTGATGGCTATTTGAGAGAAATTCAGCGCGTTAATGGCGGTCTTCCGGTTGGCGATAGGGTAACCCCAGATGGGGCAAATTTTGTCAGCTGGGTAATGCAAAAGGGCAGAGACCAAAATATACAATCTACCTTTACTTTTTTTAAGTACAACGGCGATGTTGTCTCAAGGTTTGATTCCCCTGCAAATTACGACCCCAAAAGCAAAAGTTTTTATAAAGAAATACGTAAAAAATTCGATGCTGGTGTGACCGATGAAGTTGTCGTCGAGGATCCATTCTTAACACCAAATTCGAAGCAAATAGTTATTTCTACCTCTTTTCCTATAGTCTTAAAAGAGAGTTTCCAGGGCATAGTTTCAGCGCAGATTATGATGAAAAATATTTCTGATTTTCTGCTTAATAATCGAGTTAGTCGCAATAGCGAAACATATATTCTTGATAATTCCGGCAATATTATTGCCTATCCTTCAGGCACAAATATTTACGCTAATTCACAAACTAGCATTAGCTTGAAAAAGATCTCTTCGATCGAAGACTCTCCAGCATCAGTTGCTCAAGTACTTCGAGTTGAGAGCGGGCAGAAAGAGTTTGAATTTAAATTCCCTAAAAATAATGAACTATATTTGGCTGCTTATAAAGAGTTCCCAAGCTCCCTCGGCAGGCCATGGCAAGTTTTAACCGTTGCGCCAATTAATGATTTCTTGGTTGAATTTCAATCCTTAAACTACAAGCTGTTTTTTGGGGGGCTAATTGCTTTTTTGATTGTGGCATTTTTAGCCTTTTATTTTTCTAAAATGATTTCAAGCCCACTAGAGCTTTTGGCTTATGAGATTCAGAATCTAATGGAATTTAAGCTAGAAAAAGATATTTCTATTTCATCAAAGATTTTTGAAATTAGACTATTGTCCCAATCTATTAGCAGGCTTAAAAATACCCTATCTGCCTTTACTTCTTATGTCCCAAGAGATTTGGTAAACGATTTGCTTGGGTCAGGAAAGCCTATTGAGTTGGGCGGTGAAAGTCGATACCTAACGATCTTCTTTTCAGACCTTAAAGACTTCTCTGCTTTATCTGAGATCACACCTTCGCGAGAGTTGCTGCTCAGAGTTTCCTCCTATCTGGAGCTAATGACCTATGCCATTAAGGAGGAGAGTGGAACTATTGATAAATTTATTGGTGATTCGGTAATGGCTTTTTGGGGCGCACCCCTTTTGGAACAAAACCATGCCTATCATGCATGCGTTGCTGCAGTGAAGGCTCAACGCAGAATGAAGCTATTAAATGAAGCACTTGCTGCAGATGAAAAGCCGCCATTGATCGTCCGAATTGGTATTCACTCCGATGCCGTGTTAGTTGGGAACATTGGATCTTCAGAAAGATTGAGTTACACGGTAATGGGTGATGGTGTGAATATTGCCTCTCGTTTAGAGGGTATCAATAAAGACTATGACACTCGCATTTGTGTCAGCCATTCGCTCTTTAAGGAAGCCGGAGAACGGCTGTGGGTTCGACCAATCGATATGATCTCTGTCAAAGGCAGGAAGGGTGAATTGTTAATTTACGAGCTAATGGGCATTAAGGATGGAAGTGAGGAAACCCAAATAAGCCAACGTGAACAAATGCTATGCAAGGCTACAGAAAAGGCATTTCAACTATACACCTTAAAGAATTACATTGATGCAAAAAATGCTTACCAGGTTATTGCTCACGAATTTGATGACAATCTTGCACGGATTATGGAGAAAAAATGCCACGAAAAAGAGTGAATTGACCTGATTTTTTGTGCCAATTTATAAGAAGAAATTTTTATAATCCTCTGCGGTAAGAACTTCGATGCTGCATGAATTTCCATTAGCAAAACACCATTCCAAGATGCCAAAGTGGTCTTGTCCCTGCAATCCAGTACCGCCGGTATTTTTAAGTTACCGACAGTTTCTGCCTAAACAGTGCTGGCGGCGAGTACATACCTGTGAGTTGAATGAATGTCCTTTAAAAGGACACCCCCCACCACCCTCTGTCGTGTAAAACGACACTGGATCTCCACGAGAACCGTGTAGCACGGTAGACCCGCTGAAGCCGAACTTGACATAACGATTCATACGCATAGCTTGTCCTTTTGAAGCTCATCCTTCTAGACCCCAAACTTTATTTGAAGTTCTCGGAATCTGTGAGTTGTTTCTGGATCAAAATTTAAACAGAATAGTCTTTTTGAATAGTTTAGATTTGCTTGAAAATTTTCTTCAAAGTTGCTCAGATTTAAATACTATTCAAAAAACAGTGTTTACTTATTCTATTAAAGTAGTCACCATTCACTACTTTTCGAGGTTAAAAATGATTTCACAAAAAGGTTTACGGCAAGGTTTTCTTATTGGTTGCTTGGTTATGGCAGGGATGGGTTCCTGCGCTTTTGCCTCAGAAGCTGCTTTGCAACCCGAGATCGTTCAACTGCGCCTAAGCTTTTCTAACATGTACCTGATCAAGTCCGAAAAGCCAGTCTTGATTGACGGAGGCAGTAGTTCAGATATGGCCGCGCTGACTAAGGGGCTTGCCGCACAGGGATTAAAACTGAAAGATATCAATTTGGTGGTGATTACACACTCCCATTCCGATCATGCTGGCATGGCAGCAGAACTGCAACGAGCAGGTGTCAAAGTAGCGCTGGGTGAGGGAGATATTCCGATGGCGAAGGCCGGCCACAACGACAACCTGAAGCCTACCAATTTCACCGCCTTCTTGCTCAAGCACTTGGCAGTCAAGCCCAAATTTGAACCGTACACACCTGATTTCGTAGTTAAAGATAGGTTCGATCTTCGGCCATGGGGAATCAAAGGGCACGCGCAACAAATGCCGGGTCACACACCAGGCTCACTGGTGGTGCAGCTTGAAGACGGTCGAGCTTTCGTGGGTGACATGTTTCTTGGAGGCTACTTAGCAGGACAGATTAGCCCTCATAAAGCTGGCGAGCACTACTTCCAGGCAAATGAGGAGCAGAACTTCCGGAATATTCAGACCTTGCTCAAACAACCGATCAAGACTTTCTACCTTGGTCATGGCGGCCCAGTGGACAGGGCGTCGGTTGAAAAGGCATTTGGGAAATGACACCCAAAGCCAACTTCAATTTTGATACGTATCCCTGAAATAGCGTGGGCTTAACAAAGACTCAATCATTCAACTGTCGCGTTAAACGACACTTCAAAACCAGTTCAACCCAGTAGCACGGTAGCCCCGCAGAACTCAAACCTGACAGAACGATTTGTGAGCATAGCCCAAATACGATTGAAGAAAATTCAAACTCAGGAAAGAAAGTTTATTCAAAAGTTCTAACAATCCAAGCAATGGATCGTATTGGTCGAAACGCTCGGATTGGATTGATGCTTAATTTGTTCCGTCAATTGGGTCAGACTGGGGGTGGGATGAGTCAATGCGCCAAACGTCAAGTTAACGGTCATTAAATCTAAGTCGGATTGCAGCTCTTAGGCTTGTCAACTTAGAGTAATAGGTGGCAAACTAGTTCCTGCCGCTTCCTTCCATAAGACAAAAAATGCAACTCTTTGAAAGACCCGAAACCCAATACGTGATGTCTGGTGATGTGAGTGTTGCATTTCAAGTTTTTGGGAAAGGTCAACAAGACCTTTTGTACGTGCCTGGCATTATTTCTCATTTGGAAACCAATTGGGATGAACCAAACTCAGCTAATTTTTTAATTTCCTTAGGCCAGCATTTCCGCGTGATCATCTTTGATAAGCGTGGACAAGGGATGTCTGATCGCATTGAAGGCGCTACAACCCTTGAAGAGAGAATTGATGATTTAAAGGCAGTGATGCAAGCTGTCGGTTCTGAAAGTGCCACCATTTTTGCTCTTTCAGAAGGCGGGCCCGTTAGCATTTTGTTTGCTGCCACTTACCCTCAAAAAGTTAAACGACTTGTTTTGTTTGGTGCCATGGCTAAATTTTGGGGTGACGACGATTACCCCCACATGGCACATATCAAGTACATGGACAAAGCCATTGAAAACGTTGCGAGCAATTGGGGTAAAGGTTATTTTGCCGCCCAGGCTGGGCCCAAAGGCGGATTCAATCCAGAAACTCAATTACTGCTTGCCAAAATGGAGCGCATGGCAAGTTCTCCCTCTGGCGTTAAAAAGTTCATGGCGGCTAATTCGCTCATCGATGTACGCCCCATTTTGCCGGATGTGAAACAACATACATTGGTCATACAAAGACGTCATGATCAAATGGTGCGCATGGGTAATGGCCGCTATTTTGCTGACAACATTGTTAATGCAACTTATATTGAACTTCCTACAAGCTCGCACTTACCACAGTTTGAAGACTCAGACCTTGTACTCGATGCCATTGTCAAATTTGCCAATGCAAATGCCAATGTTGATGTTGAATATTTAGAGGCAGACCGAAAACTATCAACAGCGTTGTTCACAGACATTGTTGGATCGACACAAAAATTATTCAGTGTCGGAGATGAAGCTTGGCGCAGAGTGTTAGATCAGCACGATGCCATCGCAGGCCCCTTGGTGGCTTCATACAAGGGGCGCATTGTTAAAAACACAGGCGATGGCATATTGGCTATTTTTGACGGCCCTGTTCGTGCTTTGCAATGTGCCCTTGACTTGATAGAAGCGTTAGACAAAATCAATTTACCCATTCGTGCAGGTTTGCATGTAGGGGAAGTGGTCACCAGAGGCCAAGACATCACAGGCATTGCTGTCAACATTGCAGCACGTGTCATGGACCAAGCCAGTTCTGGAGAGGTTTTGATGACCAGAACCCTTAAAGATTTAACCGGAGGGAGCCAAATGGTTTTTGAATCACTGGGCGAGTTCGAACTAAAAGGTCTTAACGAAAATTTTGAGCTATTTAGATCTGCTGGTCACAAAAGCTAAATAAGAAATTATTTTTCAAGTTGCTAAATGTTGAGCCAGCAGTAAAGTCACATGAATTGCATTTCAAAAGCTTGAACTTACCTTCATAGTCTCTTTTATTTTAAGACGTAACAATTTTCATCTATGCCAATTCCACGCCAAGAACAAACTTTGACCTATGCATTGCCTGAAGAGGTAGGTATTTCCTCTAAAAAAGCAAACCTGCTCGTCAATGAACTCAAAGTCAGAGTTACGCAGGGGGAGTTGCCTGGCGCCGTCTTAATGGTAGTGCGCAATCACAAAGTGGTCATTCACGAGCCTATCGGTTTTAGAGACAGAATTGAGCAGTCTGACATGCAGAAAGACTCGATCTTTAGAATTGCTTCAATGACAAAGCCCATAGTCAGTATTTGTGCTTTGCAGTTGATGGAACAAGGCAAACTCTCACTTGAAGATCCAGTTTCAAAATTTCTTCCAGAGTTTGCAAATATTCAGGTTGGCGTGGAAACAACTAATCTGTCAGGTAAAAAAGAATTGAGTTTGGTGCCATCAAATAAAAAGATGACCATTCAGGACTTGATGCGACACACATCTGGTTTGACATACGGCTGGGAAACTGCGTTGGTTGACCAACTGTATGAATCTAATCAAATTAGGAGTCTGGATCAGACCTTAGAAGAACAAGTTAAGAAGTTAGCAACTTTACCCTTGAAGCACCAACCCGGCACGACTTGGGAGTACGGACTTTCTACTGAGGTTCTTGGGAGAATTTTAGAAGTGATCGCAGAAGAATCTTTGGATCACATTCTTCAGAAAAATATATTTGAGCCCCTGCAGATGATTGATACGCAGTTTGGCTTTGATCCCCAAAAGTTGCATCGCGTTGCGGAGTCACAAATTAATCCCGAGACTGGCAAAAGATTCCTTAATTTGGCGACAGGTGTTAAGCCTAAGAAGTTAAGTGGTGGCGGAGGATTGACGTCAACCTCAATGGACTACGCCAAATTTTGTCAAATGATTTTGAATGGTGGTAAGTTATTCGGAGAGAAAATTATTTCTCGGAAGAGTTACGAACTGATGGTTTCCAATCATTTGCCAGATCAAACACATTTCCCAGCATCTACTCTTTACGAATGGGGTGCAGCAATGCCCTCGCCCAGTCACTTTGGTAGTGGATTTGGTTTGGGTTTCCAAGTTCGCTTGGAAGCCGGCAGGAACCCATTGCCAGGCTCTGTTGGAGATTTAACATGGATGGGAATTTGGGGTACCAGTTTTGTAATTGATCCTAAAGAAAAGCTAATTTTGATTTTATTGACGCAACAGCCAAATAAATTGATTGAACACCACCGTTTGTTAAGGCAGATGATTTATTCGTTACTTGAAAATTGACTAAGTATTTGTCTATGCGCAAACCGCCACCAACTGTCGTTTAAAACGACACCTGATCCCCACATCAATCCAACAGCACGGCTCACCCGCAGAAGCCAAACCTGCCCCCGCTTTTTATACGCACCACCCATACACCCGACTAGCAAATATAAACCCAAGGTCACAAACTTTATTCAAAAGTTCTAACAACAACACCAACTGTCGCGTAACACGACACCAGATGACCACATCAAGGG
>Ga0255115_1000438_pt1 | contig 12288 bp, 13 predicted proteins | sample Law_Law_RepB_8h_FD_188474 | JGI IMG/M metagenome (GOLD analysis project Ga0255115, IMG submission 188474) | Freshwater microbial communities from St. Lawrence River, New York, United States - Law_Law_RepB_8h | ecosystem: Environmental > Aquatic > Freshwater > River | place: USA: New York... | reverse complement strand
CGTTCTGGAAGGCCGAAGCGTCAACCGGGAACGAAGCCATCATGTCCTGCATGACTTTGGTGAAGTCGGTGGTCTTGGTCATTTGAATTGCTCCTGAATGTCCGGGGTGTCGCCCGTTTCCTGAAGTAAGATATACATGCTGCACTGCAGCATTGCAAGTGAAATTTCTGCGACGCAGAAACAACTCAAGGGAGAACGGCGTCGGATTGGGAAACCTGTGAGAAATCAAGCCTCTGGAATGGCGACCACATAAGTGCCCGGGGCGGGGCAGAGTTCGGGATGGCCCGAATCACCAATCTGACGGGCTGGAATCTGCGCGCCAGAACGTTCATCCAGCCAAGCCCCCCAGCGCGGCCACCAGCTGCCTTGGGTAAAGGTCGCGCCCTTCATCCAATCGTCCGGCTCGCCTTCCAGCGGCGCATCCGAGGTGTAATGGCCGTACTTGCCCTTGGACGGCGGGTTGATGATCCCAGCGATATGGCCCGACTGCGACACGATAAAGGTCTTGTCCTTGGACCCCATCTGCTTGACGCCATTAAAGCTGCCGCGCCAATGCGCGATGTGGTCCGTCTCGCAGGCAATGGCGCACAGAGGCACCTTCACCCCCTCCAGCGTGACGGGCTTGCCAAAGACCGGAAATACGCCGCGCGCAAATCCGTTCAACTGGCACAAATCGCGGATGTATTCGATCGCCATCTTCCCCGGCAGGTTAGTGCCATCGCCGTTCCAATGCAAAAGATCAAAGGCCGGGGGCGCCTCGCCCAGCATATAGCTTTTGATCGCCGGGCCGTAGATCAGGTCATTGGAGCGCAGATAGGAAAAGGTCTTGCCCATAAAGCGCTTGGACAAGATCCCGTCCGAGGCGACCTGACGCGAAATGCCGTCGATGAAGTCATCGGCCAGAAACACGCCCATCTCTCCGGGATCGGAAAAATCGGTCAGCGTGGTGAAGAGCGTGGCCGATTTCACCGTCTCATCGCCCGCGCGCTGCAGATGCGCGATGGTCATGCTCAGCGTGGTGCCCGCGATGCAATAGCCCACAGCGTTGATCTGCTTAACGCCGCAAATCTTGCGGACCTCGGCCATCGCCGTCAGATAGCCTTCGCGGATATAGTCGTCCATGCAGACATCGGCATAGGTCGCATCGGGGTTGACCCAAGACACCACGAACAACGTAAAGCCCTGATCCACGATCCATTTGATCAGCGAATTCTGCGGCTTAAGGTCCATCACATAGTATTTGTTGATCCAGGGCGGAAAGATCAGCAGAGGGGTTTCATAGACCGTTTCGGTCGTCGGCTTGAACTGGATCAGCTCCAGCATCCGGTTGCGGAACACCACCGAGCCGGTCGTCGTGGCGATGTTTTCGCCCAAGGTAAAGGCGGCCGGGTCCGACAGCGTGGGCAGCATCTCGCCGTCATGGGCCTCGATATCGGCGACAAGGTTCTCCAGCCCCTTGACCAAGCTTTCGCCATCGGTGGCAATCGCCTTTTCCAAAGCATCCGGATTGGTGCCCAGAAAATTGGTCGGCGCCAGCATGTCGACGATTTGGCGGGTGAAATACTCCACCCGTTTTTTGTCGGCAGGCGCAATGTCCTCCATATCGCTGACGGCGGTGTTAATGGCCTCAGAGTTGATGAGGTACTGCTGCTTGAGATAGTTGAAGGCGGGGTGGGTGTCCCACAGCGGGTTGGAGAACCGGCGATCCTTGGGACCCGGGTCGGCGGGGGCCTTGAACTCACCCGAGGCCAGCGCCTGCTGGGCCTCGACATAATGCGTCAGCGTTTTACCCCAATAGCCGATCTGATGCTCCAGCACCTTGGCGGGGTTTTGCAGCATGGCGGCCAGATAGGCCTGCGCGGCCTTCATGTAGATGTCAGAAGACGGCCCATCGAGTGCGGCATCTTTCTGCTTTTGGCGCGCCAAGGCCGCCATCAGCCGCTCAGACAACCCTTCGATTTTCGCGAGGTTGGCCTGCATCCGCTCTAGTTTGTGGCCCGCGTCATATTCTTCAGTTGTCATGTTAAGCTTTGACCCCTATTCTCGCTGCCATGCAGCATTGCGCCATCCCTATCCCTGGGATGTGGCAGAATCGGCCAAGGAGACGCCCGTGAAGTATATGGCCACCTATGACCTGATGGAAAGCATTCGCAATACGAATGAGTGGATGGGCGCATCGGCACGGGCAATGGCAAGCTATCCGGCCTTCGCCTTAAGCCTTAATCCGATGCTGCAGCTTATGGCAGCTTGGGGGGAAGTGACCGAAAGATCCTTCGCCCGCATGGTGGCCAAGCCAGATTGGGGAATCAGATCGATTCCCGGCACCGATGGCACCGATCATCTGGTCGATGTGAAGCCGGTTGTCGAAAAGCCCTTTGGCGATTTGGTGCAGTTCTTTGTCCGCCGCCGCGCGCCAATGGCCCGCAAAATCCTTTTGGTCGCGCCGATGTCGGGGCATTATGCCACACTCCTGCGCTCCACCGTGGCCAGCCTGTTGCCCGATGCCGATGTGTTTGTGACCGATTGGCACAATGCGCGTGACATCCCGGTCAGCGCCGGAAAGTTCGACGTTGAAGATTACACGCTCTATCTGGCCGAATTCATGCGCGCCTTGGGTCCAGACACCCATGTGATCGCCATCTGCCAGCCCGCGCCGCTGACACTGGCCGCGACGGCCTACCTTGCCGGCGAAGACCCCGATGCCCAGCCGCGCAGCCTGACCCTAATCGGCGGGCCGATTGACCCGGACGCAGCCGCGACCGACGTCACCGACTTTGGCCGCCGGATCACCATGGGCCAGCTGGAACAAATGGCCATTCAGCGCGTCGGCTTCAAATACAAAGGCGTCGGCCGCTTGGTCTATCCGGGGCTTTTGCAGCTGCAAAGCTTTATGTCGATGAACGCCGAGCGGCACTCAAAGGCGTTTTCCGAACAAATCATGCGCGTCGCACGCGGCGAGGCCTCGGATCACGATGCCCACAATCGGTTTTATGACGAATATCTCGCCGTGATGGACATGACGGCGGAATTCTACCTTTCCACCGTCGAGCGGATCTTCAAAAACCGCGAGATTGCACGCAACGAGTTTACCGTGGCGGGCAAGAAGGTGGATATCGGGGCGATCACCCGCGTGGCGGTGAAAACGGTTGAGGGCGAGAAAGACGATATCTCGGCCCCCGGCCAATGCGTTGCGGCGCTCAAGCTCTGCACCGGGCTGCCCGACAGCAAGAAGGCTTGGCACCTTGAGCCGGAGGCAGGCCATTACGGCATCTTCGCAGGCAAGAGCTGGCGTCTGAACATTCGCCCCTTGGTGTTGAACTTCATCGACGCCAATTCGGGCGCTCCGGCGCAGCCCAAGTTGAAGGCCGTCGCTGCGGCCACCTAAACCACACAGGGCGGTGCGGATGCCCCGCCTAGCGCAGCATCATCGGGCCGTTCAGAAACGCCTCGATCGCGTCTGATACGGCTTCGGGCTGCTCTAAGGGCGCAAGATGCCCGGACTCTTCGATGATCGTGAATTGGCCATAGGGCATCAGCGTGGCGGTAAACTCTTGCCGCCGCAGGGGCACCAGCGGGTCTTGCCGCCCGGCAAGCACCAAGGCAGGCAGCCGCACCTTGCGCATGGTTTTCTGCTGATCAGGTCGGCGCTGCGCCGCGCGCGATTGGCGCAGGAACACACCCTCGCCCAGACCGAGCGCCATATCCTTGACCAAGGCCATGATCTCGCCATGCCAAGGGCTGTCCACCACCGCCGACGACGGAATCTCTTGCGCCATAGCATCCACCAGCCGCCCAGCCCGCGCCATAACCATCCGGGTTTCGCGTTCAACGGCGATCTGAGGCGGTTCGGACAAAGGGTCGGTCGCCATCAGGATCACCCGCGTCACCCGGTCCGGCGCCCGGCGGATGATGTCCAGCGCCACATCACCGCCCAGACCATGACCCAAAAGCGCAAACTTCGGCGGCAGCCCGGCCATCAGCGCCTCAGACATCTTTTCCACTGTCTCCCCTTGGGCGGCAATGCAGACCTGACAGGCACGGTCAGCCCCCAGCCGCACCATCTGCGGCAGGAACAGACGGGCGTCGGCCATCATGCCGGGGATGATCACCAAAGGTTCGTGCATCACAGCCCCTTTGCCCAGCCAAGGATCAAACCCACCGTCTCGGCCGTCTGCCCCGGCGACATCGCGGAACCAGCGATGACATGCGAAAAAGGATCGTCGCCCGCGCCCATCTGGCGCTGCTCCATTTGCACAGCGCCGCCCCAGCCTGCCATCAGCGCCTCGGTTTGCGCCGGATCGACAACCTGATCCTGCGGCGAATAGATCACCAAGGCCGGGATCGTGACTGCCGTGTAATCCAACCCACGCGCATGGCGCACCAGCGCAGCCATCGGAAAGAGAGCAACTGTCGGATAGCTCGTGGTCCAATAGCGGGCTTGGGCGTCGTTCAGAGGTTCAAAGCTGCGGGTTTCCCCCGCCACCAGCGGCCCCCAATGTCGCGCAAGCGGCAGATCAAGGATCTTGGCGGCGGCACTTTTCACACCGAAATTGGGCGACACCAAAACCACCCCGGCCAGCCCTTCGGACAGCACCGGGTCCGTGGCCGCAATCGCCGCCAGCGTGCCCCCGGTCGAGGTGGCGATCACCACAACCCGGTCGCCAAGCCGCCGCCCGATGGCCATGGCCTCAGCCATATCTTCGATCCAATCCCCGGCAAGCGGTTCGGCCATCGCCGCGCCCGACCGGCCATGACCCGCCAACCGCGTGTAAAAGAGGTTCGCGCCAAGCGCCTTGGCAACCTCATCCGGCACTGGGCGAATTTCTTCGGCCGAGGCGGAGAAGCCATGCACGTAAATCACTGCCAGCGGCGTCTTTTGTCCGGGCGCACCCGCCCAGACAATGCGCTTGGCCGCCTCGGGGCGAATGTCGGAAAACTGCAATTCACGTTGCGCAAGAAACTCAGAGATATCATCTGGCAATGCATTGGCTTCGAAGGAAATATCCCGATCAACTGGTTCCTCGGGCGCAAAGGCCCAGATCCCTGCCAATAGTGCGAAAATCACAAAAATCAGCCGCCCCAGTGCCTTGCCAAACCTACGCATGACGCAGGACCTCCTCGATGGTTGCGGTCATAAGATCCAGACAGTCGGGCGTGGAAAAGCGGTGATCCGCTCCCTTGACCAGCGTCAGCCGCAGATCGGGGCAGGTGGCATGATCCATCAGTCGCAGCGCGACCGAGGGCGGCACGTCGACATCCGCCGTGCCTTGCAGCAGCCGCACCGGGAAGGGCAGGTTCAGGGGCGCGCGCAGCACAAGATGATTGGCCCCATCGTCAAGGAAGGTCTTGGTGATGATGTTTGGTTGGTCAGAATATTCCGACGGTTCGGCCAGCCAGCCCTGCCCCGTAAGCAGCGCCTTTTGCTGGTCCGAATAGCTGTCCCACATCAGATCCGCCGTGAAATCCGGCGCCGCAGCGATGCCGACCAACCCCGCCACCCGGCCCTGCAGGGCGCGCGCGACCAAAAGCGAGATCCAGCCGCCCATCGAAGACCCAACCAGAACCTGCGGCCCCTCGGTCAGCGCCTCAAGCGCCGCCAGCGCATCGGCGAACCAGTCGCCAATCCCGCCCTCTTCAAACCGCCCCGACGATTGGCCATGCCCAGAATAATCAAACCGCAGAAAGCCGCGGCCGTGGCTTTCTGCCCAGTTTTGCAGATGCACCGCCTTGGTGCCGGTCATGTCCGACCGATACCCACCCAGAAAGACAACGCCCGGCCCAGCGCCGGGGGTCTGATGATAGGCAATGCGGCGGCCTGCGGCTGTGGTCAGAAACTGGGTCATTGTCACTCCACTCCGACACGGGGTTTAGCGCCCGGCTTTGGCCATGTCAGCCCGCAACTGCGTGAGAAGGCATAGAATTCACCAAACCACCCGGCTGCAAGCCATTTTTCGCCGCCGCGATCTTGACGCCGCCCAGCCAAAGCGGCAAACCAGCCGCACATAACCCGCAACCGGGCGTTTCGTAGGCGCCAAACAGACGAGGATTAGGCCATGGCCCAAATCTCCCTCACCTTCCCCGATGGCAACAAGCGCGACTACGCCGCAGGCGTGACCGCCGCCGAAGTGGCGATGTCCATCGCCCCCGGTTTGGCCAAAAAGGCCATTTCGGCATCAGTGAACGGCGCGCATTATGATCTGCAATGGCCGATCATGACGGATGCGAAAATCGCCATTCACACCATGGCCGATGACGCCCAAGCGCTGGAACTGATCCGCCACGACTGCGCCCATATCATGGCCCGCGCGGTTCAAGAAATCTGGCCCGATGTGAAAGTCACCATCGGCCCAGTGCGCGATTACGGCTGGTTTTATGATTTTGACCGGGCGGAACCCTTCACGCCGGAAGACCTTGGCGCGATCGAAGCGCGCATGAAGCAAATCATCAACGCCCGCGATCCGGTGAAAACCGAAGTTTGGGACCGCGCCCGCGCAATTGCCTATTATGAGGACCGCGGCGAGCCGTTCAAGATCGAGCTTATCAACCGCATTCCCGAAGGCGAAGACCTGCGGATGTATTGGCACGGGCCTTGGCAGGACCTTTGCCGTGGCCCGCATCTGGCCCATACGGGCCAAGTTCCAGCCGATGCCTTCAAACTGACCCATGTGGCGGGCGCCTATTGGCTGGGCGATGCCTCACGCCCGATGTTGCAGCGCATCTATGGCCTTGCCTTCAAGAACCGCGATGACCTGAAAGCCCACATGACCATGCTGGAAGAGGCCGCCAAGCGCGACCACCGCAAGCTCGGCCGCGAGATGGAGCTTTTCCACATCCAAGACGAAGCGCCGGGCATGGTGTTCTGGCACCCGAACGGCTGGACGATCTATCGCCAGTTGGAAGATTACATGCGCGGCCGTTTGCGCACCGCAGGCTACAAGGAAATCAAGACGCCCCAAGTGGTGGATCGCATCCTGTGGGAGAAATCTGGCCACTGGGAAGCCTACCGCGAGAACATGTTCATCGTTGAGGTGGACGAAGAGGGCGCCAAGGAAAAGCGCATCAATGCGCTGAAACCCATGAACTGCCCCTGCCATGTGCAGATCTTCAACCAGGGCCTAAAGTCCTACCGCGACCTGCCCTTGCGCCTGGCCGAGTTTGGCTCGTGCCACCGCTACGAATCCTCGGGCTCCATGCACGGGCTGATGCGCGTGCGCGGGTTCACCCAAGACGACGCGCATATCTTCTGCACCGAAGACCAGATCGAGGCGGAATGCGCGGGCTTCATCGCGCTGTTGTCCTCGGTCTACAAAGACCTAGGCTTTGAAAAGTTCGACATCAAACTCTCCACCCGCCCCGATGTGCGCGTGGGCAGCGATGAGGTTTGGGACAAAGCCGAAGGCGCGCTGCAAAAGGCCATCGAAGGTCTGGGGCTGCCCTACCAAATCAACGAAGGCGACGGCGCATTCTATGGCCCGAAGCTGGATTTCAAACTGACCGATGCCATCGGCCGCGAATGGCAGTGCGGCACGTTCCAGGCCGATTTCAACCTGCCCAACCGGCTGGACGCGGAATTCGTCGGTGAAGACGGCGCGAAACACCGCCCCGTCATGCTGCACCGCGCGATCCTTGGCTCGTTCGAACGCTTTATCGGCATCCTGATCGAAAACTACGCCGGCAAGTTCCCCTTCTGGCTGGCCCCGCGTCAGGTCGTCGTGGCCTCCATCGTGTCGGATGCCGATGGCTATGTGAACGAGGTGGTCAACGCGCTGAAAAAGGCGGGCGTCCGCGCCGAGGCCGACACGCGCAATGAGAAGATCAACTACAAGGTGCGCGAACATTCGGTCGGCAAAGTTCCCGTGATCTTGGCCATCGGCATGAAAGAGGTTGAAGAGCGCACTGTTTCAGTTCGCCGTCTGGGCGAGACCCGGACTGACACGATCAGCTTTGCCGAAGCCATCGCGACCTTCGGGCTTGCCGCTCTGCCCCCGGCGCACTAGCGCCCGCAAACCCTTGATCTTAAAGGCATGTGCCGCAGCCTTGCGGCGCATGCCACGGGGTGATCCCTGCTTTTGGAACTTCACAGAGTTGTGGCCCACGCGTCTGTGATTGGCTCGTGAAGCGTGCAAGTCCCTAGGGTTTGGGTGTCGAAAGACGTCCATATAACCAAAGGGATTACACATATGTCGAACCACATCCGCACACTGACCGTTGCCGGCGCTCTCGCCGCAGCCTTGGCCTCGCACGCCACCATGGTGACCGCGCAGGACAACGAAAAATGCTTTGGCGTCGCACTGGCCGGCCAAAACGATTGCGCCGCCGGTGAAGGCACCACCTGCGCTGGCACCTCCAAAGTCGACTATCAGGGCAACGCTTGGAAGCTGGTCCCGGCTGGCAGCTGCGTGACCATGGAACTGCCCGCTGGCATGGAAGGCAAGGCCCGCATGGGCAGCCTTGAAGCTCTGGACCGCGATCTGCCCAAAGGCTGATGTCAAAGCGCCTGGGGAGGGGGGCTGCCCCCTTCCCAGCGTCCAAGACACGCCTTCACTTGTGATTTGCGGACCGATGAAAGGCCGTTCGATGTTCGATATTCATCCAAAAGCCCTGCCGACAGGTACCGGGGTCGGCTATAAGCCGCAGCATTTCAAGGATATTCTGGAAAACCCGGCCCCTGTCTCTTGGCTTGAAATCCATGCCGAGAATTACATGGGCGACGGGGGCCGCCCCTTGGCGCAACTGCGCCATCTGGCCGAGCGGTTTCCGATCTCGGTGCATGGCGTGGGCCTGTCAATCGGAGGCGAGGCCGCGCTGGATGCGGCCCATTTGGCCAATCTGAAAACACTCTGCGATTGGCTGCAGCCTGCCAGCTTTTCTGAGCATCTTGCTTGGTCAACCCATGACGGGGCTTTTTTGAATGATCTTTTGCCCCTGCCCTACACCAGCCAGACCCTGACCCGCGTGGTCGATCACATTGACCATGTGCAACAGGTTCTGGGGCGTCGCATGCTGTTGGAAAACCCCTCAACCTATGTCGCATTTGCCGAAACGACGTGGGACGAGGTGGATTTCTTGGCCGAGATTGCCCGGCGCAGCGGCTGCGGGCTTTTGCTGGATGTGAACAACGTCTTTGTCTCTTGCGTCAATCAGGTCCGCGACCCCTTGGACTATATCGGGCGGTTCCCGCTTCATCTGGTCGGCGAAATCCATCTCGGTGGGCATGAGGAAGACCGCGACAGCGCGGATCGCCCGCTGTTGATCGACAGCCACGGCGCCGAAGTGGCCGATCCGGTCTGGGCGCTTTATGCCCAAGTCATCGCAGACGCAGGCCCCCGCCCAACGCTGATCGAATGGGACAACGAGGTGCCAGATTGGCCGGTGCTGGCCGCCGAGGCCGCCCGCGCCGCCGCACTTCTGGTGCCAAGATGAGCCAGACCCAGTTTGCCGAAGCCCTGCTCGACCCCGCGCATCCGATGCCCGCGGGCCTTGTCGGCCCCGATGGCTTGCCCGATGCCAAGCGGTTCTCGGTCTATCGAAACACGGTCAACAGCTCGCTGATCCGCGTGCTGGAGGCGGCCTTTCCCGCCGTGCAAAAGCTGGTGGGGCCTGCGTTCTTTGCCGCCATGGCGCTGGTTTACCTGCGCCAAACACCGCCAACGGATCGGCGGTTGATGCTGTATGGCGAAAGCTTTGCCGAGTTTCTGGCGGGCTTCGCGCCGGTGGCGCATCTGGGCTATCTGCCCGACGTGGCCCGGCTGGAGCAGGCCCTGCGCCAAAGCTACCATGCTGCCGATGCATCCCCCCTGCCCGGTGAAACCCTTGGCAGCATGGGTGAAGACCAGCTTTTGCAGGCCCGCATCCGGCTTGCCCCCTCGCTTCGGGTTCTGGTCTCAAACTGGCCGGTGCATGCCATCTGGCACGCCACGCTGCACGATGGGCCAAAGCCCCAGATGCGCGGCGAAGAACTTGTCGTGTTGCGCCCCGAGTTTGACCCCACCGTGCACCTCTTGCCCCCGGGCGGCGCGGCGTTTCTGGCCACCCTTGGCCGGGGCGAGCCCTTGATCGCCGCACTGGCCGCGACAGACGAAGGGTTTGACCTCACCCGCCTCCTTGGGCTTTTGCTGCACAACAACGCCATCGTCGGAGTCACCGCATGACCGGCCACGCCACCCTCTACAACCGCACCACCACGGCACTGGACCGCCTCGGCAACAATCTAGTGCCGCTTATGGCCCGCGCTTGCTTTGCGGCGGTGCTGCTGATGTATTTCTGGGTCTCTGGTCTCACCAAATTGGACGGGGTTTTTACCCCCTCACTGGGGGCCTATGCCCAGATCTTTCCACGGGCAATGGAGGCCGCAGGCTATGACATCAGCCAAATGGGCGCGCTGCGCCGGCTGATCGTGCTGGCCGGCTCTTGGGCCGAACTGGTGCTGCCCGCGCTGATCATGCTGGGCCTTGCCACGCGTCTGGCCGCCTTTGGCATGATCGGCTTTGTTGTTGTGCAAAGCCTGACCGACATCATCGGCCACGCGGCCGGCCCGGCCACGATCGGGGCTTGGTTCGATGCCGCGTCAGATGCGCTGATCTTGGATCAACGGGCGCTGTGGGTTTTTGTGCTGCTGACGCTGGTTCTAAAGGGCGCGGGTCCCTTGTCGCTTGACCGGGTTCTTGCCGTCTGGCGCACAGGCGACAGGGGGAACTAAGCCTCAACTCGGCCGATTATGACCCACCACAATGCCCAAAAACTGTGCGCCTTGTTGCGCGCTGCGGCCAGCCCTTGACAAGGCAGAAATCCCTTACGGATTCCTTGCTTGCTTTTATAAAAAGCTTTGGCATGATTTTCTCAGTGACGACAGACTTTCTGACCGCCTATCGAGGCCCAAGAAGACCTGCTTGCACGGCCCGTGGCAATACCGCCTCGGGAGGGTTGAGATAGGAGAGAGCGGAATGCCCACCGGCACCGTGAAATGGTTCAACAGCACCAAAGGTTATGGCTTCATCGCCCCCGATGACGGCGGCAAAGACGTGTTCGTTCACATCTCGGCAGTCGAACGTGCAGGGCTTAAGGGCCTGAACGACAACCAGAAAATCGGCTATGAGCTGCAATCGGGCCGCGACGGCAAACAGTCCGCCGGCGACTTGCGCTTGCTCTAAGCCTCAATCAGATTTGTCAGGAACGGCCCCCTCGGGGGCCGTTTTTTTATGGCCCTAAAGCAGCGCCGCCTGCACGTCAGCGTCCCAGCCAAGATGCCATTTTTCGGCCCGGATCACCGGGCGCTTCATCACCGTAGGCTGCGCTGCAATCTGCGCCTCTGGCTCAGATTCGCGCAGAAAATCCGAAAATCCGCGGTAGGTGGTGGACTGACGGTTCACCAACAGCCCCCCAAATTCCGTCACCATTTCACCAATTTCCGCCTCACTCAGCGGATCTTTGCGAATGTCGCGGAACTGCACGGCATGGCCCGCCGCCTCCAGCGCCTTGAGCGCCTTCTTGCAGGTGTCACAGGTCGGGATGCCGTAGAGGATCATGGATCAAACCTTGAAAAGGGCCTTGGTGATCGCCAGACCACCCCAAGCGGAGACCGCCGTCAACACCGTTCCCCAAGTCACATCGGTGACAACCATCCGCAGGTTCCAGCCCTTGAGGATGGCATAGTTGGTGAACTCAAAAGTCCCATAGGCCATAAAGCCCAAGATCGCCGCCGGAATTAGAATGGGCGCCCCGGCCTTCAGCGCGGGCACCGAGACCAGATACAAAAGCCCCGCCACATAGGCCAAGTAAAACAGCGCTGCCGGGGCCATCCGGATGTTCTCCAGCATCATCGGCCCGATGTAGCGTTCGAACAAAGGGGCCATATAGAGCCGCAACATGATGGCATCGATCACCAGAAAGATCGCGGCGGTGGACAAATACAGCGTAACAATTTGCATCGATGACTCCTTGGCGGTCACTGGGATCATTCACAGGGCCTTTCGAAGGTTACGCGCCAAAGCCCGGTGTGGATCATATCGCCCTGCCGATTGCTGCGCTGGTGCCCAAGGCCGGACTCGAACCGGCACGGCCTTTCGGCCTAGAGATTTTAAGTCTCCTGTGTCTACCATTCCACCACTCGGGCCGCGCGCGCACCATAATGAAGCACGCGCCAAGGTAAAGCCCCCCAAGTTGCGGGCCTAGCCCGCCGCCCCAACGGGCGAGCCCAAAAGACGGCTGACCATCTCGGCACTGTTGCGCACCCCCATCTTGCGGATCATGTTGGCCCGGTGCACCTCCACCGTGCGGGGCGAGCAGAAG
>Ga0255115_1000437_pt1 | contig 12296 bp, 10 predicted proteins | sample Law_Law_RepB_8h_FD_188474 | JGI IMG/M metagenome (GOLD analysis project Ga0255115, IMG submission 188474) | Freshwater microbial communities from St. Lawrence River, New York, United States - Law_Law_RepB_8h | ecosystem: Environmental > Aquatic > Freshwater > River | place: USA: New York... | reverse complement strand
GCGGTCCGTCCGATGATCTGGGCGCCCAAACCAAGTTCGGCGGCGATCCGGAGGGCGATTTCGGCGTCTTTGGGCTCCAAAAAGACCTCCAAGCGGTGCCCCATGTTGTAAACCTGGTGCATTTCCTTGGGTTCCGTGCCGCTGACCCGGGCGATTTCCGCGAAAATCGGCGGGGTGGGGAAGAGGTTATCCTTGATGAAATGGACTTTGGTGCCGAAACGACGGCACTTGGTCTGGCCCCCGCCGGAGCAGTGGACGAGGCCTTTGACCCGCTGGTTTCCCAGGGCCTGCAGCAGGCGCAGGGCGTAAGGAGCATAGGTCCGGGTCGGCGAGAGCAAGGCCTGGCCGACGGTGAGCGTCGAGCCGGGCAGGGCATCCGTCATCCGGTGGGGGCCGCAATAGGCGAGGTCGGCCGGGGTGGCCTTGTCATAGGTCTCCGGATACTTCTCGGCGTAGTACTTGGAGAGGAGCTCGTGGCGGGCGCTCGTCAGGCCGTTGGAGCCGATGCCGCTGTTCTCGGCGGTCTCGTAGGCGGCGCGACCATGCGAAGCGATGCCGACGATCACGAGGCCGGGCACGACGCGCGCGGCGTCGACGACTTCGGCGCGCGTGAGGATCGCGGTGGCGGTGGAGTCCACGGTGAGCGTGGGCGTGAGGTCGCCGACGTCGGCGGTCTCGCCGCCGCCGGAAGTGATGCCGAAGCCCTGCGCGCGCAGCATGGCGAGCACGTCCTCGGTGCCGTTGATCAGCTCCGCGAGGATCGCGCCGGGGATGGCCTTGGCGTTGCGGTTGATGGTCGAGGAGAGGATGACGCCCTTGGTCACGCCGACGCACAGGAGGTCGTCGATGTTCATGACGATGCTGTCCTGGGCGATGCCACGGAAGACGGAGGCGTCGCCGGTCTCCTTCCACCAGAGGTAGGCGAGCAGCGCCTTGGTACCGGAGCCGTCGGAGTGGGTGACGACGCACTTTGAGGCGTCCCCGGTCAGGTTATCGGCCACGATCTTGCAGAACGCCTGCGGGTACAGGCCGGGGTCGAGGCGGTCGACGGCGGCGTGCACTTCGCTCTTGGAGGCGGAGACTCCTCGGGCCGCATAACGGCCGGAATCCGCGGAGGGCTTGCTTTCGTGCGCCATGGCTCTTGCGTGCATATCTCCGTCCCTGCTATTCGGTCAACGTCCTTCTCCCGCGTGCGCCCGCTTCTCCTCCGTTCTCCTTGGTTCCGTCGCGTCTTCGCGGCGGTCCTCGGCCTGTCGCTCGGGTTCCTCCTGGTCGTCTTCTGGTCCTGGTGGCAGTCGCACACGGTGGGCGTGCTGGCGACCGAACTGCGCGAGGCGTTCGCCCGACGCGACGCCGCGGCGATCGAAAACTTGTTCTGCTGGGAAGGGGTCGACGCCGCCACGCGCTCCCGCCTGCGCTTGGTCATCCAGCAGGAACACGAGCTGCCCGTCGCGTCGGTGGTCGTCCGTCCGCTGCTGGCCTTCGACCGACAGCCCGGACCCGGCCTGCGCCCGAACCTGACCCCCGACGCGGTCATCGAGGTGACTTTCGCCACGACCGATCGGCTTTCCGCCGCCTATCTCGTCGGCCGCGACGGGCTTTTCCGGCATCGGCTGGTAGTCATGCTCCCCGCCAACTGACGCGGATTCTTGACACCTGCGGGCGGTCTTCCAAATAGTGGGAGTCTTATGGCCGACAAGAACGACAAGCGTCCCGAGAGCGTCACGGGCAAATTCTACGTGGATTCCCAGTGCATCGACTGCGATCTCTGCCGCGAGACCGCCCCGAAGTCCTTCACGCGCCAGGATGACGGCGGTTACTCCTACGTCTTCGCCCAGCCGACCGACCAGGAAGGCATCGACAAGTGCATGGAAGCCCTCGAAGGCTGCCCGGTCGACGCCATCGGCAAGGACGGCGACGAATAATCGTCCCCGCATTCCTTGCACTTAGACCCCGGTTCGCCGGGGTTTTTTGTTGGGAGCGTCCGGCGGGTGCCTTAACTCCGCGTATGGCCGTCAATATCTCCTGCGAATACCTCGGTGACCTCCACGTGCGCGCCGTGCACGGGCCTTCGGGCCACGTCATCGTGACCGATGCGCCGGTCGACAACCAGGGCAAGGGCGAAGGCTTCTCGCCGACCGACCTCGCCGCCACCGCGATGGTGACGTGCTTCCTCACGATCCTCGGCATCCACGCGCGCAATACCGGACTCGATCTCCGCGGCGCCCACGCGTCCGTCTCCAAACATATGACGACCACGCCGCCCCGTCGCATCGCCAAGCTCGAGGTGGACATCACCATGCCGGCCGGCGTCCCGCTCGAAGTTCGCGACCGTCTCATCCGCGCCGCCGAAGCCTGCCCCGTGAAGCAGTCCTTTCATCCCGACACTGAGATCGTGCTGAATTGGAAGTGGCAGAGTTGAGCACTGAATGGAGGGCAGCGTAGAGGACTGCGTAGAGTGCTGAATTGAGCCGCCGTAATTCATGGGTAGGGGCAGCACCGCGTGCTGCCCTAGTCGGGCTTGAGGTAGGGACGTGATTGCCATCACGTCCGTTCGCGTCGGTCCGCCCAAAGCCATCATGATCTTGCAGTCAGCTCCCAACCTCGGACACGACCCTATGCGCCATACTCGATACTCTCGTATCTTAGCGTGCTCGAATCCGGCCAACCGGCCAACCGATCAACGGGTCAACTAACAGTTGCCTTTCCTAACCGCCAACCGCCGACCGCTAACCGCCATCACCAATGACGTTTCTTAAATCCCGCCACCGCGTAATAAGTCAGATAAAGATAGCAGGGCAGTAGCACCCAGTAGCCGGCGCGTTCACCATATCCGTCCGCCAGCCATCCGTAAGCCAGCGGGATGAGCGCGTTGCCGCACAGGCCCATGATCATGAGCGAGGCGCCGGTCTTGGTGAAGCGGCCGAGTCCGTCCAGCGCGAGCGGCCAGATGCCTGCCCAGGTCAGCGAGTTCGACAGCCCGAGGAGCGTGATGCACCAGAGCGAGATATCGGCGGTCAGCCCGAGCAACGTCAGCTGGCCCGGGGCGAAGAGCACGCCGAGCGTGCCGACGACGCCGAGCACCGTGCACGCGCGCAAGGCCGTGACCTGCGAGATGAAGCGCGGAATCAGCGCCAGTCCGAGGACGTAGCCGACGATCATCGCGGCTAGCACGCACCCGGGTAGGATCTTCGCCGCGGCGAGCGGGATGCCCATGGTGTCCGCGTAGCCGATGATGGTATCGACGGCCACGGTCTGCGTGCCGACGTGCAGGAAGATGCCCAGCGCGCCGAGCACGAGCTGCGGAAACTGGAACACGCTGGTCTTCCCCGCGTTGGCTTCCGCGACGTCGGCGGTCTCGTGGTCGGTGTCGATCTCCGGCAAGGGCGACCAGCGCACCAGCAGCCCGAGCAAGGCCAGCACGCCGGCGACGACGGCGTAGGGCGTGACCACGCGCCGGATCAGTTCGTCGAGCGCGGCGGCTTTCGCCGCGGCGTCCATCGTCGGCAACGCCGCGAACAGCGCGGTGTCCGTGACGCGCAGCACGAAGGCGGCGAAGAGGATCGGCGCGAGGATGCCGGCGCCCTTGTTGCCGATGCCCATCAGGCTGAAGCGTCGCGCCGCCGAGGCCTGCGGGCCGAGCACGGTGACGTAGGGATTCGCGGCGGTCTGCAGGATCGCGAGACCGGCGCCGAGCGTGAACAGGCCGCCGAGAAAGACCGGGTAGGCGCGCGCGTAGGCCGCGGGGATGAAGAGCAGCGCGCCGACCGACATCACCCAGAAGCCGATCATCATCCCCTGTTTGAAGCCGATCCGGCGGAGCAGCCCCGCGGCCGGCCACGAGAACAGGAGGTAGGAGATATAGAAAGCGAACGTGACCAGGTAGGCTTCGAAGTGCGTCAGCTCGCAGCCGATCTTGAAATATGGGATGAGGATCGCGTTCGCCCACGAGACGAAGCCGAAGATGAAGAACAGCACCGCCACGATCGCGAGCGACACGCGCGTCTGCCCGGGCGTCAGGTCACGGGCATGGACGGAGTCAGGGCGCATGCGCGGGGGTGAGCCTCAGCCTGCGCGGCCTTCCGGCTGGGGCAACAAAAGACCCCGGCGGTCCGGGGTCCTTGATCGCTGGATAAAGACTTTATCTTACTTACGAGCAACCGCAGCCGCCGGAGCCGCAGCCACCCTGTTTCTGGGCGGCCGGTTCTTCGGTGGAGCAGCAACCGCCTTCGGAGCCTTCTTCGGTCGAGCAGCAGCCGCCTTCGGAAGCTTCGCCGGAGCCGCAACCGCCGCCGCCGCAGCAACCGCCCGACTGGTGCGGGTGGCCGTGGGCGAGCTCGGTCGGCTCGGCCGCGCGGACGGAGACGACCTTGATGTCGAAATGGAGCGTCTTGCCGGCGAGCTCATGGTTGCCGTCGAGGGTGACTTCTTCGCCTTCGATCTTCTTGATCGTGAGGACGCGCATGCCGAGGTTGGTCTCGGCGTGGAAGCGCATGCCGACCTGCGGGGTGTTGGCGCCGAAGGCGCTGAGCGGGACGAGCTGGAGCAGCTTGTCGCTGTATTCGCCGTAGCCGAGCTGCGGCGGGACGAGCACGTTCTTGGTGTCGCCGGCGACGAGGCCGTCGACGCCCTGCTCGAGTCCGGGGATGATGTTCTGCGCGCCGTGGAGATATTCCATCGGGCCGCGATCGCCCGAGGCGTCGATGATGTTGCCCTGGTCGTCCTTCAGGGTGTATTCGATGGCGACGACGGTTTCTTTGGCTACGCGCATGGTGTTAAGGAGCGTGGAATCTACGGCCATTCCGGTCCGAGGCAAGGCGACAGGCATCTAAACCTTGACCGCCCCCATCGGGACGGCTTCCCTTAACTTCCTGCTGTTTGGGGCCGTAGCTCAGTTGGTAGAGCGCGTCGTTCGCAATGACGAGGCCGTGAGTTCGAACCTCATCGGCTCCACCAGCAGGACTTCCGCCTACTCCGCCGAGTTCTCCAGCCGGCGGATCGTGGCGTTGACCGGGAGGATCTCCGTCAGGGCATCGCGGCTCGCGGCTCCGCCGAGTTCGCGCACGCGCTCGCCCTGCGGACGGATGCGCGTCTCGTAGCTGCCGATGGCGGCGTCGAGGCTTTCGGAGGCGGCCAGCAGGCCTTTGCGGACTTTGATGAAATGCTCGGTGAACTTGACGAGGCGGTCGAAGAGTTCGGTGGCCTCCTCGGCGATCCGGCCGGCGTTCTCGGCCTGGGTGTGCTGCTGCCAGGCGAGGTTGATCGCGCCGAGGAAACCCATGAGGGTCGCGGGGGTGGCGATGAGGATGCCTTCGCGCGCGGCGGCGAGGATGAGCTCGTTGTCGCCTTCGAGCGCGGTGCTCAGCAGCGATTCGGCCGGCAGGAAGAGCACGACTTTATCGAACGGCGTGACCGACTGCTTCTCCAAGGCCGCAGGGTAGTCCTTCGCGGCGAGATCGCGGATGGTCTTGCGCAGCTTGGCGGCGTGCGCGGCGACGAGCTCGCGGCGGTTAGGCGCGGCCTGGTCGGCGATCGCGACGTCGAACTCGGGCACCTTGGAGTCGATGATGATGCAGCGGTTCCCCGGGAGCTTGACGATCAGGTCCGGGCGGGCGTCGTCCTGCGAGACCTGTTCGGCGAAATCGCAATGCGGGCTCAGGCCGGCGGCCTCCACGACGTTGCGGAGCGTCTGTTCGCCCCACTTGCCACGGTGCTGCGAGGATTTGAGGACGGAGGTGAAATCCGTCGTGCTGGTCGCGAGGGCGGCCGTGGTCTCGCTGATGGTCTTCATCTGCGCGCCGACGGCGGCGAGCGCGTCGCCCTGGCTCCGCATGCCTTGCTGCATGGCCTGGCGATAGCTTTCCAAGGCCGTGTTGATCTGCGCGATCAGCGGCTCCACGCGGGTGGAGACTTCCTTGGTCACGTCGGGCGCCATGCCCTTGAGGACGTCCGTGCTGGTCTTCTCGAAGGTGATGCGCAGGTCGGCCAAGGCCTTGTTATAGCGGGCCTCCGCATCGGCCAACGCCTTGGCGTGATCGGTGCGCAGTTGCTCGACCGCCCGGGCGTTCGCCTGCTGGGCTTCGGTGAGCTGCTGATGCGCCGCATTGCGGGCGGCCTCCGCGGCGGAAGCGCGCGACTGGGCGTCGCCCTTCGCATTCCGCTCGCGTTCGGCCGTGGCGTTCGCGTCGCTGAGTTGGCGACGCAGGTCCTCGAGCAGGAGCGCGCTGGACTTGTCGTCCCCGACAGGGCCGGCGGACTTGAAGAAGGAGACGTAGACCTGGACGAGCAGGACGACGAGGAGGAGGACGATGGCGACGGTATCCATGTTTCTTGTAAAACGCACTCTGCCCGCGGTCGGGCTTTCCGCAACCTATCCCCGCGGGTCCGTCTCGATGGCGAGCGCGTTGCCGAGCTCCCAGGAGGCTTCGTAGGCCGCGACGTAGTCCGGCGAAGACCAGGCGGGCGCGGCGGCCTCGCCGCCGAGCCCCGCGATGAAGCCATAGCGGATGGCATGCGAGATCCGGCGACGGCGCGGATTCTCCCGCGCGTTGCTCCATTCGAGCGCGGCGGTGAAGGCGGCGTCCGGGATCGGCGAGACGACCGAGCGGCCGACCTGCCAGGCGACGACGCCGGCATGGTCGAGGTCGCTGACTTTGCGACCGAGCGCCAAGGACATGGGGACGGGGGCGTTCAGCCGGCCGGCTTCGATCTGGGCTTTGACCTGCAGCGCCAAGGCCACCCGCCAGCGCTCTTCGGGAGTCAGCAGGCCGAAATCATATTCCGGATCGTCCGCCGCGGCGTCCCGTAGCTCGACCTTGGCGTAGCGCCGCCACTTGGTCAGCCAGACTTCCCACTGGTCCGTGCCACGGAGGGGCGGCTTGCCCAGCCATTCGGGGATGTCTTCGCGCATAGCAACAATACAGGGCTTTTGGCTCAACCGCCGAGAGGAGGCAAGCAAAAGGTGAAACTATGTTCACTACCCATAGGGGTATCTCCCTGTCTGCGGTAGGCTTAACCCCCGAAAAAACCTCTCAAAAACCGATTTTTCATCGAACTATTCCTCCCGTTTGGTGTTATCTACCCGTACCCCTTCTTACCCAAGTGATCCGCGCTCATTCCACCCCTCGTCAACGGCGGGCTTCTCTGCCTATTTTCTGCCTGTTGCTGGCTGCCGCCTCCGCCCCCGTCGTGGGCTTCGGTCAGGCCGCACCGGCCGCTCCTGCCGCCGCCCCGGCTGCACCGGCCGCTCCCGCCGTCGTCCCTGGGGTCGTCGCCGCGGTCCCGCTTCCGGGCCTCATCGGTTCCGACCAGATCGGCCCGGTCATCCTCCGCGATGAGACCGTCGCCCAGGTCCTCGACCTGATGCAGCGCTGGACCGGCAAGTCCATCCTCCGCCCGCAAGCCCTCCCGGCCAGCAACTACACGCTCTCGCTCCCGGCTTCGATCACCCGCGACGAAGCGCTCCTCGCCCTCGAGACCTTGCTTAACCTCAACGGCATCGCCGTGATCCAGCAGGGCGACAAGTTCCTCAAGGTCGTCCCCAACCTCGTCGCCAAGGCCGAGTCGCCGCAGCTCATCACCGGCTCCGTGCTCTCGCTGCCCCCCAGCGGCCGCATCGCCTCCAAGATCTTCACGCTCAAGCACGCCAACGCCCAGGAGCTCGTCGCCCAGATCGCCTCGGGCCTCAACACCACCCTGGCCTCGCCGCCCGTCTACTTCGGCCGCAACAACGCCCTGCTCATCACCGACTCGATCTCCAACCTCCAGAAGATCGAGACGCTCACCATGCAGATCGACAAGCCGCAGCTCGATCTCGTGGTCACGAAGAGCTACGTGCTCAAGAACGCGATGGCGACCGACATGGTCAACAAGCTCAACTCGATGCTGCGTTCGCCCGCCACGGTCTCCGGCGGCGCGCCGTTCCGCCTCAGCACGGGCACGACCTTCCTCGCCGACGAGCGCACCAACCGCGTCCTGCTCATGGGCTCGGCCGACCAGCACACGTTCTTCGACAACCTGATCGAGACGCTCGACCAGAAGTCCAACCCGAACACGAAGACGGACGTGATCTTCCTCCGCCACGCCGACGCGCAGCAGGTCGCCACGCTCGTCACCTCCCTCGTCACGGGCCAGACGACCGCCGCCGCCCGCGCCGGCAATACGATCCGCAGCACCACCCTCAACCGTACCCCGACTCCGGCCCCGACGGCCGCCGCCGCTCCCGGCGCCCCGCAGATGGGCGCTGACGAGTTCAGCAGCAACCTCACGGTGCTGCCCGACATCCGCAGCAACTCCGTCGTGGTCTCCGGCACCAACGACGACCTTCGCCTCCTCCACGACCTGATCGACAAGGTCGACGTCGTCCTGCCGCAGGTCCGCATCGAAGTCGTGATCGCCGAAGTGAAGCTCTCCGACAACGAGACGAACGGTTTCAGCACGCTCGGCCTCACGGTCAGCAACGGCAAGCTCGTCGGCATCGGCGGCACCGGCGGCGGCTTCGGCGTCAACGGCGCGCCCGCGACTTCGCCGACCAGCATCCCCGCCAACACGACCGTGGTCAGCGCCACGCAGGGCGGCTTCAACACCACGACCAACGACCTGAGCGCGACCATCGGCCTCGTCACCACCCCGCGCAAGGGCGACCTGAAGATCCTGTCGGTGCCCGCCGTCACGACGACCCACAACAAGGAGGCCACGCTCTTCGTCGGCGAATCCCGCCCGGTCATCACGGGCTCGACCATCGCCGCGCAGACCGGCCAGATCACCTCGACGGTCTCGCAACGCGACATCGGCATCACGCTCAAGGTCCTGCCCCTCATCGGCAAGGACGGCGCCGTGCAACTCCAGGTCTCGCAGTCGGTCGAGGACATCCTCGGCTCCACCATCCTCGACGGCAACGACCAGCCGATCATCGGCCGCCGTACGACCGACTCCTTCGTGAGCGCGATGAGCGGCGAGATCATCGTCCTCGGCGGCCTGCAGCGCAAGGTGACCACGAAGTCCACCTCCCGCCTCGGCCCCATCCCGTTCCTCGGCGACCTGCTCGGCTCGTCGACCGACCTCGAGGAGAAGCAGGAGCTCATCATCTTCCTCCGCCCCTACGTGCTCAACGGCTCCGCGGTCGACAATCTCGACGCGCTCAGCCGCGCCACCAGCAGCGCCATCGGCCCCGAGGTGAAGAAGATCATCGATGCCGTCCCGGGCCAGGTTCCCGCCGCCCCGGCCGCTCCCGAGAAGAAGTGATATGCTGACCGTCGACCGGCACGGACTGCCCTCGGCCCTCGCCGAGCGCCTGACCGAAGAGGCCCGCGCCTCGTTCGCGGAGACGCCGCGCGAAGCCCGTTTCAAGTTCCTCGCCCAGGCCCTCGGTCTCGACGAGGCCGCGCTCCTCGCCGAGCTTTCCCGTCTCACGGGCCTCGAGGTGCTCGAAGAGCCCGCCATCGATCCGGACGGCATGAAGATCCTGCCGGCGCGCATCGCCTCCGAAGCCCAGGTCGTCCCGACGCTCCTCCCCGGCGGCGAAGAAGGTCGCCTCCGTCTCGTCACGGCCCTGCCGCCCGACACCGATACGGCCGACTGGGTCGCGACGTTCGCCGCCCGCCGCCCGAAGTGGTATCTCGCGCCGCCCGAACGCGTGGCCGCGCTCATCAACGAGAATTACGGCGTGGGCTCCGGCAGCCTCGAAGACGAAGGCGATGACCTGCCCGCCGCCGAAGTCGCTTCGTCCGATGAAGCCGACCAGGACGCCGCGGTCGTGCGCTTCGTCACCGAAGTCCTCACGCAGGCCGTCGCCGAAGGCGCGACGGACGTCCACTTCGAGCCGCAGGAGAACAACCTGCGCATCCGCTACCGCGTCGACGGCATCCTCATCGCGATCCCGCTGCCCGACAACCTCGCCCGCTTCCAGGACGCGATCATCTCGCGCCTGAAGATCATGGCGCGCCTCAACATCTCGGAACGCCGCCTCCCGCAGGACGGCCGCATCAACTTCCGCGACGGCAAGAACGTCCTCGATATCCGTGTCTCGACGATCCCGACGATCTACGCGGAGTCGGTCTCGCTGCGTCTTCTCAACCAGCGCAAGGAGGCCTACAACATGGACCGCATCGGCATGAACGCCGAAGAGCAGGCCGCCGTCCGCAAGGTCCTCGATTACCCGCACGGCATCATCCTGGTGACCGGCCCGACGGGCTCCGGCAAGTCGACCACGCTCAACGCTTTCCTCCAGGCGATCAACTCGCCCGACATCCGCATCGTGACGATCGAAGATCCGATCGAATACGAAGTGCCCGGCGCCAACCAGGTGCAGACGCGCGCCGAGATCGGCCTGACCTTCGCCGGCGCCCTCCGCAGCACGCTCCGCCAGGATCCGGACGTGATCATGGTCGGGGAAATCCGCGACTTGGAGACGGCCGAAATCTCCATCCGCGCCTCGCTCACAGGCCACTTGGTCTTCTCGACCCTCCACACCAACGACGCCCCGGGCGCCATCACGCGCCTCATCGACATGGGCGTCGAACCGTTCCTCGTCGGTTCCGCCGTCGAGCTGGTCATCGCCCAGCGCCTCGTCCGCCGCCTCTGCGCCGACTGCGCCAAGACGGTCCCGGTCGACCGCGCGAAGCTCCTGCCGGCCCTCGAGACGCTCGGCATGGACGAATCGTTCCTCAAGGACGTGACTTCCCTCAAGGAAGCCGTGGGCTGCCGCAAGTGCCGCGGTACGGGTTACCGTGGTCGCGTCGGGGTCTTCGAGATCTTCCACCCGAAGCCGCTGCACGACCTGATCATCACCCGCATCTCCAACCGCGACCTGACCGAGAAGGCGATCGCCCTCGGGATGCGCCCCCTCGCCAAGTCGGGCTGGCTCAAGGTCGCCGCGGGTCTCACGACCATCGACGAGCTCGTCCGGAACCTGAGCTCGAACGAGTAACGCCGCGATGGCCGTCTTCAATTACACCGCGCGCGACGCCGCCGGCGCCGTGACCGAAGGCACCATCGAGGCCCCGCTGCGCCGCGACGCGCTCCGCAAACTCCAGGCCCGCGGCCTCAAGCCGGTGAAGGTCGAGGAATCCGGCGCCGCCGTCCGCGCCAAGGAGTCCGCCCGCGAAGGCGGCCCCGCCGACAAGGACCTGCTGCCGACCGAAGCCGAATGCCTGCCGTTCCTGGAGTCGATGGCCGACCTGGTCCGCTCCGGGATGTCCGCCGGCGAAGCGCTCCGTCTCCTCGCCCTCCGCCTCCAGAAATCCCGCCTGCGCGCCCTCTGCGCCGGCATCTGGTCCAAGCTCGGCGAAGGCCAGAGTCTCTCCGTCGCGATGGGCGCCTACCCGCAGGTCTTCGATGGCCAGACGCTCAACCTCATCGCCGCCGGCGAAGCGACCGGTAATATCCGCGACGTCCTCGAGCGCCTGATCACCCACTTCACGGAGCAAAAGGAATTCAAACGTAAGCTCATCAGCGCGATGGCCTACCCGCTCTTCATCTGCGTGGTCGCCGTCGGCGTGGTGATCTTCTTCGTGCTCTTCCTGCTGCCGCGCCTGCAGACGCTCCTGACTTCCCTCGGCGGCAAGCTGCCGCTGTCCACCAAATTGCTGATGACCTTCGCCGATGTCTTCGTCGTCGTGGGCCCCATCCTCCTCGTGCTCGGCGTCATCACGACGATCGGTGTCGCGCGCTGGCGCAAGAGCGAGGAAGGCCGCCTGGCCTCCGATGCGCTCTTGCTGAAGATCCCGCTCGCCGGCTCGTTCGTGATGCGCGTCTCGGTCCTCAATTTCTGCCACACGCTCGCGGTGCTCCTCGAGAACGGCATCACGACCGCCGAAGCCCTCCGCCTCGCCGAGAAGACCGCCCCGAACCGCGCCCTCCGTCAGCAGCTTCGCGAAGCGACCGACCGCGTGCTCGAAGGCGACAGCCTCTCGAAGGCCCTGGCGCGCACGGGCTACTTCCCGCGCCTGCTCCTCGACCGCGTCGCCGTCGCCGAACAGACCGGCAACCTGGCCCCCGGCCTCCGTGATATTTCCCGCTCCTACCGCGCCGAGCTCGACCGCTGGCTCGGCACGGTCTCGCAGACGATCTCCGCTTCGGTCCTCGTCGCCGCCTTCTCGTTCGTCGCCTTCATCGCCTTCGCGATCGTCGCCGCCGTGTTCGAAGTCAGTTCCAGCTTCCGCTTCTAACTCCGCCTCTTGGTAGGGGCAGCACCGCGTGCTGCCCTAGTGTGCCTCGAATCAAATCCCCAAGGGAGACCGGAAACCGGATAGTTGGCTGCGGACATATTCTTTCGGGTGACAGGTGACGGCCACCGG
>Ga0255115_1000432_pt1 | contig 12365 bp, 8 predicted proteins | sample Law_Law_RepB_8h_FD_188474 | JGI IMG/M metagenome (GOLD analysis project Ga0255115, IMG submission 188474) | Freshwater microbial communities from St. Lawrence River, New York, United States - Law_Law_RepB_8h | ecosystem: Environmental > Aquatic > Freshwater > River | place: USA: New York... | reverse complement strand
GTTTGGCCGTTGGCGAAGGCGTTGAGATATTCTTCGGAAAATATTTATGACGTTGTTCGCTGGTTGATTTGGGGTGCTCTTGCATTTGCGGTGGGCTATATTGGCAGTTATCCGTATTTGTGGTTCACTGGCCTTGAGGGCTTGAAGCAGGTGTTGGGCTTTGTGTTTGAAAATCCATGGCCTCATGGGGCTTTGTTTTTTGGTTCGATGGAGCCATCGCGGTGGTACCTGATGGGTTGGATGATCACCACTTTGAGCGGATTGATTTTGGTCCCTCTGCTTTTTGGCGGAAGCCTGTTATTCATAGAATCGCTGCGTGGCAAACGGAGCTTTTCCTTCAATACAGTGAATTTCTTGCTGTCGCTCCTACTCTTGTACTTGGGTTTCGTGATGGTGAAAAAGCCGGTGATGTATGATGCTTGGCGACATTCATTGTTCTTGTTGTTGCCGGTGGTGGTATTGGCGGCCCGGGGCTGGGTTACACTGTGGTTTTGGGCGGAAGATTCATCACTCAAACGGAAGGCCCTGACGTTTTTAACTGGATTAGGTTTAATTCAAGGTCTATTTTTTGTGGTGCCGGATCCGTTTATTGCCTTGTTTTATGATTTTAATCGAGCAAATGAACACACTGAATTGGGCTATGAAAGTGGGCAGACGTATTTCAATGGATTGGGACATAAATTGATAAAACGATACCCCATGCAGATTGATTATTGGCATCAGACGAACTATCAGGCTTTGGAATGGGTGGGCAAACAGTTGCCGGCGGATGGTTCGGCCCTTGTCATCGGAAAGGGAGAGTCGTTGATGTTGAATGCGATGTTTTTGCCAAGTGCATTGCAGTGGAGAATACACACCGTGACGCCGGAGTTTTTGGATTCCACGGTTACGCTGGCATCGATCAATGCCCTTTGGCCCGAAGTGAATGCGAAATTGAAGGAAATTCCGCCTAAAACTTCATCGAATCTAGCGATGTCTTATGCGGCGATTCCACCCATCAAGCAAGTTTATTGGATAGCCTTTGGTGATGAGCTGCAATTGAAAGAGCCATTGGAACCCACCATGCATGGGGTGGTTTCCTGGGAATTGGATCAGTCGTTTTATCGCCATAAGCTGCCTTTGCTGAGGATTTACCGGGCTGTGTTAAAGCCAACGAAATAGTTACATGTAACCATTGTTTACCAGGTAGCGCGATAGGTCTTGCGCTTCGGTGATCATGCCGGTATTGATTTCAATGTTGCGGTTGTCAACTGTGGTGATGACGTTGAAGTTATGGGAAGTGGCGCCATAGGCTGTGCATCGCGCAATCAAGGAGCCATTGGGTAGGTAGAAAGTGATCTCGTTTTGGATGGTGCCGTTGGTGGCCTGTTTGAACTGGTTGAAGGTGCCAATGACTTGGCCATCTTGGATAATTTGATTGCCTTGGGCTTGGATCATGCCGCTTCTATTCCGTTCCACCTTACCATAGGGATTGTTTGGGTTGCTGGGGACGTTGTTTTGGTAAACCACGGTACCCGAATTGATGGTGGTGCTGTTGGTCATGGCGCAAAACTTGCGCTCGGCTTCCGGGTTGAAAACACCGTCTTGGAATAAGTTAAACTTGGCTACGTCTCGGATGAGGGTATTTTCGCTGCCTTGATAGTGGATTTTGGCGTTGCTGGCCACAAACACAATTTCATAATAGCGCTTGTTGGGGTCGTTGTTCGGGAGGTATTCGTTGGTTTTAAAATTCAACCAAAAAGCTTCTTTTCCATTGAGGGCTTTGCAGGTGGCTTGGATGGTACTTCCCAAGAACTTTTTCTCTATGATAAACAGGCAGTTGGGTTTTCCCATGTAATAAACGGTATCGCCCAGTTGGATGCCTTTCTTTTTTTCGAGGGATTTCTGGATGACTTCGATTCTTTTTGAATCGTCTCGGTCTTCGTTGGCTTTGCTTTTGTCGATTTTTGTTTCGGTTTGATTGTCGTTATCGTCGTACTGTGCTTGCACATTGGTTTGCATTCCCCCCAACAAGAGGGATAGGGAAACGATGGATTTGATCATTGTATTCATGATGTGTGGTGCAAATGTCTGCAACCATCTTGCCGTTTTCAACGGTGCGATGAAATTATTTATAAAAGATGGCGTTTATAGGAAGATGCGTTTGTATAATTTCCCCCAATCTCCTGTGGCTCCGTTGCTGATTGCGGCGTTGTCAATTTTCAGCTTTGGCCATGCGAATGCCCAATCGGTGTATATCAACATGGGCAAGGGATGGTCTTACATCACAGTTGCGCAGCGTGCGGTGAACGACAGCAATCGGGTGAATTATTTGATGGGTATGGACGCGCCTTTTGGACGGAGGGTCAATAATTTTCGTGACATGGAGAATTATTACAATCATGATACCCAGTTTTTGGACGCTCATTTATCGGCATCACAGGTCTATGAATCGGAAAAAATGGTGGAAGGGCCTTCATTTTTTATTTCAAAAACGGAGGTGACGAATGCCGAGTATAGGCAGTTTGTGGAGTATTGTATCGCAAAATGGATGAAGGAAAATCGCCCAGAAATCGTCCAGAAATATAGGTGGGAGTCTCCGGAATATGTGCAAGCGGTTCAGGGGTGGTTGGCATCGAACCAAGTCACATCTGCGGTGGACGGCGCGGTTCAGTCGGCACCTTTGCAATCACCCGCAGCCAATTGGGGTGAGTTATATTTGAAAAAGTTGGATTGGAAGAAGATTTCTTACGAGGGGGTATCTGTTTTTCCGAATACGAATTCATGGGTGATGGACTTTCCATACAGTTATAATGAACCGATGAAGGAATATTATTTTGTTCATCCTGCGTACGACAAGTTTCCGGTGGTGGGTGTTTCGAATTCACAGGCAAACCTGTATTGTTCGTGGTTTACGTTGGAAAACACACAGAAGGAGAAGGAGGGATACCAAACTTGGTATCGATTGCCTACAGAAACGGAGTGGGAACGTGCCGCGTCTGTGGTGGCAGAAAAGCGTTCCAAGAAATCTTCGGGTTCGCCGGTGTACAATGATTTTTTGCGAAACAGCAAGGGTTGTTACATAGCCAATTTTCGTCCGTTAGCTGGTAATTTTGGTATAGACGGGGCGATTTATGCAACGTCTGTAGAGTCGTATTTTCCCAACGATGCGGGTTGTTACAACATGCAGGGGAATGTGGCGGAGTGGACATCAACTGGGGTGACGTACCGCGTTGGGGAGTATACCCAGGAGGGTGAAATCATCAAGGGGGGCTCGTGGAATTTACCTGAGGCTGCCTGCACCATTGGGAGTCGTGGAATCATTTTTTACGGTGTTGCGGGTGAGGAGCCGGCGACCTCCTATGTGGGTTTTAGGATGGTGGCGGTGCCGATGAAAAAATTCCGGCCACATATTACACCAGAATTTTAACGACTATGCTTGGCTGAGGATTCGCAACCGGTATTCCCGGCTATTTTCTTTGTGTTCGATGTTGATCCACAGCACTTTGGCTTTATAGTTTTCGGCCAAATCGCGCAGAAAAAACTCGCCAATTTCGGGCCATTCCACCAAATGTTTGCTGGGGTATTCGTGAAGGAGTTCTTCGATACCTGCATCGTACAATTCACCTGCATCTTTCACGCGGTACCAATCGTGGTGATAAAGTTTGCCATTGAAATTGGGTAGGGTGTGTTCGTTGACCAGCGAAAAGGTGGGAGAGCTTACGTCTTGCTCGCAGCCCCAAGCCGCGCAAAGGGCTTTGGTGAGGGTGGTTTTACCTGCGCCGAGGTTGCCTTCCAAGGCGATGATTTCCGGCCCATCGGTTCCAAACGGATAATCGCAAACCCAAGCGCTGAGGTCTTTGCCCATGATGGCATCCACTACGCCTTGTAGTTGGGTTTCGGTGGTGTCAATGTAGGCGGTGGTTTTGAAAGATGTCATTGCGTGAGGCCCGTTTGGTCGGTAAATTGGGAGATTTTGGCTTAAGCTTTGGGTGTTAATACGGCGATCGGACAGCACATTTCCTCCAAGCTAATACCACCGTGTTGGAATGTGTTTTTGTAGTAATTCACGTAGTAGTTGTAGTTGTTGGGGTAAGCAAAGAAGTCGTTTTCACCCGCAAAAACGAAGCTCGAGGTGAGGTGTTGCAGCGGCAAGAAAACGTCGTGCGGTTTTTTCACTTCATACACTTCCTTGGGGTTGTAGGTGATGTTTTTACCTTGTTTGTAGCGAAGGTTTGTGTTCACATTTTTATCGCCCACGATCTTGATGGGGTCTTTCACGCGAATGCTGCCGTGGTCTGTGGTGACGATCACTTTGCAGGGTTTATCGGCGAGCCATTGCAGGGCTTCCCAAAGCGGGGAGTGTTTAAACCAAGTGGCCATCACGTTTCGATAGGCTGCTTCGTCTTCGGCCAGTTCCCTTACGATGTGAATATCGGTACGGGCGTGAGAGAAGGAATCCACGAAGTTGTAAACCACCACATTGAGTTTGTTTTTCATCATGTTGGGCACTTGGTCAACAAGGTTTTTCCCCGCTTCTAAATTGGTGATTTTTGTGTAGCTGAATTTGATATCGCGACGCAATCGCTGCAACAAGTCTTCCAGAAAGTCTTTTTCGTAGAGGTTTTTCCCGCCTTCGTCTTCGTCGTTGCTCCATTTATTGGGGAATCGTTTTTCGATATCCAAGGGCAGCAGTCCACTGAAAATACTGTTTCTGCAATATTGGGTGGTGGTGGGCAGAATACTCAGGTACAGGTCGTCTTGTTCCACGCGATACCTTTCTTGCATCACTTCAGAAATCGCCCGCCACTGATCGAAACGAAGGTTGTCCATCAGAATCATGAACACGGGCAAATCGCCATCCAAATGAGGGTTTACCGCCCTTCTGAAGAGGTTGTGGCTCATGGTTGGACCGTCGTCGCCCGTTTGTTTGAGCATTCCGGCATAGTTGTCTTTGACAAACTTGGAGAAGTTGCGGTTGGCATCCGATTTTTGGGTCTCCAAGATTTCTTTCATGCTGTCTTCTCCGGCGCTATCGAGTTCAATTTCCCAGTAAACCAATTTGCGGTATACGTCTTTCCACTCAGAGAAGTTGAGTTTGTCGCTCACAGTCATGCCAATTTGCATGAATTCTTTGCGATATCCTAGCGATGTTTTTTCGCTTACAAGCCTGCGTTCATCGAGGTTTTTCTTTAGGGCGAGGAGGATTTGGTTGGGGTGTACGGGTTTGATGAGGTAATCGGCAATTTTTGCCCCGATGGCCTCTTCCATGATGTGTTCTTCCTCGTTTTTGGTAATCATGATGATGGGGAGGTTGGGCTTGAGTTGTTTGATTTGCGCCAACGCTTCCAATCCATTGATTCCAGGCATGTTTTCATCCAAAAATACCAAGTCGAACTCTTGCGATTTCACGGCTGCGATGGCATCTCTGCCGCTACTTACGGTGTGCATATCGTAGCCCTTGCCCTCCAGGAATAGGATATGGGGTTTGAGCAAGTCAATTTCGTCGTCGGCCCAGAGAATTTTTGGTTTGTTCATGATCTTGGTAATACAACGCTTACTTGCCAAAATTCGTGCCACAACGCTGGTTTTTTTGAACGAACTTTGGGGTGATTTCATTGGATGAGTTCACATCACATCGTCAGAGACAACCAGGAGCCAGCATTGATCATCGCCAATGGTGCAGATTGCAGTGATGCGTTGCTTCAGCAGTTGATGGAGTGGTCGCCCTACGTACTGGCTTTGGATGGTGCGGTTCATCGATTGTTGGCGCGCAAGTTGCGTTTTGATGCTTGGCTGGGCGATTTCGATTCCAGTGAGGGATTGGATTTAGAAACGATGGCTTCGATGGGTCCTGTGGAAAGGGTACATGCGTTGGATCAAGACAAGACCGACTTGCACAAGGGGATTGAGTTTTTGATTGCAAAGGGACATTCAGCGGCGAATATTTTGTGGGCTACGGGTAGAAGAGCAGATCACACGTTCAACAACATGGCTACTTTGTGGCGCTACCACGATCAAATTACTTTGAGCATTTTAGACGACCACTCTCGGGTATATCCCTTGGGTAAGCAATTCAAGAAATGGTATCCGGCGGGCACGCAGTTGAGTTTGATTCCCGTGGGTTATGCAGACGGAATCCATTCGAAAAATTTGCAATATCCTTTAGAAAACCATCGCTTGGAATTGCCCTACAGTACGGGAAGTTCAAACCAGGTATTGGAAGATGGATTTGTGGAAATTACGTATGCAGAAGGACATCTGCTGATGATGGAGTGTTTTGATTGACGCCCTATCTTTGTTTTCTATGAAAGTGATTTCCTACAACGTGAACGGCATTCGCAGTGCGATGAGCAAGGGTTTGGTGGATTATTTGGCTGAGCAAAACGCCGATGTGGTGTGTTTTCAGGAGTTGAAGGCGATGCCAGAGCAGATTGACGAGGAGCCATTGCGGGCATTGGGATACGAGTGTTATTGGTTTTCAGCAGAGAAGAAGGGATATAGTGGGGTAGGAATATTGACCAAACAAACGCCCACACACGTTGAGTATGGTTGTGGCCATGCGATGTATGATTTTGAAGGACGTGTGATTCGCTGCGATTTCCCTTGGGGTTCAGTGATTAGTGCGTATTTCCCTAGTGGAACTGCTGGTGACGTAAGGCAGGATGTAAAGATGGATTTTTTATCATACTTCCATGAATATGCCCAAACGATTCGTTCAAAGGTGGGGGAGTTGTTGGTGTGTGGCGATTACAACATTTGTCACAGGGCCATCGACATTCATGATCCGGTTGGGAATAAGAACAGTACGGGCTTTTTGCCTGAGGAAAGGGCGTGGATGGATCAGTGGTTTGAGTCGGGCTTTACCGATACGCTGAGGTCGTTGAAACCCGAGCCACATCAATACACTTGGTGGAGTTTTCGGGCCAATGCCAGGGCAAACAACAAGGGCTGGCGCATCGATTATGTGAGTGCAACACCCAAGTTGGCAGAGCAGTTATCGCAGGCCGGCATTGATGATTTTGCCAAACACTCCGATCACTGTCCTACCTGGGCTGAGTTTGCTATTTAATTATTTTGGGTCCAAGTAATTGGGAACACCATCATTGTCAGAGTCAAAAAAGCCGTCTATCTCGTCGGTAATTCCATCTTTATCAGTATCCATTGAGTTGGACAGTACTGGTTTAATAATAACAGAACAAGGGTTAAATTTGGTAATGACATATTCCGTTCTTCGGTTTATCTCATGTTCGGCCTCGGAACATTTGATGTTATTTCCGCATGAATTCAAAAGTCTTGTTTCTCCAAAACCAACGCTCACAATACGGTTTGGATTAATTCCAAGGGATACAACGTAATCTTTGGCTGCTTTCGCTCGATTGATCGATAATTTTAAATTATAAGGATCTGATCCTCGAGAATCTGTGTGACTTTGCAGTTCGATGCTAATGTTTGGGTATTTATTCAAAAAATTCCCTAGAATATTTAGCTCTGTTTTACTGGCTTCTGTGATGTCGAATTTGTCTAACTCGTATCGTATTGATTTGAGTTGAAGTTCCTTGCCCAATTCATCACCGAGCTTTCTTTTTTCGGGCGACAAGTTCAATTTCGCTGTGTCGTGATTGATGGAATAGTCCTTTGAAGACGTGTATTTATAATTACACGGTTCTGATGAAACATGGTATGATCCTATTGAGTCGGCATATGCGAAATCGTTGATGACTACTCGACCATTAGAATCAGTTTGCACCATAATTTTATCCAAGGGGTTGGTTTCGTTTTCTATAACAACCCATTGTCCAGCAAGACCTCTCTGCGTAATGGGATCTTTTAGTTCGATTACCACTGGTATTTTGACTGGTATTGCAGGGATAATGGGTAATGGCTTTTTAGAAATCTTGTAAATATTGTCGTTGTAAGCTAACTTATTTCCGCGATTGGAAGTGATCAAAGTGAAGCTATCATAATGCCGCAAATTGAGATCATCATTCTCGGAATTATAAGGTTTGGGTAATACTGTTGTTTGCTTTGAGTACAGGTTGTATGTCATTAAATCCAAACCACCATAAACAAATTTTCCGTCTGAACTAAAGGCGATGACACTATCATTTTGAAAAACTGGAAAAGTTTCTCTGAATGCTGTATTAACCGCTGGGCCAATATTTTTTACATCGTCAATGATGATTGTATCTGCTGTGTGAACCCTAATATTTGCAATGTAAATATCAGAATTGCCATAACCGTTAGGTCGATCAGATGCAAACGCTACTTGTTTTCCATTGGGTGAAAAACTCAAATGTGCAGTATTGTAAAATTGTTGATTGATGGATAGTGAGGTTGGTGTATTCTTACCAGCTTTGACAATCTTAATTTGCAGAGGATGTAAATCACGCTTCGTCTCTGTGTTTACATCATTGGTTGTAAGGTATATATTTCCAAATTGATCCACTGCATTAAATTCACAATGGGTTTGATTGGAAGTTGAGTATACGGTTTCTCCTACGGAAAACGAGGAGTCGTTGAATGATATAGGAACAATTTCAAAATTGGGTTGTCCGGACCATTTGGACAATTCGCCTGTATTCTTGTTGCCTATTTTCGTCAAGTAGCCGATTTTACCCTTTGTGAGTTGTAAATCGTATTCTCCTAAGGATGAATTTCCAAACAACTCCCGAATGATCAGGGTAGTATCTGTCGCCCACCGCTCTCCATGTATTAAATTGAAAGTTGGAAAGTTGATGGGTAATATTTGCTTGATTGAATCGGCATCAGCAGGGAGCCCGTTTTGTTGTAAGGTTTGTATCAAAAGAATGTAGTCCTCGTATTTTAACGATTGATTAAATTCTTTGAATAAATATTGAGTTGATGCTAAACACTTTGCATGGTTCTCAGTTTTGTAATAAGCGTTAGCAAGGGTATTTTGTTCTTTGTATGATTGGATTAATGAAATTGTCTGATTTTTATTATTTGAGATAATTTGTTGATATTCAAAACGTTTAAATAATTCAGAATTTTGCGCAAAAAGACTTGAAGAGAAATAAAAAATGATTAAAAAATATTTATACATAAACTATTAGAAAAAACGTGGCACAATGATTCTGTTAATTGTTTTGGCATAAGGAATGCTGTATTGCAGACCAAATTCATGGGAATATCTTACATACTCGTTTATGGGTTTGATTTTACTATCCCAAGAATAGAACAACTTCAGATTTTTCTTAATTTCCCCCATAAACATCAGACCTACATCCCCTTCCGTACGATAAAACAACCCAACGGATCCAATATTATCCTTGAAGTAATGCGTGTTAAAGTCCATTTGCATAGGTGCATCCGCTGTATATCTGATCTGTGTTGTAAACTTGACCCCTTCATCATTCGTGATTTTATAAACATGACCGGCGGTAACCTGGTAATGATTGATGTTTGAATAATTTGTTTCATCACTTTTAATGAAAATCATTTGGGGACAAGAAAACCCAATGAATGAGTTTTCACTGTATAAATAGGTGCCAAATCCCGTTGAAGGCGCATTGATGTTATAGGCTCTTTGGGAGAATATAGGGTCAATGTTTTGATACAAATCCAATTTTGAAATGTCGAAAGAGTAATTAAAGTATCCAAGTTTTAATCCTACGGCTAACCTTAATTTGTTTGTAAGCGTTTTGTGATAAGCGAGGTTCACAGAAACATTCATCTCATTCAAGGGTGAGGTATTTTTGAATTCACCGATGCTACCTTGTTTGACTGTTAATCCCATTGCAAAGTCATTATTTAATGCATGGGAAGCTGTTAAAGTATTGTAATTGGGTGCACCTGAAAGTGATGTCCATTGTCTCCGAGACAATAAGCTTACTGTAGTCTTAGCGTTAGATCCGGCATATGCCGGATTAACGCTAAGACTATTCATATCATAGTGGGTATAAATTTGTTCTTGTTGAGCAAATCCCACATTGTGAAACAATAAGCAGAATATAAAAATTGATAATCGATTCATTTAGTTAGCTTTAATGTATATGTTTTGTTTAATGATGATTCCACTGGCGTCATTTGATTTGAACACCAAGAAATAAACGTTTTCAGGTAAAGGCCCATCATTATTGATAGTAATACCATTTCCACGGTAGCGACCGTCGAATCCGTTGGCATTGTTATAGCCAATTCCTGATTCGTAAACCACTTGTCCCCAACGGTTAAAGATTGTGACAGAAGCGTTTTTGAAGTTTGCTAATCCTTTGATGTAAAGGATGTCATTGGCACCATCGCCATTTGGACTTATACCCTCTGGAATCCAGATATTCGGAATTTTCGAATCACTTAATCCTTCTTCGTTGTCGGGCAATTCATCGTTATCTGAATCCAATTCACGGAAGTCATAAATACCATCCCCATCGGTGTCAAGCGGGTTGTTTGGATCAAGGCCAGCTTCTTTTGTATCAAGAATACCATCATTATCTGAATCCAAATCTCTCCAATCACCCTGTCCATCGCCATCTGTATCAATATCCGATTCAATTTTATCGATAATCCCGTCATTGTCTGAGTCGATATCCCTCCAATCACCTTTTCCGTCACCATCTGTGTCGATATCAGTTTCAATTTTATCAGAAATGTTATCGTTGTCAGAATCTAGATCTCTCCAATCACCCAGGCCATCCCCATCTGTATCGATGTCAGTCTCAATTTTATCAGAGATACCATCATTGTCAGAATCTAGATCCCTCCAGTCGCCAGTACCATCACCATCGGTGTCAACATCGGTTTCGGTTTTGTCAGCAATGCCGTCGTTGTCAGTATCGAGGTCTCTCCAGTCGCCTGTACCATCCCCATCTGTGTCAACATCGGTTTCAGTTTTGTCAGCGATGCCGTCGTTATCTGTATCGAGGTCTCTCCAGTCACCGGTACCGTCACCATCGGTGTCAACATCGGTTTCAGTTTTGTCAGCAATGCCGTCATTGTCAGTATCGAGGTCTCTCCAGTCGCCGGTACCATCCCCATCGGTGTCGATATCGGTTTCTGTTTTGTCAATGATCGTGTCGTTGTCAGTATCGAGGTCCCTCCAGTCGCCAGTACCATCACCATCGGTGTCAACATCGGTTTCAGTTTTGTCAGCGATGCCGTCGTTGTCAGTATCGAGGTCTCTCCAGTCGCCTGTACCATCCCCATCGGTGTCAACATCGGTTTCGGTTTTATCAGCGATGCCATCGTTGTCAGTATCGAGGTCTCTCCAGTCGCCGGTACCATCGCCATCGGTGTCAACAGGATTATTTGTTGAACCTTTTTCAATACTGTCTAAAATACTATCATCATCTGCATCGAGATCTTTATAATCCGGTTGCGAATCAGAATCCGTAAATATTTCCTTGTATCCACCTGAAGCGATTGTGGGTACACCATTAGAATCTACGGTTGCCGCACCGGTTCCTGCTATACCATCGAAATCAGAATCAGAACCACTAACTTCAATTACATCATCGATGCCATCGTTGTCAGTGTCCAGATCTTTGTAATTTGGTTTGCCATCGACATCCCAATCGAGTAGAGAATCTTTACCTTCATTTTCAACGACATCCAGTATACCATCATTGTCTGAATCCATGTCGGCAAAGTCAAATACGCCATCGCCATCAAAATCTTTAGATCCTTCGATATAATCAGGGATCGAATCGTTGTCAGAATCGGCAATAAGAACGAGCACCTTTGTTCTGATAGGACCTGTTGTATTTTTATTTTTATCAGTTACCCAAACGTCAATATCTGTCCAACCTGTATCTGCCAATGTAACTTCATAACGACTCAATGTTGTATCAATTACGCCACAGTTGTCATTGGTTGAAACTGTAAAGATTGCACGAGTCAATTTGGCTTTTGCAGCTGTATCAAGATAAACAACGGCTGTTTTTACTACAATTGTCGGTTTGATTGTATCCCAAACTGTAACGTTAAACGTTGTGTAAGACTGATTATTAGAGTAATCAATCGCGGTGAAAATAATTCCTGTATTGACTCCAGTATCAGCGCAAGAGAAGTTTGACTTGCTCAAGCTCAAGGTCTTAATCGAACAGTTGTCGGTAGAGGCGTTATTGGCCTGGGCCGCGGTGATGCTCACGTTACCGGTTGCATCCAAATACACCACCAAGTTCTTAGCCTTCGGCATTGGAGAGATGGTATCATACACCCTTACGTTGAAGAATGTGTAAGCGGTGTTGTTGGAGTAATCGGTAGCAGTGAACTTGATGCTGTTGTTGATGCCAGTATCAGCACAAGAGAAGTTGCTCTTCGACAAGCTCAAGGTCTTAATCGAACAGTTGTCGGTAGAGGCGTTGTTGGCCTGTGCCGCAGTGATGCTCACGTTACCGGTTGCATCTAGGTACACCACCAAGTTC
>Ga0255115_1000389_pt1 | contig 13284 bp, 9 predicted proteins | sample Law_Law_RepB_8h_FD_188474 | JGI IMG/M metagenome (GOLD analysis project Ga0255115, IMG submission 188474) | Freshwater microbial communities from St. Lawrence River, New York, United States - Law_Law_RepB_8h | ecosystem: Environmental > Aquatic > Freshwater > River | place: USA: New York... | reverse complement strand
GCAAAATAAAGCGAGGGTCTGTGGCCAAGGCGCGTGCAATTTCGACACGCCTGCGTTCGCCGCCCGACAGCGCCAATGAAGGCGAGTCGTGCAAATGGTCAACACGCAAGTCTTTTAGGAGCGCTTGCAAGCGAGCGCTGATTTCTGCATTGTTTAAAGGCTTGCCATCTTCATTCAGTTGCAACTCCAACACAGCGCGCACATTTTCTGCCACGGTGAGTTTTCTGAAAATAGAAGCTTCTTGAGGCAAATAGGAGAGCCCCATGCGAGCGCGGCGGTGAATCGGCATGCGTGTGACGTCTTCACCATCCATCAGAATTTGCCCGCCATCGGTGCGCACCAAACCGACAATCATGTAGAAGGAGGTGGTTTTGCCGGCCCCATTGGGCCCTAACAAACCCACGACTTCACCTTTTTCAACTTTCACCGATACGTCAAAAACCACTTGGCGGCTACCGTAAGACTTTTGCAAATGGCGCGCTTCAAGGTGGCTGATGGCGGTGTGGGCGCTCATGGCTTGTCTGCACCGGTGCGTGTGCTCGGTTTCAAAACAGGCCCAGCAACGGGCGGGGTTAATTCATTGGTTTTAGGACGTGGTGTGATGGTGGCCTTGACGCGTTGGCCACCAGAAGTGTTGCCTGGCAGGCCGGTTTTGCCATCGACCGAGAAAACTTCGGTGGTGTTGTTGACCAAAATTTGTTGGCCTTGAATTCGGTCTGCCACCACTTGGCCGCGCAGCAAGCGCAGTTCAGCGCGCTGGGTGAGTGTCAGGGTATCGGCCTGGCTGTTGTAAACAACCGCTTCTGCTTCTCCTTCTGTGAATTCGTCGAAACCTTCACGTTTTTGGCGAAAGAAAACACGCTCGCCCGGTTCGGCCGACAAAGTGGCCACTTGGTTGCCTTGGTTGTCTTTTTTAACCTCCATGCGAGCTGCTTTCATAACCAAGGTGCCCTTGGTCATGAGAACTTTGCCGGTGAAGGTGGTGAGTTGTTTTTGGTCGTCGTGCTTGAGCGAATCGGCCTCAACGTTCATGGGTTTGTCTTTGTCCGCTTTTTCGGCGAAAGCACTCTGAGCCGCAATGGCGGCTAGGGTGAAGAGCAATGTGATGAACTTGAGTTTCATAAAGGCGCGAATCTTGCTTGATTGTAGGTGTTCAGAGGGGATGCACACTTGTTTGGAAGAAAAATCACAAAAAAAAGCCCACCGAAGTGGGCTGATGCGCAACACCCGCTTTGAATCAGGCGCGGCCTTGTCGAACTAGGGCCAACAAAGAGTCTGTGACTTGAAGTGCACGGTCCATGCTGCCGGCCAATGTGCCATCGATGTAGTACTTACCTGCGACTCCCAATGAAGGAACACCTTCAATCTTGAAATCATTTTGCAATTGAACGGCGCGCTTGAGTTTGCTGGCCACGCCAAATGATTTGGCTGTGTCTGCAAATTTATTTTTATCAACACCTTGCTTTTCGACCCACGCCAAAATGCTGGCATCGGTGTTCAATGCCAAACGTTCGACGTGAATGGCTTGGAACACTTTGCCATGTATTTTTTCTAACAAGCCCATGGCTTCTAGGGAGAAATACAAGCGTTGCTGGGGTGCGAAGTCTTCTCTGAAAGCGACGGGTACTCGGCGCACCACCACATCTTTGGGTGCATTTTTCACCCATTGTGCAAAAGCGGGTTCGAAGCCGTTGCAGTGAGAGCAGCTGTACCAAAAGAATTCAATCACTTCAATTTTGCCGGCTTCAGTTTCGGTGGGCACAGCGCGGTCCAACTTGGTGTAATCCTTGCCCGCGACAAACTTGGCGGGGCCTTGCGCGAAAGCTGTGTTGTTCAAACTTAAGCCGCCAAGGGCTGCAGCGGTGCTTAAGCTGGCTAAAGAAAATTCACGGCGTTTCATATCGTGCTCCTGATTAAAAAAGGGTTTGTTTAAGTTTAGCGTTGGACGCGAACCAAGGCGGCATCCATGCCATTGGCATCTAAACGTGCTTTGATTTTTTCTGCTTGATCTTTGTCATCAAAAGGGCCGCTTCTCACCCTAAAGATGGCGCGTCCGGCTTGCTCGCGTTCACTGACCTTGGATTCAATGCCCATCATGGACAATTTGGCTTTTTGGGCGTCTGCGTCAGCTGCAGATTTAAAGGCACCTGCTTGAACAAAATAGGTGAAAGGATCGTTGGTGGCTGGCGCTTTGTTTGCGGGCTGAGGTGTGGCCGCAGGGGGTGGTGCAGACGCGGCAGGCGCAGGCGCTGCAGGAGCGGATGCTGCTGGCGCTGCGTTCGGCTTTTGTTTCTTGGCCAAATCTGCCAAGGGATCGGCCGTCACTGCAGGTGCGGGTGCGCCGGCACCAGGATTGGGTACGCCTGCGGTGGCCGCAGCAGGATTGGCAGCCGTAGCGTCTGCCGGTACATCTGGTGTGACGGGTTTGCTTTGTATCGCCCCGTTTGGATTCCAGTCTTTGTTTTTTTCCGCTTCAACCGCATCTTGATCGGCAGAACGAGATTGGTTCTTGTTGCTAAATGGCATGGGCACTTTGGTGACGTACATGGCGACACCGAGGGCAATGATGAGGCCAATGACCAAGCCTAGAACAAAGCCCAGCAAGGTGCCACCGCGTTGGCTTTGGATGTTGGAGTGGAACATGTTGTGAAGTGCTCTCAATTCATACTTAAATAAGTAGCGTCCGAATTACATCTGCTCAGGTGCGGACACACCCAATATTTTCAAGCCATTTTGCAAGACTTGTGCGCAGGCTGCAACCAAGGCCAAGCGTGCCAGTTTGAGGGGTTCTTCTTCCACCAAAATGCGCTCTGCATCGTAGTAGCTGTGGTAGCTAGCGGCCAAGTCGCGCAAGTAAAACGTCACGTCGTGCGGCGCAAAGTCTTGCGCTGCGTCGGTCAGCATGGCAGGGTATTTGGCCAACAGCAACATGAGGGCCTGAGCTTTGGGGTTGTCTAAATTGGACAAATCGACTTTGGCCAAGCTGGCCACATCGCCGCCCCAAGTGCGCAAAATGGAGTGAATGCGTGCGTGGGCATATTGCACGTAATACACCGGGTTGTCGTTGTTTTTGGCCAAAGCCAAATCAATGTCGAACACATATTCGGTGTCGGGCTTGCGGCTGAGCAAAAAGAAGCGCACCGCATCTTTGCTGGTCCACTCAATGAGATCGCGCAGCGTCACATAACTGCCAGCGCGCTTAGAAATTTTCACTTCCACGCCGCCGCGCATCACGCGCACCATGGTGTGCAACACGTAGTCGGGGTAGCCCTCTGGAATGCCAGCGCCAGCGGCTTGCAAGCCAGCGCGCACGCGTGCAATGGTGCCGTGGTGATCGGTGCCTTGAATGTTGACAACCTTGGTAAAGCCGCGTTCCCATTTGGCAATGTGGTACGCCACATCGGGTACAAAGTAGGTGTAGGTGCCATCGCCTTTGCGCATGACGCGGTCTTTGTCGTCACCATAGTCGGTGGACTTGAGCCAGAGCGCGCCATCTTGCTCGTAGGTCTTGCCTGCTTCTTGAAGCTTCTTCACAGCAGCGTCAACTCGGCCACTGGTGTAGAGGCTTGACTCAAGGTAGTAGTTGTCAAACTTGACTTCGAAGGCTTTCAAGTCCAGGTCTTGCTCGTGGCGCAAATAGGCTACGGCAAATTCGCGCATGCCATTCAAATCGTTCAGGTCGCCACTGCCCGTGAATTCACGGTCGTCAGACTTGACGGTTTTCTTTGCCAAGAAATCTTGCGCAATGTCTAGGATGTAGTCGCCGTTGTAGGCCGCTGCGTTTTCGCCACTGGGCCACTCTGCATCACCCGGCTTGAAGCCTTGCGCGCGCAATTGGGTTGAAGTGGCCAAGGTGTTAATTTGCACGCCCGCGTCGTTGTAATAAAACTCGCGGTACACGGACCAGCCTTGCGTTGCAAACAAATTGCAAATGGCATCGCCCAATGCGGCTTGTCTGCCATGGCCCACATGAAGTGGCCCTGTTGGATTGGCGGACACAAACTCCACCAACACTTTTTCATTGCGCTCAGCTTGCTTGCCAAAGCAAGAAGCTGCATGCAGCACTTCTTGGATGACCGCTTGTTTGGCACTGGGTTTGAGCTTGAGGTTTAAAAAGCCAGGGCCTGCAATGTCAATGCTCTCTACCCACTGGGTGAAAGCAGGCGTAGCCATGAGTGCCGTGCGCAGTGCTTCGCCCACTTGTCTGGGGTTTTGACCCAAGGGCTTGGCCAAGTGCATGGCAGCCGTACAGGCCAGATCGCCATGGGCTGCCACCTTGGGTGATTCAAAGATGGCTTTGGCACCGGCACCAGAATGCAGGCGTTCGAGTTCGGCGGCAAGGGCCGACAGTAATTCTTGTTTGGCTAAGAGCATGCCTCGATTTTACGGGGCGCTTTGCCAAGTTGCGGGCAAGCTGTAGTGATGCTTTAAAAAGTCGATCCAAAGGCGCAAACGCAGGGGCAAGTGCTTTCTTTGGGGAAAAACACCGTAAATGCCGTTGGGCGGGGCCGCAAACTCGGCCAACACCTCGACCAGGTGACCCGTTCGGATGTCATTTTCTACCTCCCAAGTGCTGCGCCAGGCGATGCCCATGTGGGCTAGGCACCAACCGTGCAAAACTTGGCCATCGGAGCAATCTAGGGGGCCGTGCGGGCGTAAGTGGGTGACCTCAGGGCCTTCGGAAGGGTCTGAGGGCGGAACTTTAAAGGCCCATCCGCGCGTTTGGGAGGCATCACTCGAAAGCGTAAGGCAGCTGTGCTGAAGCAAATCGGATGGCATTTTGGGGGTGCCATGCTTGGCCAAATAGGCGGGGGTGGCCACACACATGCGCCGGTTGTCGGCCAACCTCACACTGACCAAAGATGAATCGGGCAAGTCGCCCACGCGCACCGCAAAGTCGAAGCCCTCGCCGGCCAGGTCAATCACCCGATCGCTTAGGTTGAGCGAAATTTTGACGTCTGGATTTTGTGCATGAAACAAAGGGGCAAGCGGTGCCACATGTCTGCGCCCAAAACCCGCAGGTGCGGTAATGCGCAAATGACCGCTGGCTTTCAAGCCTCCGGCTGAAACGCTGTCTTCTGCATTGGCCACATCGCTCAAAAGACGCTGGCAATTTTCTAAAAAGGCGCTGCCCTCGTGCGTCAAGCTGATGCGCCTGGTGGTTCGCAACAACAGTTTGACGCCCAAGTGTGATTCCAAAGCATCGAGCCGTCTGCCAATGATGGCGGGGGCCACGCCTTCTGCACGCGCTGCTGCACTCAAGCTGCCACGGGTGGCAACCGATACAAAGGATTCAAAAACTTTGAGCTTGTCCATGTTTCAAGGGCTTGTCTGTTTGCGGTTTAAGCCGCCCCGTTGGGGTGACTCAGTTTTTGAATTTCTTCTGCGTTGTAGCCCAGGCTGCTTAACAAACTCTCGTTGTGCTCACCCAATTGGGGCGCCGATTGCCGAACCTTCAAGCGCTCTTGGTCCATGCTCAGCGGCAACAAGACGGTATGAATGCTTCGACCATCGTTCAAGGTCATCGGCGCGAGGCCGCCTGTGGCATGCAAATGAGGATCGTCTAACAATTCGTGAGGCGCTGTGATGGGCGCATAGGGCAGTGAATTTTTTTCAAAAACTTCACTCAGCGTTTGCGCAGAGAAATTTTGAAGACGTTCTCGCAAAATGGGCAGCAGCCATTCACGCGCTAGCACGCGATCGTTGTTGCTGGTGAGTTTGGGGTTGTCGTACAAATCTGAGTAGCCAAAGGCCTCGCAAAATATTTTCCAAGCGGTGTCGCTTACAACCGCCAAGAAGATTTGTTCGCCCTCTTTCACCACAAACACATCGTAGATGGCCCATGCAGAAATTCGCTCGGGCATAGGCGCAGCAGCTTTGCCTGTGACTTGGTATTGCATCATGTGTTGCGCCACCAAAAACACGTTGTTTTCAAACAGGGCGCTTTGCACTTCTTGACCTTTGCCCGTTTGAGCGCGTTGCGCCAAGGCTGCCATGGCACCGATAGCGCCAAACATGCCGCCCATGATGTCGTTCACACTTGTACCCGCCCGCAGTGGGTCGCCCCGTCGGCCTGTCATGTAGGCCAAGCCACCCATCATTTGCACCACCTCGTCAAGGGCTGTGCGGTGCTCGTAAGGGCCAGGCAAAAACCCCTTGAGTGAAACGTAAATGAGCCGCGGATTGAGCTTCTTCAAGCTCTCGTAATCCAAGCCCAGTTTTTGCATGGTGCCTGGTTTGAAGTTTTCACTGACGATGTCTGCGGTGGCAAGCAAGCGCAAGACAGCTTCTTTGCCTTCCGGCGTTTTCAAGTCGAGCGCGAGGCTTTTTTTGTTGCGATTGAACAGTGGAAAAAAACCAGCGCCTGAGCCCAACAGTTTGCGTGTGTTATCGCCCTCATGGCCGTGGCCAATAGGCTCAACTTTGATCACTTCGGCGCCTAAGTCTGCCAGCACCATGCCGCAAGTTGGCCCCATCACCATGTGCGTGAACTCGACCACGCGAATGCCCTCATAGGGCAAGTGTTTCGATTCAGGCATGCACCCATCCTTTGGGCAAACCCGCTTCGGGTGTCATGCCGTAAAGCGGCTCATCTGGCAAGCCATCGCTTAAGGCTTGTCTGGCCAAAATCAATTTGGGAATGCTCACCCCGGTTTGAATGCCCATGGCTTCCAACATGAAAACCAAATCTTCTGTGACCACATTGCCAGATGCGCCAGGTGCATAGGGGCAGCCCCCTAAACCGGCCATCGAACTGTCAAAGGTGCGCACGCCCACATCGTAGGCGGCCAAACAATTGGCAAGACCCAAGCCGCGTGTGTTGTGCATGTGGGCCGCACCCGTTTTGTTGCCAATCTCTGCAAACACGCGCTTGAACAAACGGCGCACCTGCGCAGGGTTGGCCATGCCTGTGGTGTCAGACAAGCCTGATTCATCAGCGCCCGCTTCAATGACGGCAGCTGCCAGTTTCACTACATCGTCTTCGGCCACAAGGCCCTGAAGGGTGCAACCAAATGCAGTGGAGATACCGGCTTCAACTTTCACGTGCGGTGCCAAATCATTGCGAATTTGAACGATGGCGCGCACTTCCTCCACCATGGCTTCGCGTGTTTTGCGCACATTGGCCATGGAGTGCGCTTCTGAGGCAGAAACAGGAATCGTGAGTTTGTGTGCCCCAGCCTTGAGGGCCGCCTCAGCGCCTTTGCGGTTGGGAACCAAGGCCATCACGGTCAGATTCGGGTACTGGCGTGCATGCTGCACCACCAGGGCAGCATCGGCCATTTGGGGCAGTAAGTGAGACGGCACAAAGGAGGCGACCTCGATTTCTTGCAGTCCAGAGGCGACCAAAGCATCGATCCAGCGCAATTTGTGGGCAGTGGCCATGGTTTGCTTGACCGACTGGAGGCCATCGCGCGGGCCGACTTCACTGATCAATACACGGTCTGATGGCATGTTGTGTTGGAGGTGTGGCAATGCGGGGGTTTCAAGGTTGAACAATATTTTGACCAATTTTGTCGCATTTGGCCTCCATCTTTGCATAAAAGTCACAAGTCAAAGGATATTTCCCTGATTTGTGAATGATGAAACATCGAATAAAGTGAGGTTTGTTCAGGGAACCGGTTGTTTTTCTGATTCCTGCAAGCTGTTGAATTCAGCTTCGACTTGTTTTGTTTTTTTATTTGAGGCTTTTTATGACCGATCGCATTGCCATTCACGGACTCCACGTGGCCACACCGCTTTATCGATTTATTGAAGACCAGGTCTTGCCTGCAGTGGGTGTCAAAAGCAAGGCTTTTTGGTCGGGCTTTGATGGCATCGTGAAAGACTTGGCGCCCGTGAATTTGGCCTTGTTGGCCGAGCGCGATCGCATTCAATTGGCCATGGACAAGTGGCACACCGCCCACCCAGGACCCGTGAGCGATGCCAAAGCCATGAAGGCTTATCGCCAACATTTGACATCGATTGGCTACTTGGTGCCCGAGCCCAAAAGCCCCAAAGCCAACACCCAAAATGTGGATGCAGAGTTGGCGGTATTGGCAGGCCCCCAGTTGGTGGTGCCTATTTTGAATGCACGCTATGCCTTGAACGCTGCCAACGCACGTTGGGGTTCTTTGTATGACGCGCTGTACGGCACCGATGCACTGAGTGAAGCCAACGGTTGCGAAAAAGGCACGGGCTACAACCCCAAGCGCGGCGCCAAAGTGATTGAGTACTGCCGCTATGTGCTAGACCGTTGCGCGCCTTTGAAAAAGGGCTCGCACATTGACAGCACTGGCTACAGCGTGAAGGGTGGCAAGTTGGTGGTCAGTTTGAAAACAGGTACCACCACTTTGGCCGATGCCAAACAATTTGTTGGCTTCCAAGGCGATGCCAAGGCACCCACCTCATTGCTGTTCAAGCACAACGGTTTGCACCTTGATTTGGAAATAAACAAAGCACACCCCATTGGCAAAACAGACCCTGCGGGTGTGTCCGATTTGGTGGCTGAAGCTGCACTTTCAACCATTTTGGATTTGGAAGATTCAGTGGCCGCTGTCGATGCCGAAGACAAAGTTTTGGCTTACAGCAACTGGCTTGGTATTTTGCAAGGCACTTTGTCAGAAGACGTGCAAAAGGGCGGCAAGACTTTCAAGCGCACACTGAACCCAGACCGCGTTTACACCAAGCCTAGCGGCAAAGGCCACGAAGTCTTGCATGGCCGCTCTTTGTTGTTCGTGCGCAATGTGGGTCACCTGATGACCAACCCTGCTATTTTGTACAACGCAGCAGACGGTTCGCAAAAAGAAATTCCAGAAGGCATTCTGGACGCCATGATCACCACCACGTGTGCCATGGCCGACTTGCAAAAAAAGAAGGGCGCTGATTTCCGCAACAGCCGCACCGGCAGCGTCTACATCGTGAAGCCCAAAATGCACGGTCCCAAAGAAGTGGGCTTTGCAGACACTTTGTTTGGCCGAGTCGAAAAAGTTTTGGGCTTGAAGCCCTCCACAGTGAAGCTGGGCATCATGGACGAAGAGCGCCGCACCAGCGTCAATTTGGCAGCGTGCATTGCTGCTGCCAAATCACGCGTGGCCTTTATCAATACAGGCTTCTTGGACCGCACCGGCGACGAAATGCACACTTGCATGTTGGCGGGTCCTGTCATGCGCAAAGGCGATATCAAGGGCAGCACTTGGTTGGGCGCCTACGAGAGAAGCAACGTAGCCGTGGGCTTGCAAGCAGGCTTGCGTGGCCGCGCACAAATTGGCAAGGGCATGTGGGCCATGCCTGATTTGATGGCCGACATGTTGAAGCAAAAAATTGCACACCCCAATGCGGGCGCCAACACAGCTTGGGTACCCAGCCCCACGGCTGCTACTTTGCACGCCATGCACTACCACCAAGTGAACGTGCAGGCCTTGCAAAAGCAGATGGAAAAAACCATCGGCAAGAACGACGCCAAAGCCATGCGCGAAGAAACGCTCAGCAAATTGTTGCAGTTTCCAGTGGTCACACCTGGGCAAGCCGCAGAGTGGACTGCGAAAGACAAACAAGACGAACTCGATAACAACGCTCAAGGCATCTTGGGCTATGTGGTGCGTTGGGTTGATCAAGGTGTGGGTTGCTCTAAGGTGCCCGACATTCATGGCGTGGGCCTGATGGAAGACCGTGCCACTTTGCGCATCAGCAGCCAACACATTGCCAACTGGATGGCGCACGGCGTGGTGACACATGCACAAGTGAAAGCTACCATGGAGCGTATGGCTGCCGTGGTGGATCAGCAAAACGCTGGTGATGCGTCCTATCAAAAGATGGCCGGCAATTTCGCAACTTCCAAAGCGTATCAAGCTGCTTGCGACTTGGTCTTTAAAGGCAAAGAGCAACCCAGCGGTTACACCGAGCCTTTGTTGCACGCTTGGCGTTTGAAGGTCAAAGCCAGCTAGGCTTTGCCTGATTTTGTGGTGTTGCTTTAAGCGGCTTGAACAGCCGCTTCTAATGCGTCAATGAAAATCGATGCCACATCACAACCCGTTTGATCAAAAATTTCTTGAAAACACGTGGGGCTGGTGACGTTGATTTCGGTCACGCTGGTGCCAATGATGTCTAAGCCAATCAACAACAAACCACGCGCAGCCAAGATGGGGCCAATGGCTTCTGCAATGGCACGGTCGTTGTCGGTAATGGGTTGAGCCACACCTTTGCCACCCGCAGCCAAGTTACCGCGCACTTCGCCACCTTGCGGGATGCGGGCTAAGCAGAAGGGCACAGGCTTGCCGCCAATGATGAGCACGCGTTTGTCGCCTTGCGCGATGGCGGGTAGAAACTTTTGCACCATGACCGACTGCGCGCCGTCTAGGTTGAGCGTCTCAATGATGGAGCCAAGGTTCATGCCGTCTGCACCCACGCGGAAAATACCCATGCCACCCATGCCGTCGAGCGGTTTCAAGATGATGTCTTGGTGTTCGGCATGGAAAGCTTTGATGGCGTCGGCAGAGCGTGTGACCAAAGTAGGCCCAATGAATTGGGGGAACTCCATGATGGCCAATTTTTCAGGATGATCACGAAGGGCTGATGCCTTGTTGAATACCTTGGCGCCTTCACGTTCAGCTTGGCTAAGCAAATGGGTGGCGTAAAAGTACTCGCTGTCAAAGGGTGGGTCTTTGCGCATGATGATGGCGTCAAAGTCTTTGAGCCATGCTTGGCGCTCGGCTTTGACTTCATACCAAGCACTCGCATCGCCAGTCAATCGCAAGTCTTGAACTTGCGCTTTGACGCACTCACCGCGCTGCCATTGAATGTGGGGCACTTCGCAAGCAGTGACCTGATGGCCGCGCTTTTGCGCTTCGCGCATCATGGCAAAACTGGTGTCCTTCTTGATCTTGAAGGAAGCGAGGGGGTCGATGATGAAAAGGATGTTCATGCGCTTAATGTCGCACAAAGACATTAACAACGCATGACAGTCGGAAATTTACATGTTTCTGCGGTACTGACCGCCCACCTCAAACAGGGCGTTGGTAATTTGACCTAGCGAGCAAACGCGCACAGCCTCCATCAGCACTTCAAACACGTTGTGGTTGTGAATCACAGCTTGCTGCAAGCGGGCCAGCATGGCGGGTGATTCTTTGGCGTGCTTGGCGTGGAAAGCATGCAAACGGTCGAGTTGAGATTTTTTCTCTTCTTCTGTAGAACGTGCCAACTCCAGCTTTTCCAAGACTTCATCGCCTTTGGGATTGCGGAAGGTGTTGACGCCAATGATGGGGTACTCGCCGGTGTGCTTGAGCATTTCGTAATGCATCGACTCGTCTTGAATCTTGCCGCGCTGATAGCCCGTTTCCATGGCGCCCAGCACACCACCGCGGTCTGCAATTTTTTCAAACTCCGTGAGCACAGCCTCTTCCACCAACTCCGTCAACTCTTCAATGATGAAGGCGCCTTGGCTTGGGTTTTCGTTTTTGGCCAAGCCCCACTCGCGGTTGATGATGAGTTGAATGGCCATGGCGCGGCGCACGCTGTCTTCCGTGGGGGTGGTGATGGCTTCGTCAAAGGCGTTGGTGTGCAGCGAGTTGCAATTGTCGTAAATGGCAATCAGCGCTTGCAGCGTGGTGCGAATGTCGTTGAACTGAATCTCTTGCGCATGCAATGAGCGGCCTGAAGTTTGAATGTGGTATTTCAATTTCTGGCTGCGCTCGTTGGCGCCATATTTGTTCTTCATGGCCACGGCCCAGATGCGGCGGGCCACGCGGCCCATCACGGTGTACTCGGGGTCCATGCCGTTGCTGAAGAAAAAGCTCAGGTTGGGCGCAAAATCGTCGATGTGCATGCCGCGCGCCAAGTAGGCTTCTACAAACGTAAAACCATTTGAAAGTGTGAAGGCCAGTTGGCTGATAGGGTTGGCACCTGCTTCGGCAATGTGATAGCCACTGATGGACACAGAGTAGAAATTGCGCACATCGTTGTGCACAAAATATTGGGCAATGTCGCCCATGACTTTCAGGCTGAACTCGGTGCTGAAGATGCACGTGTTTTGGCCTTGGTCTTCTTTCAGAATGTCAGCTTGTACGGTGCCGCGCACATTGGCCAAAACCCATTCGCGAATTTTGGTGGCTTCAGTTTCGGTAGGCTCGCGGCCGTTGTCGGTTTTGAATTTTTCCAAGTTCTGATCGATGGCAGTGTTCATGAACATGGCCAAGATAGATGGCGCTGGACCATTGATGGTCATGGACACGCTGGTGCTGGGGTTGCACAAGTCAAAGCCGCCGTACAACACTTTCATGTCGTCTAAGGTGGCAATGCTGACGCCCGAGTTGCCCACCTTGCCGTAAATGTCTGGACGCGGATCGGGGTCATTGCCGTACAGCGTGACAGAGTCAAAGGCCGTGGACAAGCGTTTGGCGGCCATGCCTTCGCTTAGCAATTTGAAGCGGGTGTTGGTTCTGAACGCGTCGCCTTCGCCTGCAAACATGCGTGTTGGATCTTCGCCTTCGCGTTTGAAAGCAAAGGTGCCAGCGGTGTAGGGAAAACTGCCTGGCACGTTGTCCAGCATGAGCCATTTCAAAATTTCGCCATGGTCTTCGTAAGTGGGTAATGACACTTTGCGAATGGTGGTGCCCGACAAACTTTTGGAAGTGAGTGCGGTGCGAATTTCTTTGTCGCGAATTTTCACAACATACTCATCGGCCGCGTAGGCCTTTTGCATTTCTGGCCATTGGACCAACAGTTTTTTTGCTGAAGGATCTTGTGTCTCTTCACGACGAACAGCCAAGTCGATGGCAGCCTCTGAGGCTTTGGCACGGCCTGGTTTGTCGATTTCCAGCATGACTGCGGCAGCGCGCAGTTGTTGAATTTCACGGGCCAACTGCGCTTGTGCGCGAGCTTGTTTTTTATAGCCGCGAACGGTGTCACTGATTTCAGCCAAGTAACGTGTCCGTGCGGTGGGGACCACGGGCGTTTGGTTGGTGCTGTGTCTAACGTCGACCTTTGGCAGCAAACCCTCTTTCAACTTCAAACCCAATTCACCCAAGCGAACTTTGAGTGCTTGGTACAAAGCCGTGACGCCATCGTCGTTGAAGCGCGCAGCCATGGTGCCAAACACGGGCATTTTTTCTGTGGGCACTGTCCAAGCTTCTTGGTTTCGCTGAACTTGTTTGGCCACATCGCGCAATGCATCGCTGGCGCCTTTGCGGTCAAACTTGTTGATGGCCACGAACTGGGCAAAGTCGAGCATGTCGATTTTTTCCAACTGGCTGGCTGCACCAAACTCTGGCGTCATGACGTACATGGGTAAATCAACGTGCGGCACGATGG
>Ga0255115_1000383_pt1 | contig 13415 bp, 14 predicted proteins | sample Law_Law_RepB_8h_FD_188474 | JGI IMG/M metagenome (GOLD analysis project Ga0255115, IMG submission 188474) | Freshwater microbial communities from St. Lawrence River, New York, United States - Law_Law_RepB_8h | ecosystem: Environmental > Aquatic > Freshwater > River | place: USA: New York... | reverse complement strand
ACTCTCCTCCAACTCTTCCCCGACCCTCCCTTATTTCCAATTCTCCGCAATCCAAGGGGTCGGCAGAACCCGACGATACCACTTGCCGCTGCGGCCGACCAAGGCGTCCGGCGGATTGGGCACGCCATGGAAGACGATGATCTTGGCGCCTACGGGAATCGTCGGGGTCTGGAAGAACGAAAACGGGAAATACTTCACGCAGTGGCGCTTAAAGCTGCGGCACCAGGTCTCCGGCCAATAGCCGACCTTACCCTGCGCGCTCAGGTGCGCGGTGAGGAACTCCTGTTCGTTACGGTGGCGCTTGCGGACGGCTTCCAAGTTCTCCCGGAAATAATCCAGGACGTCGGGATGCGCGCCGGCGGTCCAGCGGTAGACGGAGGAGTTGCCGGTGTAGTCGCCTTTCTGCCAATCGCGGATGATCAGGAATTCCCCCGGCTGCTGGAAGAAGGAATCCATGTTGCCGACGATGACGATGTCGATGTCGAGGAAGAGGACTTCGCCCTTGAGCTCCGGTCCGCCCGGAGCGCTGAGGTCGGGCGAGAAGGAGACGAGTTTGGTCCAGCCGCGCTCGGGGGCACCGGCCGGGAGCTTGAGGCTCGGGATCGGGAAAGTCTCAATCCCCGGATTCAAGCCATCCTTGTTGTCGGTGAGGCAAACGAAGCGATGCGGGATCGTCAGATGCCGCTGCACCATCGAGTGGAGGCGGTTGACGTATTCGGGACCATACTTGGTGCCCCACTTCATGCAAAGGACGGTAGCCATGCGAGAGCCACATCGTGGGCGAGGAATCGCCCGCCCTCCAGAGCAAACCGCTCCCTCAACCGAGCTTTCCGCCCCTTGCAGGCCACCAACCCTTGGGTAAAGTGGCGGGCATGAGCGACGACGACTACACCCCGGACGACGGCAGCGACCACGACCACACCGACAAGGACGGTAGTTTCTACGAAGAGCAGCATGCCTGGGATAAGATTGACCGCGAAGTCGGTGAATCCCGCCGGGGGAGCTGCTTGCTCCTGCTCTTGGCCCTGCCTGCGGGAGCCGGCCTTCTCCTAGGCTGGTAAGAGGCTCGCCTACACGACGTCCTTATAAAACCCAGGCGTCCAACGCCAGCGGGGGTCATGCAGGACCCGCAAGGTTTCCTCGACGGTCATACCCCGCTCGGCGACGGCACGGTGGGTCGCCCGGAGAGCCGACCACTGGGCTTGCTCCGCCGGCGTGAGGCGATCGGCTCGTCCATGCGGTACGCCCATCGCCAACAGGTGCAGCCAGAAGCCTTCGAGTTGGAAGATGCTCTGGGCCGGACTCAAGAGCTCGACCTCCAGACAGAAGGTCGGGCCGTTCTCTTGGTAGAACTCAACGAGGCGCTGAGCCCCATGCAAAGCGACGTGGTCGCGACAATGCCGCCAGAACGGGGTATCGGCGCGGCGGTTGAAACGATAATGCACCGCCAGGAAGTCGCGGATCTCATCCCATAAGCGGCCACAGAGGCGGTCGGTGGTTTCGCGCATGCTGTTATTCCTCCTCAAGCCGCCCTCCGTGAACGCGATCGTGAGGAAGCGACACTCGTGCGCGATGCAAAGCAAGGAGGTCGCCTCGAGCGGCTCCACGAAACCAGCCGCGTTCCCGACGGCGAAGACGTTGCCGACCCATTGGTGCGCGTAACGACCAGGCACGAAGGGGACGACGCGGGTGGGGCCCACCTTGGGATTCTTGGCCCGGAATTCCGCTTCGGCTTCCGCATCGGAAATGAACTTCGAGCAATAGACGTAACCGCGGTTGATCCGCCGCGGGTGCTCGATTTGCCAAGCCCAGCCGGCGTCCATGGTCTCGGCGGTCGTATAGGGCAGGATGGGCTCGGACGTACGCGCCCAACCACCGACGACGGCTTTGTCGCAAAAAAGCGAATCGGCGTAACTACTGAAGGGCGTGCCGAGAGCCTTGCCGATCAACTCGGCGCGGAAACCCGAGGCATCGACGAAGAAATCCGCCGCGAGGCGCTGGCCGTCCTTCAGGTGCAAGGCCTGGATCTCCCCGCCGGCCTGCTCGACCGAGGCGAGGTCACCGTCGATCACTTCGATGCCCAGCTTGGCGGCGTGGCCTTCCAACCAAGCGACGAGTTCGGCGTTCTCGATATGATAACCCACGGTGGGGTTCACCGCCGGCCAAGGGCCATCGGGGCTCCGCGGAAAGACCTTGCCGGCGGCCATGAGCGAGGTGACCGCATCGGCATCGGCCAAGGTCCCTCCGCAGGCGAAGCCAATCGGGAGCCCGGAGGGCTCCAACTTTTGCCGCAAGGCGCCCGAGAAGGTGTAGTGATAGTCTTCCTTGCCCCACAGGAATTTGATGCCGAGCTTGAGCGAGGGCTGGACCGCCCGATAAAATTCAGCGGGCGGGACATTTAAAAATCCATGGATGAACCGCAGCAGATCCGTGGTACTCCCCTCGCCCACCCCGATGATGCCCAACGTCGGACTGCGCACGACCCGCACACGCAAGCGTGGGTGGTGCGTCTTCAGGCTGGCAGCCATGAAGAAGCCTGCGGTTCCTCCGCCAAGGATGAGCACATCCTGAATCATAGGGGTTGTCGCGGGGTGGCGACGCTCCCGAAACTACCCACCCCTTCGCCGAGGTCAAGTCCCTCGTATTATAGACTTATAGAGCGTATCGCCTTACCGCAGGGACCGCAGCCACGCGACCAGGTCAGCCAACTCCGTGGGCGTGAACGCAGCGTCCAACCCGCCGGGCATCAGGCTGGTCTCCAACTGGGTCTCACTCACCACCGTGGTGGTCGGCAAAGTCAGCGATTGGCCAGCCGCATCCAGCAGAACGAGTCCGTCAGGGCCGCGGGACTTAATCAGGCCGACGTGATTCCGGCCATCGGAGGTAACGATGGCATGAAGCTCGTAATCGCGGGCAATCGTGTTGCCGGGAAAAAGGATGCTCTCGATGAGTTCCCGCTCCGTACGGATGGCACCGATCCGGGAGAGGTTGGGACCAAGGGCCCGTCCGAGTTCGCCCACTTGGTGGCAGGCCAGGCAAGCGCCTTTCCCTGCGGCGAAGAGCTTCGCACCGGCTTCCGGCCGGCCGCTACTGGCCGCTTCTTGGGCCCAGGCATCCAGCTTGGACTTCTTGGCCTCGGTGGCGGCCATCGCCGTGTTGAACGCCGGCTCCATGATTTCAAAAACGGATCGTGGCCACTTGGCGAAGGCCACGCGCACTTCATCGGGACGAAGGGTGCCGAGGTGAGACGACCGGGCAAAAGCGGCCGCTATCCGTTTACCTTGTTCTGGCGTAAACTTCTTCAGGTGCTGCAGGAAGTCACCCTGCTCAATCGGCCCCGCCTGCATGAGCACGGGGAGGAAGCGATCCAACTGCGCATCGCTGAGTTGGGCTTCCGCCAGGCGGCGACTGGCTTCAATCCGCGGGCCGGCTTGGCCGGCGTCGGCGAGGAGTTCCAAGAGCAGATCAAACGCCGGCGGGCTCAACTGGCTTCCGGCCTCCGACAACGCCAGGAGCGCGCGCAGCCGCAAGGCGGCGGGGCGGGCCTTGTCCGCAGCGATGGCGTTGATGCGTGCGTCGAAGCTGCGATGCTTCACGCGGGTGATGGCCTCGAACAGCGTCGGACTCACGTCCGTGTCGAGGAGGCCGCGCAAGGCTGGCCGCCATTGCTGGTCGGGTAATTTGCCGGTAGAGTTGGCGATGGCCTTCAGGGCCACCTGTCGCACGGGCCCTTGCTTGGTCAACGCGGTCGCCAAGACTTTAGCCATCTCCGGACGGCCGGCCAAAGCCGTCCCCAGTCGCTCGCAAGCCAACAAACGCCGATCAGTCAACTTAGGCTCCGTCAACCAGGCCGCAAAGACCGTCGCCACCTGAGCATCGGCATTAGGAGCCTTGCTCAGGGCGGCGGCGGCATTCTTCGCCAAGGTTGGCTCCGCCGCATCCAAGACGGTGGCGGCAAACGCATAGATGGCCGCCAGGTCGTCCGACTTCGTCGTGACTTGCGAAAGGATGCGCAGGAGGCGGGCCTGCTGCCGCGGAGAGGTCGAGGCTTGGAGTTCCTTCACCCCGAAGGCCTGCGTCTTCATCGCGGCGTATTCGGCCGCATGTTCGAGAAAGGCATCGAGGGGCTTATCCAATAGCGCCAGCAAGGCGGCACGCGCGGCCGGAGTGCCGACCATACGGAAGGTGAGTTGCTCGCAAGCCCGCCGGGCCACGGCGGGATCGGCCGAGCCGAGGTCACGGGCAATATCGTCGTCGGTCAGCTCGCGATAAGGGGAGGGCTTCGCCGACGCCAAGGCGACGGGCTTGATGGGGCGAACGCGGTAGATACCGCCCGGCACGTTCGCCGAGTTCAGGAGACTGGAGGGGCAATGCGGATACCAAGTGCCGGTATCCAACACGAGGAGCGAACCGTCGGGGGCTTCGACAACGTCGGTGAGGTGGGCGCCCGTCTTGGTGAGGCTAAGAAATTCGTGTTCGGAGGCGCGGTAACCGGCGCCTTCCTTCTGGAGTTCAAGACGGATGACCTTCTGCGAGTTGTAGAGCGAGACCATCAGGTGGAGATTTTCAGGGGAAGCGGCGAGGGCGGGAGCGAGCTCATTAGCCCGTGACCACAAGGCGCAACCGCTGGGAACAATATGGCCAAGGTTGGCGACCAAGGGCATCTTCTCGTGCGTGCGGAGCTGATCGGCGACGATGTGCAAAAAATCGGGGCGGGTGTAGATGCCGCCTAATTGCCACTGGCCGATGGTGTCATGACGGGGGACACCGTTATAAAGATTACAGGTCCCAAAAATCTCTCCGGTCGGGGCGAACGCTAAGCCAGTCGGGTTATCCCCGCAGATGAGCGAATGCCAGCGGACGTCCGCGCCATCGAGGCGCATCGACCATACCCCGCTGGCCATGCCTTTGTGCACCAGGGTGCCGTCCTGCTGCTTCACTTCATGTCCCTTGCGACCATGCGTCCAGAAGAGGCGACCATCCGGGTGCAACCACGGGCCATGCACGTCGGCACCATTGGCGCTCCACTGGAAGCCACCGACGAGGAGTTCACGTTTCTCCGCGACGCCATCGCCATTCGCGTCCGTGAACTTCCAGATGCCGGGAGGCGAAGCGACATAGAGCGCACCGTTGGCCCAGCAGGCACCTTTGGGGACCGTCAGGCGATCGGCAAAGACCGTGCTGCGGTCGAAGACGCCATCGCCATCGCGGTCTTCCAACATGACAATGCGTCCCGCCTGTTCTTTCTCGTGCTGACCGACACCCCAAGCCACGCCCGGCGAGTCGCCGACAAACAGTCGGCCCTGCGCATCCACGCAACCCAGCGTGGGATGGGCGACCATCCCGGCGGGGACCGCGTTGATGAGCTCAAAGCCCGCGGGAAGCTTGGCGGCCGGAGCCACCCCAGCGCCCTGCCCTTTCGTCAAAGTCATCTCGACCGGACGAGCCACATAGGCCGGCACGCCTTTCGCGCGTACCGGTTCAGCGGCGGGCGCCGCGGTGGTCTTCTGCGGAGGGGCCGGCGGCGGGGTCCACTTTTCGGTGAAAGCACCAAGGGGGTGCAGCTCGTAACGACGCACGAACATCTCGGCGGCTTCGGTCTGCAGCAGGATGCGACCCCCGCTGGGCTTGCACTCGAAGGCGCGGTTCACGAGGACGCCGTTCGTGAAATACTCCAAGGTATCGCCCTTCGCGATCACCTCCAAACGCGTCCATTCGCCAAAGGGCGATTCGACATCTTTCCGTCCGCGGTAACCTAAGTTGTCCTTCCAATCGACGTCGCGGTGCTGCCAGTTGAGACGGCCGCCCGTCATGGTGACGCGAGGTGCGCCAGGGGTCCAAATGGCTTCCTTATCGCGGTCGCGTCCCAGTTCGGCGCTGATCGAAACCGGCAACGGAATGCCGTCCGCCGTCCGGGCACTGAGCACCAAGATATCACCGACACCGCCTTCGATGATCTGCGCTTCGATGCTGGCCATCCAAGCGCCGCCTTGGGCGCCGATCGGGCCGAAGCAATGGACGAGAATACCGCTATCGCGGGAGCGCTTGGTCCGGCTACCCCAAGTCTTCTCACCCCACTTGAAATCGCAGACGAGGTGATAATCCTTGTAGGCGCCTTTCGTGACCATGCTGCCGTAGCCTTCGCCGCTGACGCGGAGCGCACCATCGGGCTGAAGCTTGAAGACCTCCTTGGGGTCGCCATGGATGTCGGCCTTCGGGTTGATATGGTAATCCATCTTCCCGTCGCGCACATGGTCGAGGAGGTTGATGGCCTTCGTGACGACCTCTTGCGGAGGCTCGGGCGGGAGGACGGGCTTGGCGGGCGGGGGTGTCTGCGCCCACGCGGTGAGCGTGCAGAGCAGGACCGAACCGTACGCTAGCCAACGGGGTGTTGGGGTAGGACTCATGGGTTATAGAGGACTAAACCCTCGGGAGGATTGTTCCAGCAGGTTTCACCCTAAGCCCGAAAAACTTAGGACACTTGTCGGTCAAATAGCGGTGGCCTACAGCGCCAGCATCCGCCGCCGGAGTTCCGCCGTGTCGGCGCGCACATCGACCCCGGTCGGCCGAAAGGGTTCACCGAGGGTGATCGTGGCTCCCCGACGGTAAAACGGCCACAGGAGGAAGAGCAGGATGTTCTGCGTGGTGATCGAGAAACGCTTCACCCAAGCGCCCGGATAGTTGCCGTACCGGATCCGCATCGGGACCAGCGGAACGCCTGCCTGTGCGGCGATGCGGACGGCGCCAGTCTTGTAAGGCAAGAGGTCCTCACCGAGGGCCTCGACCAGTCCGGTCGGACAAATCGCCACGGTTTCCCCCGCTTGCAAGAGCCCAACGGCCGTGGGTATCGCGACCTGGACGAAGCCCCAGCGAATCGCCCAACGTTTCAAAAACGGGAAGGTAAACACCTGCGGGTCGACCAAGAGGCGGGCCTTGGGGCAGACCAGTCCAAAGAGAAAAACATCACGATAGCTCGGATGGTTCGCACTCAGCAACACCGCGCCGGCGGGCAGACTGCCCACGATCTTTACTTCACCCACCAGCAGACGGACCAGCCCCATCGCCGGCTGCGGGGTCACGTGCAAGGGCTCGCCAGGGGACATCCCAGCAGTGTGCATGGCGCGTACGCGGAAGCAACCCCCCTTCCCGCCTCAGCGGACCAGCCTACCCAATACGACCTATTTCTTCGCGGCGGTCTCGGGGGCCGGCTTGGCCTCGCTGGCCGAGGCCACGACCGGGACGAACACGCGCACGTAATCGAACTCAGCGAAAGCGGGTAGTTTCTTGTCATCGACGGACTTCGTGCCCCCCAGGCCGGCCGCGATCGTCGTCAACCAGACATTACCGTCGCCGTGCTTGAGCTTGGTGGCGTCGAAGGTGTGGACGAGTTTCCCGTCGAAATAGTGCTTCAATTCGGTCGCGGTGAACTCGCAGCCCCACACGTGGAAGGCCGCGGAGAGGTCCGGGGTCTTGATATGCTTACCGCCCATGGCGACATGCGGAAGCGGCGTCCATTGATGGTGGTTGATCCCGTAGTCGGTCAGCTTGACCGAATCGTTCTCGCAGATGTCGATCTCCACGCGGGGCTCATCGCTCTTGCCGCCATTGCGCAGGACCCAGAACGAGGTATGCCAACCGGCGCCCGGCGGCACCTTGAAACTGGCTTCGTAATAACCGTACCGAAAGAGCCGCTTACTGATGACCCCGCCAGCGGTGTACTTCAGGTTACCCGCGGTCTCCTTGAGCCCCGTGAGGCGCAAGCGGCCATCGACCAACGACACGTTCTCCGCCCGCTGCTCGCTCCAGAGCCGCGGGCCGGTCCGGTAACTCCACTTCGCGGTATCCAACTTCGCGGCATCGAACTCATCGCCCCAGACGAAACGATAACCCGGCAACGGGCAGGCCGGTTCGGCGGCAGCCAACCCGACGACCCAGAGGAGCAATAGCCATGGCTTCATCTCGCCAGTAGAGGCCGACGATGCGGGCGTGGCAAGTCTACCGCTTTGCGATGTGTTTATTGAGCGTCTTTGGTGGGCGGCTTCGGCTTCGCCCGCAGGGCGCGTCGATGGGCCTGCCAATCCGGATGCCGCCGCAGATAGTCGATCAAAGCCGTGACAATCGGACCCGAAGCATCGTCGGGGTGACACCAACCCATCGCCTCGACCAACTCACGGTTGCCACGCCAAAGACCAAGGTTGTTGCGGATCCACATCCCCAAACCAAAGTGCGTATCGGCGTCATCCTCCAACAGAGCGATTTCCTTGAGAGTCCCGACGTTAAGCGTCTTCAGGCAATACTCAACCGCCGCCGGTACCGTCTTCGGGTAGTTCTTCTTCTTGGGCATGGGCTCCATGTGCCCAAGCGCAGCCCGCCGTCAAGGGGGTCGCCCTCAACCCCGACAAATCATATCCCGTGGCGACGGAGGCGGAGCCTCCGCCGATCTCCTGCGCGCCGAGGAGCTCGCGGGTGCCAAGCAGGCTCAGCGCTAAGTTGAACGACATCAGCCAACGCAAAGGGGGCGAGTGATGAGGTTGCAACGGCTAGTCAACGCGAGGCTACTAAGTTCGTTCTGTCAGGTGGAAATTCCAGAGTACTGGACCAACAATCCGTGACTACCCCACTAACCCAGAACAACTAATCGTATTCGGAGACTGCATCAGTAGATACGAGTTCGCGAAGTCTTACCAAGGCTGGTTCAATGTTTTTTCTGTCGTTTCCGTCAAACGGCATCCTCCGTTTGTCAAGAGCCGACGCATACGCGACCTCCAGTGTCCCCCATTCCTGTTGAAGACTGCTCCGAAAAGCCGAATCCTTTGTTTCCAGGGCGGCAATCAGAGCGTCAACACCGCTTATCAAGGCATCAATGGGTAGTTGGTCATTCTGGTAGCGATCAAGCGTCGCCAAGATTCGCCCGAGCTGCCTCCTGTCTTTGTCAGATAGTTGCATTGGGGTAGTCACGTCATGTTGGACTTGGGGTCATTCCGCTTCTGGTCCTGCAGCGCGCAGTTCGAGATTGGCGAGCGTAATGGTCAGCTGGCGAATTTCAACAACGGCTGTGCCCGGGATTGATCGATAAGCATGAGAGTTCAAACTCCGACCTACCCTTCTGGAGAGCCCTTACCGTCCGCCGTAGACGTATCCAGTTCAATATGTCGATTTTAGTCTTCTAAATCGACATATCGGCTTTGACATGTCGATGGGGCCGGGATGGGATGGGGCATGGCCAAGAAACCCGCCAGAGGCTGGAAGCCGGAGGAGCCGTACAACGAGCTGCCTGACCTGCCGCCTGCGGCCTTCCTCGAAACCCCCGCGGTGCTCAAGGCGGCCTTGGCGGCCCGGGCGGCCGTGGCCGAACTGGACCGGCTGGCGGCCAAGCTGCCCAACCCGGGCATCCTGGTCCGGACCCTACCCCTGATGGAGGCCCGCTGTTCCTCGGAGATCGAAAACATCGTGACGACCGACGACGCGCTCTTCCGCAGCGCGGACCTGCCCGACGAGGCGGCACCGCCCGAGGTGCGGGAGGCCAGCCGCCACGCCGAGGCCCTGCTGGAGGGCTTCCATGGGCTGGCCAAGCTACCGGTCTGCTCCCGCCTGGCCCAGCAGCTCTGTTCTCGGATCAAGGGGCATCCCATGACTATCCGGCGGCTGCCGGGCACGATCCTGGCCAGCCGCAGCCGGGTGATGTACACCCCGCCCGTCGGCGAGGCGGTCATCCGCCGCCTGCTGGCCAACTGGGAGGCCTACCTGCACGAACCCGCAGGCGCCGACCCGCTCATCCGCATGGCGGTTTCGCATTATCAGTTCGAGGCCATCCATCCCTTCACGGATGGCAACGGCCGCACCGGACGCATCCTCAACAGCCTCTACCTCGTCGAGGCCGGCCTGCTCGAGCAGCCCATCCTCTACCTCAGCCGCTACATTCTGGCCAACCGGGCCGAGTACTACCGCCTCCTCAACGCCGTGACCAGCGACGAAGCCTGGGAGCCGTGGGTACTTTACATGCTTACTGGTGTCGCCGAGGTCGCCGCCTGGACCGCCACCAAGGTCCGCGAGATCCACGCCCTCGTCGACGCCACCCGTGCCCTCATCGTCCGGAAGCGCCCCGCCCTGCCCGTCGACCTGCTCATGCGCCACATCTTCGAGCAGCCCTACTGCCGCATCCGCCACCTGGTCGACGCCGGCGTCGCGAAGCGTGAGACCGCCTCCCGCTACCTCGTCGAGCTGGCCGAGGCCGGCGTCCTCACCGAAATCAAGCAAGGCCGCGACAAGCTCTTCCTCAACCGCCGACTCCTCGCACTGCTCACCGGACCCGGAGAGTAAGCACTACATCCTTCATTTCAGACGCGGCGGGCATCCCTATGGGGGTACGTGCACAGCAGGGATACCGACGCACCTGGACCAGCAAACCGTGACTACCCCAGTAATGGCGATTGGTTTACCAAGGCAGGAAAACCCGCACGCTTCTCAGCCGAGGGGGTTCGACATGGAGTGAACATCAAGGTTATCATTGAGCCAGCAGGCGAAGGAAGCATAACCGCTTTCCATAAATGAAGACACTAGAACAACAGTTGAGAGAGCTGCTCGATGAGCTTTCGGAAAGGCTAACAACCGCGGACTGCGATCAGGTTCGAGAGTTGGTGGATGCAAACGAGCTGGGGGTTGCCTTCGAGAACCTCTGTACTCAGCTCTTCGAGAGGGATGCGGTGTGCTCCCTCGAACAATACCGCCGTATCGAGTCCATTGGGAATGCGATGGGAATCAGTGCGGACTACTGGAAGAATCTTAAATCAACCTGAACGACGATGGAGCAAGCAATGAACTGACTGTGGGGTAGTCACTGCTTTTTGATCCAGCGGAACGCAATCACTGAGCCGCCATCGTCCGGAAGCGCCTCGCCCTGCTCACCGGCCCCGGAGAGTAAGCACTAGATACGCCATTTCAGACGCGGCGGGCATCCCCGTGGGGGTGCGTGCGCAGCAGGACTACCGACGCACCTGGACCAGCAAACCGTGACTACCCCAGTCCCTACTTTTCGGCTACCCAATCTCCGCTAGTTGCTTGATACGGTGGTCGATCGTCGGATGGGTCGAGATCACGTTATCCCAATCGCTCGGCATCGAATGGAAGAAGAGATGCTGGGATTCAATGCGGTTGTAGATGTACTCGTCCAACTCCGACTGACTCTGCATCTCGAAACGATCGCGGGGCTCACGGCCCTGCGCAGGCAACGCCGTACAGGCGGCCGCCTTCTGGAGCACGGACAAAAGAGGACCAGGGTAGCGGGTGTACTGCACCGCTGCCGCATCCGCGCGCAAGGCTCGCTGGCGGGCGATGGCGGCCTGGATGACGCGCGCGAAATAAGCTCCCGCAAAGCCAGCCGCGATCGTGGCTCCTCCAGCCACGGCGTAGATCCAAGCCCGGTGGATTTCCTTGGAGAACGTTGCCGGGATTGTCTGGCGTAGCAGCAGGAACCCAAGTTTGGTGATGACGAGCAGCCCTGCGATGATGCCTATCAATAGGAGGTTCAGTCTCATGTCGTTCCGGTCGATCAAACTGAACTGATGGGCTACGAGGGCTTGCAGTTCATCGCGGCTCAACCGATCCAACGCACCTCGGGTTACCCCCACCACGAAGTTATCCACGCGACCTGCGGTGAACGCATTAACGCTCGGGTCGGTCTCCAGGACGTAGCACTTCGGGAGTGGCACCTGCGAAGCCAGCGCCATTTCTTCGACGATGTTCAGGTATTGCCTCGACTGGAGGTCCTGAGTGCCTCGCGGCACAAGCCTTCCGCCCAATGAAATGGCGAGGAAATCACCGCCGCGCGCGAGCTCCTTGAAGCGGAGCCAACAGGTGACCACGATCACCAGCGAGGCTGCGCCCACCGTGCAGAATAGTATGGCGGGCTCCCAACGCCAGAAACCAGCCGGTGGCTTCGGCGTCACTTCCGGCTCGATATGAGTGATGGTGGAGACCGGCTTGCGCTTGATTCTTAATGCTTCCGGGACGGCAAGGTTCTCGTTCGGAAAAGTGGTTGTCCTGACCTCGCCGGTGACGCGGTTGACCTCGGAAAGCTCCAATTCGCGGTTCGCATTCCAGCGCATCTCGCTCCGACGCAGGGGGACTTTAGGCTCAGGATTAAGGAGTAGACCCAACGCATACAAACCGCCCAGCAGCACGACCAACGCGACCAGTAACAAGCCAACCAGGAGCCCGATTGAACGGTTTGACTGTGCCTGGGCATCGAAGAAACTGCGGGGGCTGGCCATGGGGAGAATGCTGACCGGTAGCCTGCTCACGCCCGCCTCCCCGACAACCGCAAAGCCCTTGGTTACGCGGACATGCGGGTCGACCAGCGACGCCTAATGACTATTGAGGTGATCGCGTCACGCTAAATGGGGCCCCATAAAATGCATCCCTCTGCGCCAACAAACCGCGACTACCCCATCACCAGAGTTAACCAATCAAGCTAATAAAATCCGCTGAATCATTCTTCCGAAAACTCTGTCCAATACAGTCCGTCTCCGGGATAGGCATACCCTTCTACTTCGACATAAAGTCCTTCTATAATGGCGATAATCTTATATGACTTCCCAATCTCAAGACGTTCCATCATGGCGCATTGATTGTATCCATGTTTGCTTGGACGATAGATGACGATTTGCCCAATTTTAAAAGGACAACGCTTGGGATAATTCCGTTTTTGGTCCAGCGTCATGCATTTCAGGGGGTGGCTAAGTGTTATGGTTAAGCTGCACCTAGAGTCAACAAGTGTGCACGGCGGACGACGGGCTTGCCGGCGAACTCGTAGGGGGTCTGGTAGCTCGGGCTTCCAGAAATCACACTCTGCTGGACCAACAAACCGTGACTACCCCAATTCCGCTTCGCTCCAGGGCTTCGCCCCGATGCCTAGCGGCCTTCGCCGAACCCAAGGGTTCTCATCCCTCCTCACGCGCTAACGCGCGGAGAGGGAGGGATTGACTACGCTTCGCTCCGGGCCTGACGGCCCAAGGCCTGCGGCATCGCCTGCTCGGCCTTGCGGCCTTCGCCGAACCCAAGGGTTCTCATCCCTCCTCACGCGCTGACGCGCGGAGAGGGAGGGATTGACTACGCTTCGCTCCAGGGCTTCGCCCCGATGCCTGCGGCATCGCCTGCTCGGCCTAGCGGCCTTCGCCGAACCCAAGGGTTCTCATCCCTCCTCACGCGCTGACGCGCGGAGAGGGAGGGATTGACTACGCTTCGCTCCAGGGCTTCGCCCCGATGCCTGCGGCATCGCCTGCTCGGCCTAGCGGCCTTCGCCGAACCCAAGGGTTCTCATCCCTCCTCACGCGCTGACGCGCGGAGAGGGAGGGATTGACTACGCTTCGCTCCAGGGCTTCGCCCCGATGCCTGCGGCATCGCCTGCTCGGCCTAGC
>Ga0255115_1000368_pt1 | contig 13686 bp, 10 predicted proteins | sample Law_Law_RepB_8h_FD_188474 | JGI IMG/M metagenome (GOLD analysis project Ga0255115, IMG submission 188474) | Freshwater microbial communities from St. Lawrence River, New York, United States - Law_Law_RepB_8h | ecosystem: Environmental > Aquatic > Freshwater > River | place: USA: New York... | reverse complement strand
GCACCCAAACGTTGTGTATCAATGCGATGATCAATTCCTCGGATCCAAGCTGGTCGAGCAGCTAATCGACGTGCGATATCGCCAGCCGCCAACACAACTGCGTTACATCCGTCTACCGGAGTTGCGCAGTCGTGTGCACGCAGTGGATTCATCGTGTAGGGCATTGACAACAATTCTTCAACTGATTCATTGCCCTTAGTGAACGCAATCGCGTTGTTGTTCGCATCACGACGACTACGAGATGCAACTTCAGCCATCTGTCGTTCGGTCACAACACCAGCGTCGAGACATGCACGAGCTTGTAACGCAGCAAGTGCATCAAACCCGGGCTTGAGTGGAGCAACCATGTACGGATCGGTTTGCAAACTCAAAATCTGGTCGATCGGGCCAGATGTTGTTTTTCCATTGGAAAAAACGAGCGCAACATCAACTTCACCGGTTTGAATCTTTACCCATGCTTCGTATAGAGCAAGGGCACCATCAGCTTCAACGTGGCTTTCGATAATCGGCGGCCACGCACCAATCGCATCAACAGCGGCAACAAAACTGAATGGCTGACCACTCATGTAGTCACATGATCCGTGACACCAGAAACCGATTTCGCTGCGTTCAATTCCGACTTTGTCAAGCAATTGTTGAATGACTGGCAACAGAATTTCTACCGATGTGAATGTGCTATTGACTTCACTCGGACGTTGAGCTGTCCCAACGATTGCAATATCTCGTAGCGCCATCAGCTTGCTCCCGATTCTGTACCCATCACGCGGTCTGGCTCGCCAGTGGGACGAAAGTGTTGAATGTTTTCCAAACTAGGGCCCCATTCAGATTTGTCTTTCCACACCGGTTCGACACGCATTCCGATGCGAACATCCTCGGCTTCGCATTCTTGAATGAGGTGCTGCATTGAAATGTCAGCGCCGTCAAGCAAAATTTGTGCGGCGACATACGGCAACTTAATTTTCTGACCTAAGAAGGGAACGTTGACGATGCAGAAAGTTGTGATTGTTCCTTTTGGTCCAACCTCAACGTCTGCCGCCAAAATCTTTGCGCACTTCGGACACACACCGTTGCGCGGTGGGAAATACACCAACGCGCAACTGGGGCACCTCTTGCCGACAAACTTGCCGTTCAAGAGGCCTGCCAAGTGACTGGTTGCATTAGGACCCGCTGACCAGTTGTAGGTCACTCCAATTGGTTGACGAAGTCGTACCAATCCGTCGGCTTCACTCATGACGCACCTCCAATGACTTCAAAGCAAGCAATGTCGGTGACGCCACCGGGACGATCTTGGGCCCAGCGCACTTTCACTTTGGTTCCGGTTGCAATGTTCTCAGGCGAGCCAGCATCAACAGCGTGAAGCATCGGCACATCGGCTCCGTCAATGGTGATCAACGCCCAAGCAAAAGGGTGGCTCAAGGGCTGTCCCTCAACGGGGGTTGCCTGCCAAGCCCACGTCGACACGGTTCCCGTATCGGATAGTGATACCCATTCGGTCAATTGGGCTCCGGTCACCGGGTCGAACTCGGCCGGCGGGAAATACACCCGTCCGTCTGAGCCTCGGGTTCCTTCGAGCCGACATTCAGACAACGAAGTGAAAAACCTCGAAAGCAATGTTCCGACAGTTCTTTTATACGGAAATGCGACTTCTAGTGGAGCGACAAAAACGTCGCCCACCATCGAGTGAGATGTAGTTCCAGACACGTGAAGTTTTTAGCACGCCCAAGGGTCCCAATGCTGATCGCACCAACAGATGTTGTTCCCATGTCGCGACGAAAACACTTGCCAACTCGCCTTTACCTTCATTGAGGCTTTGTTGCTAGTGTCACAGTGTCAGGTCAAGGGGATACTGACGATGTAGGGGGAAAGTCATGTCTCGTTCGTTGAAATTTGGTCGCACATTGGCGGCACTCTCATTAGTTGCACTTGCAACTGTTGGCTGCTCCAATCGAAACGATGGCGAAAGTGCAACAACTCAAGCACCTGCACCTGTTGATACAGATGCCCCAGTGACGAGCGATGGACCCGACACCACCGATGCACCAACTGGCCCCATGTTCGGAACGATGGCGAGCCCTTGCGGACCAGCAACTGATGCAGGTGTCCCCACAATTGCTGATGGACAAAATGGTGGCGACACCATCAAACTCGGCACCGCTAACGATCACGGATACGAAGGTTCTCCCGGACTCACGATTGAAATGCTTGATGCCGCCAAGGCTTTTGCTGGTTGGTGCAATGCTCAGGGCGGCATTCGTGGTCTGCCTTTGGAAGTCGTCGATCTTGACGGAAAGCTTTTTGCTGTTCCGCCAGCAATGGAACAAGCTTGTAGCGAAGTGTTCGCAATGGCCGGAGGTGGCTGGGTCTTTGATGACCAGATGTACCCCCGTTTCCACGAATGTGGCATGATTTCATTTTCTGGCTACGCAGTCACTGCTGCCGCATCAATGGCCAACGGAAAGATTCAACCCATTCCCAACCCAGCCAATGAAAAGCCGTCGCAGTGGCTGAACTGGGCTAAGGCCACCTATCCCGACGCGATTAAAAATGTCGCGATTTTGTACGGAGATTTCCTCACCACAAAGAGTGTGGCCGATCAGTTAGCCGCCACTATGAAAGCCGTCGGTGGATTTGGCGAACCCGTGTACATTCCCTACAACCCTGCCGGTGAAGCCAACTGGACACCCTTTGTTCAACAAATGAAGAGCAAGGGAATCACCTACATGTCTTTCGTTGGTAGCGACGGCAACTTCGTTCAGCTCTACAAGGCAATGCGCGAGGTTGGTTACGTGCCCGAAGTGGTGTTGAACGATGCCAACTTTTACACCGAGGTCATGACCGCTCCCGGCAATGGTGAATCAAGTGAAGGATTCTTGGCCCGAACAATGTACGCGCCGTTTGAGGAAGCAGATCTTTTCCCAGGAATGGCTTCTTACTTAGACATGATGGCGACGTACAACCCAGAAGGTCGAGTTGCAGGACTTGGTCTGCAGGCGACTTCGGCTCTTCTCATGTTTGCCACTGCGGCCAACTCGTGTCTCGATGTCAACAACAATATTCTTGAGCGCGAATGTGTTCTCGGCGAAGCAATGAAGATTTCGTCGTGGACTGGTGGCGGTCTACACAGTGAGACAAATCCCGCCGCCAAGACTGCACCTAAATGCGGCATCATCATGGGAGTCAAGGGCGGCCAGTGGACTCGTATCTATCCAGAAATTGGTTCTGCCGACGATAACGGTGGTGGCTGGCACTGTGATGACAATGGCGCGGTCACCATCGAAGGCGATTTTGGTGACGTCACCGCTGGTGTTGACCCGACCCGACCTAACTGAGCAACCAATCAGAGATGAAGCGAACTGACCACTGATGCAAGAACTTCTGACGTTCACCATCATTGGTCTGTCCACGGGCGCTATCTACGCAGTTGTCGCAAGTGGATTAGTTGTCACCTACACAACCTCGGGTATTTTCAATCTCGCTCACGGAGCGACCGGAATGCTGGCTGCATTCACTTATTGGCAGTTGCGTTTTGATTGGGATTTACCCGCTCCTGTAGCACTATTCGTCACTCTGTTCATCTTGTGCCCGCTGTTTGGCATACTCACCGAACGTTTCGTGATGCGTGGACTACAAGGCACCTCCGAGGTCGTCAAACTGTCGGTAACTGTCGCACTATTTGCCTTCATGATTGGTGCAGCAAATTGGATTTGGCCAAGCGATAGCGGAAGACAAGCCTTCTTGAAATTTTTCGAAGGCAATACGGTTTCAATTGGGGGAATCAACGTCAGTTGGCACAAACTCATCACCTTTGGTTGTGCCATTTTGGTCGCCATTGTTTTGCGTCTCTTATTGTTCCGCACTCGTATGGGCGTTGCAATGCGAGCAGTCGTCGACGATCGCGCCCTGACCGAACTCAACGGCGGTCGCCCCGACCGCGTCGCGATGTTCGCTTGGGCCATCAGCGCGATGTTGGCTGGCTTGGCCGGAATTCTGCTCGCTGGCGAACAACAGCTCAATATTGAGCCACTGGTGTTACTCGTCATCAATGCTTACGCCGCAGCGATTATCGGACGTTTAACAAGTCTTCCCATGACGTTTGCCGGTGCGGCTGTTCTTGGATTACTTGACGCCTATTATTTGCAGTTTTCTGATGATTCGTGGTTTCCACAATCAATCATGGGCTTCGGAATTTCTGGGATACGAGCGTCAATTCCAACAATCGTTCTTTTCATAGCTCTACTTGCTCGTCCACAAAGCCGTCTCCGTGCTGGTGTTGTTCGATTCCGCGAACAAAACAAGGTTCCAACGTGGAGCACCTCAATCATGGGCGCGGTCGGACTCATCGCAACCACAGTTGCGATCTCTGGAATGTTGACCCGATCAAATACATTGCTCCTTCTGAACGGATTTACGTTTGCGATCGTGGCCTTGTCACTTGTCCCGCTCACGGGATACGCCGGACAAATGTCTCTTGCGCCGTTGACCTTTGCCGGGCTTGGCGCAATTGCAATGTCAAAACTTCCCGGAGACGGGAACCTGCTCACGTTGATCGCAGCGGTTGTGATCGTTGCGCTCGTCGGTGCACTTGTTGCGCTCCCCGCGATTCGACTCTCCGGAATTTATCTGGCACTGTCAACTGCAGCCTTCGCAGTCTTAGTGACAAAACTCATTTTCAATCAGAAGCAAACTTTCATGAGTGGCAACATTTCGGTGCCAGTGCTTGACATTCCGTTCATCGAAATCAATACACCGCGCGGCCGCCTCATTTTGGCATCATTCGCATTCTCGTTCTTAGGTCTCGGCGTCGTTGCTGTTCGCCGTAGCCGACTTGGCCGTCGATTGATTGCACTCAAAGATTCACCCGCAGCGGCGGCAACTTTGGGAATGAGCCTGACGCGAACCAAGTTGGCGGCCTTTGCTATCTCTGCTGGCATTGCGTCATGTGCTGGCGCATTAGCCGGTGACAAAGTGAGCCCACAGCAATACGATTTCACGCAAAGTCTTCCCGTTGTCCTATTGGCGGTCGTCGGTGGTGTCGGCTCAGTCGGTGGAGCCCTCTTTGGTGGACTACTGCTTGGCGGTAATTCAGTACTTGCAACCGTTGTACCAACTCTAAAAAATGTTGCGAAGATTTTGCCTGGAACCATCGGTGTCACCCTTGGTCGTAACCCCAGCGGAGCGGCTGCTCAAATTGGCGATGCCTTCCGCACGTTGCTCAACCGATGGGGTCTGCTCGCATTTTCAGCCGGTGGCGCTTTTCTGATTTGGGTTCTTGATGCCCAATACATCATTTCTCATTGGGCTTTCTTTATCGGTGGAATTTTCTGGATCCTTGCGGTAACGCCCAACCTAGTGGCCATTGTTGACGGCACTTCACGCCGTCGTTATTTGGCCGGAGCATTTTTGAGCATCGGTGTGGTTGTCTCACTGTCAATTGATTGGGATAACGCTGTCGACTCAACGGGCAAGCGTCTCATTGCGTTGATCTTGATCATCGCATTCTTTGGTGTCGGCACACAGCGACTGGCAGAGGAGTCTCCCCGACTCCATCGCGCATCGCCAGATGCTGTTGGTCTGACAGCAGACTTTACTGACGAAGAACTTGATCATGCCGAGCGTGAGTTAGGCGTGGTGCTCTGATGTCACTTCTTGAAGTTCGCGGTGTCATGGTGCGCTTTGGTGGCGTGATGGCCATTGGCGGAGTCGACCTTGATGTTCAAGCTGGCGAAGTCACTGGTCTGATCGGTCCTAACGGCGCTGGCAAGACCACCTTGTTTAACGTCATCAGCGGAATGCAAGAGCCAACTGCTGGTTCGGTGCATGTCAGCGGTGTTGACGTAACGAACGAAGCCCCGCACCGCCGAGCCAAGCGCGGTCTTGCTCGAACCTTCCAACGCCTCGAATTGTTTAGTTCGCTGACCGTACGTGACAATGTGCGCGTTGCTGCCGAACTTGCGGCGCTCACAAATATCGACGAGACAGTTGACAATCTGCTTGAAAAAGTTGGAGTGAGTGATCTAGCCGAAAAAACAGCGGGAGATCTTCCCACCGGATCAGCGCGCCTCGTTGAGATTGCTCGTGCACTTGCAACCGGTCCGCGCTTACTACTTCTTGATGAACCTGCTTCTGGTCTCGATGAAGCAGAAAGCGATCGGCTCGGAATACTGCTTCACGAGCTCACCGCCGATGGACTTGGTGTTTTACTTGTTGAGCACGATATGAGTTTGGTGATGCATGTGTGCGATCGAATTTTCGTACTCGATCTCGGATTTATCATTGCAAACGGCACGCCTCATGAAATCCAGCACGACCCCAAGGTGCTTCACGCGTATCTCGGAGCGCCATCATGACAAACCCGATTCTTGAACTACGAAATGTTCGCGCCTCGTATGGATCAATTGAAGTACTTCACGGAGTCAATCTTTCGATCGGCCGCGGAGAAGTTGTCGCCTTACTTGGTCCAAATGGTGCGGGCAAGAGCACCATGATCAAAGTTGTCAGTGGACTCTTACGACCTACATCTGGTCAGCTGATTGTTAGTGGTCGCGACGTCACCGGAGCCGCAGCAAATGCACTTGCTCGAGCTGGGTTGTGCACGATCCCTGAAGGGCGCGGCATTTTCCCCAACCTCACGGTTCGTGAGAACCTGCTCATGGCTACTTATAGCGGTCACAAGTTGTCAGACATTGAGGAGAGCACCTACACACGGTTCCCTCGACTCAGCGAACGTCGTACCCAGCTAGCAGGGACCATGTCGGGTGGCGAACAACAGATGTTGTCGTTGGCTCGTGCTCTCGCCACAAATCCCGTCATCTTGTTGCTCGACGAGTTATCAATGGGCCTCGCGCCGTTGATTGTTGCCGAGCTCTATCAGCAAGTGGCGGCAATCGCCGCCGAAGGTGTTTCGGTTTTAGTAGTCGAGCAATTTGCCCGTACAGTGCTCGGTGTTGCTGATCAAGCGGTGTTACTAGCCCACGGGAAAGTTCAAGTCTCAGGTAAAGCATCTGAAATCGGTGAAGATGTACTTGCCGGCGCATATCTAGGTTCATAATTCTCTGACACATCAAATTCTCTTACACACCAAACTCTCTGACAAAACAAGAAACGGACACGACCATGAACGAAGATCGAATCCAAACCTTTACCGAAGAAATCGGCGAATTGAAGTTACGCGGTGCCCGAGCCGATCGCGAACGCGGGCTCTTGGTTCTCGGAGCACTCGGGTTGCTGGCCGGAGTTGGTCTGGCCATCTTTGGTGGTTTCCAAGCCAGCGGAACGGCTGATCAAGGTGATCAAATCGCCTTCTTGGCTACCGGAACTTTGATCGGTCTCGCATTGGTCATTGCCGGTGCAGCACTCTTCGTGCGCTACTCTCTAGCCCGCTTTATGCGCTTCTGGTTAGTTCGTCTCGTTCACGAACACCGGAGCGAAACTGATCGAGTCATCGGTGCCCTCAAAGAGATCGAAACAAAACTCACTAAATAGTTTTTAGCGTAGTTTTTAACGGGCGCGGTAGGTGCCGCCACCAAGACCACTGGTGTCCTTGTTCAAACGCTTTGACAAGTGCATGCCCTCAAGAATGAACTCAACGGCCGCCGCAACACTCGCAGCACTGTCGTCGCCGTCAATGAGTGCGTCAACAATGGGTCGCAATGATGGGATGTCTCCAATGAGCATTGCTTGTTCTTCTGAAGGCACGTCTTCACCAGTGTGAACGATTGCGCCTTCTTCAAAAGCAGTAAGTACGGCGCCAGTCAACTCGGGGCTGACAACTTCGCGATACACGGTCAGAACTGAAGCCTTAATGAGGTCGCGTAGCACTTGTCCTTCACGACCTTCTTCAAGCGCTTCGATTTCAATCTTGCCGCCAGTTGATGCAGCGAATGCATCAAGGTCACAGACTCGGGGCACAACATTGGTTTCGCCCAAGCGGAGACCACGACGCAAAGCATTAGCGGCCATCACTTCATAGTTGCTTACACTCAAGCGAACACTCACACCACTGCGCTGATTGACCTGGCTGCTGTTGCGCGCCAACTGACTGAAGGTCGCAACTACGAGTTCCATGTATGGCGGAACTGAAACCTTGACGTCGCCGACACTTGGCGGACGAGCTTCTTGGCGAATGATCTGCACCTCTGTTGTCGCTTCGAGCGGATAGTGCGTACGAATCTGGCTGCCAAAGCGATCTTTCAATGGCGTAATGATGCGACCACGGTTCGTATAGTCCTCGGGGTTGGCTGATGCAACAAGCAAAACGTCGATTGGTAAACGAATCTTGTAACCGCGTACTTGCACATCGCGTTCTTCAAGAATGTTCAACAGACCCACTTGAATACGCTCAGACAAGTCGGGGAGTTCGTTGATGGCAAAGATGCCACGGTTTGTACGCGGCACGAGACCGTAGTGCAATGTGAGTTCATCACTAAGGTAACGACCTTCAGCAACTTTGATGGGGTCAACTTCACCAATGAGGTCAGCAATAGAAGTGTCGGGGGTCGCCAACTTTTCGCCGAAGCGAACATCTCGATGGATCCATGTGATGGGGGCTTTGTCGCCTTTTTGTTCAACGAGATCACGCGCGTGCTTCGAGACAGGGTTATACGGATCGTCATTAATCTCGCTACCCGTGATGATGGGCAACCATTCATCAAGCAGCCCAGTCAAACTGCGAATCATGCGGGTTTTTGCCTGGCCACGTTCACCTAAAAAGATCACATCGTGTCCGGCCAAAATTGCATTCTCTAGTTGTGGCATCACGGTGTCTTCGTAGCCGAGAACTCCTTCAAACAACGGCTGCTTAGCCATGATGCGCGCGACCGCATTACGGCGCATCTCTTCTTTGACGGGACGCGAGACCCAACCCGATGCTTTGAGTTCACGAATATTGGCCGCTGAGGGTGCCGGGGAAGAAGACATATCTTGAGAGTAATCCCCCATCATTGAAACGCAATGATCGTGCCCTTTCTCCACTACCGTTTGAGGTGTGACCACATCGACCGCGCATGAGAGTGAGAATTGGACAACTCTCGACCTCGCTGGTCAATGGCGAGTCACCAAAGCCACCGACGATGCCTTGCGCACCAGCGTTGGACTCGATACCGACGATGAAGAATGGCCCACAATCTCGGTTCCGGGCCATTGGCAGTCTCATCCGCAATTTGCCACCCAAAATGGTCCACTTTTATATCGCAAAGATTTTGAACTTGATGTACCTCATGATGGCGAACGGCGCTTCATTGTTGTTGACGGACTTTTCTACCAAGGTGACGTCTGGCTAGATGGTGCGTACCTGGGTGACCCCGAGGGTTACTTCGTCCCACACGCTTACGACATCACGGCTCTTTCGAAACTTGATACCGAACATGTTCTCGCTATCGGCGCAACATGCAGTCCACAGCGAGACAAAAAAGCCAAGCGCAATATCACCGGAGTCTTTCAACATTGGGACTGCATCGACCCCAATTTCAATCCCGGTGGAATTTGGCGCGGTGTACGCATTGAACGATCGGGCCCCGTACGCATAGACGCCTTACGAGTTCTGTGTCGAGATGCCAATGAGGCTCGCGCCAATGTCCGCCTCAGCGCTCGGCTCGACAGCAATGGTGATTTACCCGTGCGAATCATCACCTATGTCAACAACAAAGTTGTCGACGAAATCGAGAAGTCTCTCGCTAGCGGTATCAACAGCATTGACTGGGATATCGACATCAACGAACCCAAGTTGTGGTGGCCGTGGTCAATGGGCCAGCAGAATCTCACCGATATTCGAGTTGAAGTTGTCCACGAGAACACAATCAGCCACTCGGTTAGTCGTCGTACCGGTTTACGCGAAGTTGCTGTTCAAGATTGGGTGTATTCAATCAATGGAGAACGCATCTTTTTGAAGGGTGCAAATCTCGCGCCCACGCGTGCCATGTTGGGTGATGCCACCGATATTGAATTACGACGCGACATTGAATTGGCTCGTGAGGCTGGCCTCGACTTAGTGCGTATTCACGGCCATATCTCGCGGCCCGAGTTATACGACGCTGCTGATGAACTCGGCATGTTGGTCTGGCAAGACTTTCCGCTGCAATGGGGATACGCCCGACAGATTCGTCGCGAAGCAGTGCGCCAAGCCGAAGAAGCGGTCAACTTACTTGGGCATCATCCGTCAATCATGACGTGGTGTGCGCACAACGAGCCGTTCACGTTCAATGTCACTCCGGGCCAATCTTTTGACATCAAGAAAATGGCCATTCCATTTTTAGCTGGTCACCAACTTCCAACATGGAACAAGAGCGTTCTTGACCGTTGGGTCAAGCGTTCATTTGAAAAGGCTGATGTCACCCGACCGGTCATTGCCCACAGCGGTGTATTACCTCACTTGCCAACTCTCGATGGCACCGATAGCCACCTGTACTTTGGTTGGTATCACGGGGATGAACGTGACCTCCCTGGCTTCGCCGCGAAGATCCCGCGACTCATGAGGTTCGTCAGCGAGTTCGGTGCGCAAGCAATTCCTGAATCTTCAGAGTTCATCGATTCATCTGCATGGCCCGTTCTCGATTGGGAGAATCTAGAAAACAAATTTGGTATGCAGCGGGGCAACTTTGAAAATCATGTCCCCGTCGCGGAATTTGACAGTTTTGATGACTGGCGACTCGCAACGCAGGTCTACCAAGCCGACGTCATTCGATACCACATCGAAACTCTGCGACGTTTGAAGTATCGACCAACGGGTGGATTTTGCATGTTTGCATTAAATGATGCCATGCCCATGATTTCGTGGAGTGTGCTCGATCATCAACGTGTACCGAAGTTGGGTTATACCGCCCTTGCCGAAGCATGTCGCCCGGTCATTGTGACGGCTGATCGTCTGCCGCAATCAATGCGACCCGGAGATCAAGTCCGCATTGCCCTTCATGTCGTGAGCGATCTGCATCGCGAACTCGAGAACGCAACAGTCACTGCAACAGTTGAATCAATTGGAGATCCGCAGGTCTGGAAATTTGAAGGCGCGATTGCCGCGGACGACTGCACCTTGGTCGGACACATCACGATCACTGCGCCATTTGCTGAAGGCCCAGTGGTGTTAGATCTGACGCTTGTGAGCGGCGATGTGGTTGCGACGAACCGCTACCGCACCACCGTCATCGCGAATTAGCTACGGGAAATTTCTTTGCGGTTCTTGAGCTTGGACTTGCGATAGTCCTTGTTCATCAGCGCAATGACATCAATCGAAATTTCTTTCGGGCATGCGGCTTCACATTCACCATGGTTGGTGCACGAACCGAAGTACTCATCCATTGTCTCAACCATGGCCTCGGTGCGCTTGTAACGCTCGGCCTGACCCTGAGGCAACAAGTTCAGGTGAGCAATCTTGGCGCCAGTGAACAAGTTGGCTGCACCATTGGGGCACGCTGCAACGCACGCACCACAACCGATACATTGTGCCGAGTCCATTGATGCATCAGCAACACTCTTCGGAATCGGAATGAGGTTGGCATCAGGGGCACCACCGGTGTTGGCCGAAATGAATCCACCAGATTCGATGATTCGGTCGAATGCTGAACGGTCAACCATCAGGTCTTTGATGATCGGGAATGCCGAGGCACGCCACGGCTCGATCACAATTTCATCGCCACTCTTGAACTTGCGCATGTGCAGCTGACAAGTGGCGGTGCTGCGCTCTGGTCCATGAGCCTGACCATTGATCATCAATGAACAAGTTCCGCAGATTCCTTCACGACAGTCGTGGTCGAACACCACAGGCAACTTGTTCTCGCCGATGAGTCCTTCGTTGAGCACGTCGAGCATTTCGAGGAACGACGCTTCGTCGCTGATCTCGGGCATGACGTATTCCTCGAAGTGACCCTTTTCGGCCGGACCTGACTGACGCCAGATTTTGAGTTTGAGGTTCTTGAGATGGTTGCTCACTTGTAGCTCCGTGTCGCTAGGTGAATTGCTTCAAAGTTGAGTTCTTCTTTATGGCGAATTGACTTCGTTGGGTCGCCGGTCCATTCCCAGGCAGCAACGTGAGCAAACTTTTCGTCGTCACGCATCGCTTCGCCTTCTTCGGTCTGGTATTCGGCGCGGAAGTGACCGCCACAGCTTTCATCTCGCTCGAGAGCGTCGCGGCACATCAACATGCCCAACTGGAAGAAGTCATCGACACGACCAGCTTTTTCAAGCGTCTGGTTCATGCTCTCGGCATCACCAGTCACGCGCAAATCCTTTTGGAATTCTTCGTACAAGGCGGGCAGTTCTGACAAAGCCTTTTCAAGACCCTGTTGTGTGCGTTCCATACCGCAGTAATCCCAAATGATGCGCCCAACTTCGCGATGGAAGTAGTCGGGTGAACGAGTTCCCTTGATGTCGACGTAGCCCTGATAACGAGCTTGTGCGGCCATCTCCGCTTCTTTGAATGCTGGGTGATCGGTACCAGGAATCGGCTTGTTCAACATTGGTGCCAAGTAGTTGCCAATTGTGTACGGCAACACGAAGTAACCGTCGGCCAAACCTTGCATGAGTGCCGAAGCACCCAAACGGTTGGCGCCGTGATCAGAGAAGTTCGCTTCGCCAGCGGCATACAAACCAGGAATATTCGTCATGAGTTCGTAGTCGACCCACAAACCACCCATGGTGTAGTGGGTTGCCGGGTAAATGCGCATCGGCATGTCGTACGGATTTTCTCCGGCAATGCGTTCGTACATTTCGAACAAGTTGCCGTAACGCTCTTCAACAACATCTTTACCAAGACGATTGATGGCATCGCTGAAGTCGAGGTACACGCCGTTCTTCAATGGGCCGACACCACGACCCGAGTCAACTGAGCGCTTTGCAGCGCGTGACGAAATGTCGCGAGGTGCCAAGTTTCCGTAGCTTGGATACAAACGCTCGAGGATGTAATCGCGTTCTGCTTCAGGCACCTGTGCCGCCGGACGAGTCTCATCTGGATTCTGCGGAACCCACACACGACCATCGTTACGCAACGACTCTGACATGAGTGTCAACTTCGACTGCGTGGGATCGCTCTGCGGAATACAGGTTGGGTGAATCTGCGTGTAGCACGGGTTCGCGAATGCTGCACCCTTGCGGTGAGCGCGCCAGGCAGCGGTGACGTTGCAGGCCATTGCATTGGTTGATAAGTAGAACACGTTTCCGTATCCACCAGTTGCCATCACGACTGCATGAGCTGAATGCGAAACAACTTCACCATTCACCAAGTCGCGAGTCACGATGCCGGCGCAACGACCTTCGATGGTGACAACGTCAACCAGTTCGGTGCGGTTGAACATGCGCACATTGCCAAGACCAATCTGGCGTGCAAGTTGCTGGTAAGCGCCGAGCAACAATTGTTGACCAGTCTGACCACGTGCATAGAATGTACGACTGACTTGTGCACCACCGAATGAACGGTTATCAAGCATTCCGCCGTATTCACGGGCGAATGGAACACCTTGGGCGACCATTTGATCGATGATGTTGACCGACACTTCAGCCAAGCGATGCACGTTGGCTTCGCGTGAACGGAAGTCTCCGCCCTTAATGGTGTCGTAGAACAAACGGTGGACACTGTCGCCGTCACCTTGGTAGTTCTTAGCCGCGTTAATTCCGCCTTGTGCAGCAATTGAGTGCGCACGACGCGGTGAATCGTGGAATGTGAAGACATCTACTTGGTAACCAAGTTCGGCCATTGTCGCG
>Ga0255115_1000363_pt1 | contig 13819 bp, 8 predicted proteins | sample Law_Law_RepB_8h_FD_188474 | JGI IMG/M metagenome (GOLD analysis project Ga0255115, IMG submission 188474) | Freshwater microbial communities from St. Lawrence River, New York, United States - Law_Law_RepB_8h | ecosystem: Environmental > Aquatic > Freshwater > River | place: USA: New York... | reverse complement strand
GACCGCCCGAAACCACCGCCCGCGCGGCGGATTTGTTACGAAAGTGAAGATTGGGTGTATGACAAGTCCGTCACGCCTTCGCCACCTTTCCGCAGTCATGCGGGACTAACATCGGCGTCCCCAACCATGAAACACCTCGCCCGTTCGTTCCTCCTCGCCGCCGCCGCCACGGTCACGCTCTCCGCGCAGAACGTAATCACCGGCCCCTCCAGCTCGCAAACGCCTTACCTGAGCCCGACCGCTCCCGGCTGGTCGGCGATTTCGTTGCTCACCGTTGGTGACGCCATCGGCGGTTACCAGATGATTGGCATCCCCGACGGCCTCGGTGCCTTCTCCAATGGCAACGGCACTATGACCGTCTTGGCCAACCATGAGATCGGAAATGATTTCGTGACCGGCGTCCTCAAAGGTACCGCTCGCGCCCATGGTATCGGCGGAGGTACCGTGTCCAAATGGGTGATTAATACCTCCACCTGGCAGGTCATCTCCGGTGGCGACTTCCTCACGTCCGCCACCAACCAGATGATGTGGGACAGCGCAACCAACACCTGGGTCGCACGTACGGTCAGCACCCCCTACGCCTACCTTCGCCCCTGCGCCGCCGACCTTCCAAACCTCGCGGCCTTCTACGATGCTTCCAATGGCGGCACTGGCTATAATGGCCGCATCTTCATGAACGGGGAAGAAACCGGCGCCGAGGGCAAGGCTTTCGCCTGGATTGTGGACGGAGCCGAAGCCGGCAAGGTCTACGAACTTCCCCACCACGGCAAGTATTCCTACGAAAATCTGCTCGCCCGCTCGAACTACGGCGTGAACCCCGGCGCCGCCAACCTCCTTCAAACCGTTGTCGTCGGTACGGATGACACCACGCCCGGCGAGGTGTACGTCTACATCGGCGCCAAGACCAACTTAGGTAACGCCGTCCAGAAGGCCGGCCTCGCGAATGGCCTCACCTATGGCATCAAAGTGCTGACCGCCACGGGCTACACCGGTGACATCCTCCTCGAGAACGCCACCGGCATCAACGGAACCTTCGGCTTGGCTCAGATCTTCGACAATGCGACTCTCGCGAACAAGACTGGCGCCCAGTTCCAGGCCGAATCGCTCCGCCTCAAAGTGACCCAGTTCGCCCGCCCCGAAGACGCCCACTGGCTCGACCATGACTCCCTGATCTTCGCCACGACGGGCGCCAGCGGAACCGCGATGAACAATATCACCGTCTCCGCCAAGATCTATCAGCTCGACTTCAACAGCGACGCCACCAACGGCATCCTCACCACGGGTGGAAACATCAAGGTCCTCGTCGATAGCTCCAAACTGACCGGTAAGGACGGGGCCAAGGCCGCCAGCTTTGATAACCTGACGATTGGCGACGACGGCCTGCTCTACATCCAGGAAGACCCGGGCAACAACGCCTACGTCGCCAAGCACTGGGTCGTGAACCCCCTCGCCGGCACCCAAACCCAGATCGAGGCCAGCGCCATCCAGATCTTCGAATCCGACCGCAGCCGCTTCACCACGGGCGCGACCCAGTTCCAGACCATCGACGAAGAGCACTCCGGCATCATCGACATCACCTCGATCGTCAACGACGGCATCAACGGCAGCAAGTGGTTCCTCGTCGCCACCCAGAACCACGCCGCCGCCACCGGCGCCAGCGCCGCCACCCTCGTCGAAGGCGGCCAGTTCATCGCCCTCAACTATAAGGCCGGCACCAACAGCGGCCTCAACGGCAACCTCCTGACGCTCGATAACGGCGGCACGATCCTCGCCAGCGGTACGGCCATCGGCCATAACGTCGCGCTCAACGGCACGGGCGGGGTCTTCAACACCACCGCCAACACCACGGTCTCCGGCGCCATCGGCGGCAACGGCGGGCTCTGGAAGAACGGCACGGGCACGCTGACCCTCACCGGCGTCAACAGCTACACCGGCAATACGAACGTCGAAGCCGGCAAGCTCGTCGTCAACGGGTCCCTCAGTTCCGCGGTCCGCATCCTCAAGAGTGGTAGCTTCGGCGGCAACGCCAGCATCGTCGGCAACCTGACCAACCTCGGTACGCTCGCTCCCGGCAACTCGCCAGGTACGCTGAACGTCACCGGCAACTACCTCGAAGCAGGCACGCTCGACATCGAAGTCTGGGGCCTCACCGCCGGCACCCAGCATGACCAGGTGATTGTCTCTGGCACCGCGACCTTCCAGGCCGGCAGCACCCTGAAGGTCACCAAGACCGGCGGGTCCTTCGACCTCGCCCGCACCGATTCCGTCCTCGCCGTCAGCGCGCCCGCCTACTCCGGCTCGTTCACGAACCTCGACCGCGGCACGCAGACCACGCAGGTGTTCTTCAATAACGCCACGGGCCGTATCCACGGTTCCGGCCTGACCGAAACCCAGACGTTCGCCGACCTGACGAACGAGTCCAATCGCAAGGCGATCGCCACCGCACTCTATGCCGACGGCCTCACCAACGCCCAGGTGATCAAGAATGGAACCGCCGCACTGGCCACCAGCAAGGCCTTCATCGCCGCCGGCGAGATGGGTGCCACCACCCTCGCCTTCCTCGGCGCCGCCAACGTCGACACCGCCCTGGACGCGCTCTCCCCTGAGCCGTACGGCACGACGCAGGTGATGGCTTCGCGCAACGCCTACGCCTTGGCCCGCTCCTTCGCCGGTGCGACGGCGACGGAATCCGGCTGGAACGTGCGCTTGGGCTTTGAGCAACAGCAAGCCACTTCGACCGCTTCGCCCACGTCCCTCAACGGGCGCTATGACGTCGACGCCAAGTTCGCATTGTTGAGCCATCAGGCCGGCGCCAACGGCGTGTTCTCCGTGCTGATCGCCGACCAGAGCGGCAACACCAACGCGGCGGGCTTCGAGTCCCACGCCTCCGGCCAGTCCTACGGCCTCGGGTTTGGCGCAACCCTCGGGTTCGGTCGCCTCGACCTGAGCGTGGTCCAAGGGGAATTCCGGGCCCATGGCAGCCGCAACGGCCAGTCCTTCGCCAACCAGCGGACCAACGCGACTTCGTTCTCGGCACGCCTCAGCCTTGGCCAGTGGGGCGGCGTGGCTCCTTACCTGGGTCTCAGCCGAAACATCGCGCAAACCGACGCCTTCGCCGAAACCGGCACGGGCGCGAACCTGAACGTCAACGCCAGCCGCCAAGCGGAAGTCCTCGCCGAGGTTGGTTTCGGCTACAGCTATGCGCTGGGCGACGCCGCGGCGTTCAGCCTGAACATCGCCTACGAGCACGCCCTCAGCCATGATGGCGGCGACCTGACGGCCAGTTTCGCCGATGCCACGGCACCGACGACCTTCAAGGTCAGCGGTCATGGCGCCGGCCAAGACCTGCTCCGCGCCGGGGTTGGTTTCACGCTCGCCCTCGGGACGGGTCGCTCCGCGACGATCGGCTACGATTACGTGAGCGGAATCGACGTGGAGTCGGCTCACCAACTTCGCGCCAACTACACCTTCCGGTTCTAAGCGAAAGCGTCCGACCGAAACGCAGGCCGCCCTTCCGGGCGGCCTGCTTGTTTTACCACGGATTGTAGCGGATACCGAACAGCGCCAAGATGGCCAAGCCCAAGGCAGCCAGCGCCGGAATGAAGAAGGGGTCGTAGTAATCCGAAGCGCTGGGCTTCTTCTCCAGGACGACGACTTTCTTCATCGCGTCGATGCGCTTGAAGACCGCGTTCAGGGCCTCCGGCGTCACGGCCCCCCACGCATCGCCCCCGGTCGCCTGCGCGATGCCGATCAGCGAAGGGGTCACGGGCTGGTCGATGAGGAAGATGACGAAGACGGTGATGCGCTTGGCCCGCAGGTCCGCAATGATCGCGCTATCCTTGGGCGGCACGATGTCGTTGCTCAAACCATCGGTGAGCAGAATGATGGTCCGGTCGCCGGTCTTGGCCTGATCCAACAGCTCGGCGGCGCCATAGAGGGCCTTGCCGACGAAGGTGTTGCCCCAGAACTCATCGGGGAAGACGTACGGGGCGATGAAGGGCCGCGCCAAGACGATGGCCTCGGTATCCTGCGTGAGCGGCACCCAGTGCACGAAATTACGCGAAAAGACCGTGAGGCCGAAGGCGTCCCCTTTGCGGTGGCGCAAGAACTGCTCGATCGACGTCATCGCCGAGTCAAAACGGGAGTTCACTCCCTTGGTCTGCGGGCCATGCGGCGAGTTCATGCTGCCCGAGGTGTCCAAGACGATCTGGACGTTCGTCAGCTGGCGCTCGACTTCGGGCGGATTGAAAATGACCGGATGGGCCAAGAAGAGGATCGCCACGGCGAGCAGGCCGGCGGGCAAGCAGTTCGCGCCATTGATGAGGAACCGCCAGAAACGGCCGCGACCGACCTTAGCATGGTCGAAGGGCATGGCCAACGGCTGCCCCGGACGAACCCATTCCCAAAAGGCCAGGATGACGGGGATGGCCAGGAGCGCCAAGAGCTTGGGGTAAAGGAAGGTCATCGAACGGAGGCCTGGATAGGCGCCTGGGCATGGGGACCGACGAGGGCGGCGATTTCCTCGACGGTCACGTGGGAATCGCGGCGGTAGAGCCAAGCCTGCAGGCGACGCAGGTCCTCCGCCGTCCGAGCATCCTGAGCCACGGCTGCCAGCACTTCGCCCATGGGGGCATCGGCGCGCAGCAGACCCGCCCGCCAGCAGCGCAGGAGGATCATCTCCATGCGGGCTTGGCCGGCGGCATCCAAAGCACCCGCGCGGAGCTTGGCCAAGAGGCCGTGCAGTTCCTCGGCTTCGGTCAAAGCGGGCACGGGCGGCGCCAACGCGACGCGCCGGGGGCGCCCCCAGAAAATCAACGGGTACAGACAGGCCAGCCACACGCAGCCCAAGACGATCAACTTGGTGTAGTAACGGCCGCCGACCTGCACGCCGACCTGCTCCGTCTCCTTGATGCGGGCTTCGAGTTCCTTCGACATCTTGGGGTCACCGTGGAACTTGAAAACCGGCAGGCCTTCCGGGACGACGCCGCTCGCGCTGGTCAGGTAGTCGCGTAGGTCGTAGTCCCCTTCGCGGTTGACCAGGTAACGGACGTCATAGACGCGACCACCGGGGGCGCCGGTGACCTGCGCGATGCGGACGTTCACGGCGACGCCCCACTTGAAGGGCTTCACGGCCAACTCGGGACCGCCATAGGTGATGATGGCCGCCTGCTCGACGCCCAAGGGGACGTTCAGAAGCTCATCCTCGCGGGTCAACCACCAGGCCAAAGGCAGCGCCACGACGAGCAACAACGCCACCCACGGCACCCAGCGACGATGGAAGAATGAGCGGGCGGTCGACATGGTCAGCGAACGCTCCGGGCCGACTGGCCACGGTGCTGCAGGAAGTGCGCGAGGGGCGCCAGGATCGGGCGATCCGTGCGCAGGTGAAGGTAATCGACGGCGAAGCGGCTGAGCTCGGCCTTCCACGCGGAGGTGTCGACGAACGGCCGGCCGCCGCGGCCGATGAAGGCCTGCCCCGACTCCGCCTCGACGCCCCGGAAGAAGCCGGCGCCCTGGACGCCGCGTTCGGCGGGGTCTTCGAGGTGCAAAGCCACGCAGTCGTTGCGCTGAGCCAAGACCTGCAAGGCTTCCAGCGAACCGGGGTCATGCAGGTCGCTCAGCACGACGACGGTCGTGCGACGCGTCAACGAGGGCGCGAGTTCGCGGGCGCGCTTCGCCAAGGAGGTGGCTTCGCGGAAATCATGCTGCCGCAACTGGTGCGACCATTCCAGGACGGTGGTGCGCGAAAGCGTGGGCCGGATGTGCAGCTCCCGCGCGCCGCAACCCAAGAGACCGACGGGGGTGACGTTCCCCTGCGCGGCCAGGCCGATGCCCGCGGCGATGCGCACCGCCCAAGCATACTTGCTGAGGGTCTGCGAAGACACGCACATGGACGCGGAGGTGTCCACGAGGAGGTAAAGCGGGACCTGCTTCGGCTCTTCGTATTCCTTGACGAAGAGCTTGCGCATGCGGGCCGAGAGTTTCCAGTCGATGAACTTCACCGGGTCGCCGGCGACGTACGGACGGGACTGCGCGAACTCCAAGCCCGCCCCATGGAAGACCGATTGCTCCTGGCCGAAGCGCAGGCTGTTGGCCAACTGCTTGACGGCCACCTCGAAGTCCCGCGCATCGACGGGATCATGGGCAAGGAGGGCTTGGCGACGCATGGGGAGGGGAAGCGGAGACCGACCGGAGAGGTTCAGCCGAGGCCGGCCAAGATGCCTTGCAGGACCTTGGGACCGGTGTGACCCGCCGCCGAGGCCTCATAGCTCACGCGGATACGGTGCAGGACGACGTCCTCCGCGAGGTCGAAGAGGTCTTCGGGGGTGACGTAGTCACGGCCATGGATGACCGCGCGGGCGCGGGCGGCATTCACGAGCGCCAAGCCGGCACGCGGTGAACAACCGAAGTCGAGGAGCTTGGATTCGCGGGTCCGGCGGACGAGTTCCACGGAGTGCTTCAGGAAGACTTCGCTGACGTGGACCTGTTGGACCGACTCCATCGCGGCGACGAGGTCCGCGGCGGTGCCGACCGGCGAGCCATCGATCATGTCGAAGGCGGTCTTGGGTACCGCCCCGCCCTCTTCCTTGCGGAGACCCATGCCGAGCTGACGACGCAAGATGTCCTGCTCCTCATCGCGGCCGGGGTAACCCAGGCGGTGCAGGAGCATGAACCGGTCCAACTGGGCTTCGGGGAGTTCGAACGTCCCGGACTGCTCGACCGGATTCTGGGTGGCGATGACGAGGAAAGGCGTCGGGAGCTTCAGGCTCTGGCCACCCAGGGTGACCTTACGCTCCTGCATGGCTTCGAGCATGGCGCCCTGCACCTTCGGAGCGGCGCGGTTGATTTCATCCGCGAGGAGCAGGTTCGTGAAAACCGGCCCGCGGTGAATGCGGAACTCGCCGGTCTTCTGGTCGACGACTTCAGAACCGAGGATGTCCGAGGGCAACATGTCGACGGTGAACTGGATGCGCTTGAAGTCGAGGTGGATGGCCTTGGCGACGGTGTTGACGAGCAGCGTCTTCGCGAGGCCCGGCATGCCTTGCAGCAGCAGGTGGCCGCCGGTGAGGAGCGCGATCATCACGCGTTCGACGACGACGTCTTGGCCGACGACGACCAGGCCGACGCGTTCACGCACGGCGCCGACGAACTTCTGGGAGGATTGGGTGGAGGACATGGGACTAAAGGGGCTTAGGGGATGGGGTTAAGGGGAGGAGGAATCGGATAAGACTCAGCGGAGTTGCTTGAGCCACTTCTGGAGGATGGCACGGAGTTCGGGTTCACCCAACATGCTGGCGCCGTTGAAGCAGCCTTGTTGGATGTGGGCCAGATCCTGGGCGAGTTCACCCTTCTGCGCAGCGTTCAGGGCGATGAGCGGACTGGCCCCATAGCGACGGAGGAAGGCCGCGGCGGCAAAGCCATCGACCTCCGCCGGCATCCGGAAGACATCGCGCGCCAACGGGGCGACCGGACCTTTCGGTCCACCACGCAGGCCGAAGAAGAGACCGAGACCCAACAACGCAACGAGGCTACCCAGCGATGGCCAGAGCCACGGACTGGTCGGGGCCGGCGGGATGACGCCCGTGCCCGGCAAGGTACGCTGACGGTCCAGGCGGACGGAAGCCTTGGGGAGGACCTTGAGGTCCATGTCCTCGTAGGTGCGCCAGATCGCGCCGTTGGCGGGATCCTTGAGCGGGGCGAAAGGCACCTCGGTGGCGCTGTCGGCCGCCCGGATGGCGTCACCATCCAAGGAGATCACCCAATGCCGCTCGGAGCGGGCCGCCACTTGCTCGCCCCAAGTATTCAGCTCCTTGACTTGCAGGCCTTCGTTGGCGCCGACTTGGCGGACCGCCGCCACGCGCTTGACGATGGCGAGGTCGACCAAGTCGTCCAAGTCAGGGACCAAGCCCGTCCCGGTCGCGTGGATATCCAAGCTCAACGAGCCATTGATGCCGAACTGCCGGGTATCCAAGGTCTGCGTGACCTCGACGCGACCCGCCGGACGCGGGCCCACCGGCGTCGGCGAAACCTTGAACAGGGTCTCGGCCGAAACGGCCGGCACCGTGACCGGGCCGGAGAGGTCGATGAACTTCAGGTCGAGCTTCACCGGCGGCACCTTATCGACGCTGGCATCCTTGGCGCGCACGAGCACATAGGCCAAGACCGTCTCCTCCCAGCCGGGACGGGCGGTCGGACGGGGCTTCACGTCCGGCGTGGCGAAGGTGATCGAGCGGATGACGAAGAACGGCGAGAGCGCATCCTCGAGGTCGAACTGGAACTCATCCCGCGGTCCTTGCGCGTCCCGGCCCTTCCGGACCGTCGGCCCGCGACGCTTGTTCTTCGCGGCGATGGCGGCGGCGTCGTTGGTGAGGTATTGGCCAAACTTGGCCACGCGGCCCAAGGCCTCGGTATGGATGACGCTGACGAAGATCCCGAATTCCTGGTTGGCGCCCACGGTGTTGGGGCCATCCAAGCGCGTCTGCACCCGCACTTCGCTCAGGAGTTCGTCGAGGTAATTCGCGCGCTTCTGCAACGCCATCGTGAAGGGATCATCCTTGGTGACCACCAAGGCCGCGGCGAGGTAGCGGTACTTCACATCCTCATGCAAGGGGTCGCGCTCATCCGTGAGGCGCGCGTTCAGCGTCTTCGCCAGGAGGCTCATGTGCGTCTGGGCCGCCTTCCCCGGCAGGGCCTGGATGCTGCTCCGCACCTTCTGCAGGCCCGCGCGGTTCGCGCTCTTGGCCAAGTTGACGGTGTTGTTGTGACCGACCCCGACGAGGGCGTTGAACCAGACGAGGTAAGGTTCGATCGACTGGGCATTGCCGCCGTTGCGGATGATCTCGCGCCCATAGGCGTCGGCGCCCTTCTGGAAATACTCCAGGGACTGCAGCGTCCGTTCCTTCATCAAGGCGAGGCGCTTGGGCGAATCCATCGGAGCCAACTCCTGCAGAAACTCGAAGTCCGCCCAGTCGTTCAGCACCTGACCGCCAAAGATGAGCGCGCGGGAGGAGCTCGGGTGGTTCTTGGTCCAAGCGTCGATCATCGCGACCAAGGAGCCATAGGCGCCTTGGACCATCTCATAGGTCTGCTGCTCGGTGCGGCGGGTCAGCGTGTTGCGCTGGAGCTCGGGCTTGCGCCAGCGGTCCGACAGGTTGGCGTGCATGCGGGCGGTGAGCAGGAAGAAGACCTGTTCATCCATCTGGGCGGCCGGACCGAACACCTTCTCGATGTGCGTGTCGCGGTAGGCCTCGGCGTTGCTGTAGGCGAGGTCGAAGGCCGCGACGACCTTCCCTTGGTCGCGGGGCGTGACCTTGGCGGCGCGGAAGAGCGCCATCATCTTGGCCAAGCTGTCGATGTTGCGCTCCATCATGATCGGCGTCACCGGAATGCGGGTATCTTCGGCGAGGCCATATTTGCGCCGCAGTTCCTCCGGCACCAAAGGATTATGGGCCTGCGCCCAAGCGGACAGGAAATCTTCGGCCAAGGCGACGCCGGCGGAAGGATGGCGCTTGGCGAGCTCCGTGATCCGCTCCGCAGCGGCTTCGAAGTTGGCGCTCGCGATGACGGCCCGCGAGAGGCTCGCGTCCAGGCGGTCCCGGGTGTCGGGACCCAGCGCCTGCAACCATTTGCCCATCGGCGCGAGGCTCAGCAGTTCTTCCGCCTCGATGGCGTTGGTGTTGTTGTTGCCGCCGCGCGCGCGGCGACTGGCGAGGGCGGCGCGCTGGGCGAAGGTCGTCTCCACTTCGTTTATCCACTCGTCCGCCATGGCGGCGAGCAAGGGATTCCACGGGCTGGCCGACGCGTCGGCGTGGTTGGCGACGAGGGTCGCGAGCACGGACTGGGCGCGCAGGTTTTCCGCGCGAATGGCGGGCTCGGAACGCGCATCGGTCTGGATCTTACGCTGGAGGCCGGCCATCAGCCGGACGGCCACATCGGGCTTCGTGCGGAGCAAGTCGCGGAAGAAAGCATCGAGGTTGGCGGGCTGCACCTGGGTCAGCACGCGGGCCAGGTTGCCGGCGGCCTTGGTCTTGTCCCCATCGTTGACCTTATCGCGGTTGAGGAGGGCGACGTTCTCGTCCCACACCTTCTGGATCTGCTCGCGCTGCGCAAACTCGCTGGCCTGTTCAGCGGACAGGAAAGCGGCGAGCTCTTGGCGCAAGGCCTCATCTTTGATGTCATCGAGCCGCTCGCGCTCCGGCAAGTAAGCCAACGCCAACTCCTTGAAGCCACCCGCCAAAAGCACGCGCCCCGCGGCCAAACGGCGGGCCGGATCCTTACCCCCCAACTTGGCGGTGCCGCGGCGCAACCGCTCGGCCAGCCAGAAGGATTCGCTCGCGGGGACGCTGTTCGAAAGGAGTTCGCCGATCTTGCGCAGCTCGGCGTCGTTGAGTTCGCCGGGCAACGCATCGACCAAGGCCAGGATGTCATCGAGCTTCATGCCGCTCTTCTGACGCTCCGTGAGGTCGGCCAGCATCTTGTCGAAGATGCGTCGCGCCAGTTCGGGCGGCAACTGGCCGAGCTCGGCGCGGATCTGGGCCCAATCGCCGAGCCGGAAGCTATGCTGAAAACGCGTGTCGGCGGCCGTGGAGGCATCGACCTTGCTGGCGCGCTCAAGGGCGGTGAAGACCTCGGATAGGTCGCGCGAGAACTTGTGCTTAAGCAGGTTCTCGTACTGCGCCTGCGTCTTCGGGTCGAGGGCGGGGGCCGTCTGCGCGGAGGCCAAGGGCGCCAAGGCGAGCGTGGCGAGGAGGAGTCCGCAAGGGAGCGAGGTTCGCATGGTCTTTTTGTGTTATAGAAAGTTAGGTTCAGGAGCCTTCCGGGAGCTTGAATTCGTTGAGCGACGAGCGGGCATCGGTTTTCTCGCTCGGCGCGGGGGGCGCGACTTCGGCCTTGGGTTGGCCCAGCAACTGGGCCGCGGCGCGGAGTTTCTTGGCGTCGATCGGGCCATCCTTCGGCTGGGCTTGCAGGGCTGCCTCGAGGTTGCGGAGTTTCTCCGCATCGATGCCACCGACACCCATGACGGGGCGGACACCGCCGGCGGCACCGGCCTTCACGCCTTCAGCTTGGCCGACACCCTGCGGCGGCGGCGTCGCGACGGGCTGGGCGCCTTGGCCGCCTTGGCCAGCGGCCGTGGCTTGCTGTTCCACGGGCTTACCGCCCTGCCCCGCGGCCGTAGCGGCTTGTTCAACAGGTTTACCACCTTGACCCGCGGCTTGAGCGGCCTGTTCAACGGGCTTGCCGCCTTGACCAGCGGCCGTGGCCGCTTGTTCGACTGGTTTGCCACCCTGGCCAGCGGCCTGGGCGGATTGTTCAACAGGTTTACCACCTTGACCCGCGGCTTGAGCGGCCTGTTCAACGGGCTTGCCGCCTTGACCAGCGGCCGTGGCCGCTTGTTCGACAGGCTTGCCATCCTGACCGGTCGCTTGGGCCCCTTGCGGCACGGATTGCGCACCGGCGGCTTGAGCCGTCTGGGGAACGGGCTGTCCGCCCTGCCCCATCGCCTTGGCGGTCTGCTCGACGGCTTGACCAGCCTGCGGAGCCGCCTTGACGGGTTGGGCGATGGGCTGCGCCTGCTGCGGCACCGCCTGCGCAGACTTGGCCTGCGTGGGATCGACGGGCTTTACGCGCGGGGCACCCCGCTGTTCGACGCCTTTGATGCCTTCGACGTTCGCAGGGGCGGCCTCCTGAGCAGAGGCGGCGGCGCAAAGAAAACTGGTGGCGAGGAGCAAGCGGTTCATTGGGAGAGGTGGGTGCGGACGGATTTTTGGAATTCGCTTTCGACGCGTTGCTCGTACTCGGCCAACGCGGTCTCATCCTGGTGCTCGGCGAGGTAACGGAAGATCTGACGGGTCCGCTCGGCGTACGGACGCCATTCATCCTCCGTGGCGCCGCTGGCCCGCAAGAGCGAGGTCGCGTAGTAAAAGGCTTTGCCTTGGGTCTCGCGGATCGCACGCGTCGTCGGCGCATCCTCGCCGCTCGCGGTCGCGGACTCGGCCAGCAGTTGCGTCAGATCCGCCAAGGCACCGGCGATGTCGAGCATCTCCAGGCGGGCCTTCGCTTTCGCCAAGCGGACCTGGTGACGCGCCCGCGGATGATCCGTGGTCGGCAACTGGGCCGCGACCTTGTCGTACTCGGTCAGGATCAGCTCCCAATCCGGTTCCTTGGCCTGCTCCAACCCGCGGATGTGGACGAGCCGCTCGCGGGCTTGCTCGCGCGCCAACTCCGCTTGCCCGTAATTGAAATGGTAAGTCAGCACGGCCACCGGACACAGCAGCCAAAGCAGCACGAAATACTTCCTCATCGCCGAGCCCCCTCCAAGGCATCCTGGGCCCGCCAATCCGTGCCCAAGTACTGCAGAGCCACCGGGATGAAGGCCAAGAAAAGGGACCCCAGCAACATCGCCAAGAGGGCCCATTGTTCGAGGTCGAGGCCGGATTTCGGCAAGGGCGACTTCCGCACGAGGTCACCGAGGGCTTCGGTGGAAAGGTGCTTCTCGTTGATGTCGTGATAGGTGCCGCCCAACGCGCGCGCGATGGCCCCCAACGCTTCCGGGTCCTGCCGCGATTGGTGACCATCGATGAACAACCCCTTGTGCGGATTGCCCACGCCCAGCACCAAGACCTGCTTCACGGACTTCGGACGGGCCGAAACCGGCTGCAAGGGGATGGTATCGCCATCGCTGTAGATCAGCAGTCGCGCGGAGCCCTCGGGCAAGGCGGCGACTTCCTTCAGGGCTTGGTCGATGGCGGTGCCGAGGTCGGTCTTGCCGCCGCGCATGAGCAACTGCACGGGAAGTCCGTTGAAGACGTTGCGGACCAACTCGGGATCGCGCGCTTCCATCACGACCGCCCGCGCATCGGTGTAGAAGCCGACGACCCCGAAACGGAGGTCGCCGCCGACGCGCATGAGGACGCCTTCGACGGATTCCCGGATCCGCTCCTGACGGGTGAGTTTTCCGTCTACGCCCGCATCCTTGAGCTTCATGCTCGGCGAAAGGTCGGCGACGAAGATGAGCCGCGTCGGCTCCTTGGCCGAGGGCTTCTGGCCATCCTGCTCCGCCATGTGCAGTTCAATCATCACCGCCAAACCCCAGGCGAAGGCCGCGAACGCCAAGGGGCGGAGCCAAGGGACCACCCGCGTCCAAGCGCGGGCTTGGCTCGCCGGTCCAAACGCCAGCCGGCCCACCGCCCCAACCCGCCGGGCATGGAGCCACTCCGCGAGCGCCGTGAGCAAAAGCACGGCCATGGCTGAGTAGAGGGGCAGCATGGGGTCGGGATTAACCTCTAGAGGGGTCTAGAGGAATAATCTGTGTAGGCTTGGGCTAGGACTATGCAAACCCTTAACCGAGCCCTGCCAACTGGACTAGCGTCCGAGCGCCGCTTCCTTCAAACCCGCCGCATAAGCCTCGAAGACCAAGCGAATCTGGTCACGGACGCGCCGGAACTCGACCCGGATCTCCTCCTGGGTGCCCGTCGCATGGGCCGGGTCACTGAAGCCCCAGTGATAACGATTCAACTGTCCCGGGAAGACCGGGCAAACCTGGTCCGCGTTGCCGCAGACGGTGATCACCGTGGTCACGGGCTTATCCAGAAACTCGTTCAAGTGCTTCGAATGATGCGCCGAGGCATCCAAACCGATCTCCTGCAGGACCGCCAAGGCCATCGGGTGGACATACCCCGCAGGCTTCGAGCCCGCGCTGGCGACGTCCGCCCGGTCCCCGAGGGCGCGCCGTAAAATGGCTTCGGCCAAATGACTGCGGCAGGAATTGCCCGTGCAGAGAATCAGGATGAGAGGACGAGACATGGTTATGAAAAAAGGG
>Ga0255115_1000355_pt1 | contig 13987 bp, 13 predicted proteins | sample Law_Law_RepB_8h_FD_188474 | JGI IMG/M metagenome (GOLD analysis project Ga0255115, IMG submission 188474) | Freshwater microbial communities from St. Lawrence River, New York, United States - Law_Law_RepB_8h | ecosystem: Environmental > Aquatic > Freshwater > River | place: USA: New York... | reverse complement strand
CAGAGGGCCATCCGCGGCATCCAGATTCTTAATCAATGTCGGAATATACTGCCCAGCCTGCGGATCACCCGCGAGTGGCACCTGAAACTCACGCCAGCGGCTGTTGTGAACCTCGCCACGAATCTGTGTCAGACGACCCACCAGACGGGCCTGCTCAAGCATCGGGGTTGGGAGAACTGCAAGGTTGATTCCCTGCGCGAGCTGTGCGGAGGTGAACTCGCCCGCAATCCTGCCATCAATTGTGAGGCGGTAGCGTCCACTCGCTAGGTTTGTAACTTTGAGCATTTCCTGATCCAATGCCGCCACAAAGTCGCTGCTCGCGACTGCGAGGTTGTATGGGGCATCATCGCCATTTCCAGCCACAGAGCTCAGCGGGAACGGCAATGCGCCTTCGGTAGCATTCCAGCGAATCGCACCGCCAGCTGCTTTCGTAAAGCCGCCGACCTTGGCGTTGCGGGTGGTTGCTTTGCCAGATGCCGCATCGATGGCGACATCCGACACCAATGCCGGTGCTCCCCATGCCTTCAGCAGGCACTCCGCCATGATCAGGTGGCCGCCCCAATCCGGGTGGACGCGGTCTGGGATAATCTTCGCGGCATTCGATGGATCCGTTGCTTGCGCCCTGCGCAACATGTCTACTACTGGGCCATTCAGGTCCGCTGTGGATGCACCTTCAGACGCTGCAAGCTCGCCGACAAAGTCGGAGTAGCGCAGCAGGACGGCGTTGTAGCCACCGGGGAAGCTGACAGGCCGCGTGATGTCATCAAATGGGCTTGGCTTGATGAGCGTCATCCGAACACCAGGGTTATCGGCTTTGACCTTGCTCACAAGGTGCTTGTAGCCATCGGCGTACGTCTTGAAGATGTTCGCATCAAATGGCCGGTAGCTCGCATCGTTCATCCCAAGCATCACCGTGACGACGGTTGGCTTGTAGGATGTCACATCCCGGTCGAGGCGGAGGTCAATCGGACCGCCGCCGCCGCCCGATACGCGGTCGCCGCCCCAGCCGGAGTGGACGAAGCGGACATTTAAGCCCGGGAAGCGCGTCACGATGTACTGCTCAGTCATCAGGCTGTACATCCGCTGGTCGGTGATACTGTCGCCGTAGAAAACGACGCGGTCGCCGGACTTTATGGCGAAGTCGGAGGCTGTTTGGGCATGCGCTGGAAGCGCGATGGCAACCGATGCCACGGTAACTGCAGCCAAACATCGAAAAAGTTGTTTCATGTCATAGAATGCGTGAACCGTGGATGAATTCCTCTTGGATGTCGCTGATTCCAAAGGGAAAGTTCACAATTTGTAACTTTGGAAACGCTGCTGTATGAACCCTCTCAAACGAGCGCACTTGACATTGACAACCACGTTGTTTGCCTTTGGACTCGCACTCTTTGTGTCACCTGTCTTGCCAACACTTGCCGATAGTGGAGTTGTTGAGCCATCTGGAATGAGGGCCGAACGCGCAACGCATTTGGTTTGCGCGGGTGGAAAAGAGATTTTCATCCTAGATGCCGCCGACCTCGCGAAGGGCATCGCGCGCAAGCTTTGGTCGTGGACAGCAAGCCCTGAAACGGGCGTTCCTGAGAGCCGAACGAAGTGGTTTGCCAATCTCGATGATGCAAAGGCAATCAATGATGGCAAGCGTGTTCTGATCACGGCATCGAATTCCGGGGTTGCCATTGTCGATGTTGCCACGCGGAAAGTCACTTGGATGGCCACTGTGCGCAATGCGCACACCGCCGAAATGCTGCCGGGAGGACTAGTTGCGGCTGCGAGCTCGATAGGCGGAGATGAGATTCTAGTCTTCGATCCCAAGTCCAAGGCGCCCGAGAGTCCAGTTTGTCGAACACCGCTTCCATCGGCGCATGGTTTGGTCTGGGATCATGAGCGAAAAACGCTTTGGGCCCTCGGCTACGATGAGCTTCGTGCGTACACGATAACTTCCAGTGACCGGGCGCAAACGCAGCTGGAGCTACGCAAAACGCACAAACTTCCGGGCATTGGAGGCCATGACCTTCGTGCGGTGCCGCAGTCAACATTACTGCTGATCACCAACAAAGAACACGTCTACACATTTGACCGCACCAAGGAGCAGTTCACAGAACACATGACGCTTGGCAAAATCGAGAAGGTCAAGTCCATCGATGTCCACCCGCAAACAGGTCAAATCGTACATTCCCTGTGGGGACAAAAGATAACTCTTTCCAACCCTGACATTGAAATCAAGACGGGGAGCAGCATTGTCTACAAAGCCCGCTGGTTTACGGGCGATATCGCGAATTAGGATTCTAGATTTTTAGCTATTGCTAGCTTATTGAATATACGCAAACTCATTCAGAGAGATCACAATCTGGCAGAGCCCGGCGGTGGTCCCGCCGCTTTGTAGGTAGCGAGTGGCATCCTGTTGCTCAAGCTTGGTCGGGATGCGTCCAAGTGCGCGCTCAAAGATTGTACTAATCGTCTTTGCGTTATCTCCCGGCGTTTCGGCCGATTTTGCGAATGCCGCACACCATGCAACCACTTGAGGGTTGTTCATTAGGACGAGCGCCTGCGGCGCAACCGTGGTGGTCTGCCGCGCACCGATGCTCTGGAGGGCATTTGTGCCATCGAATGCGAGGAGGAACGGAATCAGCCGGCTCCGCTTGATGAAGAAGTAGATACTCCTTCGCTTCATCGAGACATCCAGGGTGCCGGGGCCAAACTGCTTACGGTCAAGCTCACCACTCACGGCAAGAATCTGATCGCGGAGGTTCTCGGCCTCGATAGGCCGCGCTGCAAATCGTGACAGCAAGCGGTTGTCGGGATCCAGTTTTTGTTTCTTGCCATCGACTTGGCTGGTCTGCTGATACGTCTGTGTCAAAGCTAAGCGGCGGATGAGGCGTTTGACCGACCAGCCATCCTGTTTGAACTCAGCGGCTAACGCATTTAGGAGCTTTTCGTTGGATGGAGCATCCCCTGTAGTCCCAAAATCGCTTGGTGTCGACACGATGCCGCGTCCAAAGAGCCGCTGCCAAACGCGGTTAACAGCAACGCGCGCTGCAAGGTCTCCAGCCCCGCGATCGCTATCGAGCATCCACTTTGCAAATGCGCTGCGCTGTCCGCTGGAGCGCCCGCCAATCGCTGGCTCCGCCTTCCAAGTCGTTGTTTCAGCGCGGGCAAGAACCGTTAGAAAGCCCTGTTGGACGACTTCCGCCTTGTTATTTGGGTCTCCGCGGCGCAGGAAGTGGGTCTGCTCGAGGTAGTCGCCGCCTTGTGTGTGGTTCCGGATGGCCGTGACGCCTTCGGAACAAATCATCCCGGTTTGAAGTGCTGGCTTTGGCTTTTCCGCGAGATGGGCATCCACTTTGGCCTGAAGCGCTTTCCACTCAGGATCTGTTGTTTTGAACCATGCCTTGAGGCCGGCAGCTGTTTCGGGGGATGCGGGTCCTGCGAGAGGCGCATCGGTTTGCTCGCTGATGCTAATCCTTGGACGGCCCATCCCATGGCCAGTGTTTGTGTTGAACTCAAGCCTAACAGTGATGGGGAAGCCCGGCGGAATGGAGGCTGGCTGCTCAAACGTGAAGACCGCAGCGTGGTCCTTGCCAAACTGTGGGTCAACCGCCCAGCCGCTTACACTATCGTTATCAAATGCAGCATTGACTGGCAGACCTGCTTGCTCAAAGTCTGCTTTGGCACTCTTGATTTTTAGACCACCAAAGCCCCCACCCGGGGTATCGACTCTGACCTGGATGTTACTGAGCGCAAAGTTGCCATTGCCGGCGCGGCCAGGTCCTCGAAGGACTAGGCCATCATCGGTGAGCGCTTCGACCCGCACGCTGCCAAGCTTCGTCAGCTGGGTGGTGATGGTAAATGTCAGCGTCTCGGATGACGGATTTGTCCCCGAAACACGGTGGGAGCCATCCGGGAGTTGCGCCGTCGTCGCACCGCCTGCAGAAACAAGCTTTTGGGTTGCGGGCTGCACCCAGATCGGTTTCGCAGTAGCTGTGCCCGCGGCCTTCCACGCTGCAAAGCGGGCATCGAGGTTTTTGTTTTCCCAGTCGATTACGGCATCCGCGAGTGGTTTGTGTGCGGCGCTCCATGTATCGATGCGCTTTTGATCACCTGCCTGGTCGATGGCCAGCTCTTGGTCAGAACGCACGGTCTTGGTGAATGTCGCGAGCATTTTGTAGTAGTCGCGCTGCGAGATTGGGTCGAACTTATGGTCGTGGCAGCGGGCGCAGCCAACGGTCAATCCCAAAAATGCTTGGCTTGTGACGCTAAGCATGTCATCAAGCTCATCGTAGCGCTCTTTTTCGACCTGACTCTTTGTGATCTGCGTTGCGTGCGTACCAGCGCCAAGAAATCCGGTTAGGAAGTTGGCATCTGCGTTTGTGGGCGCAAGCTCATCCCCGGCGAGCTGCCACGCCGCGAACTGGTTCCAAGGCATATCGGCATTGAATGCGCGGATAACGGAATCCCGGTATGTCCACGCATTCGGCCGATCATAGTCCTGTTCGTAGCCGTGGCTTTCTGCGTAGCGTGCGACATCCAGCCAGTGACGCGCCCACTTTTCGCCGAAGTGGGGGCTTGCGAGGAGGCGGTCAACGACACGGGCGAAGGCGCCGGGTTTGGTGTCGGCGAGGAAGGCTGCGATTTCGGTTGGAGTCGGGGGGATTCCTGTGATGTCAAGTGTGATGCGCCGAAGCAGTGTCCGCTTGTCGGCCTGCGGGTTACGCGTGAGGCCTTTGGATTTGAGGGCTGTTTCGACGGCGGCATCGATGTTCACGGCCCCCTTTGCGATTGGCAGGCGGAGGAAGGCCCAGTGATTCCGGCCGCTGGTGGCGACTTTACCCGCAGGCCCCGGAGCGCCACGTTTGGCCCACTCAGCCACCAAGGTCAGTTCCTTTGGCGTCAGCTTTCCACCACTTGGCGGCATCGCCGCCGCACCAGGCTCGTGGTTTACCGCCATCAACAGCTTGCCCGTGCTGATCGCGCCTTTCCAGCCATTTGCATTGTCGAGGCGTAGGCCCGCGGATGCCTTTGGGCCGCTGTGGCAGGCATTGCATTTTGCGGCAAAGAGCGGGCGGATATTTTGCTCGTAGAAAGCGGTTCCAGCCCTGTCCGTGGCCGCTACTGCTGTCGGTTTAGGCGGAGCAGGTTTTGTTTGTGGGGCGGCTAAGGCCACACCGATGGTAGCTGACAGCACTGTCAGGCCGAGCATGAATCGCATGCTCTATGCTACCGGAATTCCGTTCACCCGGCGGAGCATCATCGCTGATGGATCACGATACGGATGGCAATCGGTACATCCACTTCGGATGCTGTTTCACGGATCAGCTGGGCGACACCATCCGGATTCTGTCCACCAACACCGGAACCTAGGAGAGGAAAGGCCAGCGATGTAAACTCCTTGGCCAGCGCCATCTGGATTGCGTTTTTCACACAGGTTTGGATGATTGTTTCGGATGTTGTCCAGAAAGGAGTGAGTGCTGCAACGTGGATGATGCCTTTGAAAGCCAGCTTGCCCGCTGGTGCGAAGATAGCAGTGCCGGGCTTCAGATAGCCAGCGGTCGTCAGAGGATGAAATGATTCTGCACCAGCACGCTTGCGTATCGCTCCGCTCACCCCCTGCGGGAGGAGTAGCCACCATGGGATGACATTGCTGTTCCAAGGATTGACGATGGCATCGACGGGCTGGTCAAGGAGGTCACCGTAGACAACCGTGCAATCAGCCATGTTTCTCTACAAGCTCTTTCATGTCTTTGTCGAGAAAGAAAGTGCCCAGCGGGATGATGCTCGCAAAGCCGACTTTGATACCCCAGAAAAGGCCTTTTTTGTAGGCAATCATCGCATGGAGTGTCATAAAGGCAAATGCAACGAAGAGCGCGCCGTGGATGCCCCCAACTATCGTCACGCCTAGCTTGATACCAAGAAGATATTTCATCGGCATCGCAATCAGGAGGAGGAGCAGGTAGCTAATCCCTTCCACAAATGCGATCGCACGCAGGCGCTTTGGGGCTGAGCCGAATTGGAGAATCTGTGTGATGTCCATGATGATTCCTATGCTAACAGGTTGTTACGGGAGTGTGCAGCGGATGCTGGAAATGGCATCGAGTGCGGCTGCGAGACGGCTTTTGTTTTCTTGCGAATTCAACCACGTGGATGCCCCACTTGAGTGTGGCAGGGGCACAACCGGGATGCCTTGATAATCGAAGACATCTCCAATGCGTTCCGTCAGCGGACCAGCGCCGAGAAAGCGATTAATGGACATTGCTCCGAACGGGATGATCAATCGAATGTCGAGCAGCGCAATCTCACGGTCCATCCACGTGGAGCAAAGGGTCTGCTCGGCACGGCTTGGCGCGCGGTCGGTGGACATCCCTAGCTTACGCCCCGGAAAACAGCGCGTCATCGCGGTGGCATAAATCGTTGTGCCAAGGGCATCCGGGGCAAAACCTGCGCTTACCAGCCAGCCTTTAAGCTTTTCTCCGGCTGGCCCAACGTAAAAGCCATAGGTCTCGTGGTCAGTGCGGCTTGGCGCCTGCCCAACCAGATAGACGTTGGCTTTTGGCGAGATCAGGGTTAAAGGACGAGCGGCCGGGATAAACCCGGCCGCCGCGCACTTGGTGCAGGACCGGAACGCCGTTTCAAAGGCGCTCCAGTCGGTGTTGACATCTGGCATTACTCTTTAGATGCGACCAGCTCATTCCAGCGGCGGCGGTATGCAATCACACCACCAATGCTGTAGAGAACAGAGCCCAGCCAGACCAGCCAGATCATTGGCTTAGTGGACAGCTCGATGACTGCCATTTCGCCGGGATCTGGTGCATTCCATGTCTCAAACCGTAGTGCCTGGAATGTAGCGAGCTGCTGAAAGGTCTCAGCCTGTTGCTTAAGGAAGACGCTAGGAATCAGTGCCTGCTGGAATTCTGGCGTACCAGGCTTTCCGGCTTTCTTTGCATCTTCAACCGCGCTCAACCACGCTCCCTGCATTTCCTCAACCTGATCAGGTGTTGGAGGTGGAACAAACCGGAGGATCACATTTTCGCGTGGGCCAGGGATTGTCACGACATCGGAGTACGTACCGCTCTTCTTGCCCTGACGAATCATCGGGGTCGCAAGGATTTCCTGATCCTTATACTTCACACTCACAATAGCCTTCAGCTGGATCTCTGGGAGTGCATTGAATGCCTTCTCATCCTTTGATCGGAATGCCGCTGCGGCCTTGTCATCGAATGACACATTCATCAGGCTAAAGGTGTAGTCACCAATCGTTTTCGGCTCACCCACCTTGAGGGAGAACTGATTGTTCGGCGTGTCTGCACGGTCTGGATCGTCCATAATCTCATTGGTGTCGCCACCAAGTGCGATATAGGTGTCACCCAGGATGTGGCGGTTGATGGCCGGTGGGTTTGCGAAGAGGGTGTCTTTGCCTTCCCACGGTGCGAAGTAGTAGCTTGGCTCGGCAATCCACGATGACTTGCCTTCCTCCACCTTAATCTTCATGGTGTTGGTTTTGTCAAACGGTTGCTTGGAATGTCCGAGGTAGGTCAGCTTGTAGCCATCCACGAACTGTGCGCTGTCCTTCATCAGGACAATCTTTTCTTTCTTGTACTGGAAGGCAACCAGGATGGCGATACCCGCGAGGACCATCGCTGCACCGGTGTGCGCGGTAAATCCGCCCACGGTCAACTGCGCGGTCTTTGTTCTCAGGCGGGGGAGGATAAGAACAACATTTGCACAGATGGCAAGCGCGCTGGTTGCGAACAGAAGAACCATCAGTGGTGCACGGTGGTGGGTCACAAAGGACACCACAGTCATCGCCAATGTCACCGCAATCGCAGCCAGGTAAGGCTTGAACAAGCGCTTGAATGCCGCTGGTACATCGCCCTTCTTCCAGCCGAGGTAAGGAACCATGGACATCATCAGGTTGACGACGATCGCAATCGGGAAGCCGACTTGGTTGTAGAAGTCCGCTTGAAGTGCGGAACCCTGCTTCATCCAGACACGGGTGATCAGTGGCGCGGACATTCCAATCGCGACTGCAATGCCCATGATGTTCATCAGGATGCTGGCGAAGGCAAAGCCACCTTCACGGGAAACAGGGGATTCACAGACTTTGTCCTTTGGAATATCCTTCCAGCGGACAAACGTCAGAACGATTGGGCCAGCGGTGAACAGGATGATGGCACTAAGCATCACCCAGTAAGCATCCGGGCCGAGGGAGCTGAACGAGTGTACGGAGAAGTCTGCGAGGATACCGGTTCGTGTCAGGAAGGTGCCATAGTTCATCGCTGCAAACGGAAGGATTGCTGTAATGAAGTTGCTGACACGGAAGCTGTTGTTCTTGGCCTGCAGCGCTAGTCCGTGGATAAGGGCTGTGAGGAGGAACCAAGGAACAATGGATGTGTTTTCAACAGGATCCCACGCCCAGAAGCCACCCCAGCCAAGGGTTTCGTATGCCCAGTAGCCGCCGAGGGCTAGTCCAAAGCCGAGGGTTGCAAAGGAGAACAACGTCCATGGGAAAGCGTGCTTGATCCAGCCATTGAAATCGCGGTTGAGGAGACCATGAACTGCCCAGACGCCAGGGATGGCGGTGGATGCAAAGCCGAGGAAGAGAATCGGTGGGTGGATGACCATCCATGGGTTTTGCAGCAGAGGGTTGAGTCCGCGACCATCCGTTGGGATAGGGCCATCGCCGAGCTTGAATGGCGACTTTAGAATCAACAGTCCAAGTAGGTACAGCTGAATCAGGCCAAAGATTGGCCAGACGCTTGCTGTCATCTTGCCGCTTTTGCGTGCAAGAATCCAGCCTAGCAAGGCGGTCCAGAACAGCCAGAGAAGAATGGACCCTTCCTGACCTCCCCAGAATGCAGCGATCAAGTACCGCGTCGCGCTTTGTTTGCTTGTGTACTCAGCAACATACTTGAACGCGAACTGGTGCGTCCCGATGAGGTACATCAGGTATGTGGATGCGCTGACGATGCCCGCGAGGGCGACCGAGACGCCTGTCTGCGCGATTTTCGCCAGCCCTTCCTTGCCTTGCCCTCTGGAAAGCACGAAGAGCACGTTTGCTGCAACGGTTGCAACAAGCGCGATGATGAGGAGACTGTAGCCGAGAATCATTTGATTGGTGCCGTTCTGGGGACTGGGAGTCTACTTGGTACCGTAGGACTTGGTTTCGGTGCCCTGATACTTGCTTGGACACTTGACGAGCAGATTATCCGCCTGGAAGACGCTGCCATCCCAGTGACCGATTGCGGTAATCTCGATCGCCATTTCAAAGTTGGCTGGCTTTGTGTGGCCAAACACAACCGGGAGGCGGGTTCCAGTCTTCTTTTCCACGAGGGTAAAGGCGAGGTTGCCGGATGCCATTTTGACCGATGACTTCTCAAGGCCGCCCATGACCTGGACGGTGCCATTGGTCTTTTGTGCCTCTGAAAAGGTGATGTAAGGTGTCAGGTTTTTGACGAAGGCCGTTCCGGCGCCGACAAGTGCGGCACCGATGGCAACAGATGCAATGATAGGTCCTAGTTTCATTTGTCGTTTTCCAGTTCTGCAAGACGCTTTTCAGCTGTCGCGATGCGGCGCTCTGTCATCAGTGTAAATGCAAACAGCCCACCAAGAATCATAAGTGCAACGATAAGCATGGGTAAGAGGTTCATGCCATTCCCCCTTCGGAAGTAAGCTCGAGCTCGGCGATGGCCTGATTGACCTTTTCCGCACGAACGGATAACCGGAACATCCAAACCAGGTGCCATGTGAGCGCAATCGCCATCGGATAGATAGCCATCCGGTAGCTGAGATCGAACTTGGCAAACTTGGGATGCAGGCTTTGGTCAATGAAGAATGTCGGGATGACATAGCCAAGCATCGGGGTCAGGATAGATGCGAACAAAACATAGACTGCGGACAGGGCTGCGCGGCGCTCAGGATCCTCGATGCTGGCACGGAGCGTGAAGTACGCCGCATAGACAAGCAACAGAACGGCAACCGCAGTTTGGCGGGGATCCCAGTTCCAATACGAACCCCACTGGACCCTTGCAAACATCGAGCCCGTGATCGTTGTAAGGAAGCAGTAAAGGAAAGCGATTTTCGCCCCAACATACGACTTGATATCGGATGACAGGTCGCGCTTGCGGAGGTAGGCAATGCCGTGCCAGGCAGCGATCACAGCAGCAACCAAGGCAACGTAGGCGCATGGGAGGTGCATGGTTACGAGACGGGCGAGGTCAGGGTTTGCGAACCCTTGTGCTGCTGGTACCTTGAGGAATATGTAGCTTAGGCAGCCTGCAGTAAACACAAAAAGTGCTCCTTTTGCTACCGGCGTCATTTCTCGTTCCATAAAATTAACGTACCACCTATCGTTTGTCCCGGGTTCCACGTGCCAATGGCATCATCGATGTATTAGTAACACCTACATCTTAGATTCTACCTACAGCACGCGTATAGTCCTATGATTGTCAAAAATGTTCGGAACATCAGGTCCAATGTATTGAAATACTAAACATCTAAACTCTAATAATTTTTAGTCGTTCCAAATAGCATCGAATAGCAAGAGTGATGCCGCAATCGCAAGTACGGCATAACTAAGTAATTGTACGAGGATTCCCCCCGATGTATCGAGGAATGCGGATGATGCCGACAAGCGCCAACCGATTGCGCGGAGAGTACCATCCACACCACTAACAAACGCTGGTAACAAGACTGGAAATGAAAGCGCTGCCAGCAAGCCACCGCGTGCACTGGTCTGCGCTACGAGGGCGCCAGTTGTTGTAAACACAGCTCCCATCCCGATCGCCGCCAGAATCACCACCGCAATCAACGCAAATGGGTGTTTAACGGTGACGCCAAGGACACCACAGGTCATCGGGACGGTAATCACGCAGACCCCAAGTAAAAGCAGCGTGTTTCCAATAAACTTCCCGGCCCACACCGCAGTCGCTCGCGTATGCAAGCGGAGCGCCGTCATCGTTCCGCGTTCAGACTCAACGACAAATGCCCGGCCAAGGCCCATCGCACTCGCAAAGCAGACTTGTATCCAAATAAGGGCTGCCGCGATCTGGCTGCCGATTTCCTTGCCACCTTCGCCGTTTAGGGGAATGCGTGCCGTCGAGAGGGCTACTAGTGCAATGGAACATGCCACAAAGAGGCCGAGGCTTGCGAGGGCAACCCTTGAACGCCACTCTGTGCGCAGCTCCTTACCGGCAATCGCCAGCGTTTCTTTAACCCACATGGATATGCCTCTGGACGAGCTCACGCTCACGCTGATCATTTGTCGCAAGAATGACAATCCCACCGCGTTTCTGCTGCTCACGAATCATCGTCAGGACAACTTCCTGACCCGCTTCATCTAAAGCGAGGCCGGGTTCATCCAACAGGAGAATCGCAGGCTCATGCAGTGCCGCAAGTGCGAGGCGTACACGCTGCCGCATCCCGCTAGAATAATTGCCAATCGGGTCATCCAGGCGCTTGCCAAGACCAACGTGCGCCAGTAATTCCGGAATAGGCTTACTCGGGCGACTTGTTACAGCCGCGAAAAACTGGAGGTTCTCCCGTGCCGATAGCTCAGGGTAGAGGTTTAACTCGGGGGAGACATAGCCGACCATCGAGCGGAGTAATGCTGGAGCGCTGCAATCGGCATTGTTGACTTGCAATTTTACACTTCCACCACTTGGGCGGAGGAGCCCAGCGATGCATCTGAGCAAGGTGCTTTTACCGGAGCCATTCGGACCGAAGACGCCAATAATCTCGCCACCGGCTGCAGTCAGCTCAAGCTTATTCAATATCTTTCGGCCACCATAGCGCTTCGTAAGGCTTGCCAGCGTCAACTCGACAGTCATCAAATTCATGTTACACGCGCAGAGCCTTTCCAGCCGACATCCGAGGGTATGATTGAACCTTGACAGCGTGTGGTACGTCAGAGAACACATGGAGTCGTCAGGCATCAACCAATGCTTGCGAATGCGAAAACAATGCCAATCGCCACATTTTGGAGACCATCAATAACAATGCACCAGGATGCCGAGCTTATAGCACGGTGCCAACGCGCTGATGCGTCTGCATTTGATGCGATTGTTGCACGCTATAAGACCAAGATTTATCACTACCTCTATCGCATGACCGGGAATGCTGAGGATGCGGATGACCTTACACAGGAAGTCTTCATCCGGATGTACACCAACATCGGCAAATTTCGTGCTGAGGCCAGCCTCTCAACGTGGCTCTTCAGGATCGCTGGAAACCTCGCGGTGGACCGCTTCCGGAGAACAAAGAATTCCCGCCGGCTGGTGACATCACTCGATGCGCCGATTCAGGTCGGCGAAGAAGAAGCTTCCCGGGATGTCCCTGACATGTCGATGGCCCCGGAGGTCCTCGTGGGGCGTCGAGAGCTTGCAGATCACATCGAGAGCGCACTGGCCAAACTGCCTGCAAAGCTGCGTTCTGCAGTGATTCTGTTCGATGTCGAAGGGATGTCCTACGACGAAATCGCCGGCGTGGAGGGAATCCCGCTCGGAACGGTGAAGTCAAGGATATTCAACGCACGTGTCGCACTGCGGGATTCGCTGCGACCTTATTTGGAGACAGAGTGATGGAGACCAAGTTGAAAACGTGTCCCAACGCGGAGAAGACGATTGTCGGCTACATCGATGGCAACTTATCTGCCACCGATCACATCGCGTTCGAACGCCACATAGCATCCTGTTCTGTGTGTCGGACGATTGAGCGCGAGCTTCGGATGACTCAGACACTGCTCCGAACACTTCCATCCGTTGATCCAAGGCAGGATTTCGAAGCGCGGCTTGCAGCCCGCATCGCCGATGTCAAGCTCAAGCCATCCCCATGGTGGATGGGATTTGCGTTGCCATCTTATGTCAAGCCTGCACCCCGCCGACATGTGGCCATCCCGGTCGTCGCAGTGGCATCGGTCGTCGCAAGCCTTGGCTTTGTCTATGTCTCCCGCGTACCTACCGTAAAGGCTGGCGCAGTGCAGACCGCTGCGGCATCCGATGAAACAGCAGTTCTCTCCGAGCTCGCAAACCAACACCATGCCGCAAGCGCAACCCAAAGCCTTGGAGATACATCCGGTGTCGTCGTCGTTGCATCCGATATGGCAACAGGCGGATCCTGGTGAAAATCGCGCTCTGGCAGGCGATGCTTTTGTCTGGATTGTTAATGCTTACAGCGTCAGAATCCACGGCACAAACATCCCCTGACCGGCAGTCAAAGCAACGGCAAGATGGCGGTGACCGTCGTCACTTCGATGGGCCTCAGGAAGAACGGGATGCACGTCGTGCGCTCTTCCGGATGACCCGTGCGACGAAGTCCGTTGCGTATTCAGCACGCGAAGTGGTTACGTTCCGAGGCGGTACGGTTGAGTTTGATGTCTGGGTAGACCCGAAGCGTGGCTCCCGGCGTGAATCTGCCGACAAGCGCGGCGATGTCATCGTGGATGACCTCAAGCATTGGTGGGTGTTGTCGCAACGCATGGGCACATTGGTTGAGCGTAACTCGATGCAATCGCAAAACGCCGACCGTAATCGCGAGCTTCTCGTTCAGCTGAAGGACTCATTGAAGGCGGTCAAGACCGGCGATGATGCGATCGCTGGACGCCCTGTCGATATTGTTGTCGTGTCGCCAAGACTCGATGCTATGGGTATCACCCGCAAGTTTTGGATTGACCGTGAGACAGGCCTGCAGCTTAAATCCGAAGAGCGGGATAGCTCAGGACGCGTGCTACGCTCATCGTATTTCACATCTGTGCAGCTAAATGCTGACCTCAAAGCCATCGACTTCTCCGAGCCAAAGCCCCCGGCGGGCATCTCGGTTAAGCGGGATGTCAGCATTATCCACGCGACCTTTGCGGATGCGGAAAAGGCTGGAATTGCGTTTCGGACATCCACCAATGTCCCTGCTGGCTACACACCGCAGTTTGTCGAAGTTACGAACAGTGGCAAGTGGGTGACGCAGCACTGGGGAAATGGAACCAGTGTGTTGTCCTATTCCCGGA
>Ga0255115_1000334_pt1 | contig 14342 bp, 25 predicted proteins | sample Law_Law_RepB_8h_FD_188474 | JGI IMG/M metagenome (GOLD analysis project Ga0255115, IMG submission 188474) | Freshwater microbial communities from St. Lawrence River, New York, United States - Law_Law_RepB_8h | ecosystem: Environmental > Aquatic > Freshwater > River | place: USA: New York... | reverse complement strand
GCCTGACCCGCTTCCTTGGCACTGACCTTGAGAATCTGCCCCACTTTGTCGTTACCTGCCCCGAGGAGGAAGGCGTAGATAAAGGTCTTGGCCATATCCCTAGTCACATGCGACATACCCAAAGCCCGCTTGTTCAGGTTATGGATATCTGTCTCATCTTCCTTACGTCCACTGACGATAGCGTGAATGTACTCCTCAGACTTCATCAGGTGGGCAAGGATGCGTAGCTGGATACCCTCAGCGTCAGTGCCTACGAGCCAGTTACCAGCCTCAACACCCCACAGCCCACGCATCTTACCATCGTACTTCTCCTTCACCTTGTCGACAGCACTCTTAGCGGTGCCGTGGAAGGCCGCAGGGATATTCGCTTGGTTAGGTGCTGAGTGAGCCATACGACCCGTCCATGCCCCAATGTGGGTGAACCTACCGTGGATGCGTCCGTCGTCCTTCACGTGGCCCAGCCATTCGACAAGACTTGATCTACGACCCTCAAGGGTGAGCCACTCCGATAGGTTCCTAGCGCCATCAGGTGCATCCTCTGGGAGGGTCGACAGGTTCATCTCATTGCACATCCACCCGTAGCGGGCAAACTTAGCGCCACGATCATCTTCCTCGTCCTTGCCACTTGGACTTGTTTTTGATCCGTTGCTCACGCTCATACTCTATGTGTCCTTTTGTCTTGTCTACGGGTGTCCATCCTGCTTCCCACAATCTGTCGATACGCTGACGGGGTGATGCAGGGTCGAAGGGTACCCAATCCTTGCAGATCAAGTTTTCTCCATCGACGTGAGTGACAGGGTATTTCTTCTTAGCATCGACAACAGTGGAGTACAGTGACCCATCCTGCTTTACCCTGAACTTGACCCTGTGTACCTCTTGAAGCTTAGCTGGGAAGTCCCTCTGGAAGCCAGCCTCAAGTTCATTCATACGTTCAGTGACCTCAGCCAGATACTCCTCAGCCTTCTCCTTGTCAAACTTGAACCCATTGGTCGTCATTTCTTCGCAGAGGATTTGGATGTCGTGTTCACAACGTAGACCCATCGCCATCTCTTTGTCGAAGATCACCTTACGGAAGCGTTCGAATAGAGCACAGGTAACCAGAACGTCTTGGTGGCAGTAGTCGATCATCTCTTGCGAGAGCTTAGACCAATCCTTGTGTTCACCCTTGTGGAGACCGAGGCGGATACCCCAAGCCTTCAAGCTGTGTCCGTCCTTGATGTCGTAGTCGATCATACGGGACACAATGAGGGTGTCGACAACAGATAGATAAGGTATGCAGTCAGGGCTAATGAGGCTGTGTAGAACAGGAACGTCAAAGCCAAGACCGTTATGAAATACAAACCTTCCCCCACTATCCACAACATCTTTGCAATACTCACGGAAGCGTTCCTTCTCTTCGACGACATGAGATGGGTTGAGGAACTGCATGACTTCCCCGGTGTCCAAGTCCTTAGAGCAGATCACCCAGATGCGCGTAGGGTCCAGCCCGTCAGTCTCGATATCCATAGCGACACACTTCATCCCATATCTCCTTTACGACTTCTTCCGTTAGGTTGTGCTTACGTGCGAACCACCAACCCCTTCGCTCCCACCAAGTCAGGAAGTTATTCATCTTTGTCCTCCTTTACCCACGGCTCCCTAGGTAACGTCACCTTGACGACCACAGGCTTGCCTGTAGACCACGACAGTGCATGGTGTGTCAATACTGTCTTATAAGAGCTTTGCTCGCTACGCTGCGCTATCTTCACTCTTACTCTCTTCCTTTTGATGCTCAGCAATGAGCTTAAGGTTCTCTAGCACATACTGCAGGTCTAGTCCGTAAGAGGCACAGTAGAGCATAAACTCTAGGCCGATATTCGCTATCTCTACCTGAGCTTTGTCGTCCATAGCGAATGAGTAGGTAGCTGCACCATCCTCATGTTCCTCAACGTTAGTGACGACAACTTGGAAGGGTTCGTTCTCAGTCATGGCTCTTTCCTTTGATCTTATGTGTCTCCGACACGGCTCCGAGGGTGGCGCGGGCGATGGAGCCATCATCATCATACCCGGTGTAAAACTCCAAAGCCTCCACCGCCTTCGCTAGCTTGGTTTCAAGGGCTTCGATGCGGTTGGCGGATTGGCGGCACCAATCGCAGGCGCTTTCTTTGGTCGCATGTACTGGATAGCCGCAAGCGCCACAGCATGTTTGGTCAGTCATAATGACACTCCAGTTTACCGCAAATCATGCAGCGCGTTTCAAATACGATGTGACCGCGATCAGTGACATGGACTCGGCTAACCTCGTTCTTATGCAGACCAATCCAGTGCAGGAGTTTCCAGATCATTTCCCAGATTTGTCCGTTGTTGTAGTCACTCATCGTCTTCATCCTTTCTGTTCATCGTAAGAACGTAATCTACCACGATCTCTAGTGTACGCCAAGGCCAGATCACTGCGTTAGTCAGAACCTTAGCCTCGCTGTAGTCGTCGACCTCCTTGAAGTAGAGAATGGTTATCTGGTGCAGGTAGTAGAGGAAGGCACCAAGGGTGTAGAGGATGGCGCAGATCGTAGGTAAAAGCTGCATATCACATAAACTTCTCTGAGAGGGTGAACGTCTCGCTATCGAAGAACAATTGCCCCGCGTAGCCTGTGGAACCTGTCGGTCTATTCTTGACGACAAGAAGCTTGGTAGTGTTACGGCTTTCATCATCCTTGGCCATCTTGTCACGCTCAAGCTTGATGACGACAGATGCACGTTTACCAATCATGCGGCAGTCACGGATAGCCCCATCATCATTCTCATGGGCAATGGTCACGATCCCTACGTTAAGCTCAGCGGAGATACGTGCAAGCTTGGTCGACAACTGGGACAAGAACTGTTCTACACTCTCGTCACCCTGACGCGAATACGCAAGGTCTTGGATGGGTTCGAAGAAGATGTAGCTTACGCCACACGCCTCAGTCAGGAAACGAATACGCTCCAGAATCTCCAAGGGGTCTTCGTCGACACCCAAGGTAAACTGGTACAGGCGTTCATCACCCGACAGCTTCATAATAGCCTGATCCACTTCGGTCTGGTTATGGATCAAGTCCTTACGGGTCACGTTCTTCTTCAACTCATACGACACCAGACCCAAGAGGCTACGCTTCTTTACCTCTTCCATGTGGCAGATAGCGATCTTGATGTCGTCGTTCTGGGTCAGCAGGGAGTATTCCAGATAGCGCATGAACTCGGTCTTACCGATACCTTCGGGTGCTTGGAACACCGTGAAGTGACCACGCATGAGGCCGAGGATCACGTCGTCAAGCGATTGGATACCTGTCGACACATAACTACTATCATCATCGTCATGGAGGATCGACAAGAATTGGTCGGGGGTGTTGAAGATATTCTCAGGGATAAACTTCTTCGCATGGCTGAACGCATTGCGATAGCTCTCACGCGCACCCGCCTCAAGGAACTCATTGGCATCCTTATACTTGTCGTGGGGGATGGCATACACCCGGTTAGGGAAGAGGTTAGCAAGCTTCTCAGCCACACCCTCAGCCTTGTTGTCACTGTCAAACGACACATAAATCTTGTCGAAGCTGTCAAGCCACTCCTTGCATTTCTCGAAGAGCTTCTGGCTAGGGGTCGCTGACGGGATACTTACGCAAGGCGTCTTGCCACCAAGCATCTGGAAGGCTGACATAGCGTCAAGCTCACCTTCGGTAATGACGACAGCCTTAGCACTGCCCGCATTGAACTTGTCCATGCCGAACAACTCGTCACCCTTGAGACCAGCCTCAGCACGGAAAGACTTAGGCAAGGTTCTTACCTTACGACCACCAGACGGGTAGACATAGGCTTGCTTGACGCTCTCTCCGTCAGCATTCACCATAGTCTTAACGTCATAGAAGCGCATGGTGTCTTCGGAGATAGAACGCATAGACCGATAGACGGGCGTAAGGAACTCCTCAGCGACGACAGATAGCGTAGGGGTATTCATGTTGGCTGCATCCTCTCTTGTGATGTGGTGCGTAGGGTATTCTTCTGAGGCCCAATCAAACCTAGGCCACTTACGACTAGGATAACCTTTACCACAGGAGTGGCACTTACCACAACCCTTGTCGTCGTCCCATGAGAAAGCATCAGTGCTGCCACAGTCAACGTAGGGGCAAGGCTTATGTGTTAGATTAGTCATTCTACTTACTCCGCCTTAGTGCCATGACGTTCAGTGAACCCATACTTGGCTGCTGCTTCCTTACGGGCTGCTGTCGCTTCCTCAAGGGTGTCGAAGTAGCCAATGTGTATTCGGCGGTAACCGACACATATCCGAGCAAGCCACTTACCCGTAGATTTATGCAAAACAACCCCAGTAATTCCACTCGTGTTGTTTCTCTTCATGTTTGCGTTACGGAGATTCTCTTGGTGGTTTACGACGCGAAGATTGCTGATGCGGTTGTCGCGCCTAACACCGTTGATGTGGTCGATCTGATCGTCTGGCCATTCCCCGTAGTGGATTGCGTAAGCAACACGATGCGCTAGGAACATCACACCACAGATACCGCCTATCAGATAGCCGTTGGAGTAAGCAGTGAAAGCTTCCTTACCTGCCCACCTAGTGAGCCACCTCTGAGGCATACCCTCGTAGTCCAGCCAGAACAGCTTACCTGTCTCAGGCTCATAACGTAGGCGCTTACGTAGGTAGTCTACAGAGGGTAGAGATTTAGTGTTAGTCATTTACGTTAGTCCTTACGTTAGTGCCATCTGCTATGGCCTGACCTATAGGGGATAGACATATAGAACCCTTGTCAGGGACAAGCCCTAGGGTATCAACTTTCTCTGACCCGTCAACTCAATTCTTCCATAGCATACTAAAGAGACAGATCACTAGCGGAAGTATGAGGTGAAGGTTCAGGACGACAAGAAGAACAAGGATGGTCCACGCCATTAGAAGTTAGGCTCATAGAGGTAACCCTTGGCGATCTGATCCTCTACCCAGAACAGTTCTTCTTCCATACTGGAGAGACGTTCAGCCTCCCCTAACCACTCTGCATCCTCTACAGCCTTTCGTAGGTCACCACGCTTCTTTGTGAGGCACGTAAGGTTAGGGTCACCAGAGGGAAACCTAGCCTGCTTAGGTTCCTTAAGATACTTCACGTGCATAGTCATTCCTCCCAGTATCCAAGACGTTCTGCATGTTCAAGGTAAGCTTCTTCCACCTGAGCTTGGAAGATACCGTAGGAAGTAGGGTGGAACCACCCGAACCCTTGCAGCGCAACCCACATGATAATCATGAAGTCCCGCACGTTAGCCAGTGTCATTTCAGGTAGCATTTGTCGTCCCCTTATGTTCAATCACAGGTTGTGTATCTGGTGGAATCCAAGACCCACCCATCATCCGTATGGTATACCTGATACCGATACCCATAGCCATAGAGTAAAACCTTGCAGCGTTCACCCTCAGCAATCGCCTCCACCTCTGTGTCGAAGTGTTCGATAACTCTTTTCATTTCCCGACCCTTTCCATGATCGACCAAAACTCCAAATCTTCCTTGACGTTCAGGATGTTATCCCTAATAGCCTTGACGCCATCCATCACGCCATCCAATCCGTCGACAGCATCCGCCACATCATAAGACCTGAACGCATCCTGCTTAGCCTGTGACGCATTAGCCTGCACCACCTTGAGATCATACGCTAGATCATCAAGAAACGACAACAGTTTATCCTTGTCCATTCGCATATCCTCCAGATTAATCCAACCGCATTCCAGCCGAAGCATTGAACCCATGTTCCCTTAGGATACTAGCTGCAGCCTTTGCCCCGGCATACTTAGCATCAACGTTCTGGCAACCCAAGCCCGAAGGGTTCCACCATTGAAACTCTTTGCCCGTCCAATCAAGCTCAAAGCCCATAGCCCTAAGCACCTTGCGTTCTTCCTTGCCTGCCTTAGTGTTGCCTTTATTCATAGGTCTGACGTTTACCCATGCAAAGCCACACATGCCTGCATCTTGCCCGCCATAGTATTCGTCTAGGAAAGCCTGCCCTAACTTACGGGCCTCAAACTTAGCCTCATAGATGATTGCGTTATAGTCCATGTCTTTCCCCTTCCCTTAGCTAATGCCGTGAATACGACGCCATGCAACCCACGTGATTGCCTGCATCTGGTATGCCTTGCAACCCCAAGTATGTGCCGCCACCCGATAGGCATCCTGCAATTCTGCCCGCGCTTTCTTGCCAATGCTAGGCACCTCTTGCATAACCCTGCGGTCAGCGTATGCAATGCCCCAAGCATGTCCATCAATCACGCAATTGTCATGCCCCATGATGCACCAGAAGAAATCCGTTATCTTAGGGCCGTTAAGTATCGTCGCCACATGCTGACAGTCCAGAGGCACCGCCTCAAGAATAGCCCAAGCCTTTTCCCACATTTTCTTGTATGTGCTGGCCTTCACGTCAGTATAGTATCCGCCATTCACAAACGTCTCGCAGAATAGCCTTGCGTCCTTGACGTTCTGCCCCCATAGGTTGGTTGGCGACAAAGCTGAGATGACACCTACCACCACATGCAAGGGCAATTCGCAATCGTCAGCGATAGCCTGTGCATCAGCCTGTGCCTCGGCATACCATGACATGCCGTGATGTATTTCCTCTGGTGTTGCCAGCGCATAGACTGACAGGATGTTGTCGACAAAAGACATAGCATGTCCCCTTGTGTTTAGGTTTTCTTACGCTAGGCACCTACGTTAGCAGATGCCCAGACTAAGACAACCTTTCTTTATGCCGTCCGCACCTGATAGGCCAGCACTTCACGCATAGGCCCACGGGGCAGAAAGTCGACGTACCGGGTAAAGTAAGGCTCATCATCGCAGGACATAACCTCAAAGCGAATATACCCTTGCTTGACCGTCTCATCAAACATTGCATCTATATCCGCCACCTCATCATCGGTAAGGCCCGACGCATCGCCATTGATGAGAAAGCTTGCCCATGATGCGGGAAGTGTAAACTGTTCAATCTGCATAGTGTTTCCCCTTATTCCTGAGTTACGACAAGGCCAACAAAGCCCGCCATGATTGCGACTAGTAGCATAGCCGTTAGCATCCCATGCCCCTCAGATAAACAATTCGTCAGGGTGACGCACAAGATACTTGCCAGTGCTTCCCACCATTGCCCGGAATACTTCCGCCCCCTTAGGTGTCTTGACGTACACCCCGGTATCTGACCACGTTACCTGTGCCTTAGGTAGCTTTTCCAGTGCAGCCACCATAGCTTTGACGTTCCGCTTGTCTGTGATGTAGCTTGCCATATCAGATTGCCCCTACTTTTACCTGCAAGGCGGCGGCATCCTTGGCGAACAAGGTAAGCTCATACTTGTTCCCGTTGACATCCATCACAATAAGGGTGCGAACCTTCGTCCTTGACCCTAGCTCTTCGGTGGCCTCAATCTCAACAGATACCACGTCGTGAATGTTCATACGCATTGTGTCGTTCCTTGTGCTATGGCACGCCGTCCTGAACCTAGGCCCCTATCGGGTTATGCTGTATTCAGAGTTTGTTGTCCCTCTTGGCGTTCCGTTGTTGTTTCGCTTTCGATGAGTTAAATTTCTGACATACCGACGGGAAAGTAAACAAAAAAGAATCGTTCAAAAACAATAGGTTATACGATTATTTACATTCACATTCTTGAATACGACACAATGTTCCTGATTCGTTCACGTCAGACTGATTCGTTCCTGATTCGTTCTTGTGTCTGAACGTTCGGGATCGTCGGGAATAGGAACACGCGCACGCATCACACACGCGCACATACGCGCACGCGCACGGACCGGGCGGGATGCAAACATTCGAATGTGTGAATGTGTTACCTTGGCTGGCACATGTGCAAACATGCGGATATGTGAATGTGTATCGTTCAGGTCTGTTCATACATGCACATATGTGAATCTTTGAATGTAATCAGATACATGCGGGAAGTTGAATGTGTTGCATGGGTATTTGACCTGCAAGGCAATAGGACAGCATTGCTTACCTATGTGATACAAATGCAACACCTACTGGGCTGTGATACTTTGGCAACACAGGACAGTCCGCAAGCGGACCCATGCGTGACACGAATGCAACACGAGGGGGTGTCCCTGCCGGGACCGGGGGTTACGGGGGCCATGCCATATTCATGAAATGCACCATAAGATTTTCTCATAAAAATTCCTGAACCCACAGGGTATCCCTACGCTCTACGTAAGTTCTATGACGACAACAAATGAGGAAACCCCTACGGAGTGAACCATAGGGGTGCATGAGTAGTGCTTAGGTATTGGATATCTTACAGACGCTGTACTTACGTACTGCCAAGGAATCTGCATCAGTCTGACCTAAGGCCAACCTGTGGCAGAATCTGTAGCTTCTCCTTAAGTATAACGTAGGAGTGAACCTTGAGGAGAAGAGTACTATAGTTATATACTAGGGTCCGCCAAAGGACAGTTTTATTATACACAGGTTTTTCACTTCTGTCAAGCCCTATCTTTGTCGTATACAGATCATCTGTGTCGTAATCAGAACATAGAGGCTAGGGGGTTGACAAACGTATTTCTACTGTGGTATAATTGCCACAAGTGATTCGTTCTTACGTAAACAAAGAGGAATAACCACGTTGCTCTTCACAGAGACCCAGCTACGTACGTCACAAGGTAAGCTACGCACCAAGTCTCTCTTCTGGGAGCTTTCGTACTTCGAACCTGAGCACGTTATCTTCACCCTCAAGGAAGCTGACATTGTGCGTGAGGGTAAGACGTACACCTCCTTGCGTAAGCTGTATTTGTCGTACTGTGTCACAGACCCTACGGAGTACACCTTCGCTTGGGCTGTCTTCGGTTCGTGGGAGACTTGGCTTCAACTGTCCAATAGCAACTACATCAAGAAAGACGTAGAGGCGTGGCGTAAGGAAGTCGAGGTTAAGATTAAGTCTGAGGCTATTCGTTCTATCGCAGATGAGATGCGTACGGGTGGCCGTTCTTCGTTTGGTGCTGCTAAGCTTCTCTTGGAGCGTGGGTGGCTTGACGACAAGAGTGCTTCTAAGGCTAAAGAGAAACTGAAGGCCAAGGAAGAAGAAGAAATGAATCAGCAAGCTCTGTCGCTACTCTCTGAGGATGCGGAGCGTCTAGGGATCAAGGTTCAATAACGTCATGGCTAAGAAACCATCCATCAACAACGTTACGTCAGGCTTTAACTCCACCACGGAGATCAACCAGAACTTCCAAGCTCTGCGTGATGCCTTTGACAATACTGTGTCGTTGGACGGTAGTCTGCCTAACGCTATGAACGCTGACTTCGACATGAACGGCTACGACATCCTGAATGCTGGTGGCCTGACTATTGGTGGTGTCGACGTATTCACGTTGGTTAATAAAACGACAATCAGTCCTCAACCCCCTTCTGGTGGTGTTAACGGGGATATCTGGTTCAAAGTCACAACTGCATAAGGCTGGATCATATGGCTGCTCTATCTGACTACTCGGAGAAGCTCCTACTGGATTGGTTAATGACCACTGGTAGTGCTACTCGTCCTACTGCTTGGTACGTCGCCCTGTATACCGCTGCCCCTTCTGACTCGGGTGGTGGCACTGAGGTGTCGGGTAATGGCTATTCGCGTCAGACTGTGGCGTTTGCTGCAGCATCGACCCCCGGTGGTACCACTTCTAACTCAGGTGCTGTGACCTTTACGGCTGCTGGCGGTAGCTGGGGTACCATTACTCACATTGGTATCTTCGATGCGCTGACCACGGGCAACCTGCTGTGGCACGGTGCTATGACGGCTTCTAAGACTATTGCTGACGGCGACACTCTGGAATTTGCAATCGGTAACATTGACCTTACCATCGCCTAATCCATAGGAGGTTAGGATGGAAGGCTATCGTGTAACAGAGGGTGGTGACCTTCGTATCCTTGAAGATGGGGATTCTAGGGTCACCGAAAGGTTCTATGATGGCTTTGCAGACCTAACGGCTCAAGGCTCACTGTCTGTTGTCAGTAACGCTACGATACTAGCTTCAGTCAGTTTGTCGTCAACGGGTAGCACCCTCCTTGTAGGCGAAGCTATTCTCTTTGGTCGTAGTGCTCTTAACGGCCAAGGTACTGCTAGTGTAGATGGTGACCTAGTAGCCTCAGGAGCGCACGTAGGGACCGCTACAGGCACACTCTCCTCTTCAGGAGTAAGGATTCAGCCCGGTGCGACTAGCCTCTCTGGTGCGTCTTCTATCGCTTCTGTTGCAGGGTTCAAGTTTGCAGGTTCGTCGGATATCCAAGCTGAGGGTATCTTCTCTGCGACACCTAAGCTGGTAGCGTATGGACTATTCGACCAAGAAGATGAAAACGTAATCAGACTGCTTGAGAATGGTGACGTAAGGATTACTGAGGAAGGTGATACTCGTATCGTTTCTGGGTACCAACCTAACACGGCGTACGGGTCCATAATCTCTCAACCTTCTGTCGTTCTCTTCGTCAGTGAACCGTACGCTAAGTATCAGTCCTCTTGGCTCCGTGCTGTACCGTACGTCAAATACGAGAATGATTGGGTCGTTCCTGAGAAGGCTTATAAGTATCTCACTGGAAGATGGAAAAGGATTTACTAACTCATGGCTAACGTAAAGATCAGCCAACTACCAGCCGCCGCTTCTGCCTCTGGTACGCAGGAGTTCGAGGTCAATGATAGCCTTACCTCTAAGAAGGTCACAGGCACTCAGATCAAAACGTTCGTTAACGCGGATCGGGTAGAAAAGACTTCTGACACTGGGTCGGCTAAGATTCCTGTCGGCGCTGAGGCACAACGTGATGGCTCACCTGCGGCGGGCTACTTCCGCTTTAACTCTGATGTCGCTAAGTTTGAAGGGTACAACGGTACCTCTTGGGGTTCTGTCGGTGGTGGTGCAACTGGTGGTGGTACGGATGAAGTCTTTATTGAGAACGGTCAGACTGTAACCAGTAATTACACCATCACGACCAACAAGAACGCCCTTAGCGCAGGCCCTATCACTGTAAACTCTGGTGTAACCGTCACCATTCCTACTGGCTCTAATTGGGTGATCCTATGACTGTCACGATCAACGGCACAACTGGCATCGCTGGCACCAACGGCAGTGCTGGCACCCCTGCGGTTCAGGGCGAGGACACCAATACGGGCATCTTCTTCCCGGCTGCGGATACTGTGGCTGTGGCTACGGCTGGGGCTGAGCGCATGAGGATCACCTCTGCGGGTGACGTGGGGATTGGTACTGACAATCCGACCCGCATCTCTACAGGCATTACAACGCTTGAACTGAAGGGCGACAATCCGGCGCAAGCAGATCGCTCTGGCGGTGTTCAATTTAAAAGACAAGACGGCACTGTTGGTATGCAGATGTATCATGGGGATGGTGCTAACACTATTCTTAGCGCGTCAACATATCCCATGCTTTTCTTTGCAAACGGTGCAGAGCGTTTCCGCATCGCATCCGCAGGCCAACTTGGCATCGGCGGGGCAAACTACGGCACGTCTGGCCAAGTGCTGACTTCTGGCGGCTCTGGTGCTGCTCCGACTTGGGGAGGCGTTGGCACTCTTACGGCTGGGTTTACAACCGCCTCTGTTGGGACTTTTGCATTTTGCAATAACCAGTCCGGCGCAACAATAAACGAAAGTGCAACGGTTGCTGGCTCAAGCCTCAGACTTTCGGACAGTCGAGATGTCTCAGGGTCAGCACTCGCAGGCACTTGGCGCAACATGGGCAAGTCAATTGTCACGGGTGGTCCTGCAACTCTCTTCTTGAGGATTTCGTGATGAAATACAGAAACGCAAAGCGCCTCGCAAATGGCTGGATCGACTGCGAGATTGAGCATGAGACCTTCGGGTGGATACCGTTCACCTGCGACCCCAACGATACCGGGGCCGTGTTCGACACGGATGCACTCCACGCCACAATGGACGCAGACCCGGCTACGGCTGATTATGTAGAACCTCCTGCTTACGTCCCTACCAAAGCTGAACAAGAAGCTGCTCGACGCACAGCTTACACCCTTGAAGCTGATCCCCTCTTCTTTATGTCGCAGCGCGGCGAAGCAACAACCGCTGAATGGGAAGCCAAGGTTGCCGAGATCAAGGCGCGCTATCCCTACCCGACCGAGGAGGCTAACTAATGTCGCTCATCAAACTCCAAGGCAACGCCTCTGGCACGGGTGCGTTTACCATCGCTGCCCCCAACTCGAACACGGACAGGACGCTTACGCTGCCGGATGCTACGGGGACGGTGAACGTCTCTGGCTTGGCTAACGAGGTTCCTGCGGGTAGCGCGGGCGCTCCGGCCATCTACTCGACAGGCGACAGCAACACGGGCATCTTCTTTCCTGCGGCTGATACCATCGCCTTCTCTGAGGGCGGGGCCGAAAGCATGAGGATCAACTCCTCGGGCAACGTGGGGATTGGGACGGCAAGCCCAAGTAAAAAGCTGCACCTTGCTGGAACCGCAGGAAGTTCCGCAATTCTGTTGGCAAAGACAGACAGCGGCGCATCAACTCTCGGCCAGATTGGGTTTAGCACCGTCAACGGAACTGTTGCAGGGATTGATGCCACGGCTGTAACGGACAGCAATAACGGGTCCTTGCGGTTTTGGACAACGGGCGGCTCTCCTCAGTCTGATGTGACTTCTCTTTCAGAACGCGCCCGCATCGACTCAGCGGGGCATCTGTTGGTGGGAACGACGGATTTTTCAAACATTACGGGGGGTAACACGGCTGGTATCGCGCTTCAGTCCGCCGGTACTATTTGGGGGTCAAGGGCTGACGCATCTGGTGTTTTTAACAGGCTGACATCTAACGGGTCCGCAGTAGACCTTCGTAGACAGGGTGTGACCGTAGGGTCAATTTCGGTTACCACTACTGCCACCACCTACAACACCTCGTCCGACTACCGCCTCAAGGAAGATTGGCAACCCATGGCGGGTGCCTCGGAGCGGGTGCTGGCGCTCAAGCCTGTCAACTTCGCATGGAAGGTTGACGGCTCACGGGTTGACGGCTTCCTCGCGCATGAGGCGCAGGCTGTTGTCCCTGAAGCTGTGACGGGTGCCAAGGATGAAGTGGACGACGAGGGCAACCCCAAGTATCAGGGCATCGACCAGAGCAAACTGGTGCCGCTCCTGACCGCCGCACTGCAAGAGGCATTGGCTGAGATTGCCAACCTCAAGACCCGCCTGACCGCATTGGAGGCCAACTAATGTCCACGATCCAGACTAACTCCATCACTGACGCTGCTGGCACTGGTGCGCCTGACTTCCCGAATGGGATCAATGCTGCGACTGCTTTGATTGCCAAGGTGGATGAAACGGAACGCGCTCGTATTACCTCGGATGGTGACCTATTGGTTGGAAAGACCGCCACTTCAGGCTCAACAGCGGGCGTTGAACTTTGGGGGATTGGTTTAACACGAATTACTCGGAGTGGTGGCGACGTTCTAAACCTCAACAGATTGTCTACTGATGGTACTATTGTTGATTTTCTTAGAGATGGCACTTCGGTGGGGGCTATTGGCAGTGCCAGCGTAGGCACTCTTTATGTTGGCAGCGGCGACACCACTCTTACCTTTTTTCCGAGTGGAGATGCTATAGTTCCAAGCGGGACGGCTGGAATAGGACGTTCAGGTGCTATTGATCTTGGGAACAGCGGAAACAGATGGGACACCGTCTTCGCCACTGTCGGCACGATCAACACCTCCGACCGCACCGAAAAGCAGGACATCGAAGAACTCAACGATGCTGAACGGCGCGTGGCTGTTGCTTGTAAGGGCCTTCTGCGGAAGTATCGCTTGAAGTCGGCTATAGCCAAAAAAGGCGAAGACGCCCGCATTCACTTCGGTATTATCGCGCAAGACTTGCAAGATGCTTTTACGGCTGAAGGTCTGGACGCTGGCCGCTATGGCATGTTCATTAACAGCACTTGGACTGACGAACAAACTGGCGAGGAGAAGAGCCTCATGGGTGTGCGCTATTCTGAACTCTTGGCCTTTATCATCGCGGTGCTGTGACGACACCTGAGATGCTCTGGAGCTTGTAAATGTTCGACCCAGTTAGCATTGGCATGGCAATCAGCGTTGGGAGCAAAGCTTTCTCAATGCTTAAGCAGGGCATTGCTGCTGGTCGTGAAATACAAGACATGGCATCTCAACTCTCGGAGTGGGGTAAAGCTGTCTCTGATATTGCTTACGCTGCTGAGAAAGCTAATGAACCACCGGGTGTCTTCAAGACGTTGTTCGGTAAGGACACTCAGAAAAGTGCCATCGATATTTTCGCCGCGCAGAAGCAGTGCCAGCAACAGCGGAAGGAATTAATGCAATTAATATCATATACTTACGGGCAA
>Ga0255115_1000319_pt1 | contig 14650 bp, 18 predicted proteins | sample Law_Law_RepB_8h_FD_188474 | JGI IMG/M metagenome (GOLD analysis project Ga0255115, IMG submission 188474) | Freshwater microbial communities from St. Lawrence River, New York, United States - Law_Law_RepB_8h | ecosystem: Environmental > Aquatic > Freshwater > River | place: USA: New York... | reverse complement strand
GAGCGCCAGCCCAACCTCCGTCTCACTGCTTGCGGCAGGTGCGCCAGCGGCCCCCTCTCGTCGGCCCATGCTCACGGCAGGTGCTGCAGCCAGCCAGCTCTGATTGACTGCCTGGTCGGCCTGGGCGCGAGCATAACGACTGCGTGATTCGGTTGCCTCCAATGAACGCTGCCATGCAGCCTCGAGCGCTTGGCTGAGCGTCAACGCACCCGCCACGGCATTGGATGCAACACGTGTACTTTCTTGTGCTTGCCCGGACGTTGTAACAGCAAGAGCCATGCATAGCAGAACGCGATGTATTAGAGGATGCGGCAGCTGATATGGCCTAATCCATGTAACTATTTTCATATTGTTGATCGACAATTTACGCCCAATCACACGCGCCAAATACTGACGCAGTGAAAAGGGCAGAACCTAAAACTCCCTGCGCAAGGTCAAGCGCAGGCTCGGCCGAAGGTCAGGCCGTTGGTTTTGGGGGTCGATCTAAGCTATCGGGTAGCAACTGGCCCCTGGAGAAGTAACGCTCTACAGAGAGGTGATAAGTGCCAGGCAGCAAAGGTAAAGAACATTGCGGCGTAGGCAAGGCCGAAGAAAACTGGCAGGCGTCGGACAGGCAGTGCGCGGTTGATGCCGTGGACTTGTCCTCATGAAAGTCCTCAGCGTGTTCGTCATGGTGGTGAGCAACACCCTGGAAGTGAAGCAGCTCATGCTGCTCTTGCTCTTGATGCGCCACAAGTGCACCAAATCCTGCAAAGACCAGCGACTGCCAGCCCATGCACAGAATTAAAAACACTTTGACGAAGATCTTCAACATTGAAAGATACTATCAGAAATAAGGTCACGACCACCTTGGTGTGATAAAGAAACCTCGATTCGATAAGATGATCTTGATACCATTGGAGCCACGAGATGGACAAGCAGCAGGAACACTGGGAAAAAGTCTATCAAACCAAACAACCGAATACAGTGAGTTGGTTTCAAGAACATGCCACCCGCTCATTAGAGATCATTAGGTCAATTGGCACACCCACGGACGGTCAAATCATCGATGTAGGGGGAGGCGCGTCCACATTGGTAGACGATTTGATAACCGATGGATTTAAAAATGTTTCGGTGCTGGATCTTTCTGCTAGTGCACTGGAAGTCGCGCGCAAGCGCATTGGACCCATTGGTCAAAATGTGACATGGATTGCTGGCGACATTCGAACCGTGGATCTTCCCGGGCAGATTTATGACATCTGGCACGACCGCGCCGTATTCCACTTTCTAACTGACCAAGCTGATCGATCGGCTTATGTGCGCCAGGTCATGAAGTCAGTCAAGCCCGGTGGCCATGTGATTGTGGCGACCTTTGCTCCCGATGGCCCTGATCAGTGCAGTGGTTTACCAGTTGCACGGTACGATCCCGAACAACTGCATGGTGAGTTTGGTCCCTCATTTGAACTGCTGGAACACGCCACTGAGGAGCACAAAACGCCTTGGGGGTCAGTTCAACACTTCGTTTATTGCCATTGCTTAACACCGCATTGATCGCTGAAGTCCGCCGATAACTCAGCAAGATAGTTTTTAAACACAACTGCTACCGAATTTGAGACAAGAAAGCAGTTAATTGTCAATGATGAAAACTAGCCAATAGAGGACAGGTCAATACTCGCTGGGCAGCATGATCACCCAGTGCTCCTGGTCCCAGCAGGCATAGAGCGTGATTTCGCTCAAGGGAAAGTCTGTGTAGGGGATAGCCTGCCTGGCATGCTCTCCACCATTGCCGTCCTCGTAGATCATCTCCGCCCTGCCCTCTGACACTTGTACTCGGATCAGCACAAACCAGTCCTGCGTGCCAATCTCACACAGGTGGCTGGCCACAGCATCCATCATCCAAAAGCACTCGCCCTTTTCTGCCAAGTAATTGGTGCCATCGGTCAGCAGGTGCCTGCGGCTGATCCTGTAATAGGCGCTGGTGCCGGTAAATTGAGCCAGGGTCAGAGTGTCCAGTCCCAGTTGCTCTAGTTCATGTTGTGTTTTCATTGCTGTGTCCTGCGTTGTTTGCATGACCACAGTTTTGTTTCAGATGCAAGAATGAACAACCGATACGTGGTGTCCCGATAACTTGGCGGGGTACCGAAGAAAAATAACCTGGGCAGAAATTCAAGTACTTGACCCCAAATTTCCGCATCTGTGAAATCGAAAGCTGCAGGCCCCATTCGGGCTTTGTGCTGCTTCGTGGCGTAAATCTCACAGATTTTCCCTAAAGCTGCAATCAGCAGCTGTCTAGCCAAAAAACCCCAGGGCTAAAACGCCCTACAGCGCATCAATCTACCCGCCCGAATACTCTGGGTGGTGGCAGCGCCGATCTACGCTTGTAGGGCTGATTTGATGCAGTACTGCTTTGGGCACTAAAAGAGTGCGAAAGCGATGCGGAAATCTATGAAAACATAACTTTCCAATGATTTCGCCGTTTGAGCGTTGAAATTGCTGAGGATTTTTGCAGTGAAAAAGTTATCCACATCCAGTTCATTTCGCACTAATCTAGCTCAGTAACCCGTGACTTTGGCGGGGCTCAGGTTGCCCAGATAAATATATGAAAACACAATGCATTTAACGCAAACACATGATTTAGGGGATCTTGAATGGCACAGGCAAAAACACTGACAAAAGAAGAACTGACACGGGTACTGGACTACATCCGCACACGCCGCTTCGCGCCACGCAACAGAGCAATGATGCTGCTCACGCACCTGGCAGGTTTGAGGATCGGCGAAGTGGCTTGCTTGCGCTGGAGCGATGTGATGAACCAGGACGGCACAGTCAAGGAGGAAATCCGCTTGCTGCCCGACATGACCAAGGGCAGACACCCAAGGACTGTTTTCGTCAACATCCGGCTGAGGGAGGAATTGGCAGCGTATGCAGCACAGGCTCGGTGCGTGGATCGCAGCTACCCATTCTTTGCCAGCCAAAAGAGCATCAAGTCAGGATTCGGTGCAAACAGCTTGGCTCAGGCCTTTGCCCTGCTGTACGAGGGCGCTGGTGTTGAGGGTGCCAGCAGTCACAGTGGACGCAGAACTTTTTTAACAAACCTTGCAAATAAAGGCACAGCGATACACATTTTAAAAACGCTTGCTGGTCACCGCTCAATCAGCACTACCGCTGCGTATCTTTATAGCAGCCCAAGTCAGTTAAAGGCAGCTGTCGAGCTGGTTTGAGCGTTAGTTCGAATCCCTTTTAGACCGCCAGAATAAATCCTGCTAACTTGCTCAGCTGGGTTGTCAGGCGCTCAGAGCCCCGCACCACGCGGGGCTTTGCGCTATGGGCTTCTGACTGACCCCATGGCCACCCACCCCCGAAATCCGTCTCAAACCCCGTTTCGTCTCAGAACCTCCTGACTTTTTTGCCGTGGTACGGCAGGAGGGGGGAGGCGAAAAGTCGGGGTTTCGGTGCCGTACCGATTAGCCACCCCAGGTGGAACGAGTGGTGCAGACTGACCTGCAGTTAGAGTTGATACATCTTTTAGACTATTCGTCAAATGTTCTAGTTTTAAACCTTAACTGATCGCAGTTCTCGCGCACAGCTTTGCCGATCTTTGCTGCGGGGATCGAATTTCTAACCGGGCTGGTGCCGGTCTACATAGAGGGCGACCTGCCTGAAGCTCGGAGGGATGTTTTTGGATTCATGCAGCCGACTGAGGTTTCGCCTTCGTCACAGACCAAGCCATTTCCCATTCCCGTAGTCGCTGCTTAAGCACCTCTTCATTTCTTGTACGGCCCACCTGGTTGCAGCCAGCGTGGGCCTTGTTGTTTTTGGAGACCCCTGATGGAAGAAGACGAGAAGCCCACACTCCGTGATGACACCCTGCTGATGCGCAAAGAGGATTTTGAGGAACTCCTCAACGGCGCCGCTGAGCGTGGTGCCGAACGAGCCTTGGCGAGGCTTGGCCTCGAGAACGGCCATGCAGCCCGCGATATTGGTGAACTTCGCGAACTCTTGGAGGCCTGGAGGGATGCCCGCCGCACTGCCTGGCGGACTACGATCAAGGTAGTAACTACGGCCATCTTGGCCATGTTGCTAGTTGGCGCTGCCATCAAGCTCAAGTTGATGGGAGGCGCCCAATGATCGAGACCCTTCTCGGAGGCCTTCTGGGCGGTGCATTTCGTCTGGCTCCGGAAATCCTCAAGTGGCTCGACCGCAAAGGCGAACGCGGCCACGAGTTGGCGATGCAGGATAAGGCGATTGAGTTCGAGAAACTCCGCGGCGCCCAGCGCATGGCTGAGATCGGAGCGGCAGCTGACGCTGCCTGGAACACCGGCGCTATCAACGCTTTGAAGGAAGCGGTGGCTGCCCAAGGGCACCAGTCTGGTGTCAGGTGGGCCGATGCGCTCTCTGCCAGTGTGCGTCCAGTGATCACCTATTGGTTCATGGGCCTTTACTGCGCTGCTAAGACAGCGGCCTTTGCCGCCGCGTTGACCGCTGGCGCAGGCTGGGGCGAGGCCACCCTGCATGCATGGACAGAGGCCGATCAGGCGCTATGGGCTGGGGTTCTCAATTTCTGGTTCCTCGGACGCGTCTTTGATCGGGTGCGGTCATGACTGCGGTTCCCCATGTGGCAATCGAACTCGCCAAGCGCTTTGAGGGCTTTTGCCGTGTGCCCAGAAATGATCCTGGACGGGCCTATCCGTACATTTGCCCGGCCGGGTTTTGGACGATTGGGTATGGCCACCTGTGTGACCAATCGCATCCACCAATAACTACGGTTGAGGGCGAAGCCTACCTGGCGCAGGACATGCAAGTCGCTCTGAAAGCAACCCTACGTTATTGCCCTGTGTTGGCCACGGAGCCGGCTGGTCGTTTGGGCGCAATCGTCGACTTCACGTTTAATCTGGGAGCCGGCCGGCTGCAAACTTCTACTCTTAGACGTCGCATCAATCAGCGGGACTGGGTTGGCGTGGCCTTCGAACTGAGGCGGTGGGTGTACGGTGGTGGGAGGGTGCTGCCGGGGCTCGTCGTGCGTAGGGAGGCTGAATGCAGTTTGATTGAACCGACGTAGGTTATGGCGGCTCTCGGCCATTAGCTGACGGTCACAGCACTTGCCGATAGCAGTAGCTCGTGGAGCAGATCGGCCAGAAGCAGAAAGTCATTAGCGCAAGAGCATGGACCAGTTCGTCGCTGATTACCGGAATCAGGGCTGGCGGCTACTCTGAACGCAAGGCCGTTGATTCCCGCTCAACGATGCGAAAACCGATGTCGTTAATCTTCTGAGGGACTTCTTTCCCGGCGCAGCGGCTCAGGATTAGTTCGGCTGCCATGCGGCCAATTCCCGCACCGTCCACATGCACTGTCGTGAGTGACGGCACCAAGTGGGCCGCAAAGTCGGCATCGCCGAAACCGCACAGTGCCAAGTCCTGCGGAACCCGCAAGCCACGCGCAAGCGCCTCGACCAGCACACCCTGGGCAAGTCCGTCTGAACTGCAGAAGATGGCCTCGATGCCCGGCTCTTTTTCCAGGATTTCGCTCAGCGCCCGTCGCCCGCTTGCCAGGTTGCTAGGGGCGGGAATCGTCACCGTGGGAACGTCGTGACCAAAAGTGGCCATGAATCCTTGGCGTCGCTGTTGGGCTCGCTCGTCATCACCCGTGGCTAAGGCCACATTCTTCCACCCGCGCGACAGGAAAAAACCAGCCACCGCATTGCCCACCTTGATGTGCGAAAAGCCAACAATCATGTCAATTGGATGCTCGCTAAGGTCCCAGGTCTCCACAACTGGAACACCAAGATTTTTCAGGAGTTCGCGAGCCTTGGGCGAGTGCACCTGACCGGCAACAACTACGCCGTCTGGTCTACGCCCCATCAAACTTGAAATTAGCTTTTCCTCGCGCGCATGGTCATAACCGGTCTGCCCAAGGATAAGTTGATATCCGCTCGTATCCAACGTTTCCGTCATGACCCGTACTGTGGGCAGGAACTGCGGCACGGAAATGATCGGAACTAAACCGACTACAGTCATGCTGCGACGCGACTTCAAGCCACCCGCTAGCATGTTGGGTATGTAGCCAGTAGCGATGACCGCTTGCTTGACCTTTTCGATTGCCGGTTTGGATACCTTCTCGGGTGTGCGCAAAGCACGCGAGGCACTACTGCCTCAACGAGCATTCCGCACGAGCCGTACCGGCAGTCGGTCATCGCGGTGAGATGGAGTTCGTGAATGAGATCGGTGAGGTTGAGGTCAGCAACTCACATAGGTTTCTTATCCCGCCGAATGGCATGCCGTGCAAGTCGCTCGTAGAGCGGGAGTTCAATCTTCGTTTCGACTTCACCTTGTCCACAGACCAGGCGGCTGAACTTAGGCTCCGATTGTCGGCTTGGCCGTTTCGCTCAAGCTGGCCGGCAGCGTGGCCCACGACGGCACCTATGTAGAGCAGTGCTCCGCGTACGCAGAGTGCTGATCGTCAAGCGATGGGGCAGCCAGACGTCACCCTGGGGCTGTAAGGTGCGCGGGCAGAGCGTGGGGTGCAGGCTAGCTGCGCGAAGGAATATTGCTGGGAAAGGGCTGCGAACGCAGACTGGAGTTCGGCCCAGCGTAGGCCGACTTCAAAAGGAGATCAGCATGAAGCTGACGGATCAAGAGTTGCGCAAGCTGCGCGACGCATACAACGTACAGAAGAAAACGCAACGGCGCCGGAAACCAGATCGGAACGGCCACCGAATCCAGGTCACGATGACCTTCGAGGAGTGGCTGCAGGTCTGGACGGAGAGCGGCAAGCTGCACTTGCGAGGGAATGGGCGCGGAAAGTTCTGCATGTCGCGCAAGAACGACCTGGGCGACTACGCGGTGGGGAACGTGGAGATCAAGGCCTGTGAGGAGAACAGCCGGGAGGCCAAGCTGGGGCGACAACCTTCAACTTGCACTCGAGACAGGATGAGCGCGAGCCGAGCTGGAGTGTCAAAAACCCAAGCTCACAAAGAAAGCATCTCGGAAGGGCACCTTGCGTTGCCGATAGTCAGGTGCCCGCACTGCTCTAAGCCCGGCAGGCAAGGAGGCGCAATGCGGAGACACCACTTTGATAGTTGCAAGTCACTGGCAGAGCCGATACGAGAGCCAGGAGCCATCTACACTTGACCTTCGCATCGATATCTAGGTCCAACTCGGAGGAGTCCCCCGTATTGATCGGCTGCCGTTCTTGCTATCGCATCGGGACTGTGCTGCGCTGGCTCTTGTCTACGATAACAAACTCTAGAAAAACGAGTTTTTCCGTTGCGCTCAAATTGCGGTGCGCATGAATCATCCCGGGCCGAACGTGGAGGCTGTCCCCCGGCTTCAGCGTGACGGGTTCCTTTCCCTCCTCCTGCCAAACGCCCGATCCTTCGAGCACATAGAACACCACATGGGAAGGGTGGTAGTGCTTCGGGTTTTGACCGCCCGGAGCATACGTCGTGTGAAGCACACGAAACTCCTTGCCCGGCATAGTTATGTCGTCGAAAACATGCCGTGCTACAGCAGTGATGCCGGCGCGCTCGCCTGTTGCCCCAGCTAAGGCCTGCGCATTGGAAATGGCCGGACCGACCAGCAGAGCGCAAAAGGTGCATACGAGTTTCTTCATGCTTCTTCCTTCAGTGTCATGAGGGGTGCAGTCTAGCATGCGGGGTATAGTTCAGGTATCGATAATGGGCGTTTAGATATCCACCGTGGGTTATACCGAATGAGCGTGAGTTTGATCGACAGAAGGGTGACGCTGCGCGAGCTGCGTCTTTTTCTCGCGGTAGCGCAGTCTGGAAGCATCTTGAAGGCCGCGAACGAGATCGGCCTCACACAGCCGGCACTTTCAAAGTCAATCGCCGAACTGGAGCGGACATTCGGCGTTCGATTGTTCGATCGGACGAATCGGGGCGTGACTACCACTCCTCAAGGCGAGGTTCTATTACGGCGGGCGACGGGAATGTTTGAGGAGCTGCGTCAAGCTGTAGACGAGTTGGGCGCGTTGGCAGATGCAAGCATTGGAGAGTTGCGGCTCGGGGGCACACCAAGCATGTGTGCTGGAATGCTGCCTCTGGCTCTCACCACCATCCTCAAAGAGCGGCCTAAATTCCGTTTCCATGTGGCAGAACTTGAGTCGGGAAAGCTCGGAAGCGAAGTACTTGCGAGATCGCTGGACATCGGCATAGGCCGCGAGCAATTGGGTGTTGAGAACAATGGCTTGACTTTCGACCGGTTGTTCGATGATCGATTGTTCATAGTCGCTGGAGCACTTCATCCACTCGCAAGTCGAAGAACGACGACATTGGAGGAAGCCGCCCGCCAACAATGGGTGCTTCCAGTGACAGACGGCGGGGTAACAGCACAGTTGGCAACTGAGCTGCGCAAGCACGGGTTGGAGCTGCCACACTCCGTCGTCACGTCTATGTCAATGCTCGTCCGATATGAGCTGATTGCGACAAACGGGTTTCTCACAGCCATGTACGGCTCGGTGCTTCGCTTCGGGAAAGTGCCGAGATTCCTGCGGGTTCTACCGATAGATCTGCCCATCGGCATGCCAATTGGATTGCTTCGGCTAAGAAACCGCACGCTAGCGCCAAGTGCGGAGTTGTTCGCCATGGTCACTCGGGGCATCGTCCGACCCATGCACTCGTTAAGCGCAAAGCAGCTACGCCGCGAGATGCAAGCAAATTCGTGACCCTGCACTCCGCAGCGTCTACAACCGCAATCCCGGGCTTAGCTGCAGTCTTGTCAAACCTCCGTCGCCACCAGCCGCTGCAATGATCATGCAGTTTCTGCTTCTGAGCGCGGACACGCGCACCGTCTGCACGCTGCGCAATACTCTGGCGAAGTCGCTTGCCCCGACGCTTCCACCGACTGCGGACTTAGCTGATGTACTGAATGGGTCCAAGACCCATTCAGTACCCCTTTCGACGCACGCTGCTGCACACCACCTGCACGCTGCGCAACACGCTGGCCTAAGCCGCTTGGGCCGACGCTTTCGCTGACTTCTGACTTAGCTGATGTACTGAATGGGTCCAAGTCCCATTCGGTACATCTTTTGACCTATACTGACGCACATCGGCCGGTGCAAGAGGCTATCAAACTGGCGTAAGGGGGCGCGCTACATACCGGCACGATGGACCCAGTAAGAACGTCTCTTCGCGAAGCCTTGCCGCATCACCCATCTGCCGCCCTCCACCATCCACAAGCCCTCTCGATGCAACTCGCAGTAAGTCGGCCTGCACGAGCGCCATCGGACTAATGCGATTACGAGAGCATCGTCTGACCTCTCGTGTTGGGCACTCGGCTCGTCCTCCATGCAGCCTTCGTACGTCCAGCGAAAGATCTCCAATTCGGCTGGACTGCAGGGATTGAAAGTTCGATCGGGCAACAACGCCGCAGCACCGATTACCTCCGCCTGGTGCGGACCCCAAGACTCCTCAGGAGGTCTCCTCCAAAGGGAGCGGCCGAACTTGTTGGTTGCAATCGGAACCTCGTATTCCAAGCGATCGTTCCAAAGCTCCACGCATGACGGCGCCTTCGACGCAACCGTTTCGACCAGCGCCGCGCCTACGTCCATCTCAATCCCGAGTTCCAGCAATGCCGTCAGTACAACATCTGCCAGATCAAAGACGCTGCCGCCCTGAAGCTCAAGCCCTCGCTGAAGGCCGGCGAACACGGCCGCAGCAGAAGCTGCAGAGTTCTTAGCGGACAGGTTTGTTTCTCCGGGTCTGGGGCTGCGGTTAGGGTCATCAGACATAGCGCTGAGCATTCCGACCGGTGTTTGGGGTGCCCAAGTAGGGTAGGCACGAGTTCGAGTGCTTACCGGCACAAGCACTTGCATTGTGTCGCGCTGGTCCATCTGCGCTGCGCAACCCCCTGGCGGAAGCCGTCTTCGCTGCTGCACACCATCAGCACGCCGCGTAACACGCTGGCCAAAGCCGCTTGGGCTGACGCTTCCGCCACGCTCAGACTTAGCTGATGTACTGCAGCGCGGCAGCGATGGATTCGATCAGGTCGGCTTGCGTGATGTTCGTGCTCATGGGGCTTCCAGGGGGCTTGAGAAGGTGTGCGCCGCTTCAAAGACGCGCAGGTCTTTGCTAGGGTGAACCGACCCGTATTTTGACAGCGAACTCTTCGGGAGCCTGACATGGCCGATCACCCGCCCGACGGCGGTACCACCCGGCTGGAGCGCGACAGCTTCGGCGACATCCGCGTGCCGGCGGCGCGCCTGTGGGGGGCGCAGACCCAGCGTTCCCTGCAGCATTTCGATATTTCGACCGAATGCCTGCCCGATGAGCTCATCCATGCCCTGGTGCTGGTCAAGCGGGCGGCGCGGCTCGGGCCGTGCTGTTTGGCTTGATGGCCGAGGGGGCGAGAGAGATTCGCCTGATCAACCGTACCCGCGCCAAGGCCGAGGCACTGGCCGAGGACATGGGGGGTGTCGTCCAGGTGCTGGATTGGGAACAGCGAGAAGCCGCGCTTGAAGGCTGCGCCCTGCTGGTCAACACCACCAACCAGGGCATGTACGGCCAGCCGCCGCTGGACATCCGGCTGGACGCGCTGCCCCTGTCGGCCATGGTGTCCGACCTGATCTATATCCCGCTGGAAACGCCCCTGCTGGAGGCGGCGCGTCTGCGCGGTCACCAGACGGTCAACGGTCTTGGCATGTTGCTCAACCAGGCGGTGCCAGCGTTTGAGGCCTGGTTTGGCGTCAAACCGGAAATTACCGGCGAACTTCGTCAGGCTATTTTGGCCACATTTCAATGATGGGTGTTCTGACCGAACCCAAGATCGACGCGCACTGCCATGTGCTCGATCCGGCCAAGTTCCCGTATAACCCGGACGTGGCTTACCACCCCGCTGGACAGGAAATGGGCAAGGCGGAGTACTTCCTGCAGCTCATGGCGTGTTACGAGGTCAAGCACGCCCTGCTGGTGGGGCCCAACTCGGGCTATGCCACCGACAACCGCTGCCTGCTGCATGCCCTGCAGATCGGGCAAGGCGCATTTAAGGGCATTGCGGTGGTGCCCAACGACTGCCCGCTTGAAACCCTGCAGGTGCTCAAAGCCCAGGGTGTGATTGGCCTGGCGTTCAATGCGGCACTGATGGGGTTTGATTTTTATGCCGGCATAGAGCCCTTGCTGCGGCGCTTGCGCCAGCTGGACATGTGGGCGCAGTTCCAGGTCGACAAAGACCTGTTGCCTCGATTTCTGCCCATGCTCTCGCGGGTGGATGTGAAAGTCATGGTGGACCATTGCGGCCGCCCGCACCTGCCCGATGGGGTGTCACAGGCCGGATTTCAGGCCTTGCTGGCGCTGGGTCGCGAGCAGCGGGCGGTGGTCAAGCTCTCGGGCTTCGCCAAGTTTTCTGAAGCGGGTTACCCGTTTGCGGACGTGCGACCGTATGTGCAGGCGCTGGTGCGCGATTTCGGACTGAAGCAGTGCGTCTGGGCATCGGACTGGCCTTACCTGAAGGCGCCGTACCGCCTCGATTACGGCCCCATGCTGCGCACGTATGAATCGATGTTCACCCCCCAGGAGCGCCGGCAGCTGATGTGGTTGTCGCCGAATCAACATTTTGGATTCTGAACGTACCTTTTGAATTCGAGTGGCGGCTTTGGGTCGAAAGCCGTCCGATGTAGGAAAGTTCGAATCCCCGTCCCCACCAAAAAAAGGGGGGTCGAAAACTGAGCGAGTTAGTTAAACAATCTCTTCTGCCCCACAACGTACCAAAAGGGCCTCCTTGGTAACTGCTCTAAGGTTGCTGGCGCCGAAGCAAATTTGATCATGTGTGCTGAAAATCGATGACCCACCCTTAGGCTGGTAATTCATTTGTCTATGCGGGTTTGAGGCTATCTCCCCTGGCCAGTCAAAGTCGGCTGGGATGGTCAACGTGGCGTCAGCGTCAAGAAATTTGAACTTTGAAAGAGCGCCCTTATTTGGGAAAGATTTTTTAAAAATCTTTGCAAAAAGTTGTAGTTTTTTATTTGGATTCTTTCAATAACTGTTTCATTTCGGCAATTTCCTTTTTCTGCATTGTGATAATTTCTTGAGCAAGTTGACGAATCTTTAGGTTCTTACCGTGTTGTAAAACAACTTCTGCCATTTCCACTGCGCCCTGATGGTGTGGAATCATGGCAGCAAGAAAATCTTTGTCAGCATCTCCTGTGAATTTTATGTCCATGCTTTTGTGCATACTGTCATTAATTTGCTGATACTTTTTTGTAGATGTCGTTGTCGTTGCCTTACTTGAAGCTGAGGAACTGTGTCCTGCGTGCGAACCATGCCCAGCATGTGGATCGGTTACTTTGGTTTGCGCAGAGACTTTGTAGCAGCTGCAAGCTAGAGTGAAAATTAGAATTATTTTGCATGAAATACTTTTCATTATGAAACGCCTTTAAATTATTTTTATCTGTCTGATTGTGAAAGAAATAAATTGCACATGAAAGACATAGTGCAGAAACTGTCCAAAATGCCGTTGATGCGTATTCATTAAAGTGGGCTAAATTTCATTTGATTTGCCCTCTCACAGCCCCACCTTATTGCAGCACCTTGATCTTACAATTGAATATAATAAATTAATTGAAAACCCCTACTACAGGTATGCTTTCCATTAGGTTTTTAAAGCGCAATAACATATGAACATACACATGAAAAATTTTTCACACACCATCCTGAATCGTCGAATTTGGCTTGTTGTTGCGCTCACGTTTCCCTTTACAGCTGCAGCAACCCAGCTGCAGACCAATTTGGTCGAAGTTTGGAAAGACCCGAACTGCGGTTGCTGCAAAGATTGGGTAACTATCCTAGAGAAATCAGGCTTTACTGTCCGAGTATTTGACAGCGGTAATGAAGCTATGCGGGCTCAGCTTGGCATACCAGTCAAACTGGGTTCTTGCCACACTGCTCGAGTAGGTGGATATGCCATAGAGGGGCACGTGCCAGTGCGTGAAATTCGGCGCTTACTGCGCGAACAACCCAAGGCCATCGGACTGACCGTTCCAGGGATGGTAGTGGGTTCGCCAGGCATGGATGGCTCTGTCTATAAAGGTAGAAAAGATCCATACTCTGTACTTTTAGTCCATGCCAATGGAGAGTCATCGATCTTTCAGAAATACGATACTTCCGTCAACTCTGCACCAACGAGTAAAACCAAAACTTAAACATCTGCTTCGGCATTCAATTTCAGCTGCCATGTGCGACTTGGTGATATTTCCGAATCAAGTTCGAGCCCCAAGCCTATCGTCTAACTTTTGTTTTTTTCGGTTCAATCCCGGCTTGTGTAGTTGAGATTTTTACCTGAACTTTTCCAAGCCTCCACACCTAGTGGTGGTTGCTGGATAGTAAATTTATTCTTTTCAGTTTATTGTGTTCATCAGCATTTCGGAAATATGCCATTGCATGCGTTTTTCACTAGGCGGTTGCCTTTCCTCAGGTAATTGCTCACCGTCTGGCCCATGGCCTTGTGCTTGACTGCAACATCAGCAGGGAAGTCATCATGCTTGGGCTTGGCCTTGGGGTTCAACCTGAGTTGTTCGCCTATCTGCCAGAGCTTGGTCTCGGGTGAGTTGCGGATGATTTGGTCATGAATTTCCATGATGCTCAGCAACTGAGCGATTGCATCAAAGCCAATTCGACTGCGAAATATTGGCCAAGACAAAGGTGCCTCTGACAAAAGCCCCTGTTTTGCATTCAGCAGGCAGATCTGATCATGCCAAAAGCCGAACTCCTTTCCAGCCAGCTGGCTTGATACATCTTGAAATGCATCCACGGTGATTGCAAATGCATTGATGTCCTTGTGTTTGACATACAGCGTGACTTGCAAGGTCGTAATGCTCTGGCTAAAAAAATCATGCCCTTTGCTCAGCCACCAGTCATGAAATGTCATGTCTTCTATTGACCCAAACATGCAGTAGGTCTTGTACGCGCCTGCTGAGGTGAATATGCCGGTACGGCAGCTTTGGGTGAATTCTTTAGAGCATTTGAGGCATCGCCACCAAAGCTCCAGGTAGGTGCCGTGGATAAATCGCTCGGTCACCTCAGACCTCAGCCGCCCACTAGCGATCAGGGAAACCAGCTTTCTTTGCCTACACCATTCCAGCCTTTGAACTTTCATTTTTTCGTACCCCCTCGAAAAAGTGAAAAACCTCCGCCGCCAGATAACTAACCTGTGCTTGTCGTGTCCATCCTGGCCGACGGTCCCTAAAGTTATTTTTCAACAGGAGTTTTTATGAATCAAGAGTCCAGTCAACCCATTGCCTTTCATGGGGTGCCCCCCAGCCCTGCCCCAGCAGTTCCAGCTGTGGATGAGTTTGCATTTGGCCTACTTATGAACCGCGCCCTTGGCGGTTCAGACAGCCGCCGACCCAGTGACAAAAGCGCCAACGACGCTCAGGTGGACATGGTTTTGGGTCAAGCCCAGAACTTGTCCAAGATGAACGACCAGTATGTGGAAACCTACGTGGTGCGGGGTACCAAGGAGCTTTATGCCCTCTTGGGTGCTATCTACAGCTATGCGCTGCAGATCAACGAGTCCCCCCTACGTGACCACATCCTGCAGCGCATGCGTGAGCGCTTGGAAGATGATCATGACGTCAAGACCCAGGCCAACACGCCTTGGATCACCACAGTTCTGCGCTTTATCCTCCCCACGGATCGTCAGACCGCCTACTCGTACTCCAAAGT
>Ga0255115_1000298_pt1 | contig 15050 bp, 18 predicted proteins | sample Law_Law_RepB_8h_FD_188474 | JGI IMG/M metagenome (GOLD analysis project Ga0255115, IMG submission 188474) | Freshwater microbial communities from St. Lawrence River, New York, United States - Law_Law_RepB_8h | ecosystem: Environmental > Aquatic > Freshwater > River | place: USA: New York... | reverse complement strand
AGCCGCGCGAGCATCGTGTCGATCGCGGCCTTCTTGGCGATGAACGCGTCTTGGGCTGTTGGGCGGTGGCTCATCTCGAGGCGTCCTGAATTGCGTTTTCTGCTGTCTTGAGCTTCGCTCTAGGGGTAAAGCTTATCCAGTGAATTAGACGCGATTCCATATAGTTAATCGAAGGTTCGGGAGCTGCGCATGTCGACAGCCACACAGCCCATCGGCGTAATCGCGCGGCTTCTGGATCTCTCGGAACGGCGCATACAACAACTTAGCCGCGAGGGGGTGATCCCGAAGGCTGAGCGCGGCCAGTATGACTTGATCGGGTCTGTGCGCGGCTATGTCCGGTACTTGCGTGATCAGGCGCTGAGGGCGCAGGCCGGTGCGCCTGATTATGCGGCCGAACGGGCCCGTTTCATTCGGGCGCGGGCTGACCTTGCCGAGATGGAGGCAGAGGAAAAGCGCCGCTCGCTGATTGCGGCGGATGAGATCGAGGCGGCCTGGATCGCGGTATTGGCGCTTCTGCGCACCCGCCTGCTGGCTCTGCCAGACCGGCTGGCACCACAAGCCTTTGAACAATCAACCGTCGGAGACACCCGGAACCTGATCCGCGCCGCCATCCGCGAGGTGCTCGATGATCTCGCGCAGCCAGACATTGAACTTGACGCCGATATTGACCTTGCAGGGGTCACCGATCCTGAAGCGGACTGTGGCGAAAGCACTGGCAGTTCTGAAGCCGCCGCCGGATCTGACGATCAGCGATTGGGCCGATCAGAACCGCCGGCTGAGCTCTGAGGCCAGCGCCGAGCCCGGCCAGTGGCGCACGAGCCGCGCCGAATACCAGCGCGGGATCATGGATGCGATTTCGGATCCGGCGGCGGAAACCGTCGTCATCATGTCGAGCAGTCAAATCGGGAAAAGTGAGTCGATCCTTAATATGGTCGGCTATCACATCGACCACGATCCGGCGCCGATCATGGTGGTGATGCCGACCGAACGGGATGCCGAAACCTGGTCGAAAGACCGCTTCTCGCCGATGGCGCGGGACACGCCCTGCCTGCAGGGCAAGATCGCCGATCCGCGTTCGCGGGATGGCAACAACAAGATCCTGCACAAGCGGTTCCCGGGCGGGCATCTGACCATCGTCGGGGCCAACGCACCCTCGGGACTTGCGAGCCGACCGATCCGGCTGCTGCTTTGCGACGAGGTCGACCGCTATCCGTTCAGCGCAGGGGCCGAGGGCGACCCGGTCAACCTCGCGAAAAAGCGGACGGTGACGTTCTGGAACCGCAAGATCGTGCTCGTGTCGACGCCGACGAACAAGGGCGCGAGCCGGATCGAGGTGGCCTTTGAGGAAAGCGACCAGCGCCGGTTTTGGGTCCCGTGTCCCGCGTGTGGCGCAGAACAGTTGCTGACCTGGGGCCAGGTCAAATGGGACAAGGACGAGAACGGCGGCCACCGCCCGGAAACCGCGCGCTACCACTGCGCGGACTGCGAAGCCGTCTGGAAGGATGAGACCCGCTGGGCCGCAATCTCGAAGGGCCGCTGGATCGCGGATGCGCCGTTCAACGGGACTGCAGGGTTCCATCTAAATGAAATCTATTCGCCGTGGGTGCGGCTCGAGGCCATGGCCAAGGCGTTTCTATCGGCGCGCGCCGGTGGGGACGAGACGATGAAGACCTTCATCAACACCTCCCTCGGCGAGACCTGGATGGAAAGCGGGGAGGCCCCGGATTGGCAGCGCCTGCAGGGTCTGAAGGAAGATTGGCGTGCAGGCACGGTGCCGGCGGGCGGGTTGTTCCTGACTGCCGGGGTCGACGTCCAGAAAGACCGGATCGAGGTTGATGTCTGGGCATGGGGCAAAGGCCTGCAAAGCTGGCTCATTGATCACATCGTCATCGACGGCGGCCCGGGCGATCAGGCGTGCTGGCAGAAACTGACTGACCTACTCGGCCGAACTTGGGTTCACGCTAGTGGCACGCCGATGACAATCGCGCGGCTCGCGATCGATACCGGCTATGAAACCGCAGCCGTCTACGCTTGGGCGCGTCAGGTTGGCTTTGCGCAGGTCGCACCTGTTAAGGGCGTTGAGGGCTTCAATCGGGCAAGCCCGGTGACGGGGCCGACGTTTGTCGACGCGACGATCGCGGGCAAACGTCTGCGCAGGGGGGCGCGGCTTTGGACCATCGCCACCTCGACTTTCAAGGCCGAGACCTATCGTTTCCTGCGGCTCGATCCGCCGGAGATCACCAGCCCGGGGGATGGGGAGCGGTTTCCTCCCGGCTTTCTTCATCTGCCGGGCTGGGTCGACGCTGAATGGCTGAAACAGCTCACGGCCGAGCAGTTGGTGACGGTCAAGAACAAGCGCGGGTTCGCTAAGCTCGAATGGCAAAAGCTGAGGGAACGCAACGAAGCACTCGACTGCCGTGTCTATGCGCGGGCAGCCGCTTGGATCCTCGGAGCCGATCGCTGGTCAGACGCGAGGTGGGAAGAACTCGCGGCGCAGTTTGCGGTCGCTGATGGCAGGGGCACGGCCTCTACCACAGGCCCGCAATCTGTACGCAACGCACAGGTGCGCCGCGTTTCGCGGTCAACATACATGGGATGAGTTTGGGCATGGCGGATCTGGCGACACTGAAACTCCGCCGGGAGGCCCTAACCTCGCAGCGCGCCTCGGGCGTTGCTCGCGTCAGCTACGACGGCAAAACGGTGGACTATCGCAGCCTTGCCGAGATCGACCGGGCCATCGAAGCGCTCGATCGTGACATCGCCTTGGCAGAGGGCCGGCGGATTGTGCGGCAGGTGCGCGTGACAACGGCCAAGGGGCTCTGACAGAGATGGGGATGTTTGACCTGTTTCGCCGCTCCAAGCCAGGCGGCCCTGAAGCCATGCGCGCGCGTCTCGAAGGGGCGATGGCCAAGCGCCGCCTGCGCGGCTGGAACCCGCCGCTCGAAAACATCAATGCGTTGGTCGCCTCTGGCGGGCCCAGACTGCTGGCCCGCTCGCGTGAACTGGTGGTGACCAACGGCTATGCCGCCAATGCTTGCGAGGCTTTCGCAGCAAATCTCGTCGGCGACGGCATCAAACCGTCTTCGCTCATTACGGATGCGGCACTGCGTGACCGGGTCCAGAAGCTCTGGCTCGCCTGGACTGACGAAGCCGATGCCGATGGGCTGACCGATTTCTACGGCCTGCAGGCCATGGTCGCGCGCGAGATGTTTGTTGCGGGCGAGTGCTTCGTTCGCCTTCGGCCCAGACGGGCGGAAGACGGGCTGCTGGTTCCACTGCAATTGCAGCTTCTGCAATCCGAGATGCTGCCGTTTGAGAAAACCGAAACGGATCCAAACGGGAACCGTATCCGCTGCGGGATCGAGTTCGACCTGATTGGGCGGCGAGTGGCCTATCACTTCCGCCGCCGCCATCCGGGCGACAGCACGGATCAGCGGGTGGCGGTGCCAGATACTGTCCGCGTGCCAGCCGAAGAGGTTCTGCACATCTATCGGCCGATCGATGCGGGTCAAATACGGGGCCTGCCGCATGTAGCTCCCGCCATGGTGCGGCTGTTCCTTCTCGATCAATACGATGACGCTGAACTCGACCGCAAAAAGACCGCGGCGATGTTCGCGGGCTTCATCACCAAGACGGCACCCGAAGACCCGATGATGGGCGAAGGGGCAGCTGATCTCGATGGTGCCGCCATTGCGAGCCTTGAGCCCGGCACCATGCAGGTGCTGTTGCCCGGCGAGGATGTGAAGTTCTCGAGCCCCGCCGATGTGGGCGGGGGCTATGAGGCGTTCCAATACCGCACGCTGCTTGCGGTCTCGGCCTCGCTGGGGCTGCCGTATCACCTCGTCACCGCCGCGTTGGCCAGTTGCAGCATGGGGTCATGGCCCATCAGCTTTGCCGTCCCGTTTGGCGGCGCTGGCTGGACACGGTCGTGCTCTCGGGGGCTCTGGATGCAGATCCTGTCACGGCTCGGCCGGTTCAATGGATCCCGCCCCGGTGGGATTGGGTGGATCCGTTGAAGGACATTCAAGCGCAGGTGCTGGCAATGGAGGCCGGGCTAACCTCGCGGCGCAAGGTGGTCGAGGCCACCGGCTACGACATCGAAGAGGTTGATCGCGAGAACGCAGCGGATGCCAAGCGCGCATCTGATCTGAGACTGACCTATCGCGCCAGTCCCGGCGAGACGCAGGGCGCGCGCGCCACACCAACTGGGATCCCTGACCCGAATACCCCCAACGAGGACGGCAGCGGGTCGTCCACGACACCGCAGCAGGAGTAAACTCATGAAATCCTGGTACTCGATCCGTGCCCGCGCGTCAGGCACGGAAGTGCTGATCTATGACGAAATCGGCGCTTACGGCGTCACGGCGAAAGGCTTTCTGGCAGAGCTGGGCGCGCTGCCCGACGATGCGGCGATCGACCTGCGCCTCAACAGCCCTGGCGGCTCGGTCTTTGATGCTGTCGCAATTTACAACGCGATCAAACGCCATGTGGGTGAAATCACCGTCTGGATCGATGGGATCGCGGCCTCAGCGGCGAGCTATATCGCCATGGCAGGTGACACCATCGTCATGCCGGAAAACGCCTTCCTGATGATCCATGACCCCTCGGGGCTGGTCATGGGCACGGCCGAGGATATGCGGTCAACGGCCGAGGCGCTCGACAAGGTGAAGGGCAGCCTGATCCAAGGCTATGCGTCTAAGTCTGGAAAGCCGGATGACGAGATCGCCGCTCTGATGGCGGCAGAGACCTGGCTCGATGCCAAAGACGCACTGGATTTCGGGTTTATCGATCGCATCGCCGAGCCGGTGAAACTCGCCGCGTCCTTTGATGTGGCGCGGTTCCGCAACGCCCCGCCGGAAGTGGTGGACGCGGCAAGTGAACCCGATGAGCCTGCAATCCCGGAGCCGCAGGCCGAGCGTGTTGCCGACGCCAACACCCAGCCTGACCTCGCAAAGGTTGAACCTGAAGAACCGCCTTCGGGCGACGATAATCTAATGGCCTCGGATGCCGTCGGGATCCGCGCCCAGGCCATCGCCCATGCACGGGCCGTGATCGATCTCTGTCGCCTTGCAGGCCAGCCGCAGATGGCTGGGCGATTCCTCGAAGAGGATGCCAGCCTGGACGAGGTCCGCAACCTGCTTCTGGCGGCAAAGGCCGAGGCAACTCCCGACATCACCGCTGCGCATGCCCAGCCCGGGCGGGTGGCCACCACAAATCCCTGGGGCGAGGTCATCGCCCGCACCTTCAAGACGAAAGGATAAGCGTCCATGACCACGCTCACTGAAGGCAAACACGCGGGCGGCTTCCTCGTCTGGGAAGTCCTGCGCGATTACACCCGAGAAACCGTCACCATCACTTCCGGTGCTGGAAAGCTCGAGCCTGGGACCGTTCTCGGAAAGATCTCCACGGGCGGTAAATACACCGGGCTCGCACCGGCGGCGACGAACGGCAGTCAGAATGCCGCTGGCATTCTCTGGGCGGGCGTTGACGCGTCAGCCGCCGATGCCTCTGGTGTCGTCGTACTGCGCGGCCCTGCCATCGTCAGCCGACACCAGATCGGTTGGCCTGCGGGCGCGACCGAGGCGCAGATCACGACTGCAACCACCTCCCTCGCTGCGCTCGGCATCGTGCTGCGCTGACCCTTCCACTGAAAGGACACACCCATGGCAACCATGGACATCTTTGAGGGCGACGCCTTCAGCATCATCGAGCTCACCCGGGCTCTGGAAAACATCCCGTTCAAACCGGCAATCCTGTCGGGTGCAGGCCTCTTCGGATCGCGTGGCGTGCGCCAACGCACCGTGATGATCGAAAGCCGCGATGGCACACTGTCGCTGATCCCGTTCTCAGAACGTGGCTCGGCCTATGAGAGCCAAGTGCCTGAGCGGCGCGACATGCGCGCCTTCGTCTGCCGTCAGTTCAAGAAGCAGGACGTGCTTTGGGCCTCCGAAATCCAGGCGATCCGCGACTTCGGTTCCGAGACTGCGACCCAGCAGGTGCAAACCGAAGTAGCCCGCAAGATGGGTCGCCTGCGCAACGACGCGGAAGCCACCTTCGAGTTCCACCTCTTCAACGGCATCCAGGGCGTGGTGAAGGACCCCAAGGATGGGGCCACGGTCGTCAACTACTACACCGAGTTCGGCATCACGCCGGCCGCGGAGGTTGACTTCGACCTCGACAACGCGACCCCCGCCTCGGGCGCCTTGCGCAAACGCTGCCAGGCGCTGATCGAAAGCGTCGAGGACAGCCTCGGCGGTCTTGCTGCGGGGCAGATTCAATTGCGCGCCGAATGCGGCTCGGCCTTCTTCGCCGATCTCGTTGCCCACAAGGAGGTGCGCGAGACCTATCTCAACACCGCTGCCGCTGCCGATTTGCGCGGGCGTGTGGGCGAAGAGGTCAGCTTCGGCGGCATTACCTTCCGCCGCTATCGCGGAGGCCTCGGTTTCGGTGTGCCGACGGATAAGGCGTATTTCTACCCCGAGGGGGTCGAGGGGCTCTTCGAGATCTACTACGCCCCCGCCGACACGTTCGAGACGGTGAATACGCTCGGCCTGCCGCTCTATGCGCGCATGATCCCAGACCGCGACCGTGACGAATGGGTGCGGCTCGAGATTGAAAGCAACCCGCTGCCGATCTGCACCCGTCCTCAGGTTCTGCGCTCTGCGCGGCGGACCTGATGACCGCCTTTGCAGACGCGCTGGGGGTTCTTTTTACCGACCCCAACATCTCGGTCGAGTTGTGGCATCGGGATGGTAAGGGGCAGTTCACCCGCGCGCGCGGCATTCTGCGACGTCCCGACGAAATTACAGAGTTTGGGTCGGCACGGCTGCTTTCTGACACCACCCGGATTGACGTTCGGGTGGTGGATATTCCTGATCCGCGCCCACAGGAACAGATCCTGATCGGGGAAGAGACCTTCCTGATCCAGGGCGAGCCGCGCCGTGACCGCGAACGGCTGATCTGGAGCATTGACCTTAACCCGGCGTGACCCCAGCATGAAACTGACGCTTGGCATTGATCTCAACTTGGTCGCAATGATGCAGGCGGAAATCAATGCGGGCGAGCGAGCGGTATCGGCAGCAATCCTTGAAGCGAGCTCGGGCCTCAAGTCAGACTGGCGCCGCCAGATCACCGGTGCGGGCCTTGGGGACCGTTTGGCGCGCACCATCCGATCGGCGCAATACCCCAAGGGCAAGGCCAGCCTCAATGCGGCGGCCCTCGTTTGGTCCAACGCTCCCATGATTGTGGGTGCACACGAAACTGGCCCACTCATTCGCTCAAAAAGTGGCCTATGGCTGGCCATTCCGACGGCAGCGGCTGGCAAGTCTACTCGGGGTGGTCGCATCACACCGAGAGAGTGGGAACAGCGACGTGGGCTGCAACTGCGGTTCGTTTATCGATCGCGTGGTCCCAGCCTGCTGGTGGCAGAGGGCAGGCTCAACAGCCACGGCCTTGGCGTTGCCTCGCGCGCGAAAACCGGTCGCGGAATGGCTACGGTGCCAATCTTTCTGCTGGTTCGGCAGGTCAAACTTACCAAACGGCTGGATCTGTCACGGTCAGCCGAGACCGCAGTAAAGCGCATCCCCGGTGCGATTGCTGCGAACTGGATTGAAGGGAGGGGCTGGTGACACAACGAGAAACCATCCTCACCGCCCTGGCGGTTCTGTTGCGCACGATCCCGCATGTGCCGGTTTTGCGGGGCGAGGTCTTGCCGGACCGCATCCCACCCGCAGGGCTGATGATCTTGCGCGACGGTGAACCCGGCGAGCCGGAAGTGACACTGTCGCCGCTGACCTATCACTACCGGCACCGCGCCGAAATCGAGGCAGTTGTGCAGGGCGCGAACCGCGACGCCACCTTCGATGCCCTCTGCGCCAGCATCGGCGCCGTCATTGCTGCTGGCCGCACGCTGGAGGGGCTCTGCGACTGGGTCGAGGCCGAAGCACCGCAGCCCGTCGATCTGCCAGTTGAAGGCGCGGCCAGCCTGAAAGCGGCAGTCATCCCGGTCATCCTGCATTATTCGACGACAGACCCACTCGGGTGAGCTGCAAAACGCGTGTCTTCGCTCAGCAATTGCCGTAAAAGCCGCGAGAATAGCGGCAATATTCGGTGGCGACGCCCATGGAGATCATGGCTTCGGCGATGTCGCGGCCATTTGGCAAGAAACACTGGCCGACGAGGCGCTGGTAGCGATCAATGTCGACGAGCACACAGGTCAGAGGCTGGCCGCCGATCAAGCTGCGCATGGCCCGGGTGGCGGCAGAACCTCCACGCTCATTACGTTCTGGAGCATCAAGGCCCCACACGCGGATTGCGGGGTCGACCCCGCTCAAATGGAAGGTATCGCCGTCTGTGACGCGCGTCACAGTCCCTGAAAACTCTTCGGCGGTCGCCGATGTGGGCGCGAGCATCATGGAAATGCACGTCGCCATGACCGCAGCGTAAGAAAGGCCACGCGACGTCTGCGACCCGGCCAAGTCGGCCGTATATCTCGATAATCTGTTCATTCCGCACCCTTGTCGAGAAGATGGCAGGCTGCGCCGTGAACACAATCAATCTTTAGAGGGGAAAAGAGGATGGCACGAGCCCATGGGGCGCGGGCGCAAATGGCGCTGGCGTTCGAGACTGTCTATGGCACTGCGCCCGCGACAGGGTTCCGCACGGTGCCCTTTGCCAGCACCACGCTTGGGTCCGAGCAGCCCTTGATTGCCTCGGAGCTCTTGGGCCAAGGGCGCGATCCACTAGCCCCGATCAAGGATGCGGTCACGGCGGATGGCGATGTCGTCGTACCGATCGATGTTGAGAACTTTGGCCTCTGGCTGAAGGCCGCCTTCGGAGGTCCTACCACCACCGGCACGACGCCTAAGACCCACACGTTCCAGTCGGGGAACTGGTCGCTGCCGAGTATGGCGATCGAGACGGGCATGCCCGAAGTGCCGCGCTATGCGATGTACACGGGCTGCGTTTGCGATCAGCTAAGCTGGCAGATGTCACGGTCAGGGCTTCTGACCGCAACCGCGCGGCTGGTGGCGCAAGGGGAGAGCGCCGCCGCTGCAACGGCTGCAGGTACGACCACGGCTCTGGCGCAGCAGCGCTTTGGCCACTTCAACGGATCCATTACCCGCAACGGGACGCCGCTCGGCAATGTCATCTCGGCGGAGGTCACCTATTCCAACGGGCTCGATCGGATCGAGACCATCCGCGCTGACGGCAAGATCGAGGGCGCTGATCCCGGCATGGCGTCCCTGACCGGGCGGATGGAGGTTCGCTTTGCCGACACCGCCCTCATCACCCAAGCCCTGGACGGCACGCCTTGTGAGTTGGTCTTTGCCTATAGCCTTGGGGCAAGTGCCAGCTTCACCTTCACGGCCCATGCTGTCTACCTGCCGCGCCCTCGGATCGAAATCCCCGGGCCGCAGGGCATTCAGGCCACCTTCGAATGGCAGGCGGCCAAGGCCGCAAGTCCTGCGCGCCTTTGTACCGCCGTCCTCGTCAACACTGTCGCTTCCTACTGAGACACCCACCCATGCTGACACTTGATCTCACCAACGCACCCTTTTGGTGCGACCTCGCCCCCGGCGTACGCGTAAAGCTTCGCCCGCTCACCACGGCGCTGATGGTCGCGGCACGCAGCGACCCCGCGATTACCGACCTGCCGAAAGAGGCGAGGACGGAGGAGGCGGCATTGGCGATGGCCAAGGCACTGGCGCGCTCGGCGATCCTCGACTGGGAGGGGATTGGGGATGCCGAGGGCGAGCCATTGCCGGTAAGCCCTGATGCCATCGACGCGCTTTTGGATATCTGGCCGATCTTTGAGGCCTTCCAGAGCGTTTATGTCGCGAAGGGCCTGCTCTTGGACGCGGAAAAAAACGCCTCATCGCCCGTGCCGAGTGGGAGTTCGGCGGGGGCGACAGCTACTGCGCAGCCTGCGGAGCCGTCTGCCCTGACTGCCCTGCACGACTGAACCAGCCGCTCACACTTGAGGGCTGGCAGGTCTGGGACCTGGTCGGCCGCATGGGAGGCCAACTTCGCATCGTCCCCGGCGCGGTGATCGGTTGGGACATGAACGCGGCCTTTGCGCTTGGTGCGGCCTTAGGTGTGCCGGCCCCCGCTATCGCAGAACTCTTGCCCGCCGTCGAGGCGGTGATGGTGCGCTGCGTGAACGCGCAGATCGCCGCAAACCACGACTGACCTTCATCAACAGGACCTGTCCTCCCAATGGCCGAAAAACGCATCTCTGTCCGGCTTGCGGCTGTAGGCGGCCGTCAGGTTCGTGCCGAGCTTGAGGGAATCGGCGAGGCTGGCACCAAGGGCTTTGGTCGGTTGTCTTCAGAAATGGAGCGGGCGAACACGCGGCTTGCGGGTTTTGCAACAAAGGCCGGGATCGCTGTTGCGGCGATGACCGCCGCAGCAGCGGCGGCCGGTGTGGCGATGATCCGCTCGGGCCTCGACACGATTGGTGCGCAGGCTGACATGGCGGCCTCGCTGAAGACATCGGTGGAAAGCCTGCAGGTCCTGACCCTGGCGGGTGAATTGGCCGGGGTCTCACTGGGCGAGATCGAACAGGCGACGAAGAAGCTGACCACGCGGCTGTCTGAAGCCGCGTTGGGTTCAGGATCTGCTGTTGGGGCGTTGGAGCGGTTGCGTCTCTCGGCGCGGGATCTTCAGGTTTTGCCCTTGGATGAACGGATCGTCACGATCCAGGAGGCCTTGGCCCGACTTGTCCCTGAGGCGGAACGCGCGGCCGTGGCCTCGGACCTCTTTGGCGACAAGGCAGCGCTCGCCTTCTTGCGGATTGATCCTGCCACCTTGCGAGAGGCGGTCAAGGACGTGCGCGACTTCGGGGTGGCCGTGAGCGCGACCGATGCGGCACAGATCGAAAGGACGGGGGATGCGATTGCCAAGCTCAGCCTGATCTGGCTGGGCCTGACCAATCGCCTCACGGCGGCGGTCGCGCCTGCGCTGGAAACCATTGCCAATGCGCTTGGGGATGCGGCCCGTGGCACGGGCGTTCTTGGCCAGGCGGTGACGGCGGTCTTTGACAATCTGGGGCGGCTGACAACCTATGCCGCAACATTTGCCGCACTGATGGCCGGACGCTGGGTCGCGGGGCTGGCGGCGGCTGCGCTGTCGGTCAAGGGTCTGGCAACCGGGCTGGTGGTTTTGCGCGGCGCCTTGATCCGCACAGGGATCGGCGCGCTTATCGTCGGCGCGGGTGAGCTTGTTTACCAGTTCACCCAACTGGCGGGCAAAGTCGGCGGGGTTGGTGCGGCCTTCAGCCTCTTGCGCGACGTGGCGGCAGAGGCGTGGGATCGCCTGGCGCTGGCGGCCACAGCCGCCTGGCCCCGCGTCGAGGCGGGTTGGGCGGGCGCGCAAGCGGGGATTTACGACGGCCTGCAATCAGCGCTGTCGGCTGTTGTCGGCTGGGGCAATTCTGCGGTTGGGACCTTCCAAGGTGCCTTTGACGGGGTGAAGGCGATCTGGGGCGCGCTGCCACAGGCGATCGGGGATTATGCCTATCAGGCGGCGAATGGGCTCATCGGTGGCGTCGAGTCCATGCTGAATGCGGTGGTCACGCGCATCAACAGCTTCATTGAGGGGCTTAACGCAGCGCTGGCCCTCTTGCCTGACTGGGCTACCGGTGAGGGTGGTCTGAAGATCGGCACGCTAGAGGCGGTGGATCTTGGCGGGATTACCAATCCCTTCGAGGGCGCAGCCTCGGCTGCAGGTACGGCGGCGGCTGATGCGTTCCGTGCGGCCATGGGCGAGACTTACATTGAGACGCCGGATCTCTTCGGGGGCATGGCTGACGCTGCACGTGGCCGCGCGGCGGGATATGCCGAGGCCGCGGGTATGCTCTCTGAGGCAGCCTCCCGCCCGATGACAGCTTGGGAAGCCCTCAAGGCGGCGATCACCGGCGCCGGGACCGAGGGCGAAGACGCTTTGGCCGGCGCGGCCGCGGCGGCTGGTGCGCTCTCAGACGGGTTTGAAGATGCTGGCCAAGCCGCAGGTGGAGCAGGCGGCGCCGCCAAAAAGGCTGCCGAAGAGGCTGCAACCGGCTGGGCCCAGGTCACGAAATCCCTGGCTGACTATGCCAAAGGCGCGATGGATTGGGGCAAAGGGCTTGGCGAGACGCTGACCTCCGCCTTCTCCTCGGCGGAAAGCGCCTTCCGCCAGTTTGTCACCACCGGCAAGTTCGACTTCAAATCGCTGGTCTCCTCGATCTTGGCGGACCTTGCTACACTTGCCTTCAAGAACGCGGTTTTGGGCCCCTTGGCCTCAGCGCTTTCCGGCGTCTTCGGCGGTGGGATCTTTGGCGGTGGGGCAGCGGCTGCCGCAAACCCGATGGTGAATGCGAGCATCTGGCACACGGGCGGGATAGTGGGTGCGGGCGCACCGATGCGCGCGGTTCCAGTCACCGCATTTGCCGATGCCCCCCGCCTGCATTCAGGTGGCTGGGCAGGACTTCGACCTGATGAGGTTCCTGCGATCTTGCAGAGCGGAGAACGGGTGCTGAACCGTCGTGAGGCGGCTAGGTATGGACGTGGTGTCAGCGCTGGCACCGGCGTGACCGTGAACATCGACGCGCGCGGCGCGCAGATGGGGGTCGCCGAGCAGATCGATGCGCGGCTGCGGGCTGCCATCCCAGAAATCGCCCGCATCGCAAAGGAAAGCGTGGCCGACGGCCGACGCCGGGGTCAGGTGATCTAAAAACATGGCCATTCCTGTCTTGCCGCTGACGCTCGTGTCTTCGCTCGAGCGGCGCCTGGTCACGTCTGTGGCGGAGGCGCGCTCTCCGTTCACCGGCACGTCCCAGATCCAGGACTGGGGCGCGTCGTGGTGGGAGTACCAGATCGAGATGGCGGTAACCCAAGGGGCCAAGGCCCGGCGGCTTTCGGCCTTCTTCACCGCGCTTGGCGGATTGCGGGGTCGGTTCCTCTTCCCCGATCCCTCGATCGAGGTGCCGGTGGCGGCGGGCAATCCTTATGTGACCGAAGCCCAAGTCGCAGGAGCCTCCACCCTGCGCACTGCTGGATGGGGACTTGGTCTGCGCGCAGGGGATTTCTTCCAGCTGGGCGGCGATACAACCACGCGGCTCTATCAACTGACAGCGGACGTGACGCCCGTAGGCAGCGAGGCGACGCTCGTTTTCGTGCCGCCGCTCCGGGTGTCAGTGCCGGTCGGCACGCTCCTCGGCCTTGATGCCCCGTCGGTCCTGTTGCGGCTGACGGCCCCGGTCCCCTCGGTCATCGGTCGGGCGGATCAGCATCGCTTCACGATTTCCGCCCGCGAAGCCCTTTAACCAGCGAGGCGCTCTGATGAGCCGTGATTTGACCCTCGCCTTCGCCACCGCGCTGGCAGACCAAAGCCTTCTACCCGTCATCTTCTTCGGAGGGCAGTTCGCCACGGGCTGGGTGCGGATTTGGTCTGGTCTTGGGTCTATTACTTGGAACGGACAAACTTGGGCCGGGGCTGGTTCGCTGCTCGGCATCGGTGGCATTGATGAGACCGGCGAAGTCGTGGCCGGTGGAACGGCGGTGTCGCTGTCGGGCGTGCCGCTGGATCTCGTGCAAATGGCGATCGAGGAGGCGCGTCAGGGCCTCCCGGGTAGGATATGGCTGGGGCTTCTGGCCGAGAATGGCAGCATCATCGCTGATCCGGTTCAGGCCTTCTCCGGGCGGCTCGATGTGCCAGAAATCAAGGATGACGTTGATACCTGCACGATTACGATCAGCTATGAAAGCCGGCTCATTGATCTCACCGTCGCAAGAACGTGGCGCTATACCCATGAAAGCCAGCAGGTCTTATTCCCGGGCGATCTCGGCTTCGAATATGTGACCGCGATCCAGGACCGCGAAATCACCTGGGGGCGTGGATGATGCTCCTCCGCGTTGAAAACTGGGAACGCCTGCTTGCAGCGGCGATCGATACCGCACGGGCAAAGCCTTTCATCTGGGGCGTACACGACTGCCCCACCTTTGCTTTTGAAACGCGTATGATCCTCACGGGCGGCGCAGATATCGCTGTTCTCTGGCGCAGACGCTACACCACCGCACTCGGCGGAGAGCGTGTGATGCGCCGCCTGGGCTGGGCCTCGCTCGAGGACATGGGTCGCGCACTTTTAGGCGAACCGAGGCCAGCCGTGCTCCTCGCCCAACGCGGCGACATCGTTCTGGCCGACACTGGCCTCGGCTTCGGCATTTGCAATGGGGCCACAGCAGTTGGCATGGCCCCTAAAGGCCTCGTGACCGTTCCACTGACCTCTTGCCGACTTTCCTGGCCGATCTGACCTCGGAACCACATCCATGCCCTTCATTGTGACAGCCGTCACCGCGATCGCGGGGGCGATCAGCGGCGTACTGGCTGCAGGTGGCATTGGCGCAGCACTCTTGCGGATTGGCGGGACGCTTCTGCTGTCCTACGCGGCGCAGGCTCTCATGCCAAAACCGCAGACCACGATGCAGCCGCGAACAGTGACGATCCGCGAGCCCGTCGTGCCGCGCGACCTCGTCTACGGCCGCACTCGCAAGGGCGGGGTCATCGTCTTCCTGCACTCCTCGGGATCAGAGAACCAATACCTCGATCTGGTGATCGTGCTGGCCACGCATCGGGTCAAATCGATCGGCGCGATTTATTTCGAAGGCGAAGTGGCGGTGACTGCCGCCGGGACTGCGCAGGGCCGCTGGGCCGGAAAGGTCGTCGTCGAGAAGAAACTGGGCGCCGCAAACCAGACCGCCTTCGCGGGTCTGAAGGTCGCGCTGCCCGACAAGTGGACCGAGAACCATCGGCTGCGGGGCTGTGCCGCAATCCGGCTGCGGCTCACTTATGACCAAGACGCCTTCCCGGGCGGCATCCCGAACATCACGGTCGATCTCGAGGGCAAGGACGACATCTGGGACCCGCGGACCCAAACCGCGGGCTATTCGGAAAACCCAGCCCTTTGCCTTGCCGATTACATGGCGAACCCGACCTTGGGCATCGGCGCGCGCATCGGCCAGTCTGACGGCATTGATGAGCTTTCCCTCGTCGAAGCGGCGAACATCTGCGAC
>Ga0255115_1000274_pt1 | contig 15583 bp, 12 predicted proteins | sample Law_Law_RepB_8h_FD_188474 | JGI IMG/M metagenome (GOLD analysis project Ga0255115, IMG submission 188474) | Freshwater microbial communities from St. Lawrence River, New York, United States - Law_Law_RepB_8h | ecosystem: Environmental > Aquatic > Freshwater > River | place: USA: New York... | reverse complement strand
GTGTACCACCGTGGATGGCGACAATGGCATCGACCTCTGGACCATCCAGAGTATGGCCAACGCCAAGGGACGCGGGGATTGCCGCATCGCGAAAATCGATGTCAAGGCGATGCGCCGGAAGTGATTTTTGAGGAGGTCATCCCGAAGCAGGCAACAGAAGCGCAGCTGCATGATGTGTATGCAGTTCTCTGTGTCATTGAGTCCGAACGTCTTCCGGATGACCCTCCGCCATCGTTTGATGTGTTTCAGACAGGCTTCTGTAACGAGCACCCGATGATGGTCAACCGCCACTGGCTGATACGAGGCGAAAGTGGGAATGCCATTGGGCGTATAGATTACTCAACTCTGCGCTCCGATGAAAACCAGCACCTCGCGCAAGTGCGGATTGGGATTCTCCCTGAGCACCGCAGGCAGGGTGTTGCAACGCTTGCGCTCCCGATGCTGATGCAGCTGGCGCAGGCTGAGCAACGCACCCTTATCATGGCCCGGACGTACAGCACAGCCCCGAGTGGAGTCGCGTTCATGAAGCGCATCGGGGCCGAAGCCAGCCTCACGGAAGACTGTGTTCAGGCGCGTCTGGCAGATATCCCGAATGACATCATCGCCAAGCACATAGCCCATACCCCTAATGGGTATAAACTGCATGTTTGGCGGGACAGCTATCCGGATGCCAACCTCCCAGATGCGGTTGCGCTCCACGGGTTGGTCAATGAGGTGCCTCGGGGCAGTCTGGATGTCAGTGACCTCACAACGACGCCAGAGCAGCTGCGGGATGAAGAAGCGGCGTATGCGGTACGCGGCATCAAGCGCTGGACGTTTGCGGTCGAGCAAATCTCAAGCGGTCAGTTTGTCGGATTTTCGGAAGTGTTTCAGAGCGCGGGCAAGCCACACGTGCTCCAACAAGGCATCACCGCAATCGGGAAAGACCACCGTGGCCGTGGACTGGGATGGTGGGTAAAGCTGACTGCCATCCAAACCATCCGCGCTGAAGCGCCCGAAGTCACCGTAATCCGAACCGAAAATGCCATCGGCAATGCCGGAATCGCACACATTAATGCCACATTGGGGTTTACGAACATCATGGAAGAAACCATTTGGCAGGTTTCACTGAGTGACCTCACGAAGTTTGTAAATGAGAGACACGCTGGGAGCAACAGCCCCAAGGGTGTATAAGGAGAAACTGCGATGAAGCAGCCAAAAGGTAAGCGGACACCGGTTATTTTTGATACGGACATGGGCAATGATGTCGATGATGCGCTTGCGCTTGCCGTCTTACACGCGCTTGAGAGCCGTGGGCAGTGTCAGATTCTTGCGTGCACGATGACGCGGAACGATCCGAAGTCGGCCCTGTACACGGATGCTGTCAACCACTTTTATGGCCGTCCACGGATTCCGATTGGTGTGATTCGCCATACAAAGCCCGCGGATCCAAGCTCTTTCGTCGGTGCGCACGCGCAGTTCAAGACGAGTATCAATCCAGACAACGCCCCGGAAGCCGTTGAGCTGATTCGCAAGACACTGAAGGTACAACCAGATGGCTCCGTGGTCCTGATTCAGGTTGGATTCTTCAGTAACTTTGCCCGGATGGCAGCGAACCCAGAAGACCGTGCGCTGATTGCCCGTAAGGTGAAGTTTCTCTCGGTGATGGCGGGTGCGTTCACGAGCATCGATGGCAATGCGCACTTCACTGAGTACAACGTCACCCAGGATGTCCCGAGTGCGCAGACGCTGACGGAGCAGTGGCCAACACCAATCATCTGGGGTGGCTTCGAAATCGGCTGGGCGCTTCGGTATCCGCTCACATCCATCGCGCAGGACTTCGGCTATGTCGAAAAGCACCCAATTCCAATCGCATACAAACTCTACTGCCAGCCAAAGGAAGAGCGTCCCTGCTGGGATCTGGCAAGCTGTCTCTATGCTGTCCTTCCGGACCGCCCAGAGTACTTCACGCTCTCCGAACCGGGCCAGGTCAGCGTCGAAAAGGATGGCTTTACCCGCTTCACACCAAAACCAAATGGCCGTGACCGCTATTTGAAGATGGACATCAAGCAGACGGCGCGCACGCTCGAGGCGTTGGTGGGCTTGACCAGCCAGCCTCCTGCTTGATGGTAATACCCTCTACGGGTATTAGACTTACGCAAGCTGAACGGCATTGCCCGCGTGGTGCGCATCTGGCCAGATGCGCTCCCACTTTTCAGGGTTATCGATACGAGCGCGGTAGAGTGGGCCTTCGTCAATCGTGATTTTGCCATGCTTGGTCCAGCGTTGGAGAGGCCAGCCGAGCATCCAGCCTGTGTCGCCCAGCCTCTTGTAGTCGCCTGGTGTCGAAAACCAATATGCAATCTCTGCCTTTTCGACATCCAGCTTTCCGATCAGCTGTCCGGATGCCCGATGCGCATAGGTATGAACTTCAAATCTGCCATCTGGGAGTTGCTCGCCCAACTGTAGCCCCTGAATAACATTGTTCTTATACCTATTTATCCACCGTGCATCGCCAGTAATGCGCGTCCGACGCCCCGCTTCATCAATCAAGTAGTTGTACACATCGTCATCGAAACAACTTTCGAGCTGGACCGATGGTGGACGCACGTTCCCTGGAGCGATCGGAACCTTTTCCGCGCGGCGCTTTAGGACATCAAAGTTAAAAAGTACGTCAACAACATCATTATCGGGCCATTTGGTGTAACTTCGCGTGTACCGAAAGGTGTGCGCATTTTGCCAAGCAACGCCATTGGCATTGCCAGTCGTAAACAGCACATTGCCCGTCTTAATGTGAGTGATCTGCAGCTCAGAGTCGCTCACCATGATGGCTGCTAACTCACCGTTTGGAGATGGAATTACAGGCCCTGAACCGCACGCAAGAAAGCGTGGCTTCCCACCGGGCTTGTCCAAGACTTCGATGACATCCTCGCTCTGTCCACGCCGGGACCCAGCGTAAAACAGACGCTTTCCACGTGCATCCCACGTAAATGGAAAAGCATCCACCAATGGATCCGTCCAGCGCTCCAAAATCTTGCCACTTGCAATGTCAAATCGGATCACACGCCAGTGCGAAAGCCTCTTGTCCCCGGGCGGATAGTAAAACCGAACGGATGCGAATGCTGTTGTCGATGCCATTTGGATGCCTAATCCTTGAAAAACAAAAGGGCTCCACGGATTCCGTGAAGCCCTCGGTGAATGACCCTTACCCCCTAGAGCTCGGTTGGGAGCTCATAGCCCTGGCGGTATGGGCGGTCCAGCATCGCGGATGCTTCACTGTCACCCAGAATCCGCTCAGTCTTCGGATCCCAGCGCAGCTCGTTGCGGTTCAGACGCATCGCGATATTGCCGAGGTGACAAATCGTGATCGACCGGTGTGCAACCTCACATGGCGCAACACACTCCTTGCGGGTCAACACGCCATCAATAAAGTTGCGGAAGTGGTCATCACTCTTGTACAAGTGCAGCTCTTTGTCACCGATAACGCTGTTCTTGATTTCAGCTGAGCTCGCATCGTGGATGCCACGGTTTGCCCAAACCCAACCTTGGGTGCCCTCATACGTGACGCCGCCCTTGACCTTGCTGGACACGATCATTTTGACGCCATTTTCATAGATGGCCTCGAACTCATAGTCACTTGCCGTGTCGTAAATCGGGTGCGTTGGGAAGTTTCCCTTTGCGTTGACAATCTTGACCGGACCTGTGTACTCGGTCCCCATTCCCCACTGCGCACAGTCAGGGTGATGTCCGCCCCAGTCGGTCAGCTGTCCACCGGAATAGTCCAGAATCCAACGGAAGTTCACGTGCGTACGGCCTGCACAGTAAGGCTTCCACTGCGCCGGACCAAGCCAGCGATCGTACTCAAAGCCATCCGGCCACACCCCCGCCGTCACCTTATCGGCCGTCCGTCCATAGTCAGGTCGCCCCGATGGAAGCCCCACCTTAACCGTCTGCAGCTTGCCAATTCGGCCATTGCGCACCAGCTCAGCCGCACGACGGAAGTTGCTATCCGACTTCTGCTGGGAACCCGTCTGGAAGATGACCTTATGCTTTTTGACCGCATCCGACATGAGGCGGCCCTGCTTCACCGTCAGCGCAAGCGGCTTTTGGCAGTAAATGTCTTTCTTGGCAGCCGCAGCATGCAGCACACAAAGCGCATGCCAGTGGTCTGGAGTTGCGATTTCAACCGCATCGATATCAGAGCGCTGCAAGACATCGTGATAATCCACATAGGCCTTACAGCCGGGTCCCTTGGCACCACGCTCTTCGTAGTATTCATCCACCATCCGGCGCGCAGGCTCACGCCCAGCCGTCCCGCCATTCCAGTAGCCACCGCTCTGGAAGTTGACATCACAGACAGCCACCACCTGCACACGCTTGTCCTGGAGAAAGCCTCCCATGTCGCCCGTGCCCTGGTTTCCGACGCCGATAAACGCCATCGTCACGCGGTCACTTGGCGCAACGTGGCCATCGCGGCCAAGGGCACTTGCAGGAATAATCCATGGAAGCGCGACCGCTCCAGCAGCACCAGCACTGGCCTTCAATAAGCCCCTACGTGTCATCTTTTGCTCTGCCATATTCGCCACCTACTCCTTTGTTACGAGCTCATCTGTGTTCAAAATGATGCTGGCGGTCAGCATCCACGCTGCGAGATCCGCCGTCGGAATGCCATCCGGGCGCTTCGCCGCACCAACCAGCACAAGCTTGTTTGCATCTTCTGGATGCTGCTGATACTCCAGCCGGCGTAGCGCCGTGCCTTCGAGGAGAACATCCCGCTCAGACTTCGATGCCACACGCCCGAGCGCCCGCCGGAACATCGCATTCAGAATGCCAACATCCGAACCCTTACCCTCAGTTATCGCTTTTTGTGCCAGCACGCGGGCAGCTTCGACAAATGTTGGGTCATTCAACAGCACAAGTGCCTGCAGCGGAGTGTTCGTACGGCTGCGGCGGACACGACAGGCTTCACGTCCAGGGACATCAAAGATTGCCATTTGTGGCGGTCCAGCGGTCCGCTTCCAAATCGTGTAGATCGACCGGCGATACAGGCCTTCACCACTGTCAGCCTTGTAGTTGCGGAGGTTGCCGTAAACGCTTAGCTCATCCCAAAAACCAGCCGGCTGATATGGCCGAACACTTGGACCACCGACCTTGTCAACCAAGAGGTCGCAGATTGCCAGCGCCTGGTCACGAATCGCTTCTCCCGACAAGCGGAAGCGCGGACCACGTGCAAGCAAATGGTTCTCAGGATCGCGCTTCATCGCATCCGGGGTGATCACACTGCTCTGACGGTACGTGCTCGAAAGCACCAGCGTTTTGTGCAGCTTCTTCAGGTCCCAGCCGGAATCCATAAACTCAACCGCCATCCAGTCGAGCAATTCAGGATGACTCGGCGGAGCGCACCGCACTCCAAAGTCTTCGGTTGTCTCTACGAGGCCACGGCCAAAGAGGCGTTCCCAAACCCGGTTGACGGCCACGCGTGCGGTCAGTGGGTTCTCACGGCTGGCCACCCACCGTGCAAATGAGAGGCGGTTTTTCGGCTGACCCGCCGGGATGGTTCCGAGCGCGCTTGGGATGTCGGCTGTAACAACATCACCCGGCTTGTCATACGCACCGCGTACCAGAACGCGGCATTCGCGTGGCTTCTCGAGCTCGCCCATCACCATCGTGGTTGGAACCATCGCCAACACCTGCTTGCGCTCATTCGTGAGCTGCGCGAGCTTACGGTCGGCATCCCGTGCCGGATGGTTGGTATTAGCCCGGATGTACGCATGTAGCGCGGCGACCTGTGCAGGTGTGCGCTTTTCAGCAGGGATCTGAAGAACAGCGAGGCCAGCATCCGATGATGCACCTGCAAGTGGATCGCCCGTTGTAAGCGAGATACGGAAGTTTTGCAGGGAATGGTTTTCGTAAATGGAGCCAAAGTCCAGCTTGATGACCAGCTTGCCATTAACTGGTGTTACCGGATTAGCAAAGGCAAAGCGTGCATCGTGGGACTCGCGCGTCTTTGGATAAATCGCCCAGCCAGGTGTGTCCCCGTTGCCATCGATGCTGCCTGAAACATCATGACCATCCTGTTGGAACGATGCCACGGCCTTGCCAAAGGGTGCATCTTTTCCACCGGTCGATGCGCTGATCCCTGTCAGGACAAAGTTTCCGTTAAAGTGGCGGCTGACATAGCCATTTGCACCTGGCATCACTTCGATACGCACACCCGTGATGTCTTTGTCTGGGGCATCCAGAGTTACGGTGTAGCTGTCCTTTGCAGGGTTGGTGCCGGTGACAACAATCGAGGATGTAGCATTTGCGGTCAGCTTTGCGCCACTGGTTGCGGTTGCAGCTGCGATTCCAGCGGGCAGCCAGGATGGCTTGACATTGCTGGTGTCGCGGGATGCTTCCCAGAGAGACGCCCATTTCAGGAAGTCTGGTTCAGCGGATTTTGCGGCTTTGTTTGCTGCATCAATTTGCGTGTCAAGCTTTGCCAGCATCGCATTCTGATCACGCGTTGGGCTCTTAATCAGCGGCGGGTGATTTTCGGGTGCTTCGACGCCGGTGCCGGACTCTGCGATGTTATTGAAGAACGCAAAGACCGAGTAAAAGTCCTTTTGGCTAACCGGATCGTACTTATGGTCGTGGCAGCGTGCGCAGCCAAATGTCATCCCGAGCCAGACAGCGCTCGTGGTCTCGACGCGGTCGATGACGGTTTCGATGCGCCATTCTTCAGCGATGACGCCGCCTTCGGTATTGACGCGGTGGTTACGGTTGAACCCGGTGGCGATGACCTGTTCAGTCGTGGCATTTGGGAGCATGTCTCCCGCGAGCTGCTCGACAGTGAACTGGTCGTAGGGTTTGTTGGAGTTGAAGGCATCAATGACCCAGTCACGCCAGCGGTACTGAAAGCGTTCGTAGTCTGCCTGATAGCCATTTGAGTCAGCGTAGCGCGCGCCATCCAGCCAGTCAGCTGCCATCCGCTCACCGTAGCGTGGGCTTGCGAGGAGGCGATCCGCGGCGAGTGCATACGCATTCGGGCGTGTGTCAGCGAGGAACCGGTCGACTTCGACAGGAGTTGGAGGCAGCCCCGTGAGGTCAAGGGTAGCGCGGCGCAGCCAGGTACGCCGGTCGGCATCCGGGCTCGGTTTCATTCCGACCTTGTCAAGTTTTTCGAGGATATAGGCATCGATGGGGGTGCGGACCCACTGAGGATTCGAGACTTTTGGTACTGCAGGGCGCTTCGGGGCCACGAAAGCCCAGTGCTTGTCGACTTGTGCACCGGTACGCGTCCAGGCTGTGAGCAACGCCTTTTGAGAAGCCGTCGGCTGGGATGGCTCATCCATCGGGGGCATGTGCAAGCTACTCGATGCGGGCAATGCTATCCGCCTGGCGACTTCCTTTGCTTGTGCTGCGGTAATCGGCAGGTCAAGGCGGAGATTACCTTTACGCGCATTTCCATCCAAGCCGTGGCATTTGAGACAGTGGTCTCCAAGAATGGGCCGAATTTCCTTGGTGTAGTCCGGTTTCTTGATGATTTTCGGGCTTGTCGGAGCACCGATGGCAAGCCAGGTTGCGGATGCACAGAGGGTAATGGCTAGGCCAGCGCGGATCGTTCCACCACGCAGCGCTGCAAAGGGGTTTCGCATGGGCAAGTTTCCCACAAATGCGGGTGGAATTGCCAGTATCGGACCCCTTGTTGACTTGATGCAATCCTGCTGTATGGTGGATATATGCAGCTAAATCAGGACAGCAATGGAGTTGTGCAGCCTGTCGTACCCGATGTTGCAACACCAGCATCCCCGGGCTTTGCTGCGCAGGTGACAGAAACCGTGACACAAGCAGGCGTAATCCGGCGTGGCACCTGGATAACACCCGTCGGCGTGGCCAGAACTTACTATGAATTTACATCCCATCTTCGGGTTCTTGGGATGCCATTTGTTCACATCGCGTGGGGACGCAACCCGGTCACAGGCAAGCTCGCGGTTGCCCGCGGGTTTATCGCTATTGGACAGTTTGCGATTGGTGTTATCAGTGTCGGGCAGCTAAGCATCGGCTTTCTCTCAGTTGGTCAGCTTTCGCTTGGTCTGTGGGGCGCGCTTGGACAGGCAGCGATCGGATTTCTGGCGATTGGCCAGCTGGCGGTGGGGTTACGTGCTGCGATCGGGATGCTGGCGGTTGCGTTTCATGCGGTGGGGATGCTCACGGCGGGCGGGACGTGTGTCGGCGGCCCGAGTGCCTGCACCCATGCGTGGAATATAGAGCGACGTGACCCAGTGGCTGTTCAGGACTTCAAGGACACGCCATTTCGTCCAATGAAGGCGAACAGAAGGTCGCGGTAGCCTACGGGTGATGGTTGAAATGGTGAGCCATTTAGAAGACCTCTCGTTTGTACCTAATGGCTTATGGTTCTGGCATGAAGGATGCAACCGGATGAGGTATGTCTTTGTCAAATCGTCCTGTGAGTGGTCCAGATGTAGCGGTCATCATTTGTACACGTAACCGTGCTGAACACTTAGCTGAAATGCTTCCATCTTTGGCCAAGCTCTACATTCCTGCTGGCCTTATTGTAGATGCAATCATTGTGGACAACGGGAGCACAGATGCAACGCAGGCCGTGATTGCGGAACATACCCGCAGCTGTGGCTGGTTACGGTCCATCATCGAAGAAAAACCAGGCCTCTCGAATGCCCGTAATGCTGGTATCGAAGCGACATCAGCACCGATTGTGCTGTTCACCGATGACGATGTCAGGATCCCAACAGACTGGCTGGCTGGCATGACACAAATGTTCAGCGACCACGACACACACATTGTTCAGGGGCGTATTGTGCTTGCGGAGAGCATTGTCCTGCCATGGATGGAGTGGGTCCATCGAGCCGGTCTAGCCGAGTTCACTGGTGATGAAGCCAAGACGGTGATTGGCGCGAACTTTGGTTTCCGCCGGACGGCCTGGGAGAAAGTCGGTGGCTTTGACCCGCGCTTTGGAGCGGGAACTCCGATTGGCTTCGGGGATGACACCCTGTTTGGGCACCAGGTACGTCACCAGTTTGGGGATGTCGCGATTTACTCCGGCGCTCCCATCGTGCACTACCCGGACACGAGTCGTCTGACCCGTGAAAGCCTGCTAAAACGCACACGCCTAGGCGCAATTTCTGAGATTTGGATTGCAGCGGCGCTTGGCGAACCGCTTCCACATCAGGCAACCCGCCCCGTGCTTTTAAATCACTTGGCTTACGCGGCAAAAACGCTAAAAGCAAGACTCCTCCACAATGGCAGCCCATTGACACAGGATGAGCTGTATGGATATTACTCTCTCGTGATGTCTCTTGAAGCCGGAGCGTATGCTGATGCAAAGCGTGTTCTAGGCATCGCCGCATAATACATTAGGCTAAAACCGATACACTGCGGCAACACAGTGGAGTCAATCCACAAGGAGCGCAGCGTCGATGGAGATGCCACAAACCTCGCAGTCAGACTGGTACGGCTACAGCAAGCAGAGCTTTACCCACAGCGGTCATGGAGCTTATGTCGTTATCCCCAAAATACCCGCCCCGGGTAACCCATGGGTCTGGCGCACATCCTTTCCCGATTTCCATGCTGAAATCGATGTTCAGCTCCTTGGCGCTGGCTTTCACATCGCGTACATCGATGTCCTTGACATGCTGGGATCGGATCGCTCGCTCGATATCATGGAGCGCTTCCGCGACCTGATTCGCTATAAGTACAAGCTGGCAGAGAAGTGCTGTATCGAGGGTGTTTCCCGTGGCGGGATGCATGCTTATCGGTATACACATCGCCACCCAGACCAGATCGCATGCATTTACTGTGACACGCCCGTCATGAACCTCGCAAGCTGGCCGAAGAAATGGCCAGGAAGTCAACGCGAGTGGCAGGATGCCAAGCGGGAATTTGGCTTTGCAAAAGATGAAGATGTCAACCAGTTCAGGAGCAATCCCATTGATTTGGCAGTCGATATCGCAAAAGCGGGTGTCCCGATGCGGCATACGATTTCCCTCTCTGATGAGGTCGTTCCGGCGGCAGAAAACACGCTTGAAGCAAACCGTCGCTTGGCAAAAGTAGGCAAAGCCATTGAGCTGGTGGTGGTTGAAAAAGGCACGCCAGAATCGAATGGCCACCATTTTGCGCTTCCCAAAATCGATGAAACTGCGCGTTGGATACAACGGCACGCCGAGGTGAATCCAAGTGGCGTGGTTCAGCACACGCTCCGCGGTGGTCTGGGACGCGCATTCGCATCGTTCCGTAAAACCAAGCGTGGCACCGTCGGCTTTCTCGGTGGTTCGATTACCTACAACGGCGGCTGGCGTGACCATGTGATGGCAGATTTGACGCGCCGTTTCCCGGATACAGCGTTCACCTTTATCGCTGCCGGCATCCCGAGTATGGGCAGTGTCCCCCACGCCTTCCGGGTCCAGAGTGATTTGCTGGAAAAGGGTCCTTTCGACCTTGTTTTCATCGAGGCCGCGGTGAATGACAGGACGAATCATCCCAAGGATGCCACACGGGTTGCCCGCGCGATGGAAGGTGTCGTTCGCCATATCCGCCGCGAGAATCCACTGACCGACATTGTGCAGCTGCATTTTGCGATGGAGGAGTTCTACGCAGATTTTGCAGCGGGACGGATGCCCGCAACGCTTGCGATACATGAACGCGTCGCCCAACACTACGGAAATCCAAGTGTCAATATTGCGAAAGAGGTCTGGGCCCGCAGTGCGGCAGGACAATTTACATGGGCGAATGGCATCCAGGATGTGCACCCAAGTCCGTTTGGCGGTCAGCTCTACGGACGTGCGGTGAGTCGGATGTTTGATGCGGCTGATGATGTGTTGACCGTATCAGGTGGTAGCCAGCAGAAGCATCCACTGCCGAAAGCACTCGATCGGGCGTGTTACGAGCGTGGCCACTACGAGAGCCTGCAGGCTGCGCAGCCTGTTCAAGGATTCCGTTTGGTGGAGCGGTGGCAACCACAGATTCCTGCAGGTACACGGGATGGCTTTGTCAATGTCCCAGCGCTGACGGCATCAAAGCCTGGAGATACATTCCGATTCCGGTTTACAGGAACAGCAGTTGGGCTTGCGGTTGCAGCGGGCCCGGATGCTGGGATTCTGCGCTGCCGCATCGATGATGGAAAAGAAGTCATGGTCGACACATACACGGCATGGAGCGGCGGATTATACCTACCATGGGTATATGTCTTAGCGGATGACCTCAAGCCAGGAACCCATGAGGTGGTGGTAGCGATTGATCACCAGAAAAACCCTGCAGCTAAAGGCACAGCGGTTCATATTATGCACTTGTGTGTGGGTTAGGGTTTAGCGGGAAAAGAACCCAGGTTCCTCGGAGCTATAGGACCAGTCCCAGACGATTCCGGCGATAAAGCCTACGAGTAGTAGTCCGATGATGAAGATCCAGCCGATGGTTGTGAGTCCGAAGATGAGGAAGCAGATGTAGGCGAGTGCGCCTGCCGGGGCCATGCAGGCCCAAAATCGCCAGTGCCAAAGAACATCTAAAACCGTGATAAGGGAATCAAGACTAAACCAGTCGCTCACTTGGGTTTACCATCCACGTGGCACGGTATCATATTGCCGTTGTCGTGGAGCGTGGGCTTGTAGCTCAACGGTTAGAGCAGGGGACTCATAATCCCTTGGTTGGGGGTTCGAATCCCTCCAGGCCCACTCCATCAGTATGGTCACAGATCTCCTGAAATGTGCACCAGTAATACAGAACTCCCCCAATAACCAATCTGGTCATTGGGGGAGTTCTGATTTCCAAACCCGGCCAGGCAACAACCTATGGGCAGGGGCGTTCCAGTGGCGTGTTTTGGAACGGTGCTGGATACCAAGTCTTGCCCCAGAGGAAGTTGTTAGGATCAAGCGTTTGCTCGAAGCGATGCCACTTTGCATGGCCATCCGCAAATGTGTAGTTAGCACCAACGGTATGGCGGTCAAACTTCACACGGACGATTTCAGGCTTATCTTTCTTTCCAAGAAGCCCGGCAGCTGCATCTGCAGGAGTCGCAAAACGGTATGCATCTCCAGGACAGATCTGACCACTACCAACGGAAACACCACTGGTTCCAATGAACGCGGATGTGCCCTTCCACTGGCCAATCTTGGTCTTTGCTGCATCGTTCATCGTGGCACGGCGCTCTGCAAGAATGATCATGGATGCTGGCTCTTCGAACGCGGCCTCGGATGGTGCCAGCCAGTCGTGTGCAGGGATTGCATTGTAGTTGTTGATGTACGAGAACTTGGGCACCTGTGCATCACAGTTCAGGCCAGCAACCTGTCCAGCGGCACAAGGGATGGCCGGAGTGACCGGGGATGCATCCGATGGGCAGACAAAAATGCCAACATTCTTGACATATGGCTGGAGGATAAAGGACCAGTGAATCTTGAGTGTCGGGTCCTCGTAGGTGGTCTGCATTAATGTGCCATCGTAGTCCTGTTGATACATATTCAATGCTAGACCAAGCTGCTTCATGTTGGAGAGGCAGCTCGCAGAGCGGGCCTTTTCACGCGCTTGTGCGAAGACTGGGAAGAGGATGGCTGCGAGGATTGCGATAATCGCAATCACAACCAGCAGCTCAATGAGGGTAAATGCGTTTGCTTTTCGATTCATAATAAATGTTCACCTAAAATAACAACAAGGCTTCAGCGACCTGTTTATAGGGGGAGCAATGCAGAACACTGTTATGTAGTCATTAAGTTAAGTTTATTTAAATGTTAAATATACATACCTATTTACACCCCAAGTTAAGATAACAGCATGACTGAACATCCACGTTGGTTGCTCCACGCACTCCTCGCTGCGGTCTTCGCTGGTATCACGGCACCGCTGGCAAAGCTGGGGATGTCCGGTGTTCCCAGTAATGTGGCAACGTTCATAAGGACAATGGTCGTCTTGGCCTTTATTGGAGGCATCGTGATCATGCAGAAGCAGCTGGTTGTCATCCCACAACTGACCGCAAAGACTTGGGTTTTCCTCGTCCTGTCAGGCCTCGCAACGGGCATTTCTTGGCTTTTCTACTTCAGCGCTATCAAGCATGGCCCCATCAGCGTCGTGGCCCCCATCGATAAACTGAGCTTTGTTTTGGCCATTCTGTTGGGCATTATCGCTTTTGGCGAGCGGCCAAACCGCCTAACCATTGTTGGAATCATCTGCATCGTCGCTGGCGTTGTTCTGTGCCTGCCAAGCGTTCAAGCCCGATTACAATCTTAGGACAACAACATGGAGCCATACTTCGGAATTCTTGTCATCGCTATCATCACGATTGTGATCGTGGCGATACTTGGTTTTGTCAGCGTTCACATCACTACACGCAAGTATGTCCCCGATGCCGCAGGTGCATCGAAGGCGCTGGCACTCACGATCGTTTCATATGTTGGTAGCGGGATGTTGCTATCACTGGCGATGAAGCTGACGGATGACAAGCCGGGCCCATTCGGTCATCTCGTACCTACCCAGATCTTTGTCAAAATACTGGGAGCGGTCATTGCGTGGGTAACAGCGGTTATCGGCACTTGGTTTTGCACCAAGGCGATGTACGGCGGGAGCTCCCGCACGACTGCCAGGATCTCTGGCGCCTTGATAGCCATCATTAGCCTATCGTTTGGCTCAACGGTTTGGCGACTCGTTAACTGGATGCTAGTGACATCCAGCAATCGCTAAAACAACAAACAAATGAACCGAGTTGGAACGCGCTTTGAGCGTGTTGCGCGTTCCAGTAAACAACGAGAATAAACTCCCTACGGCGCCCAAACCTTCTCGAGATAGGCGAGCAATTTTGGATCGACTTTACGCAGTGCATCCCGGTCGAATGGTGCAAAGTCATTTCGCAGGAAGTACGCTTCCGTACCTTCGGCAAAATACTCCTGCGGGGTCGTCATCGCGTACGCACGCTCCACCGATGTACCTCGCCCCGGCCCACGAAAACGCTCGACCTTGTCGTACGCTCCACCCGCTTTCGCATCCCGGTAAAGCCCAACCAGCTCCGCATTATCAAATCCCAAGACTTGGTCGTGGAACGCATGCGCAAGCTCATGCAGAATCACGACTGGCATCCGTTTGACTTCAAATGGAAAGGACTCCGTATCGGTGATCTCGATGCCCTTGACCATGGCGGGGTTCCGCCCATTGTCCTTAAGCCAATCCGCACCAGGATGGTACTCCGCTGTCGGACCAAAGCCTTTATAGGGAAGAGAAACCCACAAAGTGACCTTGCGAAGTGCCGGTATATGACGTGCTGGAACGAGCTGGGTCACGAGACGCAGCTGCTCGGCGAGCAGCGGTAACATCGCATCCACAGCAGCCGGCATGGTCTCGATGACATCCGTGCGGACATTCACCGTCCAGCCCTCAAGCGTCAGGCTACGGTACTTAAGAAACAAGCTCTGCTGCTCCTGCTGCAGGACTTGCAACGGTAAGTGCATCGGAGGAACGCTTTCGCGCATTGTCCTGAATAATCTTCTTTGCATTCAAAAGCCGCTCCGGCCACGCAAATGTCGGCGCCTTTTCAGGATCGTAACCCTTCATATGTCCATTCAGCCGAGTTGCCGGCTTTGTGTACCGGATCTCGGTGTCCTTGAAAACCTCACGGCAGAGCTCGGCGAGACTTGGGTCATATGCAAGCAATTCAGTGCGCGTATTGACATGGTTATGGTCATGGTCATTTTCACGATTGTTGTCAAACCAGGACTGAACACCTTCCGCAAAGTACTCAGCATGGGAAACCGCCGCGTACTTTCCCTTCCATAAGCCAGCCGCGAGGGCACTACGGTACGCCTTCTTCACCCGAGCATCAAATGTTGGGTCAACAGCGTTCATCCCCCGTAAGTGGATGCTATGTGCAAACTCATGGATCAGAATGCTCTCTTTGGCATACGGATCACCGGTGAAGCCAAGCAGGTTTTCCTCACCCACACTGCAGTAGGGATCTTCCTCAGAGCCTCCGGTGCCACGCGCACGCGCATCCCACCAATCCCGAGCGTTTACGCCATCGATGTCTTTGCCCATCCCGAGCCAGGCAAACTCCGGGAGGTCGCAAGTGTACTCATTTGCCCCAATGATGCAGAGCCGTGTGCCCGACTTAATCATCGCCGCTTTGGCATCCGGGCGTGCCGCCAGTAACTGATTCACCCAATACGCAGCCTCACGCAGTGCGAAGTCATTGACATCCGGGCCCGCAACAATCGGAAACCCACCAGCAGAAATAAACTTCGTGTGCCGGGGCGCAACCTTCATAGCCTTGGGCGGCTTGGTGATTTTCTGTGCACCGGCGATGCTAACGGCGAGCATCGAGACACAAGCAACGGCTAGCAAGCGAAGCGACATCAATGGAAAGGACATGCACAGCAAATACCACACATCGGGGCAATGGTGTAAGTCTCCACCTGATGGCATGGGACTACGGCATGCTTCCTGCACAAATCGAGAAATACTATGACTGCTATCCAATACTTCACACGCAAGCGTGTCGCAACCCGGCTGCCGTACATCGACAGTATCCGGGGAATTGCAGCGCTCTACGTCGCGATCGGACACATCTGGCAGTTTCTTGCTTTCCAACCACCCTACGCAAATTTGCCGAAAATCT
>Ga0255115_1000267_pt1 | contig 15803 bp, 12 predicted proteins | sample Law_Law_RepB_8h_FD_188474 | JGI IMG/M metagenome (GOLD analysis project Ga0255115, IMG submission 188474) | Freshwater microbial communities from St. Lawrence River, New York, United States - Law_Law_RepB_8h | ecosystem: Environmental > Aquatic > Freshwater > River | place: USA: New York... | reverse complement strand
GGATCAGCAGCGCGCCCGGGAAGAAATGCAGGGGGGCGAAGCGTTCGGGCTTATCGATCTGGTTCTTGTTCTTCGCCAGGACGGCGGCCTTGTCGATCGGGTCGGCCAGCAGCTCGAGCCGGACGGTGTGCACGCCCTCGGGGAGGTCGGTGCCGACGGTGAGGGTGCCCAGGCGATTATAGGTGGAGTAAGCGTCGATGCGCTGGACGACGAAAGGTTTGCCGCCATCGAGCGTGACGGCGACCTTGCCGCCGGCCGGGCCGAGCAGGTCGTACACGGCGCAGTGCGTGCCCTTGAATTTGAATTCGAGGCTCTGGCCGGGCTGGGTCAGCTTGACCATCGCCGGCAGACGGTTCGCCCAGCCCTTGGCGAAGGCGTCGGTCTTCATGTCGACCGGCGTCAGCCCCGCGGAGAGCTTGGCGGCGGTGATCGGGACGAGCGTCGCGCGCTCGAAGTTCGCCGGATCGAGGGCGAGGTTGCTCACGTGCGCGGTCGGCGTGGCGTTCGCGATGGCGAGGGCCGGCAGCGAACGGACGATGGCCTGCGTATAAAGCACCTGGCCGGTGGAATCATGCGGGTGGACGCCGTCCCGCGCGAAGACGAACTTGTCGCCGAGCGCGGCCTTGTCGGCGGCGGTCTGCGGCAACGGCGCCTTCCAGAGGAGCTGACCGGCCTTGGCCAGTCGCGCGACCTCCATGCCGAGCGTGATCGTCGGGATGCCGTAATGGTCGGCGACCTTCTCCATCGCGCTCGCGGAGCGCTGCAGCTTGCCCTCGAGCATGGCGGGGGAAAGCGCCTCGGTCAGGGTATAGACGAAGCAGATGTCGGTCTTGGGATTGGCCTTCCAGGTCTGGCGCACGATGCCTTCCATGCAGCGGATGATGCGCCGCGGGTCGGTGCCGCCGTCGTTGACGGCGAACTCGACGAAGAGGAGATCGGGGCCCTTGGAAAGCACGTCCTGCTGGACCCGGAAGACGCCGAGGTCCGAACCGGTGCCGCCGATGGCCGCGTTGATCTCGGTGAAGGTCGACTGCGGGTAGGCCTTCTTGAAATGGGCGAGGGTCTGCACCCGCCAGCCGTTCTGCGCGGTGATCGAACCGCCGAGGTAACCGATCTTCACTTCGGCGCCGGTCGTCTGGGCCTTCAGGAAGAAGTTCGGCAGGCCGCCGCGGGCGCGGACTTCCTGCGCGTCGGCGAGCGGGTAATCCTGGTCGGCGGCGCGACCGAGCACGGCGGCGCAGAGCGCCAAGGCGGAGAAGAGCAGTCTCATGGGGGTGCAAGATTAGACGGGGAATAACCCCGCGAGTTCCAGCCTATTGCCCGGACGCGTCCGAAAAATGAAAGTCCGTCTTCCTTCCCGCACCGAGTCCCGTAAGTTCGGGACATGGACAACCTCACGCACGCCGCCCTGGGCATCGCCGCCGGGGTCGCCGTCCATCGCCGCGGCGGCTCGGTCTCCGCCGCCGCCGTGGCCGCCCTGCTCGCGTCCGAGGCGCCGGACCTCGACGTGTTCATCCGGGCCGCCGACGACCCGCTCGTCGCCTTCCGCTGGCACCGTCACTTCACGCACAGCTTCGTGTTCATGCCGGTGCTCGCGCTGGCGGCCGCGTGGCTCACGACCCTCTTCTTCCATCGCCGCCATAACGTCGGCTGGCGCGAACTGTTCCTGCCCGCCCTCGCCGGCGCGCTCACGCACCTGCTCTGCGACGGCTGCACGAGCTACGGCACGATGCTGCTCTGGCCGTTCACGGAGGCGCGTTACTCCTGGGATTGCCTCCCGATCATCGACCTCGCGGTCACCCTGCCCGTGCTGACGTTCGCCGTGCTCGCCTGGCGCCGGCACTCGCCGCGGCTGGCGGCTTACGCGCTGCTGTGGTTCGGCGCCTACGCCGCGCTCGGCCTGACGCAGCAGGCCCGCGCCGAACGCAGCCTGCGGGCCTGGCTGGCGGCCCAGTCCGTCACGCCGGAGCGCCTCGCGGTGAAGCCGACGGTCTCCAACCTCGTCGTCTGGCGCGCGGTCTGGCTGCACCAAGGTCGCTGGCATGTGGCGGCGGTGCGCAACCTGCCGTTCACACCGACCCGTCTCGTGGTCGGCGAGACCCGCGCGGCCTGGTCACCGACGTCCGGCGGCAATCCCCCGCCCTTCTCCGAAGGCGCGCACCTGATCGCCGACTTCTCCCGGTTCACCGGCGGCTGGAACACCTATGACCAGGCCGACGGCGCGATCCTCGTCGGCGACATCCGTTTCGCGATGCTTCCGACCAGCAGCCGCCCGCTGTGGTCCGTGCGATGCGCTCCCGGCGGCACGCTCGCCGACACGACGCTGATCATGGACCGCAGCCTCCGGGATGGTGACTGGGGGCGCCTCGGCGCCTTGCTCACCGGGTCGGATTCGCGCTTCGTCGAAATCGACTAAGACGCGCCGCGGAGCGTCGCGTCCCCGCTACGCGATGACTCAGCGCAGTTCGAAGCGATAACTGGCGACGGCTTCGGAGGCGACCGGCGCGCGATTACGCGTGGCCGGCTCGAAGGTCGAAGCCCGGGCGGCCTCCAGCGCGGCCTCATCAAGCAGGCGGCTGCCGGAGCTGGTGGTGAGCTCGACCTGCCGGACGGAGCCGTCCGCGGCGAGCAGGATGCGGACACCGACGACGCCGGCGACGCCGGCGCGACGCGCCCGCTCAGGATAAGCGGGCTCCTGCCGCGCGCGGAAGGCCGGCGGTACGAAGACTTCCGCGACGGGCGCGGGCGGGGCGACGGACACGCCCCTAGGTTCGGCGGCGACAGGAGCCACGACAGCGGGCGAAGCCGCCACCGGGGCGGTCGCCGGCGGAAGAGCGGCGGGCGTCACCGGGACGAAGACGGGCGTCACGGGCAAGATGAGCCCGGCGCCGAGGGCCGCGCCTTCCTTAGCCTCGCCAGGCAAGGCGACCGGCTCCGGCAGCAAGGTCACGAGGATATGGCCGCCTTCCGTGGCCGGCTCGCCGACGCCGCGCAGTCCGCCGACCCAGACGGCGCCGAGGGCCATCGCGTGGGCGCAGGCCACCGCGGTCCAGATCAGGCGATGTCGACGACGTTCAGACACGCGGTGAGAGTCGGTTCGACGGCGAGTTCAGTCAAGGACGAGGCGTGTCATTTCGCGAGGTCCGGCGGCACCATCCACAGCAGGCTCCAGGCCCCGAACGGGCGCGCGCGGTCCGGCTTGCTCCGCCGCTCCAACGCCATCAGCCCGGCCTTACGGAAACGGACCGCTTCGCCGCCATCGGCCAGGCCGAGCAGGAGCGCGGCCAGTTCGGCGAGGTGCGGATTATGGCCGACGAGCAGCCGGCTGCGGCGCGACTTGGCGAGCTGGGCGGCGGTCTTCCGCGGATCGTCCTCCGGCTCCAGGCCCGCGAGCACCTTCAGGGGCAGCACGGAGCGGGTCGCCAGCCGCAGCAGCTGCGCCGTCCGGACCGCGCGCACGAGGGGGCTGTGCTCGATCGCCTCGACTTCCGCCAAAGCCGCGGCGCCGACGCCTGGGGCCAGCAAGGCGACCTGGCGCTGCCCATGGGGCGTGAGGTCGCGCGAGGCGTCCGGCGTCCCGGGGACGGCTTCGGCATGGCGGAGCAGGTAGAGACGCATGACGGCAACGTGACGTTTCGCCGAGCCGTTGCAAATCGGACTTGCTCCGCCGTCTCGTCCGTCAACCAATCGCCCGTGCGCTTCGTCGCCACCGCCCTCCTCCTCTGCGCCGCGCTCACCGCGGAGACGGCCGCCCAGACGCGCTACTCGACCCAAGGGATGACCGTGGCGGGGCAGATCTGCGTCGACGCCGCGACCGGCGCCGTGCTGTCACAGAAACTGGCGGACTTCCCGGCGGACCCGGCGAGCGTGACGAAGCTGATGACCTTCCTGCTCGTCCTCGAGGACATCCGCGACGGGCGGACGACGCTGCGCAGCCGCGTGGGCGTCACCAAGGAAGCCGCGGCCACCGGGGGCTCGCAGGTCTGGCTGGCCGTCGGCGAGACGTTCACGGTGGAAGACATGCTCTACGCGCTGATGCTCCAATCCGCCAATGACGTCGCGGTGGCCTTGGCCGTCGACCGGGCCGGCAGCACGGCGGCCTTCGTCGCCCGCATGAACCGCCGGGCGGCCGAACTCGGCATGACGCGCACCCGCTTTGTCTCGCCCAATGGGCTGACCGAAGGCCGTGGTCCGCATGACAGCTCGACCGCCCGCGACCTGGCCCGGCTAGGCGTCGTACTCTGCGGCATGCCCGAAGCCCTGCGCTTCACCTCGGCCAAACGTCACGTCCTCCACCGCCCGCTCAAGCCCATGGAGATGCTGAACCACAACCATCTGCTGGCCTCGTTCCCCGGCTGCGATGGGCTGAAAACCGGCTACACCTCGAGCGCCCAGGCCTCGATCATGACCACGGCCAAGGCCGGACCCCAGCGGGTCATCGCGGTCGTGCTCGGTTGCCGCAGCCCCCTTGGCGGTAAGGCCTCCCAGCGCCTGCGGGATGACTTGGCCGCCACCCTGATGCGGGAAGGCCTGGCCAAACTCCAGGCCCAGGCGGCCGCCCAAGCCCGCCTGCCAGCGCTGAAGCAAGCCCCCAAGATCAGCGTAAAACCCAAGGAAGAGCCCGGTTTCTGGGACTGGCTGGGGGATTTGTTTAGCTTCTAACCCCCGGCCAGAAGGGGGTGGAAAGAAGTAGTGAACATTTGTTCATTTTGCTTGCCACGTTCGCCGTGCCCGGCAAATTCCATTCCGCATACCCAACGTTATGTCCGCCAAATCCGAACCCACCGCTAAGGAAAAATCTGCCAACCAGGCAGCCGAGAAGAAGACCCTCGATCTGGCTCTCTCCGCCATCAACAAGCAGTATGGCGACGGCACCCTGATGCGCATGGGAGACGCGACCAAGATGCAGGTCTCGTCCGTCTCCACTGGCTCGGTCGCCATCGACCTTGCCTTGGGCGTCGGCGGCCTCCCCCGCGGCCGTATCGTCGAGATCTTCGGCCCGGAATCCTCCGGTAAGACGACGCTCTGTCTCTCCATCATCGCCGAGATCCAGCGCCAGGGCGGTAACGCCGTCTTCGTCGACGTCGAACACGCCCTCGACCCTCGCTACTCCAAGGTGGTCGGCGTCGACCTCGACAACCTCCTGGTCTCCCAGCCCGAATCCGGCGAAGACGCCCTCAATATCGTCGAAACCCTCATCCGCTCCGGCGCGGTCGATGTGGTCGTCATCGACTCCGTCGCCGCCCTCGTCTCCAAGCAGGAGCTCGACGGCCAGATGGGCGACGCGACCGTCGGCGTCCAGGCCCGCATGATGAGTCAGGCCATGCGCCGCCTCACGGCCGCCATCAGCCGCACGAATTGCATCTGTATCTTCACGAATCAGATCCGCGAGAAGATCGGCGTGATGTTCGGCAGCCCCGAGACCACCCCCGGTGGCCGCGCCCTGAAGTTCTTCTCCTCCGTCCGTATCGACATCCGTCGTATCGGCCAGATCAAGGAGCCTTCCGGCAAGGTCATCGGCAACCGCACCAAGGTGAAGGTCGTGAAGAACAAGGTCGCCCCTCCCTTCACGGAGTGCGAGTTCGACATCATGTACACCGAAGGCATCTCCCGCTCCGGCTCCGTCCTCGACCTCGGCATCGAACACAAGATCCTCGAGAAGAAGGGCGCCTGGATCGCCTATAACGGCCAGCTCATCGGCCAGGGCCGCGAAGCCGCCAAGGACTACCTCATCAAGAACCCGAAGGTCCTGGAGGAAATCCAGAAGACCATCATGGAGAAGGTCCAGGTCGTCGGCGGCATGACCCTCGGCGTCGGCGTCGCCGAGAACGTCACGGCCGAATAATCAATCGTTGTTGGCTAGCCATAGCCCGGGCCGCACGCGAGTGCGGCCCGTTTCCTTTCCGGACCCCGCGGCTTAGCGGACTTCCTCGATCGCCAAGGAGGTCTCGGCCGGTGCGTAGGCCGCCTTGAGCGCGGCGACCAGCTTGACGTGCTCGAGTTCGGAGGACTTCACGATGGCTTCCATATCCTTCTTGGCCTCGGGGCTGCGGAAGAGCGTCTTGATTTGCCGGGTCTCGAAGGCCTGCTTCTCGCCGACGGCCTTCCAGATCTTGTCGAAGGCCGGCTTGAGTGGGCCTTGGGGGAACTCGGAGGCGAGGTTCACCCCCGCCTCCAAGACGGCGCGATCGAAGACCTTCGCCTGACCGCCCCACGTCACCTTGAGCTGGGCGGTGTGGGCACCCTTCACCTTCAGCGTCAGACGGTTGAAGCGCTGATGGAAGTCGGCCAACGCCAGACCGGCGGCGATCGTGCCGTCCTTGGCCACATCCCCGGCCTCGAAGACACAGGGGATTCGATCGCTGATCAGCGTGAGGGCGCCGCCCTGCCCCGGGACGACACGTTGACCCGCGGAGCCCTGGGCCGTCCGGGCGGCGAGATCGACCTCGACCATGCCGAGATTGCCATCGAGCCCGAGGGCCTTGAGGTAGGCGGCGGCCATGATGACGTGCCCCGACCAGCCAGGGTGGACGCCATCGCCGCCTTCGAGTTTGAAGCTATCGCCATACTTCGCACGCGTCGCGTAGCCCTTGGCGAGCATCGGCCAGTAGACATCCGCGAAGGCCACCTGTTCAGCCTCGGCCACCTCGATGTTGATGTTGCGGAACTGTAGAAGAGCGAGGTTGAGCGTCTCCCAGGTGCCGCGGGCTGACTTCACCCACGGCGGGACGGAATGGATGGTGCCAGAAGAACCGAGCACGACGCGGGCGCCGGCGGCCTTGAAGGCCTGCACGACCTTGGTCTGGTTCTTGCGATAGTCCTCGCCGATCGATTTCTCGAAAGGCACGTAGCGGAAGTCGTTCATGCCGTAGCAGGTGGAGGCGATAGTCGGCTGGAAGCGGAGGACGTCATTCTTCATGCGCCCGAAGAATCCGCCGGCGGTCTCGCCGCTCCAACCGTACTGGCGGCATTCCACCTGGAGGTCGGGGCGCGCGGCGGCGAGGTACGCCTCGAGCAAGCGGCTGTACATCTTCTGCTCGGTGATGGAGTCACCACAGATCGCGTAACGATCGCCCGGCTTGAGCAACAAGCCCTTTGGCTCTGGCGCAAGATGGCCCACGTAATCGGCGGGAACGCCGGGCGGCAGGGGTTGCGTCTCGCGGGCCAGGAGAGCGCCGGCAAAAGTCAGGGCGACGAGCAGGAAGCGGGGGTGTCGCATGGGTATTTCCTACCCTGCCGACGACTTGAAATCTACCCCGATTTACCCAGCGACTTGCTTTTCACGGGCAATGGTGCTAATTTAATCATCCCCTGCAGTGTTCGACACCCGCGGCAGCCTCCCTTCCCTACGAACATAATATACGGGAGGTGCGACCCGACCGGCCTCGTCCGAGCCGTGGCAACGTACCGCCCACCTAAATCCAGGAATAAGTGGAGCTCCAATCGGAACCGGCACAGGTGGGGGACCCTTTTTTAACCGAAGAGTGAGCGCAGAGTAAGGAGTGCAGGATAGAGTGCTGAATCGAGTACTGGGTCGAGGTCAGCATCGAGTGCTGGGTCGATGGCTGTGTAGAGGGCTGGGTCGAGTGCTGGGTCGATTCCATTGAATCGCACACGTCAATCCATCCCGCACTGGACTCTGGATCCCCTTATCGATTCAGCACTCGATTCCGCACTCTGTACTCGATCCAGCACTCTATCCTACCCCAACTTCAACGGCCCTTCCTCGCAGAGGCTGGGGTTACCGAAGGTCTTCATGGGATGGCCGAAACCCTGGGCGATCGCCATAAGCAGGCGATTATGCGGAGTCTTGTTGAACTTGAGCGCCCGACCGGTCTTGAAGCCCAGCCCGCCGCCGATGAGCACCCACGGGATGTCCTCGTGCGTGTGGCTGTTGCCCTTACCGAGCTCGTTCGTCCAGACGATGGTCGTGTGGTCGAGCATGTTGCCGTTACCGTCGGGCTCGGGCGTCTCCTGCAGGCGCTTCGCGAGGAAGGCGATCTGCTCGGAGAACCAAGTGTTGATCTTGGTGAGCTTCTCGACCGAGCCCTTGTTGAGGTCGGGGTCGTGTGAGAGCGCATGGTGCCCCTCCTCGATCCCGATCCACTTCATGCGGGCCCCACCAACGGAGTTCGTGAACTGGAAAGTCGAGACGCGGGCCAGGTCGTTCTGGAAGGCGCTGATGAGGAGCTCGGTCTGCAGGCGCGTGATCTGCGGGATGCTATCGTTATCCAGGGGCACGCCGGCTTCCGGCGGGTGCGGGACCTTGAGGGCGGACTGCGCCCGGCTTTCCTGTAGGCCGCGCTCGAGCTCGCGCAAGGCGGTGGCGTGCTGGTCGAGCAGCCCGCGGTCGCCCTTGTCCACGGCGGCGGCGACCTTGGCCAGGTCGTCCTTCAGCCCATCGAGCACGGAACCCAGGTTCTCTCCTTCCTTCATCGAACCGTAGAGCTTGTCGAACAGCTCGTAGGGGCTCGAGATCGGGGCGACCGGCTGGTTGGCGCCCGCGTAGCTCCAGCGGGTCCAGGGGTCGGCGCGATTGCCGACCGCGACACCGATCTCCAGGGAGCCATGCCGGGTCTTGGTCGCGGCGTTGGCTTGCAAGTGGGTCCGGATCACCTGGTCGACGGACGGGCCGCTGGCCCAACCGGCCGGCGCGCCGCCGCCCCCCATGATGTTGCCCGGGAAGAGCTCGATGCCGGTGAGGAGGCAGCTCATGCCGCGCATGTGCGAGTCGCCGTCGCCGCGCACGCGGTTGTTCACGCCCTTGAGCGTCAGCATCCGGCCCTTGAAGGGTTCGAGGGGCTTGAGGATGGGCTTCAAGGTGAAGTTCGCGCCTTCCTCGTCGGGCCAGAAGGCCGGCGGCACGACACCGTTGGGCGAGAAGACGAAGATGACCCGCGAGCGCCGCCCGCCGGCCGGCTCGGCTGCGCCGAGGGAGGCGAGCCCCCCGAGGAGCGGGAGGGCGGCGGCCGAGAGGCCGAGGCGACGGAGGAAATCGCGGCGATGTTGGAGCGTCATGGTCTTAGCGGGTGGGAGGGGTGGCGGCGCCGGTCGGACGGAGGGCCGCGACGACGGCGACCTCGACGGCCAGGTTCCGGATATGGAAGTTGTCCGCCCGGAACTGGTCGGTCAGCCGGCCGAGCAGCTCAGGCGCATAGGCGGTCGGGGGCTGCTTCACGATCGACTGGAAGAGGTTGCGGACGAACCCGGCCTGGCCGGCCGCGCTCTCGGCCGCGTGCTTGGCCACGTCGCGGGCGCCGGTCAGTTTGATGACCTGCCCGTCGGCCGCGGTGTACTCGGAAGTCGCGTCGACCGGCTTGTTATTGTCGGTCGCGCGGACGCGGCCGACGGCATCGAAGCGCTCGAAACTGAAGCCCAGCGGGTTGATGGTCACGTGGCAGGACTGGCAGGCGGGCTTGGCGGTGAGCTCGGTCACCTTCTCCCGCATGGTGAAGGAAGGGTCGAACTTGTCGTCCATGAACGCGATCGCCATGGGCGGCGGCTTGAGCATGCGGCCGAGGATGTTGCGCGTGACGAAGACGCCGCGATGGATCGGCGAGGAGGACTTGGTGTAGGAGAACGTGGCGAGGACGAACGGGTGCGTGAGCACGCCGCCCCGCTGGTCGGCGTCCATCTTCACCGGCTGGAAGCCTGCGCCCGCCTCGACCTTCTGGCCATAGAACTTCGCGAGCCGCTCGTTCATCAGGATGGTGTCGCCCAGGAGCAGCTGGCGGTAGTCGGAAGCCTCCGACCAGACGACGCCCTCGGTGAAGAGGTCGAGCGAGGTCCGCAGGTCCATCACGAGCGCCTGGTCGAAGCCCGGGTATTCTTGCTGGTCCTTGGCGATCTCGGCCCCTTCCTCGACGTGCAGCCAGTGATGCAGGAAGTCCCGCAGCTTGGCCTTCGCGCGCGGGTCCTTCAACAGGCGCTGGGCCTGCTTGCGCACCTGGGCCTCGGTCTTTAGCTGGCCGGCGGCGGCGGCCTGGAGCAGGGCGGCGTCCGGCACGGAATCCCAAAGGGTGAGCGCCAGCCGAGACGCGACGGCGTAATCATCCTGCGGCCCGAGGCCGGGATACAGGAAGGCGGGATTGGAGAGCGTGAAGATGAAGGCCCGCTTGGCGGCGACCTCCGGCGCGACGCCAGGCGCGTAGATCTGCGCGAGGTCGGCCTGCTGCTCGGCGGTGAGCGGGCGGCGGTAGGCGAGCTGGGCGAAGCGTAGCGAGAAAGCCTTGAACTTCTCGGCACGATCCGGGGCGTCGGCCTTCGTGCCGGCGAGGGCAGAGAGGTTCGGGCCGACGAGGGCGGAGACCTGCATGGCACCCTTGGCGACCGCCTCCGTCCATTCCCGCGACACCGAGGAGCCGCGTTCGTAGCCGACGCTGCCGTCATCGGGCGGCAACGGCACGGACACGACGTGGACGAAGGAGGAGTACTTGGGGGCGAGGTTGGCCCGCGGGATCACAGCCCAGGCACCGCCGGGCGGACGCCACTCGAGCTTCAGGCCGGCGGTCTTGTCCTTGTACTTGAAGAACTCGACCTTGAGCGGGTAGCTGCGGCCGCCGAGCAGGAAGACGGGGGCCTGAGCCGAGCGCGACTTGCCCGAACTGACCCAGAGGTCGATGATGGCGTCCTTCTGCGTACCGTTATCGGGCACGTTGACGTAGAGCCGGGCGCCGTTCGGCGTGGTCAGGCGGAATTCATACTCGCCGGTATCCGGCACCAGCAGGGAGCCGGTCCAGTTGATCTTGAACTGGTCGGGTTTCCCGCCGGGCGCGGGCGCCTTGTTGCCGAAATCGAAATCTAGGGTCGGGTCCACCCGGTCGACCAACTTGATCTCGTTCTTGGCGGTTACGTTGGTGGTGTCTCCGTCGGGCAGGCCGCGGTAGCTGCCGGCTAGGCCGCCGGACTCGGTCGTGGTGACGGCTCCCCGGAGGGAGCCGAGCAGGTCCGCGATGCTCTCGCGGTACTGGCGGACCGTGAGGTGCGCGAGCTCGATGCGGGGTGGGTAGTTGCGGGCCCGGGCCTCCGCCGAATAGAAGGCCTGAGAGATGAACTCCGCGGACGCGGTGGCATCGGCGACGGACAACGTGCCGGGGTCGTTCTCCGGCATCTCGCGGGCGATGTACTTGGCCAGGCTGGCAACGGACTTCTCCCCAACCAGCGGCTCATCCGCCTTGCCGGCGACGCCTTGACCGACCGGTCCGTGGCAACGCATGCAGTCCTCGCGGTAGACGACCTCGCCGGCGCGGGGAGCGGCCAGGTTCTTCTTGTAATAGCGCTGCCCTTGGCGGCCGGCCATGGCCAGACCTCCGACGACGGCCAAAACGGCCAGGATCTTGAGCGACCGGGACAGGGGCATGGGGCTATGACCCCATACAATCCGCAGGGGTTCCGCTAAATCAAGCCCGCCTCGCCGAAACTAAACCAGCCTTTGCCCGCCCCGTCGGCCTCGGGGCGGCCGATGATGACATGATCGAGCAATTCCACGCCGAGGATTCGGCCGGCCTCGGTCAGTTGGCGGGTGACGGCCCGGTCGGCGTGACTGGGCGCTGGATCCCCGCTCGGGTGGTTATGGGCGACGATGGCGGCGGGGGCGGCGTGCTTGAGGGCGATGCGGAAGACTTCCCGCGGGTGCAGCAACGAGCTCGTGGCGGTCCCAGAGCTCACTTCCTGCAGGCCAAGCAGCCGGTTGCGCCGGTTCAGCGAGAGCACCCAGCATTTCTCGACGGCGAGCCCGACGGTCAGGGGCTCGAGCCGGGCCCAGACCTTCGCGGGCGAATCCAGCCGCTCTCCCGGATCGGCGCCCTGCTCGCGGAGCCGCCGCGCCAGTTCGAAGGACGCGGCCAGCTCCGCGGCCTTGGCCGGACCCAGCCCGCGGATACGTGCGAAGTCGGCCCGCTCCCAGCCGGTCAGCCCGGCGAGCTGGCCCGCCTCCCGGAGCAGGTGGCCGGCGAGCTGATGCGCCGAGGCACCGCGCGAACCGGCGCCAATCAGTAGCTCCAGCAACTCGGCGTCGAGGAGGGCGCGCGGGCCGAGGCGGCTGAGTCTTTCCCGGGGGCGGTCAGCGGACGGATGCATCCCGCGATGACCATCACACGGGCGGATGGGCACAACGTAGATTATGCCTCAGCGAAACCCTTCAGCCGCAAGAAGACGAAAGGGTGCGGGCGTTGATTTCTGACGCCCGCACCCTTCGACGGCGCACCCGGGAATTCCCGGGGCGACCGCCGTCAGGCTTTGAGCGTGATCTCTTCCAGATAAGTGACCTTGCCAGTCTTGATGTCATACATGGAGCCGACGATGGCGATTTTGCCCGCCGCCTCGAGCTCGCGCAGCGTGCGGCTGGCGGCGCGGATGTAGCCGATCGTCCTGGCCACGTTGCGCGTGGCCACATCGTCGACGTACATCAGCTTGGTCTCCTTCGTCACCCAATCTCCGTGCGGCTTGGTACCCGGGACGATGGATTTCTGGATCTCGTTGATCAGCGAGTCGAGGTTCTCGCAGCCCGTGGCCTTCGAAGCCGTGTTGCCCGTCTCGAACAGCTCGACGGCCGCCTTGACCGCGCCGCAGCTGGTGTGGCCCATCACGAGCACCAGCCGCGCGCCGGCTACCGCGCAAGCGAATTCCATGCTGCCGAGGACTTTCTCCTTCGCGACGTTGCCCGCGATGCGGATGACGAAGGCGTCGCCCACGCCCATGTCGAAGATCAGTTCGACGGGGCTGCGGGAGTCGATGCAGCTGAGCACGACCGCCATCGGGTATTGCGCAGCCGCCGTCGCGTCGACCTGCCGAGCGAGGTCCCGGGTGAGGCGGCGTCCGGTCACGAACCGCTCATTGCCTTCCTTGAGGAACTGCAGGACGCGCTCCGGGGTCAACTGCGCCTGCACTTCGCGGGTGCTCACGTCGACGTACTGGATCTCATCCTCCATCACATAGCGGTCCTTGAAGCCCATGAGGCTGACCTTCAGGTTGCGCGCCGGGGCGGTCTGCTTGCGGAAGTCTTCAATCAGGTCGAGAATGTCCGGGTCGATGTAATCCGTGTTACGGGCGTCGAGTACCACGTGGCCGTTCGTCGTCACGGCGGCGAGCGCCTGCTCGAGCACGGCGCGATTGAGGAAGCTCACCTGGTTGGCGAATTCGATGCGGAGCACGTCGCCGCCCGCATGACGCTCCATGAAGCGGAGCAAGGGCCGCCGGAAATTGCTATGGAGGATGAAGCCGAGGCTGGTGCCCAGGCCGATGAGGACGCCAGTCAGCAGGTCCGTGAACACGATGGCCACCGTCGTGACGATGAAGGGGACGAACTGGGTGCGGCCTTCCGCCCACATCTGCCGGAAGAGCGCCGGGCTGGCCAGCTTCAGGCCCGTCACCAGCAGGACGGCGGCCAGAGAGGCCAGGGGGACCTCGTTCAGCCACTGGGGCGCGAACAGCACCAGCAGGCAAAGCAGCACCCCGTGGAAGAAGGCCGAGAGGCGCGTCGCCGCGCCCGCGTTGATGTTCACCGAGCTGCGCACGATGACCGAGGTGATCGGTAGGCCGCCGAGGAAGCCGGCCACCACGTTGCCGACGCCCTGCGCCATGAGCTCGCGGTTCGGGGGGCTCACCCGTTTGCGCGGGTCCAGCTTATCGACGGCCCCGAGATTCAACAGCGTCTCCAGCGAGGCGACGGCGGCGATCGTGATGGCGGCCATGATGATGGCGGGATTGCCGAAAGCCTTGAAGTCGGGGCTGGGCAGGGCCTTCATGAACTCCCCGAGGCTGGCCACGGTCGGCAACTGCACCAAGTGGCTCGTCCCGATGGCCCAAGGACTACCGGCGGCCTTCATCACGAGGTTGGCCGCCACGCCCAGTAGCACCACCACCAGCGGAGCCGGGATGAGGGACTGCTTGAGCCGGCTCCGGTCCCACGCCAGCAGGATGGCCAAGGAAACCAACCCGATCATCAGCGCGCCGGGCTCGAAGTTGAAGAGGGAGGAAACCAGCTCCGTGAGGGTGTTCTTACCATCGGGCTGCAGGAAGCCAAGGTCGCCCGCCGGATCCGCATCGTGGCCGACCGCATGGGGAATCTGCTTGAGGATCAGGATCACGCCGATCGCGGCGAGCAGGCCCTTGATGACGTTCGAGGGGAAGAAGGCCGCGATGAAGCCGGCGCGCAAAGACCCGAGCAGAATCTGGATCAGCCCCGCCAAAATCACCGCCACGAGGAACGCCTCGTAAGACTTGAGCGTCGCCACCTGCGCCAAGACCACCGCCACCATGCCCGCTGCCGGCCCGCTCACGCTGGTGTGCGAGCCGCTCAGCCAGGCCACCAGCAGACCTCCCACCACGCCGCTGACGAGGCCGGCCACGATCGGGGCGCCCGAAGCCAGGGCGATGCCGAGGCACAACGGCAGCGCGACCAGGAACACGACCAGGCCACCGGCGAGGTCCTTCGTTAGCGAGTCCCAGACGGAGAGGGGAGCAGCAGGCACGGGCGGGGTAGCGTTGGTTTCGGACATGGTGTTAAGGTTGGTTGAAGGTTGAGGGGGACGAAAGTTGCCAGCGTGCCGTCGTCCGACCTATTTCAAGACCTTTTTTGCAAATAACTAGCAACAAGCCCGAGTCATCTTGGTCATTCCCCTCCAAGGGGCGCTCCAAACTGCTAAAACCCACCTTACTCACCGTCGGCCTGCTCTACGCCTCGAATCTCTTCATGACGTTCGCCTGGTACGGCCACCTGCGGACGATGAAGGATAGCCCGTGGTGGACGGCCGCCTTACTCAGCTGGGGCATCGCCCTGGCCGAGTACTTGCTCATGGTACCGGCAAACCGGATCGGCTTCACGGGGGGCCTCTCCGGGGCCCAGCTCAAGATCATCCAGGAGTGCGTCACCCTGGTGGTCTTCGTGCCCTTCATGATGCTTTTCCTAGGCGAAAAGTGGCGTTGGGACTTCCTTTGGGCCTTTTTCTGCATCCTCGGGGCGGTTTTCTTCATCTTCCGCCCCGACCGCGCTTGAAACTACGCCCCCGGGCGGGTGTTATAAACGTATCATGAGTCTGCTTACCCTCGCCCTAATCGTCGCCGCAACCAACACGGCCCCGAACAACGCCGGCACGACCACCAAAACCACCGCCTCGAAGACGACGCTGAAGGCGTCTAAGAACACTAAGGGTAACACGGCGAATGCACCGCAGGACCCGAACGCGACCGCCCCGCAGGACGGCGCCGTCACGACCGACCCCAAGAAGACGAAGGGCAAGAAGCCGGAGGCGCCGGCCGCCGACGCCGGCGATCCGGCCCCGCTGGTGGCTAGCTCCGTCGACGCCGCCACCCAGATCGCCAACGAAGCCGCCAAGGCCGCGATGGCTGAGGTCGCCCGACTTTCCGCTATCGGTGGCGGCTCCTCCGGCGGCTCCCTCGTCGACGCCAAGACCGTCGAAGCGGGCGTGGCCGGCGCGAGCGCCGTGGCGAAGGAAGTCTCGAAGGCCAGCAAGGCCAAGAAGGAATCCCCGGCTGAAGGCGCCGAGGAACCCAAGGCGGAAAAGAAGGCCAAGCCGGCCAAACCCGCTCCGACCGAAGGCGGCAAGGACGGCGAACTCTTTGGCGTGAAGGTCGAAGGTAAGCCGGAAAAGAAGTAATCCGCGGGCAGGGGGTGGAGTCCGGAGTCGACTGCTGAGTCGATGGCAGCGTCGAGTGCTGCATCGATGAAGAGACAATCTTGCTTGCTGGCTTATCGCGGCGACTTCTGTCTCCGGCCAACTGGCCAACCGGTCAACGGATCAGCACCTGCCTCGGGTAGGGCTGACCGTCCCCGGTCGGCCGCG
>Ga0255115_1000259_pt1 | contig 15918 bp, 10 predicted proteins | sample Law_Law_RepB_8h_FD_188474 | JGI IMG/M metagenome (GOLD analysis project Ga0255115, IMG submission 188474) | Freshwater microbial communities from St. Lawrence River, New York, United States - Law_Law_RepB_8h | ecosystem: Environmental > Aquatic > Freshwater > River | place: USA: New York... | reverse complement strand
GATAGTGATTGCTCGGACACGCAGCACGTTATGAACCGTTAATCCATATTTAAGGCAATGAACGCCCCCTGAGTTTTCGGCCACATTTCCGCCGATTGAACAGGCGATCTGTGAGGAGGGATCCGGAGCATAGTACAGACCAAAAGGCGCTGCGGCCTCGGAAATTGCAGCGTTACGAACGCCGGGCTGAACTCGCGCCGTTCTTGATACGGGATCAATTGAGAGAATGCTTTTAAATCGCGCTAGCGACAGCACAATACCGCCACGATGGGGCATCGCCCCCCCCGACAGTCCAGTTCCTGCACCGCGCGCGACAACTGGCACATCCATTCGATGAGCAGCTTTAAGAATTGCCACCACCTGAGACTCTTCGGTTGGTAAGACAACCACGGCGGGAAGCTGCCGGTAACCCGCCAGCCCATCACACTCATAGGGGCGCAAGGCTTCAGGCGCCGTCAACAGACTCGCTGAGGGGACAATGGCCGATAGCGTCTGAATTAAGGCATTACGCTTTTCGCTATCTATTGGCTGGGTATAGTCAGAGAAGCGGAGTTCGCCTAAGTGCAGTTCGCGTGGCGCGTTCATAGAGAGCTGGAGGATTAAGTGAGGGAGCACCTGATTGTAGAGGAATCAATCGCCGATAGCCCACATATGGCGGGCTGGAAAGGCTGAATTCGGGCCAATCCCAAGGCCTTAGGAGTAGAATTTTTCAAATGGCAAATCGACTCTCTACAATTACAACCCGCACTGGCGATGACGGCACCACGGGTCTTGGTGATGGATCCCGTGTCTCAAAAACAGATGCCCGCATCTGTGCGATGGGCGATATCGACGAACTCAACAGCGCCATCGGAGTACTTCTGGCCGAGCCTATGCCGCGATCGATATACGACAGGTTGATCGATATTCAACACGATTTATTTGATATCGGCGGAGAGCTCTCGATACCCGGCTATGCCCTGCTCCCGATGTCCCGGGTCGAAGCCCTCGACGCAGAGATTGAGGCCTGGAATCAGCACCTTCCCCGTCTACAAGAATTCATATTGCCAGGCGGTTGTCGCGCATCTGCTCTCGCCCATATCTGTCGCACGGTGGCGCGGCGGGCAGAACGCAGCCTGATCCACCTCCGGGCTGGGGCACCAATACGCGATGAGATCGGCTACTACCTAAACCGATTATCCGATCTGTTTTTTATTTTGGCCCGCACACTAAACCGCTCTGCCGAATGCGGCGGACCTGGAGCCGACGTACTCTGGAGGCGCGATCGATCAGGCGGTATCCGCTAGTGCCAGACGACGCGCACGAACGGAGTTCGCAAGGGTTTCAAGTATTTGTAGGCTCTGATCCCAATCGATGCAGCCATCCGTGATGCTTTGCCCATAGGTAAGGGGCTGGCCGGGCACTAAGTCTTGCCGCCCTCCCACGAGATGGCTCTCGACCATTACGCCAAAAATTCTCTGCTCACCACCTGCTACCTGCGCCGCAATGTTCTGCGATACAGGCAACTGATTTTCCGGCTTCTTACTACTGTTCGCGTGGCTCATATCGACCATGAGCCTGCAGGCTATATTGGCCGTCGTTGACTCCTTGCAGGCGGCCTCAACACTTGCCGCATCATAGTTAGGCGCCTTGCCGCCACGCAAAATAACGTGGCAATCCTCATTTCCACCTGTCGATACGATTGCCGAGACCCCGCCTTTGGTCACCGATAAGAAGTGATGGGGATGGGCGGCGGCTTTGATGGCATCGAGGGCAATCCGCAGATTACCGTCGGTACCATTTTTAAAACCAACAGGGCAAGACAAGCCTGATGCCAGCTCTCGATGCACCTGGGACTCTGTTGTCCGGGCTCCGATTGCACCCCATGAAACGAGATCAGCAATGTACTGGGGCGAGATCATGTCTAGAAATTCGGTTCCCGCGGGCAGACCGAGCTCATTAATATTGAGCAACACCTGCCGGGCAGTCTTGAGCCCACGATTAATATCAAAACTGTTATCCAAGGTGGGATCGTTAATCAGACCTTTCCAGCCGACGGTTGTACGAGGCTTTTCAAAATACACCCGCATTACGATCTCGAGATCCTGCGCGTAATGCTGTCGCTGCGCGGCTAATCGCGTTGCGTATTCGAGGGCGGCCTTAGGGTCGTGAATCGAACACGGGCCGATAATCACCAGTAGCCGATCATCCATCTCATGAATAATTCGGTGTATCGCCTGGCGGGTGGTGCTCACAACCTCTGCTGCAGAGGCTGAGATTGGAAAATCGCGAATGACATGCGAGGGTGGCGCGAGCTCTTTAATCTCGCGAATTCGCAGGTCGTCGGTCTGGGAGGGGGATTTTTTCTGTGCTTTGGTATTCATCCCGTTATTTTAGCCTGCGGTCCCCCCGACAGTGAGCGACTCAATTCGCAACGTTGGCTGGCCAACGCCTACGGGCACGCTCTGGCCTTCTTTGCCGCAGGTCCCCACCCCCGAATCGAGCGCCAAATCGTTTCCGATCATCGTCACCCGGGTGAGCGCGTCTGGTCCATTGCCAATAATGGTCGCGCCTTTAACCGGATATTGAATCTTTCCGTTCTCAACCCAGTAGGCCTCAGAAGCCGAAAACACAAACTTTCCGCTTGTGATGTCGACCTGCCCACCGCCAAAGTTCACCGCATAAAGCCCACGATCTAACGATGCGACAATGGCCTGCGGATCCTCCTCGCCCGAGAGCATGTAGGTATTGGTCATCCTTGGCATCGGGAGATGGGCATAAGACTCACGCCGACCGTTACCCGTTGGCGGCACTTTCATGAGCCTTGCATTCAATGAGTCTTGAATGTAGCCCCGCAAAACGCCATCCTCGATTAATACATTGCATTGGGTCGCATGGCCTTCGTCATCCACGTTAAGCGATCCACGGCGATCGGCAAGTGTGCCGTCATCGACAACCGTAACTCCCTTAGCGGCGACCTGCTGTCCGATTTTTCCCGCGAATGCAGAGGACCCCTTACGGTTAAAGTCGCCCTCAAGACCATGGCCAATGGCCTCATGCAAGAGAACGCCAGGCCAGCCGGGCCCAAGGACAACGGCCATCGACCCAGCAGGCGCGGGACGGGATTCAAGATTAATTAATGCTTGTCGGACGGCCTCATCAACATAGTGCCGAATCAGATCATCGGAGAACATCGAGAGGTCTTGTCGACCACCACCGCCACTTGAACCCTGCTCTCGCCGACCTCCCTGCTCCGCAATCACGGTCACCGAGAGCCGAACCAAGGGTCGGATGTCGGCCGCCATCACACCATCACTGCGCAGGACCATCACCACGTCGTACTCACCCGCAAGAGACGCCATGACCTGGACCACTCTGGGATCTTTCGCCCGAGCCATTGTTTCAACACGGCCGAGCAAGTCCACCTTCTCTTGGGCTGTTAATGCGGCCAAGGGATCGCGATCGCCGTAGAGCACCTTCGGCGGTATTGATAACGCGGGGGCGGTAACAAGCTTTTTTCGTGTGGATTGCCCCGCCCTCGCAATGGCCCGCGTTGTGATCGCGGCCTCCTGCAAGGCCTCGGGGCTCAACACATCCGAATACGCGAAAGCCGTTTTCTCCCCGCTGACCGCCCGAACACCAACGCCTTGATCAATTGAAAAACTTCCGCTTTTAACGATCCCCTCATCAAGGCTCCAGGCCTCCGAGCGGGTGTATTGGAAGTAGAGGTCTGCGTAATCCACCCGATGCTGAAAAATGTCTCTCAGTGCGCGGTGAAGGTGTTGCTCATTTAGACCATAGGGCTCAAGCAGTAAAGACTGCGCAGTCGCGAGAGAGGCAATGGCGGTATCAGCAGGTTTCATAGTGACTTTCAGTGTTCGTTCAATTGTCGATGATTCAAAGCTGGTAAATTGGTGCGAATCTCACGGAGTCGTTCAGGCTCCATCTTGCCCAACACCAGGCCCTCGCCCGTGGGAAGCTGCGCGAGAATCTCCCCCCAGGGATCCACAAGCATACTTTGCCCCCAGGTTCTGCGCCCATTCTCGTGCAGGCCGCCCTGAGCGCTCGCCAGGACATAACATTGATTCTCAACGGCTCGGGCGCGGATCAGGAGTTCCCAGTGAACCTTGCCGGTCGTGTAGGTGAATGCAGCAGGCATCACAATTAGATTCAAGGGTGCGAGCCGCCGATAAAGCTCAGGAAATCTAAGGTCATAACAGACCGAGAGCCCCGTTCGGCCTGCGATTGTCTGGCAGACGATTGGCGTCTCACCCGGCTCGATAGTCTTTGCTTCGTTATAGCTTTCGCTTCCTTTTGTGAATGCAAATAAATGAATCTTGTCGTAGCGCGCGCGTTCTATGCCATCTGGTCCGTACACCAAGACGGCGTTGCGCACGCGATCTGGCGTGCTCGCCACGAGGGGTACCGTACCCCCGATTAACCATACCCGGTAACGCGATGCAGCCTGAGACAATGCGCGCTGGATTGGCGAACCCGCTCCTGTGCCATGGGGCTCTCGTATCCGGACTTTATCTCCATCGTCTCCCATCAGGCAGAAATACTCCGGCAACAACACCAGCTGAGCACCCCGCTCTGCTGCCTGCCCCACCCAATAGTTCATTCGCGCAATATTCTCATCGACGCGCGGTGTACTCACCATCTGAACGGATGCCGTCACAACGGGCCCCTGAAGATCAATGTCGGAAGTGGCGGTCATGCCTTACTCACTTTTCTGATGAACGGATCTCGGGGGGATCGCTTCGCATCTCGCGTTTCACAGGCTCGACGATAGGATCATCCCATCCACCCGTGACCTTGTATTCGTATGACAACAATTCCCTCACGGGGTTACGCAATACATATTGGGCGATGAATGCTCCAAGGCCGACTGCGGGATTAACCAGCGCGGCATAGCCCAGTGATGCAAGACCAGCGTTCACCTCTGGCAAGACCAAGACCCGCAGATTCTGGGTTTCACGCCGAATATCGGCCGAGCCCTCGAGCATGACCGAGGCCTGAACGCCAATGATTCTCAAATTCTGGGTCGCAGCCTGTCCATTTTGGAACTGCAGATCTCCACGAATTCTCTCGTAGGTGAACCCCTCAGAGAAAACATCCCGAAAGTCTAATTTAATGCGCCTTGGCAATGACTGTAGATTTAAAACGCCGACCAGTCTTGCAATCCCCGGCTCGGTCTTGAGGAACTGTCCCTGCTGAAGATTTAAGCTGAGATTGCCACTGAGAATCGATCCTGAAAAGTCAAGCGGGGAACCCGGCCAATGTAATCGGCCCTCTATTTTTCCTTGTGTATCTTTTACGACCCCCGGATAGCCGGATCGCGCCAGCAATGCACCGCCATTTTTTAGCGCGAGCTCAACATCCAATGTCGTTCGCGACGATGCACGGCCACGCGGCCCACCAGCGAGCATTGACCATTGACCCTGACCTGTGAGCTCAGCATCGGGATTTGTCATTGCAAATCGCAGGATCTCCCAACTTCGGGTTGCGATTACCGGTGATGCCTGAGCCTCGAGCTTTCCCCAGCGACGCTCTCCAACGCGAAAATCATCAACCGTCAAATCAACAGTCGGCCAATTCTGTGCGGCGTCATCCGACGGCTTTGACGATCCCGAATCCTCAACTGGCTTTGGCTTATCAAGCCAAAGCTTTGTTAATTTCGCCTGCAGCACCGGCGGCCTTGTCGGCCCACGAGTCGGAGCGGGAACCCACTTCAGCTGGCCCGCGAGCGATGGGGTGTCCAGCTCAACTAGAGTTTCACGCCGTTGATTCAATTGTCGGTTCAGCCGAACATTAATTTTCTGGCTCGCCGACTGGATTGTCCAGACTTGCTGTGCCAAAGAGCCTGTCTTTGCCTCAGTCTGTATCAACTCTAATCGTGCGCCCCAATCATCCCGCGCTAATTTTTTAAATGGCCCAAACAGCTGACTTCCCAATCCTTCGAGAGAGGTATTCAGGACGAGCTGGGCCACACCCTCGCGAAGCGTTAAAGTCGCTGCATAGCGTGTCGATCCTTGTAGAGAATTTTTAAATCCAAATCCCGAGGCCTGCTCGGCCCACGTCTCTAGGCCAGCTGCGGTGGCCTGCCCTTCGAAATTAAAGGCCATGCTTTTACCTGCAGTAGTTCCCGCTACGCGGCTAGTCGCTGGGCTAACAAGACTTCGAACACGCAAGGGGCCGCCCATCGCCTGGCCCCGAAGATCAAGCTGTTGAATGCCCTCTCGGTTGAAACTTAAATCACCCGAATTAATTGTGACCTCAGGCAGTGTCGGCGAGAAACGAAACGTGCCACGGCCAACCCCGAGCTTACCTTCCACCACTGAGCGATCACCGTTATCCAGGTCGAGCTGCATTGAGAGCGATAAATTAGCAGGCGCCTTTGCTGTCATCGCGACCGTTGACTCCTTAAGGGCTGATCTCAGGGGCGACTGATTGACAGCCTCGATCAACCGCTGCAACTCACCACTCAAGCCGCCATTTATAACCAGCTGTGGTCGATCCGATTCAAGATCATCAATACGGCCCTGCACAGGGGTTAAGGTCAAATCATTAATCCTCGCGCCTGTCGCATCAATTCGAAACTGGTGCCGATCAAAAACAACCCCTGCTCGGATTCCCGATATCAGCGGCCAGCCGGGTGCCGGCCGCAGCGCCGCACCCTCAGCCTGCGCCTTAAGGATGAATCGACCCGCTGTCGGATCGCGAAAGGGGAAACTTGCCAGCGGCCCATTCAACTCAAACTCAGCGGTATACGGCTTTCCATTCTGCAGCGCCTCTTGCACCCAGGTCCGAGTGTCCTTGCCAACGGTGAGCGGAATGTAACGATAAATCTGGGTCGGATTTGCCCGGGTCACTTTTCCCGTCAGGGCGGTGCGGCCAAGGCCCTCGCCGGTCCATTGATAGGTTCCGACAGCCTCTGCCGCGACATCTTTATTCTCGAGGGAGGCCTTTTTGATTTCAAAAAAAACTTCTGGCCCCGTGTTCGCCCCCTCGGCTGCAAGGAGGTTCTTTGATGTCCATGTCGCCTGCGATAAAAGCCGATCAAATTCCAGAGCAGCCTCGGGAAAAATTCCCGGGAAAATCAACTTGGCGGACCGACTCTCGAGAGAGAGCTCTCCCCCCTTCTCATGGGCCTTCATTCGGCCCGACAAACGCGCGAAACCCGGGCGCTTCTGGCCTGGGGCAAGAGATAGGTCTTCAAAACGCGCCTCGACAAGAAAGCCCTTGGTCTGGCTGCCAGACTCTTGCCATCGAAATTCGAGATCATTGAGACGGCCGCGGGGTTGCAGCTCTGTGACATGCTTTTTCCACTGCTCCGGTATCGGTAGGTGTTCTGCTAACCACATCGCAGCGGTGATATCGACCGACTTTGAAGAGATTCTGGTGGCAAGCGCTGTACCGGTTGGGTCCTGCTCGATCGCCACGACCGCAGACGGGATCGACACGGGCTGGGCAAGCTGCGTGGACCTAAGATGGATATCCTCTAGCGTGACATGCTGCTGACGATCCGATAACTTTGTTTTTACACGGCCCGTTAGTGTTTCAAGCGTCATTGGCTTTCGCCCGCTGCTCCCCCACTGCAGTGAGGCTCCAGATAGATCGAGATCCACCGTCAGATCCTCAAGCTCGGTTGCGGCCAGCTTCACCCAGGCCCGCATTGCGCCCTGGCCCGCATTGACCTGGAGTGGTGCTTGCTGCGGCAGATGAACGAAACGAAATAACTCCTGCAGATTGACGCGATCGAACTGGACAAAGGCCTCGCCGTGCCACTGACTCACCAAGGACGGCGCTCCAAACAGGGGGTGCCGGAAATTCCCCTGCAGCACGAAGCCCTCGCCCAACGCAGCAGGCAGGCTGGCACGTAGGGCCCACGAGTGGTGCTGCCCGAGGTTGTTTAACGCTAAGGTGATCTCAGACATCTGGATCGAGCGCTCACGGCCGACATCGTGCCAGACCATCTCACCGGCATCGATACGCAGACGCCCCTGCCGCAAGAGCCAATCAATCGCTGTGGGCTGGTGTGTATCCTGGTCCATCGACAGGCCTGCAACCGTGATCTCACCCGTTGCTCCTCGCTGGGCCTTGACCCATGGGTTGCGCAGTCGAATCTCGGAAAAAATCGGCTGCCAATGCCACAACATCGCGAGAGACCGGGGCCCCAAGGTTGCATTAATTTCGCCCACAGAAAGCACCCGTTGGCCAGCCGCATCCGTCATCTCAAGGCTGCCAACCCGCAACCGAGGTGCGATCCAACTCTCCCAATCCGCAGTGACTGGCCCGACTGTTAAGACAAGACCCTGCTTTGACAACTCTGCCTGAGCCGACGAGACGATCCCCTCTTGCCACTGAGGCATGCTGGGCCAGAGCCAGAATCGAATGAGCAACAAACTGGCCGCAGCCATCACCACCACGCCCGCAACCGCAATGGCAAGGCCTCGAAGAATCAGCCGTAACTGGGGTTTATAGCGCGCGAGCGCTTGCGTTAGCATGATCGGAATTCTTGCACAGGACCCTTGTGTTTCACTATTGAACCCATTGGTAATTAGAAAATTTAAATAATGTCTCCGGCTCACAGTCCCCAAAGCCCTCCGCCACAGATCCAGGCAGCGCTCGCCCACTCCCATTTCGTAAGGCAGACGCTCCCTGGGGTGGTGGCGCGCGATCAGATGATGGCCTCGGATCAGCCGATTGATGCCCGGCGGCTTACCGAGCATTTCAATGCCCGCTGGCCGACGGCAGACCCCCATGCACCAGACGCGACGGATCGTCTGCCGAGCGCACTGAGACAGTTTCGAAACAGCGTTGTGATCGCCATCATGGCCCGAGATCTCTCGGGCGAGGCAACGTTTGACGAGACTCTTAAGAGTATTACCGCCCTCGCTGATCTGACCATCGACATGGCTTACCAGACCGCGATGGCGGCCGCCATCCGCCAACATGGCCTTGCCCGTGATGCAAGTGGACAGCCCCAAGATCTCATGATCGTCGGAATGGGAAAGCTCGGCGGCGAAGAGCTCAATGTCTCCTCTGATGTGGATTTAATCTATGTGTTCTCTGAAGAGGGCCAGACCGACGCCAGCACTCCGGGCAGCCGATCAATTGATACGAGCACCTTCTTTACGAAGGTCGGCCGAAGAATTGCCGCTCTCCTCGGTGAGGTCACGGGCGATGGAATTGTATTTCGGGTCGATTTGCGGCTGCGGCCTAATGGTGATGTGGGCCCGCTGGCGGTGAGCCTTGGGATGCTTGAAGAATATTTCATCGTGCAAGGCCGGGAATGGGAGCGTTATGCCTGGATCAAGGCGCGGGTTGTTAACCAGGCTCATGCGCAAAGCCCCGAATCGTTTAAACAATCCGTCCGCGGTCTGCACGACGTGGTCAGGCCTTTTGTATTCCGTCGCTACCTCGATTTTAATGTTCTCGCTGCGCTAAGAGAGTTGCACTCACAGATCCGCCAAGAGGCCGCGCGTCGCGCACTGGGACGAGAGTCTCATATGGGAGGGCAATACCCACCGGTCGATATCAAACTTGGTCCCGGCGGAATCCGAGAGGTGGAATTTATTGCACAGCTGTTTCAGCTTATTCGAGGGGGCAAGGAAGAACCACTAAGGGCTCGAGGAACCCGAGAGGTCTTAACCTATCTCTCCACCTCCGGCCGACTCGACATAAAAGAAGTTGCCATGCTGCAAGAGGCCTACCAATTCTGGCGCAACCTCGAGCATCGGTTGCAATATCTCGATGATGCACAGACCCATGTTCTTCCGGGTAGAGCTGAGACTATTGCGCATATCGCAGATTCAATGGGGTTTCTGAATTCTGAGAGCTTTATCAAAGCACTTGAGACGACACAGGACCGAGTTCGGGGATCTTTCGAGAGATTATTCGCCGGTGTCGCTGCAGACCCCTCCCCCCAGGCCGCCAGTAAGGAGACAAAATTTGACCGACTCCTCATTAAAGCAAAAGAGATTGCATCGGAGACCTCGAATCCAGAACAGACCCTAAGTCGGCTGACCGAGCTTTTAGAAGCGATTAGTCGCCGGGCCTCTTACCTCGCACTTTTTGATGAATACCCAGTCGCATTGTCAAGAGTCGCTCACGTCATGAGCGCCTCTGCCTGGGCCTCCGATTATCTAAGGAAGCACCCTATTGTCTTAGATGAACTCTTGGATAACCGGTCAATGCACGCAGAGCCCGACCACCAGGCTTTTCGTGCGGAACTCGAATCCCGTGTTCGTGATGCGCAGCATAATGGGGTTCCTGATATCGAACTCCAGATGGACGCGTTACGAGAAGTGCATCACGCACATCTCTTTAGGCTTTTGGTCCAAGACCTCGACGGTCGATGGCAGGTCGAGACACTCTCAGATCACCTCTCGGCAATGGCTGATGCTGTTTTGCAAGTGACGCTCGATACGGTCTGGGGCACGCTTGCTAAACGGCACCGGGAAAAACCGCACTTCGCCGTAATAGCGTACGGCCGCCTCGGCGGCAAAGAGCTTGGCTATGCCTCCGACCTTGATCTGATTTTTCTCTACGACGATGACCACGAGTTGGCCCCCGAAATCTATGCCCGATTCGCACAACGGGTCAATGTCTGGCTGTCGACCGCAACGGCAGCGGGGAGCCTCTTTGATATTGATTTACGACTTCGCCCAAATGGAAATGCCGGGTTGTTGGTGACCGCCCTCAAGGGCTTCATCGAATACCAGACGCAACATGCCTGGATCTGGGAGCACCAGGCCCTAACGCGCGCGCGCTTTTGCGCTGGAGACACCAGAATCGGTATGGCTTTTGAGGCGGAGCGAAACCGAATTCTGCAGCTTGAGCGGCCTGTCACTGAACTACTCGAAGAGGTTCTCGCTATGCGGGAAAAAATGCACGAGGGCCACCCCAATACAACCGCTCAGTTCGACATCAAACATGATCGGGGCGGCATGGTAGATATTGAGTTCATCGTGCAGACCCTCATTTTACGTTTTGCGCACGACTACCCGGAATTGACGGGAAACCTCGGAAACATTGCGCTACTTCGGTTGGCAGGCGCCCTGCGACTCATCGACGAGGCCCTTGCCGAACGCGTGGGTAATGCCTATCGAGAGTATCGCCGCCGACAACACGCAGAGCGTCTCTGCGGCGCTCAGTCGGCAAGGGTATCGCCAGCGGAATTAACAAATGAACGGGCTGCGGTGGCCGCGCTCTGGGAGACTGTCTTTTCAGGTGCGCCCAGAGTCTGCAGAAGCTTACAAGAAATTCACGGCACTGGGCGATAGGCAATCAGATCAGGAATTTAGTAGCAAGGTAAAACGAGACGCCGCCGGCCATACACACGACCATCTGTCGCGTTAGAAACCACCCAATAAGACTCGCCAACACCGCGATTGATTTCGGATGGTTCAGCCCAATAACACTACTACCGGGCTCGAGTAAAACGCTAGGAACAATAATGGCCGCGATTGCGGCCATTGGCGCAAAGCGCAGCGCACGTTGTAATCGAAAGGGCAGACTAAATTCTCGAGGCCACAACATCAGTAATGTTCTCGAGATCACGGTGGCACCCATCAGCCCAACAATGCCAATCCAGATATAGGCCTCGTGTTCAGTCATGACGATAGCCTGGTTTTTCTATCTGCGGCCGATCGGCCAGAATCGCAGCAAGAACCCCAGCAAGCACGGAAACTAGAAGGCCTAGGTTAAGGGGCAGCGTGATCGACAAAACGGCAACGCCACCTGCGACCACAACACAGACGATCCCTGCGCGATCTACCATCATAGGCAATAGCATGGCAATGAGCGCAATGGTGGCGATAAATTCGAGCCCCCAGGTGGCGGGTATTTCCTGGGCGAGAACAATTCCCGCAATCGAACTCGATTGCCAGACGAACCAAATAAAAATCGAAGCGGCGCGGTAGTAGTGAATCGGCTCCCGGACCAGCTGCAGAGATTCCGTCTGAAGCAGGCCTGACCCCTGTAATTTGGCCGGATCAAACCGACGCAGAAACTCGGCCGCCAACGCATCCGTCATGCCGACGCCGTGGAGTAGGCGCTTAGGCCAAGAAAACTGTTGAAAAAATGGCTTCGCAGCGACGGAATAAATAACGAATCGGAGGTTCACGATCAATGCACTCGCCCAGATAATGGGCCAGGGCGCACCTGCCGCAAAAAGTGGCAGGCTTGCCAGTTGCGCGGAACCTGCATACACCAACAATGACATGCCGATGGCCTGCGCAGTCGAGAGCCCCGACTGCACCATCGCAACACCGGTGACCGCCCCCCAGATCGCCATGGCAATGGCTGCCGGCAAGGTATCTTGTATGCCCTGTACCGCGGGAGGACCTCGAAAGAAAACGACCGCTGATTTAAGCGCTGACATAACTTGAATTGTAGAGCCAGCCGTCCGCTAAAATAGGCGATTCTATTAAATAGCAGGGGCACGACATGTCAATGGCCGACCGGGATGGCTGGATCTGGATGGATGGTGAATTCGTACCTTGGCGAGACGCCAAGATCCACGTACTGACCCACACCCTCCATTACGGAATGGGCGTATTTGAAGGGGTAAGAGCCTATAAGACGGGGGCTGGGCCCGCAATATTTCGCCTCAAAGAGCACACCCAACGGTTATTAAACTCGGCAAAGATTTTTCAAATGCGGGTGCCGTTCGATGCCGACACGCTAGAGAAAGCCCAGCGCGAGGTTGTTAAGCGCAATCAGCTCGAGTCCTGTTATATCCGTCCGCTGATCTGGATTGGATCTGAGAAATTGGGCATCGGTGCGCGCGACAACAAAATCCACGCGTCGATCTCCGCCTGGCCATGGGGCGCCTATCTCGGAGAGGACGGCCTAAACAATGGGATTCGTGTAAAGACATCCTCGTTCTCTCGGCACCACGTTAATGTCTCATTGGTGCGCGCAAAGGCCTGCGGCTACTACATCAATTCCATTCTGGCCAATCAAGAGGTCACTGTACATGGCTATGATGAAGCCCTCTTACTCGATACCGATGGCTATGTCTCCGAAGGCTCCGGTGAAAACGTTTTTATTGTTAAAAATGGAAAGATTTATACGCCTGATCTCGCCTCATGCCTTGATGGCATTACCCGAGATGCTGTCATGACAATGGCCCATGATCTTGGAATTCAAACGATCGAGAAACGGATCACGCGCGATGAGATGTATTGCGCGGACGAAGCTTTCTTCACAGGTACTGCTGCAGAGATCACTCCAATACGCGAACTCGATGACCGGGCCATCGGAAATGGAAAGCGCGGCCCAATTACTGAGAAACTCCAGTCGCTCTTTTTTGATATTGTTGCTGGACGCGCCTCCCAGTATAAGCATTGGATCTATCCCGTCTAATCTCTAGCCCCCTCGGAGTCGTGCATGTCTAATTCAGTGAACACAACACAACCACCGCCTAAGGGTCAGTCCGTTATTCTCAAGGCGGATGAGCTACCCGCCTTCTGTCCGAACCCGAGAATGCCTCTCTGGAACCACCATCCGCGGGTTTTTCTTGATGTCAGCCATGAAGGTCATGCCCGCTGCCCTTACTGTGGCACCAGGTACCAACTTGAAGCCGGCGCGGTTGTCCCCGGCCACTAAATCCCGCGCCCTAGTTATCGCACCCAATTGGGTTGGCGATGCAATTGTCTCGCTTGCATTAGTTGATGCACTTGCGAATCAATACGATGCAGTAGATGTTCTCGCGACTCCAACGGTTGCCGCAGTCTATGAGTGCTCGAATACGGTATCCCGTGTAATTGTTGAAAATCTTCAGCATGGCCAGCTTCAACTCCGGTTACGACAGGAGATTGCAGCAAGACTTCGAGGGCATTATGGACTTGCCGTCATCTGTCCGAATTCACTGAAATCAGCGCTTATCCCTTTTCTTGCGGAAATCCCGCGGCGACGCGGCTTTACGGGTGAGTTTCGTTACGGATTGCTTAATGAACGTCGCCCCCCGCCTCCAAGCGCTCCTGCAGGCCGAAGGCCCTCGATGCTGTATCAATACCTTGCACTCGCCGATGACCCGCCACTACCGGAACGCATTGATGGATTCGGCGCTCATCAGCCACGTCTCAATTCCCCTGCCCAGCCGCGAGTCGACACCGCCGGCGCTTTAATCCTGTGCCCGGGTGCGGAGTATGGTCCAGCCAAGCAATGGCCGCTGGAACACTTCGCCAGAGTTGCCCTGGCCTGGCTTGATACGTCAATCGAACACCGGGTAATTATCGTGGGCGGGCCAAGGGATTTTGCGGCTGGCGAAACGATCTTAAATTACGTCTCTGCAACGACACCCACCCAAAAAAATTCCAGCCCAAGGATAGAAAATCTCTGCGGGAAAACGACACTCATGGAAGCCTTTGCGATCATTGCCCATGCCCCTCAGGTTATCAGCAATGACTCAGGCCTAATGCATGCAGCGGCGGCATTAGGGGTTCCAGTCATTGCGCTATTTGGGTCCACAGATCCCCATCACACACCGCCCCACTCTCAAAAAGCAGTCGTACTCAGCCTTAACCTGAAGTGCAGCCCATGCTTTAAACGGGTCTGTCCGCTGGGTACAACGGCCTGCCTGAAGGATCTGCCCTCTGAACGTGTAATTGAGTTTTTGAATCTTCCTGCCGCGACGATCACGTCACACAATTAAACAATATGCCTCGTCTAGCGATTCGATTGCTGACGCTCGAGTTGTTCGCGACGCAAAATAGCGCGAATCGTTGTAAGCCGTGCATCAATTTTTGACATCGCAACAAAATCAGCATCGCCTGCGGTGCGCGCCAGGCTTAACTGCTCAATTGCCGCAGCGTAAGCCCCCGACAACACGTATTGTTCAGCAACTGCCGCATGCTGTGCCGCACGTCGGCCCGAGGCCAGTTCAGTGCGTGCCAATAGTGCCCAGACCTGAGGATCGTGAGGCCACTGTTGTGTTGCGATGCGGGCGAATCGGGCCGTTGTCTCGAGCGGTTGCTTCGCGAGCAGGCGCGCTTCAATCAAGGCCCGAACAATCGCGCGATGGGCCCCAAATTCTTTGAAGAATTGCTGAGACAAGGTATCGATCGACTGCGATTCATTGGCCGCAATCGCCCACTGGATCTGCAAGTGGGCCAGAAAAGGGGCCACCTCCTGCACAAAGCCGCCAATCTCTGCCTGCTCTCTTGCCAAACGCAGATGATGGGCGACCGCTACAAAATCACGCTGCAACAGTGCGGCCCAGGACACCCCGAAATGCAGAGAGCCCAGCGTCGCCGGTCCGGACTTCTTCGGGTCTTTGAGCTGAAGCTCAAGGCGTTGGCGCGCAGCACGCAGGCCATCGACCTTCAGGTCTGCCGAGGCAATCAGTTTTGCCCTAATCCAATCATAGCCCGTTGAATTAGCCGCTATTAAGGGTCTGAGATTTCCCTGCTGGCCACGCGATTGATAAGCACCGCTTTGCAGTCGGCCCTGGATATCTGCAATTCGCTCAGTCGACAATGGGTGGGTCCGAAGATAGGCTGGGGCGTTATTGTCATAAAGCCGCCCCGCCTGGCTTAAACGCTCAAACATAGAGGCCATGCCCGCTGGGTCAAACCCTGATTCCGTCAGTATCTGAATTCCAACGCGATCGGCCTCTCGTTCAGCATCTCGGGAAAATGACAGTTGATCCCGAATCGCAACAGTCTGCCCGAGAGACATCACGCCCATCGCCGCATCAGGGCTCGCGCGCGCCGCCATCGCGGCTAACACAGCGGCAGCAATCATCACCGCCGAACTCTGACGCTGCTGACCAAACATTCGCGCGATGTGTCGCTGTGTCACGTGGCCGATCTCGTGGGCCAGGACCGACATCACCTCGCTCTCGCGGTCCGATGCCGTTATTAAACCGGAATGGATACCGATATATCCGCCTGGCAATGCAAATGCATTGATCGAGGGGTCTTTTAC
>Ga0255115_1000251_pt1 | contig 16205 bp, 17 predicted proteins | sample Law_Law_RepB_8h_FD_188474 | JGI IMG/M metagenome (GOLD analysis project Ga0255115, IMG submission 188474) | Freshwater microbial communities from St. Lawrence River, New York, United States - Law_Law_RepB_8h | ecosystem: Environmental > Aquatic > Freshwater > River | place: USA: New York... | reverse complement strand
GTCTTTCATTTGCGTTGGGAACATCCATCAGGAACAAACCAAGAGAGACTGTGGCCACTCTTGGTCGCCCTCATCCAATGAAATCCTGTTAACTTCATCCGAGCTCGCGTAGCAGCTGCATACTTAGAAATCACTATCAAGTTACTCGGCCGCTGATTGCCGGCGTCAGGCATAGATTCACAATCACTTTCGACTTACGTAACAAAAAGCCCCCACTGATTCACACCAGTAGGGGCTTGTCATGGACTTTCGTCCAGCTAGGACTACTTCTTGGCCTTAGGGATCAAGACGGTATCGATGACGTGGATTACGCCATTGCTTGCTTCGATGTCGGTCTTGACAACGTTGGAGTCGTTGACTTTGACGCCCTTCTTGGTGCCGATTTTGACTTCTGCGCCGTTTACGGTCTTGACCTTGGTGCCATCCTTGAGCTTTACAACGTCAGCAGCCATTACCTTGCCTGCAACGACGTGGTAGGTCAAGATTGCTGTGAGGGCCTTCTTGTCCTTGAGGAGCGCTTCGAGGGTTGCCTTTGGAAGCTTTGCAAATGCAGCATTTGTTGGTGCAAAAACGGTGAATGGACCTTCACCCTGAAGGGTCTCAACAAGTCCAGCAGCCTTGACTGCAGTAACGAGGGTCGAGAAGTCCTTATTTCCAGCAGCGATTCCAACAATATCTTCTGCCTTAGCAGCCGTCGAGGAAACTGCGAGCAACAAGCCAGCGATTACAGCGGTATACAATTTCATAGTTTTCATCATCCTGTTTCCAACATCATTGCGGTGCAACACCGTCACATCCCATACAACCCCTGTACGCCGTATAACGTTCCAAGTATTTTTTCCGTGGGGTAAGATGGTCTTGCTATGAGTAATGTGGACCTCGATTGCAAAGGGCTAAACTGCCCAATGCCCATCGTCAAGATTTCCCGCGCGATGAAAGAGCTGCAAACGGGTGTTACCCTCACGGTAACGGCATCAGATCCATCGTTCAAAGCGGATGTCGAAGCGTGGGTTCGAAAAATGAACCAAAAGCTGACATCGTTTACCGACACGGATGGCATCCAAATCGCCGTCATTGAAAAAGTCAGCTGACATGGGCGATAACATCACCATCTCGCAGTCCGAGCTCATCGCCCTCGTAAATCAACTTGTTGACCAAAAGGTCAATGCTCGCCTCGCGGATGTCGAAGCGTCCCTCAAGTCCATCCAGGGAACCGTTGGCACACTGTCTGAAAACTGCCCGGAAGACCGCGCCACACTTGTCGTCTTCAGTGGGGAAATGGACACACTCTTCGCAGCATTCACTATTGCCGTCGGTGCAGCATCGATGGGGATGGAAGTCTCGATGTTCTTTACCTTCTGGGGGCTCACCGCTCTGCGGAAGGACAAGACCTTCTCTGGAAAGGCGGTCGGGGAGAAGATGGTCGCCATGATGTTGCCAAATGGTCCGCACGCTGTACCCACCAGCCGGATGAATATGGCTGGTATGGGGCCGCTATTCTTCAAGTACCTGATGGCACAGCGGAACATCGAATCCCTTCCTAACATGATCGCTCTCGCACAAGAACTGGGCATCAAAATGGTTGCCTGCGAAATGTCGATGGGAGTAATGGGTGTCACCCGCGCTGAGCTCCTCGATGACATCGACTACGGTGGGGTTGCGACCTACCTCGGGGATGCTGCCAAGTCCAAAATCACGCTCTTCGTTTAGGAACCTTCCCACTCCATGGATGAATCATCAACAGCGCAGGAACCCGACCTCCAAATCATCATTTCAAGCGGCACTGCCAATGTACACCAAGTTGTCCTCGGCTTTTCCGCTGCACTCGCCGCTGCACAAATGGGCACGCAAGTGACGGTCGTCTTCTCGATGCTCGGAGCGTACTGGGCAAGCGATTCCGTAGGACATGACAATCCAGTGCCTGGTTTTCCATCCATCGCCGAGCTCAAAGACCTCCTCGCAGAGTCCGGAGTAACCCTTGAAGCGTGCAGCACGTGCATCGAGAACTACTGCCCCGTCCCACTCGGGACCGATGGTAAACGCATCCTGCCAGCACAAATCACCAGAGTTGGCCTCGGGCTCATCGCGAGCCGGATGTCTTCTGTGAACACAGTGGTCTTTTAGCCCCAATGTCTGAACTCCGGGACAACGCAACCCTTCAAGCTGAGCTTGACGCCCTGCGGGCTGAAAATGGTGAGCTGCGAAAACAAGTCGAGTCGCTCGCCGATGCCAACGTCTATGCGGCGATGCTGGTTGCAGAGCTCGAAGAAGCCCGTGAACGCGAAGACAGCCTCGTCAAACGTGGTGAAGAACTCGACCTCCAGCGCCGCCTCGATAGCATCCTGCAGGAGGAACGCCGAGAAGATGTCCTCTGGCAGCGGGTTGCCGCTGAGCTTGAAGCTACCGATGGCCTGGCACTTACCGCCGCCATCCAGATTCGAACGAACGAGCTCACTACTCAAAATGAGATGCCCGTTAGCCCGGTGGATTCAACTCCAGGTGAGACCAGCGGTCTTCAAATCATCTCTATCCCAGTAATCACCTCGGGAAGAACCATTGGCACACTCCTTCTAACGATCAACGCAACGGAAACACAGTGGGCTGTGCGTTGGATGTCCTTTCTGACATCCGTGGGCAGCCAGATCGGCATGGCTCTGCAACGTCTGCGCGCCGAGCATGACAATGAGCGGATGAATGCCGAGCTGATCACGGCACGGGATGAAGCCCTGGAGGCGAGTCGAACCAAAACCGCCTTCCTCGCGAACATGAGCCATGAGCTGCGAACCCCGATGAACGCCATCATCGGCTACAGCGAAATGCTGATCGAAGAGGCGGCTGACCTTAAACCGGAAGACTTTGTGCCAGACCTGGAAAAAGTCCGCACAGCAGGCAAACACCTCCTAGCCCTTATAAACGACATACTCGATCTTTCTAAAATCGAAGCCGGCAAAATGACGCTCTTCATGGAGTCGTTCTCAATTCGGAGCACCATTGATGATGTCATCGCTATGATTCAGCCACTCATCAGCCGTAACAACAACACACTAGTGGTGACGTGCCCGAACGGTATTGGGATGATGATCGCAGATGTCGTAAAGGTCCGACAGACCCTCTTCAACCTGCTGAGCAATGCATGTAAGTTTACGGATGGTGGTGAAATCCGTCTCGAGATATCGACAACCATTCGAAGTGGCGTAGAGCAGATTGTGATGGCGGTTTCGGATAGCGGAATCGGGATGACTCAAGATCAGCTAGGCCGCCTCTTCCAGGCCTTTGTGCAGGCTGATTCATCCACGACGCGTAAGTACGGCGGAACTGGTCTCGGACTGACCATCTCGCGTAAATTTTGCCAGATGATGGGCGGAGATATCCGGGTAGCCAGCCAGCTTGGAGAAGGCAGCACCTTTACCATCGAGCTGCCGCGTATTGTGCAATGCGATGCGGATGGCACTCCTTCCATGATATCTTTGTCTTCCCCTGCCGCAGGCATTGCACAGCAGGCAAGCATCTATGCTCCTCGTGGGACGATTCTGGCCATCGATGACAATATAGAAGCCCTTGATCTTATTCAGCGCTCCCTTAGTCGAGATGGCTACCGCGTCGTAACGTGCAGCAGTGGGGAAGCAGGCATCGCACTGGCCCGGACCGTAAAGCCGGATGTCATCACCCTTGATGTGATGATGCCTCAGATGAATGGCTGGCAGGTTCTAGCAGCGCTGAAGGCTGACACCGTGCTCGCAGAGATTCCTGTCGTCATGCTCTCAGTTGTGGAAAACAAGGAAATCGGGATGGCACTTGGAGCGACAGATTGTCTCACCAAGCCTATCGACTGGAACCGCCTCGACACGCTCTTGGAACGCCTCACGGAATGCGAGACGCCTGCACCGATTCTGGTCGTCGAAGATGACACAGCTAGTAGTGAGCTTGTTCGCCGCCTGCTTGAGCGGGATGGCTGGACCGTCGATGTGGCCGCAAATGGCGAAGCTGCTCTCCAGCAAGTCCGTCAGCGTCGCCCGGCGCTGGTGGTTCTTGACTTGATGATGCCGGTGATGGACGGATTTACCTTCTCCGATCAGCTACGGGCTGAGCCGGGCTGTGAAGATATCCCTGTTGTCGTGCTCACGAGTAAGTCGCTTACCCCGGATGATCACAAACGCCTCAATGGCCATGTCGCTGACATCCTGACCAAGGGAGCCTATCAGCGAGGCGACTTGCTCCAGCTTGTGCGGAAACTAACCGCTGCATCGGATGAGAATCCTCCGCTTCAAACAGAGCTTCCGATTTAGCCTGCCGCCGTGCGGTTACAGAACATGAATATAGCCAGAAGTACCCGCTTAGACGGACCCTTTGCCCCTCGCCAGTAGCTGAAGCTCCGCGTTATCCGGTCGGTCCATGTGTGGGCAGCAGGTGTTATGAACCGGGAAGAGTTTGCCTGGGTTCAAGAGGCCATTCGGGTTAAAGACATCCCGGATACGCTTTTGCAGTTCCAAGTCTTCCGGGGTGAAAACCATCCCCATGAACTCTTGCTTCTCGAGGCCAATCCCGTGTTCACCCGTCAGCGTACCGCCGGCATCGACACAGGCACGCAAAATGTCACCGCCAGCGGCAAGCACTCGCTTGACTTCATCCTTGTCACGCTCATCAAAGAGCACAACCGGGTGCAGATTTCCATCGCCCGCGTGAAAAACATTCGCAATTCTAAGATTGTACTTTGCAGCTATTTCCTCAATCTTCTCGAGGATCTCAGGGAGTTTTGTGCGGGGAACCACGCCATCCTGCGTTGCATGGCTAGGCGCAAGCCGACCAAGGGCTCCTACAGCTTTCTTACGAGCCGTCCATAGCTTTGCGCGCGTGGCAGCATCGGATGCAACTTCAACGCGTACAACACCACCGTCGATGCAGAGCTGCTCGACCTTTGCGGTCAGGCGGTCCAACCCGGCTTCCGGGCCATCCATTTCGATTAACAGAACGGCACCAGCATCTGTAGGAAGACCCAAGTGGTAACTCTCTTCCACCACGCGCAAAATCGTCTGATCGATCATTTCGAGCGCCGCTGGAATAATGCCGGCAGCAATAATGCTCGAGATAATCTTCGTCGCGACGGCAACACTGGGACAGACGGCGAGCAGTGTCCGAATGGCTTCTGGAGCACGCACAATCTTGACGACCACTTCGGTGACAATCGCGATGGTGCCTTCTGAGCCGCAGATGATACCCAGAATGTCTAGTCCCGGCTGACTCGCATCGAGGGTCACAATGTCGCCCGATGGCAGAACAATGGTCGCCCCAAGGATGTGATTCGCGGTGACGCCATACTTCAGCGTATGGGGGCCACCCGCGTTGTTCGCAAGGTTCCCCCCAACGGTGCTCGCTCCCTGCGAAGATGGATCTGGTGCATACAGAAACCCATGAGGCGCGACGGCTTTGGTCAGCGTTGTGTTCACCACACCGGCTTCCGCATGCACACGCCGGTTTGGGATATCCACCTTGAGAATACGGTTCATCCGTGACAAACACAGCAAAACCATGTTCTCACGGGCCATCGCACCACCCGCTAGACCCGTACCAGCTCCTCGTGGCACAATGGGCACTCCATGTGAACGACAGAGCTTGACGATTGCCGCTACCTGCTCAGTACTGCTTGGCAGGACGATAGCACCCGGGGGAGCTTTCTCAAGCGTGTACGCATCCGATGCATAAGCGTGACGCTGCGCATCGCTTGTTCGCAAGCCATCATCCGTGACGATAAGGCGTAGCTGCTTGAGAAAACCCGGGTCTAGCATTTAGATCTACTTGCTTGCAGACAAACGGCCTTCAGCAAGCTTCAATAAACTTGCCGCACGCTTGTTGCCTGGGTCGAGTGTCAGTGCACTTTTGGCATCCTTGATCACTGCTGTGAAACGAATCTTGGCACCTGCCTTGTCATCATTCACACGACGACTTGCACGAGCCACATACGCGGCTGCAGCCTTGGCATTGTCCTTACTCGCTTCGGCATCCTTTATCGCCTTGTCTTCTTCAGGTGTTGGCGCAAGCGGCGCATCGGCATCAGGATTGGCTGGAGGGCCTGGCGCGCCCCGAGGTGCTTCCGCTGCAGGTGCTGGCTTGTCATTTCCGCCTGGCTCAGGCGCATCTGGATTGGATGCCGCAGCTGGAGCAGGAGTGACGGCAGGGGCGTTCTCGGCCGTAGGGGCTTTCATGGATGTCTCTACACCAGCATTACAGCCCGTGAGGAGGGCGATTGCAGCTAACGACGCAAGAAACGAAACTCGAAATTTCATGGAAAAGTTCTCCAAATCTATGCTGCATTCTAGCATTTGTTGACCCACCGCCGATGGCATATTGCTAACGTGGGATAGCATCGGATGTTTCGTTGATGTTCCAGAAGTGGCCAGACTCGCATCCAAAGACCATGAGACAGGCTGGCACAAACCAAGGTAAGGTTGATGTATGCAAAGCCATTCTGATACTCCACCTGTCTGCGCGATTGATATCGGGTCCAACTCTGTCAAGATGGTTATCGGTGATGGAAATGGCATTCTGTGTGAAGAGGTCGTTCAAACGCGGCTTGGTATCGGCATGGATGGTGGAACAGAGCTGAGTGCGGATGCGATAAGCCATACGGAAGCCGCACTCGCATCCTTTGCCGTTCTCGCCAAGCACTACGGCGCAACCCGGCGAGTTGCCGTTGCCACCAGTGCCCTTCGGGATGCATCCAATGCCGAAGGCGCAATTACCCGCTTCAGCGCTGCACTCGGTGGTACGGCCCGTGTGATCGGCGGCGATGAAGAAGCGGCACTCGTGTTTGCCGCAGCATCCATGGACCCCGAGTTTGCACGCTACATCGATGGCACAGTTGTCGCCACGGATGTTGGTGGGGGATCGACAGAAGTGGTGGTCGGAGAAGGCGGGATGATGTCCTTTCACACCAGCCTTCAGCTCGGTGCGGTGCGCTTGTCAGACCGACATGGGATGCTGGGAGATGCGGCCATTTCTGCTGAGCAGCTGGCTGCACTGGATGCCGATATCGCAGCGGTTTGTAGTGGCCTTCCGGAGGTTCCACCGGACACCGTCGTGATCTCGAGCGGGGGGACTGCAGCTAATCTGGGCGGGGCTGTGCTCAAAGGTAAGAAGCATAAGATGCACGGGATGTTGATTGACATCAATGATCTCCGAAAGTTGCGTGACCGCCTTGCTGCGCTGCCCCTTTCAGAGCGACGGGATTTTCCTGGCATCAACCCACGCCGCGCGGATGTCATTGTTGCAGGCCTGTCGGTGCAGCTTGGAGTGATGCAGGTTCTTGGTTGCCGAAACCTCCTCCTTTCACTTCGGGGCTTGCGTTACGGCTTGCTCTGGTCGCTGCTGGCTGAGCAGGCGGAGGGCTAGTGTTTAGGCGCGGGCACTGCGCTTGACGGCCGCAAGAGCCTGCTCCCAGCGTGCATGGGTTGACCAGCGATGAAGCTGCATCATGTCACGGGACAGCTCCGCAACACCATGGTCTTCTGTAAGCCCGTAGGTAAATCCCGCATTCAAGGCATCGTCAATAACGCCCGAATCGAACTTACCACTTGGGTATGTAATACCCGCTGGAGGTATTGCAAAGCGGTTTGCATAGGCTTTCCGTGCTTTGGCAAAGTCATTTAGACGTTGGGTCTTGGTCAGCTTACGGAGGTCGGGTGGGTGTGATGCGGTCTGATTGACCAGCTCGACATTTCCTGTTGCAGTGAGGTCAGCGAGCTCCTTCCAAGAGTGATGCGGCTTACTTGTACGTACGCCGACATAATCCGTGTGCGCAGATAGAACACAGCACCAGCCGAATTCGCGTAGAATCGGGATTCCAAATTTGCTGATGCCGATTGTATTGTCATCAAAGCAGAGCACGGTTGCGCCCGGTGGTGGAGGGTTCTTCCCGGTTGCCATCCAGTGAATGGCAGTCTTGAGTGGAATCACCTGTGCACCGGCACGCTTCAGCAGAGTGCATTGCTGCCGGAATTGCTTGGCGGTGGTGTCAAACCAGACAAGGCGGTCCCGTTCTGATTGGATGATGTCATGCCACACGAGGATATTCACCCGCGGTGACTTTCGGGCTGCGGACCGTATTGGAAGCGGATGTAGAGTCATGCGTTACTCATCACTTTCCGGTGTTTCGAGCCAGTCAAGGTCATCGGATGAATCCACACGCTGCCATGCAGCACGTATTGCACTGTAGTTGAAGCCACGTCTCGCGAGGTAGGCCGAAAGTTTTTGCCGTTCATCACGGTCTGCGGGCACGGGTTTGCTGCCAATCCGCCTCCGAAGGGTGTGTGTTGCTGCATCGGTGTCTACATCATCCGAGCGCTCTGCAAGCACAGGAGCGGGATCTATCCCTTTGCGTCTCAGCTCCATCCCGAGGAGCATCTTCCCGCGGGTTGTGCCCCGCCGCTCGACAAAGCGTTCTGCGTAGTCAGAATCAGAGAGAAGCCCAACGCGGATTAGTCTCTCGATGATGCGTGCGCATTGTTCTTCCGTTGCTCCACGACGTGCCAGCTTGCGGGAAATCTCCGTGGATGTCTGATCGCGTGCGCCGAGGGAGCGTAGCGTGTACTCAAAGAGCTTCTGGTCATCCAGTGGTTGGTTATCCATTTGGCCTTCGTGTTAAAAACGACAAGCCCGGCGAAACGCCGGGCTTGAGAGGTTGATGTATCTGATTAGCTGTCGCGGCGGCGGAGGCGGCGTACCACGATTCCAATACCGATTGGTGCCATGCTGAGCAGTGCAAACGTAGATGGCTCTGGTGCAGCAAAGTTGTTGACAACGAGGTCAAGACGGGTCTTGCCATCACCTGCAGTACCGGATCCGGTGAATCCGAAGATGTACTGGTCGGTGGTTGTGTTGTTCACATCAAAGGATCCACCGAATGCGATTTGGCTGCCTGCAGCGCTGTTGATCGCGGACAGTCCAGCAGCATTGAAGTTGAACTTGATGATCGAGTTGTTGCCAGGATTGGATGCAAATGTGATGCTTCCAAAGTCTGTACCGCCACGGAGGTCGTTGTAAACGGATGTCAATCCGGTTCCACCATTACGGAGTGTGTTGATGTCCGTTGCGATGCTCGAGATTGTAAACGTACGGCCAGCCATATCAGCCGCGTTCGGAATCCCTGTTCCACTGTTGGTAATATTCAAGACAGCACTTGTGTACGTGTCGGTGCCCGTCAGGGTTGGAATATTGAAAACGAAGAAGGATCGGTACTGAACATCATCAAAGCTGTCGTATCCAGCGATGTACGAGTCATTTCCAGCATTGTGGTCGCCTAAATTTGAGTAGCTACCACGATCCGATGTGTTGCTGAAAAGCAACTGCGCATTTGCCGCAGAAACGGAGAGTGCTGCAATTCCGAGTGCAATCGCACCGCGAACTCCGAACTCAGTAATTTTATTCATTTCCATCAACCTCTTAGTCTCACCAAATCATCAGACACACTATTAGCATGAACCCGACAGAAATACTGTCCCTACTCTACACCGGGTCATCATCTATTGGCAAATTGAAAATGGGTTTTTATTGGTGAGTCAGAGGGATTGTCTATATGCATATTTCAATACCCCACAGGGTGGTATTTCAAAACTATTCTCAAATGTGATCGACATCACAGATACACCACATTAAGCGATGCCAGAGCATAATGAAAAGCATCATGGCACTCTCTGGAATGGCTGTTCTTGTAATCGATGTTCAGCGCTATTACACCGAATCGACATCCCCGCTTGTACTGTTTACAGAGGCTCTGTATCCGGGTGGAACGGCCTATATGCATCAGCGATTGGATTCTTTGGTAATCCCCAACATTGCCCGAATTCTTTCCGCTGCACGTATGTCCAGCGTGCCAATCATCTATGCAAGGCTTTGCGGAACCCAGGATGACCGGGGCGATCTCCATCGTAATTTTCAGGAATTTGACCGGCTGGCCTTTGCGCAGATCGGGATGCATGTCTATCCTCTCGCATCCGAATCGCTGGCAGATGTCGACCTCAGAATAGCACCGCTCAAGAACGACATCGTCATCAACAAAACCGGCTACAGTGCCTTCCACGAAACAGGCCTCCACCAGCTCCTGCAATCGAAAGGGATTGGCACGCTAGTGGTGACTGGACTTACGACCAGTCAGTGCGTCAACTCATCCGCACGAGCAGCATCCGATTATGGATTCGTAACGGTAATGGTTGAGGATGCCCAGGCAGACTACGACCGAAGTGATCATCAGGCAGCACTCCTTGCCAGCGAGCCGATAACGGGGCAGGGTATTTCAACATCGCAGGTAATCGAGATGATTTCGTAAAGGTCTCGATGCGCGGCTGCCGTGGTTTGTTATCTACATCAAAAAAGAAACCCCCTCTCCCAGATATTGAGATAGGGGGCGGATTCTAAGTCCGTTAGGGCAGCGACTACTTCTTGAGGTTGTAGAAGCTTGCTAGGCCATCGTAGCGGGCGGTGGCGCCCAATTGCTGTGCTGGATTCCTACATCAAAAAATAACCCCCTCTCCCAGATATTGAGAGAAGGGGCATATTCTAAGCCCGCAGTGTTAGCGACTACTTCTTGAGGTTGTAGAAGCTCGCAAGGCCATCGTAGCGGGCGGTTGCGCCCAACTGCTCTTCGATGCGAAGCAGCTGGTTGTACTTTGCGACCCGGTCCGAACGGCTAGGCGCGCCAGTCTTGATCTGACCACAGTTTGTTGCAACCGCGAGGTCCGCAATCGTCACATCCTCGGTCTCACCAGAGCGGTGCGACATGATAGCCGTGTAGCCTGCACGCTTTGCCATCTCGATGGACTCCAATGTCTCGGTCAGGGTACCAATCTGGTTGACCTTGACGAGGATGGAGTTGCCAAGCCCACGTGTGATGCCATCGGACAAGCGCTTGGTGTTCGTGACAAAGAGGTCATCACCGACGAGCTGAACCTTGCCGCCAAGGGCATCCGTCAGCATCTTCCAGCCTTCGAAGTCATCCTCAGCCATGCCATCTTCAATGGAGATGATTGGATAGTTCGCCGCGAGGTCTGCCCAGAAAGCAACCATTTCATCACGCGTCTTCATGATGTCGGACTTCCAGAAGTAGTAGCTACCCTCTGCGCCCTTGTGCTTTGCTTCTTCGTAGAGCTCAGTTGTCGCAGGGTCCATTGCAATCTGAATCTGGTCACCAGCGGTGTAGCCAGCCTTTGCAATCGCTTCCATGATGACATCCAGGGCTTCCTGGTTGCTCTTGAGGTTTGGTGCGTAGCCACCTTCATCTCCAACAGACGTGCTGTAGCCCTTGCCCTTGAGGACGGATTTCAGTGCGTGGAAGATTTCGGTTCCCCAGCGAAGGCCTTCAGAGAATGTCTCAGCACCAACAGGCATCACCATGAATTCCTGGAGGTCGACCGAGTTGTCCGCGTGCTTGCCACCATTAATGATGTTCATCATCGGGACAGGGAGCTGACGTGCGCTTACGCCACCGACGTAGCGGTAGAGGGGGAGGCCGAGCTCTTCAGCGGCTGCCTTTGCAACTGCGAGGGAAACGCCAAGGATAGCATTTGCGCCGAAGTTTGCCTTGTTATGGGTGCCATCCAGCTCGAGGAGGAGGTGGTCGATGGCGGTCTGCTCGAGGGCATCCATGTCGATCAGCTCAGGAGCGATGTCCTCATTTACATGGTCGACAGCCTTCTGGACACCCTTGCCCAGGTAGCGGGACTTGTCGCCATCACGGAGCTCGACCGCTTCGTGTGCACCGGTGGATGCGCCACTTGGAACGGCTGCACGGCCGACAACGCCGCTCTCGAGGTAGACATCCACCTCAACGGTCGGATTGCCACGGGAATCAAGGATCTGCCGGGCTTGGATTGAATCAATGGTACTCATATATGGACCTTCTTTATGGCGGTTAACAGTTGCTTTTGAATACGTAATGCGCCAGAAAATGGGGCTTTTACAGCCTCGTGATTATACCGTGGAGGGGCTATTCGAGATTAAGACACCAGCCCGACCGTCATCTTCACTGGTTATTGAGGCGTCGGCACGCCATCGACAGACACCATCGCCGCCGCAACCCTTGCCCGCTCCCGTAGCGCATCCACATCGTCGCCCACCGCGCCATACGTGAGGACAACTCCCATCCGGCGGTACTTCCGCGTGGATGGCTTTCCAAACAACCGGATGTCCGTTTTTGGCTTTGAAATTGCATCCGCAACACCCGTGATCACCGGAGGCTGTGGGCCACAGCCACTCGCGAGAATCACAGCGCTGGCACCGGCACGCTCTGCCGTGATTTCAGGGATAGGCAAGCCCAGCACCGCACGTGCATGCAGCTCGAACTCGGACAGGTTTTGCGTACCTCCAAGCGTGACCATTCCCGTGTCGTGTGGACGCGGAGACAGCTCGCTGAACGTCACGCCATCCTTGCCGACAAAGAACTCAACGCCCCAAATGCCCGCTCCCGTCAGCGCCTCCGTGACCGCACCCGCCATCCGCTGCGCCTCTGCAATGTGGTGAGCTTGCATTGGAATCGGCTGCCAGCTCTCTTGATAGTCGCCGCGCTCCTGCCGGTGACCAATCGGAGGGCAGAACAGCGTCGGGCCATTTTGCTGGGTCACCGTAAGCAAGGTTATTTCAAAGTCAAAGTCGACAAATGCCTCGACAATCACTTCCATGAGGTCACCACGCGAGCCACTGCAAGCATAGTCCCATGCATCCTGGATTTCGGATACATCCCGAATCACCGACTGGCCCTTGCCACTGCTGGACATTAGGGGCTTCACGACCACCGGTAAGCCAAGCGATTCGACTGCCGCACTCAGCTCAGTCGCGCTCGTCGCATAGTGGTACTTCGCCGTCTGTAGACCCAGCTCCACCGCAGCAAGGTCACGAATCGCCTTACGGTTCATCGTAAAATTAGCCGCCCGCGCACTCGGAACAACCTGCATCCCTTGCGCTTCATACGCATAAAAACGCTCTGTCCGAATGGCCTCAACCTCCGGCACAATGATGTCGGGTTGATGCTTTGCGATGACATCATCCAGCGCGGCGCCATCAAGCATATTGATCACATCAAAGCCATCCGCGACTTGCATCGCAGGCGCTTCAGCGTAATTGTCAACAGCAATCACGGTCTGCCCGAGGCGCTGTAATGCGATCACGAATTCCTTACCCAGCTCGCCGCTGCCAAGGAGGAGGACTTTTTTGTTCACGATATCTGCCTTGCTCCGCACCTTCGTTGATGCGGAATTTTCCGGTGTGATGCTCTATTCTAGCCGTTCTGGTAGCATTGCTGGATGCCCGATTCCAGACTTCAGGACATCTCTGACAAGCTTCGCCATCACACTCCGCTGGATGCGACAGAAGCAGCACATCAGGTGGCTACCTTACAGTTTCTTGAAACGTGTCGTCAAAACCCCTTGTCACGCGATACCCCCGAGGGGCATATGACAGCTAGCTGTGTGGCTATCCACGCTAACCGGCCTTGGATGGTCATTCTCTGGCATAAAAAGATCGGCCGTTGGGTGCAGCCCGGCGGGCACGTGGAAGACTCGGATGAAAGCGTCGCGGATGCATCCCTGCGCGAGCTCTGCGAAGAAACGGGAGCGACCGCTACCGACATTGCCAAGTTCCTCGGCATTGTTGACATCGATGTCCACCCAATCCCCGCGCACAAGGATCAGCCGGAGCACCTCCACTACGATGTCCGATTTGGCTTTGTGATGTCAGATAATTGGGAACCGGGAGAGGGTTCGCAGTGGATGTCCGCCGCGGATGTCATCGCTAAGCTCGACCCGCCGACGGCAAGGCTTGGACGGAAGGTGTTGCAGCTGCGCCCTTAATGCTACGAATCTGTCACACGCTACAATCTGACCATGATTACCCGACGGGACATGATTCTTGGAGGCGCCTTCGCGCCCCTGTCACTCGCACACGCGGCATCCGCTTCCAACTCCCAGCCAGTCGCTTCGGCAAAGGGAAAGTCAACCCGCATCGTCCACTTGACCGACTCACACGTTCAACCTGAGCTCGGTGCACAAAAAGGGTTTGCACTCTGTCTCGACCACATCATGAAGCAGAAACACAAACCCGCCGCGCTCCTTTTTGGCGGCGATCTGATCATGGATGCCTACGCGCAAACGGAAGCCCGCACCCGTACACAATGGGACATTTTCACTAAGACTTGCCGTGACCACACAAACATCCAAAGTTTTCACGCCATCGGTAATCATGACCCATGGGGCTGGAGCAAGAAAGACAGCGCGACCACTGGGTCTGAGCGACTTTGGGGCAAAAAGTGGTTCCTCGACCTCTTTGGCTATGAGCGCACGTACCATGCGCACCAGGTTGGCGGCTGGAATGTCATTGTTATTGACAATATCTTCCTAACCCCGGATGGCTATAACGCCATCATCGAACCCGAGCAAATGGCTTGGCTCGACCAGACACTTGGTCAGGACACACGTCCGACCGTCATCATGACCCATATCCCGATTCTGTCCGTGACGACGCTCGCCGGCTCCTATGATGAAAAGACAGGCGATTGGACCGTCGGGGGCGACTCGATGACGAAGAACTTCAATGCACTCAAGGCCCTGTTCCGTAAACATCGCCATGTCAAGCTCTGTCTGAGCGGCCATACGCATCAGCTCGACCGCGTCGACTACGATGGCGTTTCGTATCTCTGTGGCGGCGCGATTTGCGGTGCTTGGTGGAATGGTGCGAACAACGGCGTGATGCCTGGGTATCGCATTCTAGATCTGAATACAGATGGGACATTCAAAGAGCAGTACATCCCCTGGGGCTGGACGAAAGACATCGCCGAAGACAAATAGGACATCTAAATGGAGCAAAAGCGCCTCGATCCGCAGTCACAAGCCGCGAAAGATCTTGCCAGCGGCCGCTACATCATCCGCCAAATGAACGTTGCGGATATCGATGCGGTAGCCATCACATGGATGAAAGCTGCTGGTTGGAATCCAGGACTCCATGATGCGGAGACATTTTTTACGGCTGATCCGAGCGGCTTTCTCGTTGGTGAGCTGGATGGCAAGCCGATTGCCTGCGTAAGTGCGGTCCGCTACGATGACCACTTTGGATTTTTCGGTTGCTATATTGTGGATGAGGCATTTCGCGGCAATGGCTACGGGATGGCATTGCACGAGGCTGGTCGTCGGTACCTTACGGGGTGTACGCAGGGCGGGGATGGCGTCCTCGAAAATGTTGAGCTCTACAAGCAAATCGGTCGGGTTTATGCCTATCGTAATGCCCGCTATCAAGGGGTAAAGCCTGCGGATTGGCTGGGCGGGGATGGCACGGTGGATGCACGTGATGTTCCATTTTCAGCCATCCAAGTGCTTGATAGAGCCTGCTTCCCGGCACACAGGGATGCGTTCCTGAAAGCTTGGATTCACCAGCCGGATGCGTATGGACTAGCAATCATGAATGACTCTGCCGATACCCTAGCTGGGTACGGAGTGGTCCGCAAATGCTTTGATGGCTGGAAGATTGGGCCGTTGTTTGCGACTAGTCCGGAAGGGGCTGACACCTTATTTAGGAGCCTGATTGCACGCATCCCTGCCGGAGCTAGTTTTGTACTCGATATCCCGGAGCCAAGTGTCGAAGCGATGGCACTCGTTCGGCGCTACGGGATGTCGGAGGTTTTCGCCACGGCCCGGATGTACACCGGAGCGTTTCCAGACATCACTCTTTTCTGGATTTATGGCCTTACGACATTTGAACTTGGCTGACTTATACCCTCGTGGCGTAGACGCTTGCCCATTCGCATAAATGGTAGCTCGATGTACTTGTAGCTCAGCCAGGAGAGTCCGAGAAGCACTGGCATCACTGCACACACCTGAACAGCCATCACAACAAGGGTTGGGAATTTCCCCACCAGCCATGCGTTGGTTGCTTCAAGGATTGGGAAGTGGAGCAAGTAGATGCTGTAGGACATCGCACCGAGGATTGTAAGTGGCTTTGCCGAAAGGAATCTAAACGCTTTGTGCTCTGGCGTGCGGTTCCATGTTCGCTGTAGCCAGACAAGGCATCCACTGATCCCAATACCGAGTGCTATGTCACTCACAAGAATCAGATTTTGCATTGTTGCTGTCAGTGCGAAGACGAGCAATGCTGGGATGGCGCTGCGGAGTCCAGCGAGCTTCCAAAGCTTACTTGGGAGACCAAGCCCTTCGACACCCGCAGAGGTACGTGTC
>Ga0255115_1000245_pt1 | contig 16326 bp, 14 predicted proteins | sample Law_Law_RepB_8h_FD_188474 | JGI IMG/M metagenome (GOLD analysis project Ga0255115, IMG submission 188474) | Freshwater microbial communities from St. Lawrence River, New York, United States - Law_Law_RepB_8h | ecosystem: Environmental > Aquatic > Freshwater > River | place: USA: New York... | reverse complement strand
CCTATCCCCTCTCCGCTATCCCCCATCGTCCACCTACTTCGCCTTACCCAGCTCTTCGCCGCGTGCTTTGGCGGCGAGGAGGGCGGAAGCCACGACCTGACGGAAGTCCGCAGCGCCTAAGGCGTCGAGTCCGGCCTTGGTCGTGCCGCCCGGCGAGGTGACTTGGTTACGCAGGTTCTCAGGCGTCTCACCGGTGGCGGCCAACAAGGCCAGCGAACCGCTGAAAGTTTGGCGGACCAGCACCTTGGCTTGCTCGGGCGTGAAGCCCAAGCCGACCGCGGCCTGCTCATAAGCGGCGACGTATTCGAAGAAGAAGCCCGGGCCACTGCCGGAGACGGCCGTAACGGCGTCGAACATGGACTCAGGGACTTCCACGGTGGCCCCGAGGCCGGAGAGGATCGCGGAAACGATCGCGGCGTCGGGCTGGCTCAGCGGCTGGGCCGAACAGAGCGCCGTGATCCCCTGCCCCACCGCACCCGGCGTGTTGGGCATGGCACGGGCGATGGCCCGGGCGCCCGCGAAGAAGCCCGCGAGGCGTTCGCAGCGGGTGCCGGCGAGGACCGAGACGACGAGTTTACCGGCGGCTGGCGGACCGAAAGAAGGGTCAAGCGTGAGGAAGACCTGCGGCTTGCAGGCCACCACGACGGCATCCGCGCCTTGCATGAGGTCGGCGGCGGAGGTCGCGAGGCGTACGCCGGTCTCCTGGGAAAGCTTCTGGGCGCTGACGCCAGCACCCCCGAGGATGGCGATGTCCGCGGGACGGCATGCCCCCGAGCGGAGCAAGCCACGCACCATGGCGCCTGCCATGCGACCAGCTCCGATGAAGGCGAGCTTAGGCATGATCAGAGGGTGCGGATCGCGGCGTCGAGGACCGCGCAGGCTTGGTCGATGTCCTTGCCTTCATGGGCGGTGGACAAGAACGCCGTCTCGTAAGGCGACGGGGCGAGGTAGACGCCGTGGTCGAGCGCGTAGCGGAAGACCTTGCGGTAGAGATCGCCGTTCGAGGCGATGGCTTGGTCGTAGTTGCGCACCTTCTCCGCATTGAAGAACAACGAAAACATCGAGCCCACCTGCGGAACCTGCAACGGGATGCCCTTGGCGGACGCGGCGGTGAGCAGCGTATCGCGGACGCGCTGACCCAGGACCTCGAGGCGAGGATACGGGTTCTCGCGCTGAAGTTTGCGGACAGAGGCGAGGCCCGCGGCCATGGCGAGCGGATTGCCCGACAGCGTGCCCGCCTGATAAACGGGGCCCAACGGCGCGAGCTTGTCCATGATCTCGGCCTTACCGCCGAAGGCGCCGACCGGCAGACCCCCGCCGATGATCTTACCCATGCAGACGAGGTCGGGCACGACGGTGTGCAGGCCCTGCGTACCCGCGAGGGACAAGCGGAAACCCGTCATCACTTCATCGAAGATGAGCACCGTACCGTGCTTCGTGCAGAGTTCACGGAGACCCGCCAAGAAACCAGCGTCCGGCAGGATCAAACCCACGTTGGCCGGGAACGGCTCGACGATGAGACCAGCAACTTGACCCGCATTGGCCTCGAAGAGCGCGGCAAGCGCGGGAAGATTGTTGTACTCGGCGACCAGCGTATCGACCGCAGTGCCGGGCGTGACGCCGGCGGAGTCGGGATTGCCCTGGGTGAGCGCGCCCGAACCTGCCTTCACGAGGAGCGAATCGACGTGGCCGTGGTAGCAGCCCGAGAACTTGATGATCTTCGGACGACCCGTGAAGCCACGCGCGAGGCGGATGGCGGACATCGTGGCTTCGGTGCCGCTGTTGGTCATGCGGACCTTCTTCACGGCCGGGAAACAAGCGAGCAGGAGCTCGGCCATCTCGACCTCCAAAGGATTCGGCGTGCCAAAGCTGGTGCCGCGGTCGAGGGCATCGCGGATGGCGTTGCGGATCTCGGGGTCGTTATGGCCATGGATGGCCGGCCCCCAGGTCAGGACGAAGTCGATGAGCTCTTGGCCATCGGCCGTGGTCAGACGGGCGCCATGGGCCGACTTCGTGAAGAACGGCGTGCCACCGACGGAACGGAAGGCGCGCACCGGGGAATTGACGCCGCCCGGGATCATCGCGAGGGCGCGCTGGAAGAGTTGCTCCGAGGAATTCACCCCTAGACACCTAGGCAGTCCGCCCCGTTGTTCAAGTATCGTTCACGGCCGTCCGACGACCGCCCCTTACATGTAGATGATGGGCGGCGGCGGGGCCGGTTGCGGCGCGGCGCGCTGCGTAGAGCTGCCGTTGGCGGACGGAGCCACCGGCTGAGCTACGGGCTGGCTGTTCAAGCGGGAAATCTCCATCAGCACCATGCCCACGGTCTGCTGGCGGATGGCGTTGACCTCGTTGACGATGGCTTGCTTCTCGGCCTCGCTCGCCTGCCCCCACGTGCTTTCGAGCAGCCGACGGCGATTAACCAAGGCTTGGTAGTCTGGATTCTTACCGAGGTTGTCGTAGGCCTGATTGGCTTTGGGCTCCGACTTCATCAAAGTATCTCGAATCATCCGACCCTCTTCGCGCAATTCCGTGAAACGGGTCTCGAGGGCGGTCCGGACTTCCGGCTCGCGGTTGACCACGGGAGCGACCACCGGGGCGGGACGCGGACGCACCGCCTGCGGAGCCGGCTGCGTCCGCGGCGCGGCGGGGGTGCGCACGACGGGATTCGCAACGGGCAAGGGGGCGAAAATCTTCGAGGCCAGATAAGCGGCACCACACATGATCAGCAGGCCAAAGATGATGGTGGAACGGTTCATGGGGTACTCCCTTTTAACATTCCGAAGGTCGGAAAGTTCCAGCCAAGACCATACAATCCAGCAAAATGACGGCTCGCCTTGACCCCACCCACCCTTTCGTCAGTTTTTACCCTATGGTTAGCTCACCATCTAACCCAACATGGCGCCGGAGCCTACGGAATGTCGCAGGTCCGGCCTTGATGCTGGCCTTACTGGTAGCCGTCACCTCTGGCCAAGCCTGCGAGCTTTGTCGGGCCGCCTATTTTGCGGCGCTGGAAGCCGCCCCGAAGGCATCTAAGCAGCATCCGGACGCCCGCGTGGTGACTTACACCTTGGACATCGGAGCGAGCGAACTCTCCCCCGCGGGTAAACCCGTGCAGGTCCTCACCATCAACGGCACGAGCCCGGGGCCGGTCTTGCGGTTCCGCGAAGGCGACGTGGCCCGCATTACGGTGCGCAACACGCTCCGGAGCGAAGACGCATCCATCCATTGGCATGGCCTGCTCGTCCCGAACCTGGAGGACGGCGTGCCCCTGCTCACGACCCCGCCGATTGGGCCAGGCCAGTCGCGTGTCTTCGAATTCCTCATCAGGCAAAACGGCACCTACTGGTACCACAGCCACACCGCGCACCAGGAGCAGCGGGGCATCTACGGCGCCATCGTCATCGAACCCAGACAAGCCACGAACCTCAAGACCGACCACGACCAAGCCATCGTGCTCAGCGATTGGACCAACGAAGACCCCAACGAAGTCCAGCGCACACTCCAACGTGGCAGCGATTGGTACGCCCTCCGCAAGGGCGCGGCGCAATCCCTCTTCGGCGCTTGGCAAGCCGGTCACTTGGGCGAATACCTCGACCGCGAGAAAGCCTTGGTCCCCCCGATGGATTTCGGCGACGTGGCCTACGATGCCTTCCTGATGAACGGGCAACGCCGGCTCCAACTGCCCGGCCGACCTGGCGAAACCATTCGCGTCCGTCTGATCAACGCGGGGGCGGCGACCTACTTCTACCTCGATGCCGCGACGGGGCCGCTCCGCATCATCGCGGCTGACGGGCAGGACGTAAAAGCACTGGAGACCAAGCGACTGCTGATCGGCCCGGCGGAATGCTACGACATACTCGTCACCATCCCCCGCGCCGGAACCTGGGAACTCCGTGCCACGGCCCAAGACGGCAGCGGGGCGGTGAGTGCCTGGCTAGGCGCCGGTGAAACCCATGCCGCCGTTGGTCCGCCCAAGCCCAATCCCTATGGCATGTCGGACTACCTGATGTCCATCCTCGACCAGCTGGACCCCGAACCGGGCGTCCAAAGCTTTGATCGACCCCTCTCGCCCTACGCCTCCCTGCGGGCCGCCCAACCGCAGGCGGTCCCCGCCAGCGCCCGGGAAGTCACCCTGAAATTGTCCGGCGACATGGTGCGGTACGTCTGGTCTTTCGATGGTATCTCGGCTGAAGAAGCCGGTCCGATCAAGGTGCGGCGCGACGAGACCATCCGGGTGAAACTGGTGAACAACACCATGATGCATCATCCCATTCACTTCCACGGGCACTTCTTCCGCCTCGTGACCCCGGAGGAGGACGACCCGTCCACGGCTCCGCTCAAGCACACCGTCGATGTCCCGCCGATGAGCACGCGGCTCATCGAGTTCACGGCCAACGAGGGAGACGGGGATTGGTTGCTTCACTGCCACCTACTTTACCATCATGTCAGCGGGATGATGCGCGTCATCCGCGTGACGGGTCCGGCAGGCGAAGAACCTCCGCATGAACCCATGCTCCATGAGAAGGAGTCCCGCTTCGCATGGGGCGAGGCAACCCTCACCAGCGCCTTCCACCAAGCATCGGCCACCTTACGGCAAGGTAACCACGACGTCACCCTGGACTGGCTGCAAGGCGCCCGCGCCGGCGATGGCCACGAAGGCCTCTTGGCCTACCGACATTACGTCAGCCAACGCTGGACATGGTTTGCAGGCTACCGCGTGGACACCATGATGGGCGGGGATAAAGGGCTCGTCGCTGGTGCCACCTACCGCCTGCCCTACTTCATCGACGTGACCTTCTCCCAACAGTCCGGAGGAGAAAGCCGCCTTGCGCTGGCCAAATCGCTGCAGCTCTCCGATCGGCTGAGCCTCCACCTCTCGCTCCAGCACGGACGCCACACGGGTACCGCGGGCGGAGCCATGCTGAATTGCACGCTCACCAAAGAAACCTCGCTCTCCCTCGGATACAGCTCGGAATTCGGGACGGGAGGCGGGCTCACCTTACGCTTCTAAACCATGCAAACCCTATTCATCTTCGCCGTCTTCTGGTCGGCCAACCTCATCGCTGCCGACGCACCCAAGACGCCAGAGACCAAGCCCGCCGCTCCCGCGACAGCCGCGCCCAAGGCTTACCCGCTGAAGACGTGCATCGTGACGGAGAACGACCTCGACTCAATGGGCGAGCAGGCCGCCTTCGTTTACCGGGGACAGACCATCAAGGTCTGCTGCAAGCCCTGCATAGCGAAGTTCGAAAAGAACCCGGCGAAGTACCTGAAGAGGCTCGAAGGCAAGTAAGCCTCGAAGTCGTCGGACGCAAAAAGGCCGGGCGTCTCGCGACCCCGGCCTTCGTCGTGTCTGGCTGAGCGGGCTTACTTCTTGTCGTCGACGACTTCGAAGTCGCCGTCGACCACCTTGCCGTCGGACTTCTTCTTGGCGCCTTCGGGAGCACCACCGGCCGGCGCGCCCTGATCGGGCTGCGGGGTCGCGGCGGCGTTCATCGCTTGGGCGGCTTCGCCGAGAGGCGTGAGGACCGCCTCGTAGGCCTTGGTGAACTCTTCCGCGGTGGCGTCAGGCTTCTTGAGCAGCTCTTGGGCGGCCTTGATGGCCTCCTCGGTGCGGGTCTTGGCGTCGGCGGGGAACTTGTCGCCATTGTCCTTCAACTGTTTTTCGCCCTGGAAGACCATGGCGTCGAGCTGATTGCGGGCTTCGGCGAGTTCGCGCGCCTTCTTGTCTTCGTCGGCGTGCAGTTCGGCTTCCTTGCGGAGCTTTTCGACTTCTTCCTTGGAGAGACCCGAAGAACCCGAAATGGAGATCTTCTGGGCCTTGCCGGTACCCTTATCGGTCGCGCTCACGTGCAGGATGCCGTTGGCGTCGATGTCGAAGGTGACTTCGATCTGCGGCTGGCCACGCGGAGCGGGCATGATGCCGTCGAGCTTGAACGTGCCGAGCTGCTTGTTGTCGCGGGCCATCGGACGTTCACCCTGGAGGATGACGATCTCGACGGACGGCTGGTTGTCGGCGGCGGTGGAGTAGACCTGGGACTTCTTGGTCGGGATGGTGGTGTTGCGGTCGATCATCGACGTAGCCACGCCACCCATCGTTTCGATGGAAAGCGTCAGCGGGGTGACGTCGAGCAGGACCACGTCCTTGACGTCGCCCTTGAGCACGCCGCCCTGGATGGCGGCGCCGATGGCGACGACTTCGTCGGGATTCACGCCCTTATGGGGTTCCTTGCCGGCGAGGCCGCGGGCGATCTCGATGATCTTGGGCATACGGGTCATGCCACCGACGAGCACGAGCTCGTCGACTTCGTTCATGGAGAGGCCGGCATCCTTGAGGCAGGACTCGAACGGTTTGCGGGTGCGGTCGGAGAGGTCGTCGCAGACCTTCTCCATCTGGGCACGGGAGAGCGTGACGTTGAGGTGCTTCGGGCCGGAGGCATCGGCCGTGATGAACGGCAGATTGAGGTCGACCGAGTTAGAGGAGGACAAGGCGATCTTGGCCTTTTCGGCTTCTTCCTTGAGGCGCTGACGGGCCATCGGGTCCTTGGAAAGGTCGATGCCCTGCTCGGCCTTGAAGCCGTCGATGAGCCACTGGATGATGCGCTCGTCCCAGTTATCGCCACCGAGTTCGGTGTCGCCGTTGGTGGCCTTCACCTCGAAGACGCCGCCGCCGATTTCGAGGATCGAGACGTCGAACGTACCGCCACCCAAGTCATAGACGGCGATCTTTTCGTCGCCCTTCTTGTCGAGGCCGTAGGCGAGGGAAGCCGCGGTCGGCTCGTTGACGATGCGGAGCACCTCGAGGCCGGCGATGGTGCCGGCGTCCTTGGTGGCTTGGCGTTGCGAGTCGTTGAAGTAGGCCGGGACGGTGATGACCGCTTGGGTCACCTTCTCACCGAGGTAGGCTTCGGCGTCGGCCTTCAGTTTGGCGAGGACCTTGGCGGCGATTTCTTCCGGCGTGAAGACGCGGGTCTTACCATCGACTTCGCATTCGATGGCGGCGTCGCCGTTCTTACCTTCGACCACCTTGTAAGGTAGCTTGGAGGCGATGCCCTTCACTTCACCGTACTTGCGGCCGATGAGGCGCTTGGCGGAGAAGACGGTATTCTTGGGGTTGGTGACGGCTTGGCGCTTGGCGGCCTGGCCGACGAGGACGTCGCCGTTCTTGGTGAAGGCGACGACCGAAGGCGTGGTGCGCGCGCCTTCGGAATTGGGGATGACGACGGACTCGCCTGCTTCCAGGACGGCCATGCAGGAGTTGGTTGTACCGAGGTCGATGCCGATGATTTTGCTCATATGGTTGGTGTTAAGAGTGTGGGTTTAATAGGCAGGGCTTGTGCCAAGGCCGAAAACGCTGTTTTTAACCTATTTACAAGGGTTTAGGCCATGAAGCGCCCGCCCCTTAGTGGGGCGAAATGACAAACTGTCACACCCGTGGCGTGTCAGGTCGGCCCCATAATTCCTTCGCCGTTGCCCTTCCATGACCAAAGGGCTATTCCCCTCTTCCCATGTCGGACTCCCTGAACCAGCCCATCCGCCTCCGCCGCCTCCGAGCGTCGGCTGGCATCCGTGCGATGCTCTCGGAGACCGTCGTGGAGCCCCGTCACCTGATTCAGCCCCTCTTCGTGACCGAAGGCGAGCAGGCTGAGCCCATCGCTTCGCTCACCGGTATCAACCGAATCCCCCTCTCCCAGCTCGCGGCCAAGTGCGCGGAGCTCCAACTCCTCGGGATCCATGGCGTCGCCCTGTTCCCGAAGATCGACCCCAACCGCAAGACGGCGGAAGGCGCGGAAGCGCTGAATCCGAACAACCTCGCCCTGCGGGCGATCCGGGAAGTGAAGACGAAGTGCCCCGGCATCGTCCTCTTCGCCGACATCGCCCTCGATCCTTACACCACGCACGGCCACGACGGCATCCTCAACGAAGCCGGGACGGACGTCGATAATGACCGCACCGTCGCCGCGCTCGTGAAGATGGCGCTGTTCACCGCGCAAGCCGGTGCCGACTTCGTCGCCCCCTCGGACATGATGGATGGCCGCGTGGGCGCGATCCGCACGGCCCTCGATGCATCCGGGCATACCGGCACGGGCATCCTCGCCTACTCCGCCAAATACGCCTCCGCTTTCTACGGCCCGTTCCGCGACGCCGTCGGCAGCGCCCGCAAGCCAGGCGAGGCCGCGATTTCCAAGGCTTCCTACCAGATGAATCCGGCCAATCGCCGCGAAGCCTTGCGCGAAGCCGCGCTCGACGCCGCCGAAGGCGCGGACCTCCTGATGGTCAAGCCGGCGGGCGCGTATCTCGACATCATCCGCGACCTCCGCGAGTCCTCCGACCTTCCGCTCGCGGCCTATCAGGTCTCGGGCGAATACGCCCAGCTGCAGGCCGCCGCCGAAAAAGGCTGGCTCGACCTGCGCTCCGCGCGCGATGAATCCCTCCTTGCGATCCGCCGGGCCGGTGCCGACGTCATCCTGACTTATTTCGCCGAGGCCTTCGCTCGCGATTACGCCAGCCGCGCCTGATGACCGAGCCGCGCCAGCATCCGCGGGACCCGCTCCACGGCGTGACCCTCGAGACGATCGTCAAATACCTCGAGGCCAAGCATGGTTGGCACGAGATGGGTCATCGCATCCCGATCCGCTGCTTCCTCTTCGACCCCTCGGTGAAGTCGAGCCTCACCTTCCTGCGGAAGACCCCCTGGGCGCGCGAGAAACTGGAAGCTTGGTATGCGACGGACGTCCGCGGCGGCTTCGGCAGCGGCACGCAGCCGGGTATCGACGTTAAACCGCGCTTCGGCAGCGGACCGCAGCGCTGAGCGCATGCGGAACCCATTACCGATACCCACGAAGGATGATTGGGTCGGCCATATCCCCCTCGTCGACGGCAAGCCGGCCTACCAAGACTTCGACCTAGAAGCAGCCTATCGGAACTTCTACGGGAAAACCCACGCCGAGGCCTTCGCCCTATTCACTGAACCCGTCCTAAACTACTACGACGACCTCTTCTGGATGCCCGCTCGCTGCCTCGAATTCTACCTGCCTGACTACATCCGCTACCTTGACTCGGATCTGAGCCGCGGCGATTCCGACGCCGCCAACTACCTCTTTAGCATCGTCGATATCCGGCACGAGGAGATCCGCGCCGGCGACCCCGAAGTCCGCGATGGGGTCATCCGCACGCTGCGGCGGGTCGGACAAACCCAAGAGTGGTATGACGCCGCCCCAGACATCTATGGGTGCTTCGCGACGCGCAGCGAAGCCTGCCTCGCCCTGCTCGGGGCCGCCTGAACCTCGGTTCCCTTAGACCTCCCACCAAAAGGCTGAAGTTTTAGGTGTCCGACCGTCAGGACTCGACCATAACGGATACACCCATGAGCCCCCGTGTCCTTCTCGTCGCGTTGCTACTGCCTTGGCTGGCCGGCGCCGCACCCAAGCCCGACATCGTCTTCCTGCTGATCGACGACCTCGGTTACGCCGACTGCGGCTTCAACGGCGGCAAGCAGATCCTGACGCCGAACATCGACCGACTCGCCAAAGCGGGTGCCGTGCTGGAGCACCACTATGTGCAACCCGTCTGTTCGCCGACCCGCTCGACGCTGCTCACGGGACGCTACCCCACGCGCACCGGCGTCTATTCGGTCGTCACTCCGCACGCCACCTGGGGACTCCCGCTGGCGGAACGCACCCTGGCGGATGCGCTGAAACAAGCGGGCTACTCCACCGAGATCGTCGGCAAATGGCATCTTGGGGAATTCAAACCGGAATACCTCCCGCTGGCCCGCGGCTTTGAACATCATTACGGCCATTACTTCGGCGCGCTCGATTACTACACGCATGAACGTGATGGCGAACTCGACTGGTATCGCGACGGGAAAGCCGTGAAGGAGGAAGGCTACACCACGCACCTGCTCCGCGACGAGGCCTGCCGCGTCATCGCCCGTCAACCCAAGGACAAGCCGCTCTTCCTCTACGTCCCATTCAACGGCGTCCACGGACCCTTCCAGGTCCCCGAGCCGTACCTCAAACCCTACCCCAACCTGAAGAACAACCGCCAAAAGCTGGCGGGGATGCTGGCCGCGGTCGATGAGGCGGTCGCCCGGATCGAGGACAGCCTCCGCAAGGCCGGTCGGTTAGAGAATACTTTGATCGTCTTCTCCAGCGACAACGGCGGGCCGACCCCCGGCGACAACACGCCGCTGCGCGACCATAAGGGTAGCATCTATGAAGGCGGGGTCCGTTCCGCGGCCTTCGCCTGCTGGCCAGGGCGCATCCCCGCAGGCGTCCGTATCCGCGAGCCTATGCACATGGTCGATTGGTACCCGACGCTGATCAAACTCGGCGGCGGCTCGCTCGAACAAAAGCTTCCCCTCGATGGACTCGACGTGTGGCCGACAATCACCCAAGGGGCCCCGACGCCGCACGATGCGATTCTCTCCGTCTCGACCCAAGGGCCAGCCCTTGCGGCCGTCCGGATGGGAGAATGGAAGCTCATCCAAGCGAACGTCGTGGCCGAAGCGGCCGAGGGCAAGAATGGCCAAGCGGCGCCCAAAGGGAAGAACGCCAAGGCCACGGGCAAATACGAATCGGTCTCGCTCTACCACCTCACCGCAGATCCCGGCGAGACGAAGAACCTCGCCGCCGAACAACCGGAACGCGTTAAAGCCATGCGCACCCGACTCGCCGCCCTCTTGAAGGACGCGGTTCCGCCGGGCACGACCGCCACGAAGAAATGAGCCCGCTTCTCCGGCTCCTAGGCGCCCTCTCGCTCGCGCTACTCGTTGCCGCGCCGGCCGACGCCGCCACGCCCCGGCCGCCCAACATCGTGTTCATTCTGGTCGATGACTTGGGCTGGGGCGATTTCGCCTGCTTCGGCAATACCGAGACGAAGACCCCCAATATCGATCGCCTCGCCGCCGAGGGTCTCGCCTTCACCCAGTTCTATGTGAATTCGCCCATCTGCTCACCGTCTCGCTGTGCGCTGCTCACCGGGCAATACCCGCAACGTTGGCAAATCACCTCTTACCTCAACAACCGCGCGGACAACACGCGCCGGGGCTTGGCACAATGGCTGGACCCCCGGGCGCCTTCCCTCGGCCGCACGCTGCAGTCCGCGGGCTACGCGACCGGGCATTTCGGCAAATGGCACCTCGGCGGGCAACGCGATGTCGCCGACGCGCCCGCCATCGCAGCCTACGGCTTTGACGCCTCCCTCACGAACTTCGAAGGGATGGGACCAAAACTTCTGCCGCTGACGCGCACCCCCACGGCAGGCGAGTTCAAGAAAATCTGGGCCGACGCCGAGCGCCTCGGTGGGCCGGTGACCTGGATGGACCGCGCGCAGATCACCACCGGCTTCGCCGAAGCGGCGTTGCGGTTCATCGACGCGGCCGCGGCGCAGCAAAAGCCTTTCTACGTCAACGTCTGGCCCGATGACGTGCACAGCCCCTACTTCCCTCCGCTGGAGAAATGGACGCCGGGCAAGCGCCACCTCTACCTCGCCGTGCTCGCGGAAATGGATCGGCAACTGGGGCGCATCCTCGACCGGATCCGGAGCGACCCCGCCCTGCGGGACAATACCATCCTCGTGATCTGCTCGGACAACGGTCCCGAGCCGGGCGCCGGCCGGGCGGGTCCCTTCCGCGGACACAAGACCCAGCTCTTCGAAGGCGGCATCCGCTCTCCGCTCATCGTCTGGGCTCCGGGCCTGATGGCCAAAGACCGCGTCGGCACAAGGAATGCGACCTCCGTCTTGGCCGGCATCGACCTCGCCCCTTCGCTCACCGCGCTCGCAGGCGCGAAGTCGCCGGCACAAGTCAAACTCGACGGTGAAGACCTCTCCGCCACCTTGCTCGGCAAAGCTGCGGCCTCGCATGCCGAGGCCCTCTGTTGGAGCCGTCCGCCTGACCGCAAGACATGGGCCCCTGCCCTCCCCGATCCGGCCCCCGACCTCGCCATCCGGGAAGGCGACTGGAAACTGCTGTGCGAATATGATGGCTCGAAGCCACAGCTCTATGACCTCAAGCGTGACCCAGGTGAAACCAAGGATCTTGCGGCGAGCGAACCCACCGTTGTCGCCCGTCTCACGAAGGCCGTGCTCGCCTGGCATCGCTCCATGCCGCCCGACCGCGGTCCGGAGCTAGGCGCCGCGGCGGCCGCGAAAGGCAAAAAGTAACCGTTACTTCGCGGCCTTCTTCTTCTTCGCCGCGCCGGGTTCGGCACCGTCGTTATCCGCATAATCAGCACCCCAGAGTGGCTTGATGTTGCTGCGGTTCCATTCGTCCCAGCGTGCCTGCAACTGCTTCACCTTCTCCGGCTGTTCCGCGGCGAGATCTTTATCCTCATGGATGTCCTTGGCTAAATCGTAGAGCTTGGCGGCGCTGACCGGTTGAGCCTTGCCGGTGTTGGTGTCGGCGTTGCCATCGTAGCGGACGAGTTTCCAGTCGCCTTGGCGGATCGCCATCTGCGCGCCGAAACGCCAGTAGAGCGCATCATGCGGGGCGGCCTTCGTGGTCCCTGCGAAATAGGGCAGCAGATCGACGCCTTCGAGTTTGGCTTCGGGACCGACGGAGACGCCGGCCGCGGCCAAGGCCGTCGCATGCAGGTCGAGCTGCACCACGGGAGACTCGTAGACGGCGGGCTTCACCTGACCGGGCCAAGCCACGAGGAACGGCACGCGGATGCCGCCTTCCAGGGTGGTTCGCTTGGAACCACGCAACGGCGCGTTGCTGGAACCGTTGGTGGTCGTACCGTTCATGGTCGGGCCCCCGTTATCGCTGATGAACAGGATGATCGTACGCTCCGCTTGGCCGCTCTCCTGCAGCGCTTGGCGTACCCGGCCGATGTTATCGTCGAGCGCGGACATCATCGCCGCATAGGTCCGGCGCTTCTTGTCGGTGATGGCGGCGAACTTCGCCAAACGCGCGTCGGTCGCGTCCATGGGCGTGTGCACGGCATTGAAGGCCAGGTACAGGAACCATGGCTTGTCCTTATGCGCCCGCACGAAAGCCGAGGCCTCGCGCCCAAAGGCATCGGTGGCGTAGTCCATCTCCTTCACCGGTTCCGTGCCCCGGAGGATGCTGCCCGTATTGAAATAGCTATGCGCTCCGCCGAGGAAGCCGAAGAACTCCGTGAAACCGCGGCGCGTCGGCGTCTGCTCGGGCTTCGCCCCGAGATGCCACTTGCCCACCATGCCCGTGGCATAGCCGGCCTTACCCAGGCGCTCGGGCAGGGTCGTCTCCGTCAGCGGCAGACCGTTGATGCCGTTCGCGTTATATTCATGGCCGAAACGGGTCTGCTGACGGCCGGTAAGCAGGGCCGCACGCGTCGGCGAGCAATAGGGGCCCGTGACGTAACCCTGCGTGCAACGCACGCCGGCGGCGGCCAGCGCATCCAGATGCGGCGTCGGGATGTCCTTGCAACCATGGAAGCCGACATCGGCGTAGCCCATGTCATCGGCGACGATGAGCAAGATGTTCGGACGATCCGCCGCCGCGAGAGCGACGGCAAAGAAGAGGGCGAGGAAACGCATAAAGGAGGGGTTGGCTCCACCTAAAGGTAAGGAACCTTTCAGGACAAGCCTGCACTCCCTCCCGCCGGCCTATCGCCAAGCGTAAGCGGCCCCAATCGCTACCGCCGCCTTACAGGAAGAGCGGCTTGATGTGGCGGTCGAAGAGGTTGCCCGTGACGTTGCGGGCGCAGGACTCGCGGCAGGCCTTGAGCTGCGCGAGGTAGCGCGGGCCCATCTTGGCGGCGACCTTGAAGCCGACGTGGATCAGCTGGCGGATGTTCGCGTTGTAGAGCGGGTTCTTCTGGTCGTGGCGCAGGGCGCCGACGAACTGTTCGCTGGTCCAGCCGTTGACGACGGCGGCGGCGGGCAGCTTGGAGCGGTCGATGTCGATGACGGTCGCGTACGGCTGGCAAAGCTCGTCCATGTGCGACAGGGCTTCGGCGTAGATTTCCTTGGCGAGGGCGAGACCCTCCCCACCGGCTTCGGCGAGGCCGATGACTTCCTCGAGCCAGGTCGTGCCCGCGGTCTTCACGTGCACGCCGGCGCCATGCTTGGCGAGCGCGCGGCGGATGGCCGGGTAGATGGAGAACTTGTCGCTGCCGCTGTGCACGGAGAGCTTCAGGTTGGCGGGCAGGCCATACTGCTTGACCGCGTGGGCGATGACGCAGAGGTCGTCGTTGAATTCACGTTCGAATTGGGCGAGGTCGCCGACGTAGTCGACGCCCTTGTTGAAGCGGCCCGTGAACTTCGGGGCGATGGTCTGGATGGGCACGCCCTCATCGGCGATGGCGGCGAGGATGACGAGCAGTTCGGGAGGCGTCTGCGGGCTATCGGTTTCGTCCATCGAGATTTCGGGGACGAAACGACCCACACCCTTCACCGCGGCGATATGGCGATAGACCTTACCGGCTTCCTGCACCGCGAGGAGGAACTTCGCGGCGGTGCGCTCGACGTCGGCGCGGGTGGTCGTGAACGGGCGGTCGATGCCCGCCAAGGTGATGGTACCGACGAGTTCCGGGTGGCGGTCCACGAAAGCCTTCACCGCGGCGGGGTCCGCCGGCTGGGCGATGAAATCGGCCACATCGATGGTGAAGAAGTCGGATACGCCGACGAAACGGTCGACGGTCTTCAGGCCGATGTGGTCGGCGTCGAGGAAGTAGGGGGCGGTCCAACCCAGGGTCTTCACGGCGGCGTCGGCCGCGGCGCGGGTGCTCGTCGGCTCGGACCCGATGATGTTGTGCTCGCGGTTCGACTTGTTCCAAACCGGGACGATCTCGACGCCGAGCTTCTTGGCGGCGAGGCAAGCGGCCAGCTGGGCTTCGGCCTCGTGGGCGAAGCGGTCGCCCATGCCGAGGGAGAATTTACCGATGACGAGAGGTTGGGATGACATAACTTTGATAAGAAGGAAGGCCGAACCAAATGGAAGTCCCGCCCGACTGCAATACTGGGCCGAGGAAGCGGGCTGTCGTTTCGATGCAATAATGTCGGAAAACACCGCTTGTCCTTGCCCTCCGGCGGACCGTTCCCCTTAACTGACGACCCTTTCTCCTATGCACCTGAAGATTGCTGTCCTGCCTGGCGATTACATCGGCCCTGAAGTCATGGCCGCCGCCCTGCCCGTCCTTGAGGCCGTCCTGAAGAAGTCAGGCCACACCCTCGAGCACTCCACCCACGACGTGGGCGGTGCCGGCATCGACAACCATGGCAAAGCCTTGCCGGACTCGACCCTCGAGGCCTGCCGCGCGGCGGACGCCATCCTCTTCGGCTCCGTCGGCGGCCCCAAGTGGGAAAAGCTCCCCCCGGCCGAACAGCCCGAGCGCGCTTCCCTGCTCCCCCTCCGCAAGCACTTCACGCTCTACGCCAACGTCCGGCCCGGCCTCCTGCTGAAGAACCTCATCGACACCTCGCCCATCCGTCCGGACCGCATCCCGAACGGCGTGGACATGGTCTGCATCCGCGAGCTCACCGGTGGCCTCTACTTCGGACCGAAGTCCACGACCACCCTGGCCGACGGCGACATCGAAGCCATCGACACCATGGTGTACCGCAAGTCGGAGATCGAGCGCATCACCGACGTCGCCATCACGACGGCCCGCGCCCGCCGGAAGCACATCACCCTCGTCGACAAGGCCAACGTCCTCCAAACCTCCGTTCTCTGGCGCAAGGTCGTCGCCGACCGCCTCAAGGCCACGGCGCCGGACATCGCCCTCACCGTGATGTACATCGACAACGCCGCCATGCAGCTGGTCCTCAAGCCGGCGCAGTTCGACGTCCTCCTCACCGAGAACATGTTCGGCGACATCCTTTCCGACGAGATGGCCGTCATCTGCGGCTCCCTCGGCATGATGGCTTCCGCCTCGCTCGGCGCGAATCAGAACCGCCACGGCTTCGGCTACGGCCTCTTCGAACCCTCGGGCGGCACCGCCCCGGACATCGCCGGCCAGGACAAGGCCAACCCGTGCGCGCAGATCCTCTCCGCCGCCCTCATGCTCCGCCATTCCTTCGGCCTCGAAGCCGAAGCTAAGGCCATCGAACTCGCGGTCGAGAAGACCATCGCCGAAGGCATCCGCACCGCGGACATCGCCGGCGGCGGCAAGGCCGTGGGCACGAAGGCGATGGGCGCGGCCATCCTGGCCCGACTCTGAGCGTGGACGAGGAAGCCCGACAGCGCGCGGCCGAACGACGTCGGGAAGCCGTGTGCAGTCCGTTCATGCGGATCGCGCGTTTCCCCGTGGACGTCGCCCGCGAGCTGCTGGATGCCGGCTATTACCGCGTCGACCAGCTTGCCGGACGTTCGCCGGAAACCCTACTGTCTGAAAT